>Ga0210403_10001897_pt1 | contig 19354 bp, 14 predicted proteins | sample IncBWC19MmetaG_FD_150863 | JGI IMG/M metagenome (GOLD analysis project Ga0210403, IMG submission 150863) | Forest soil microbial communities from Barre Woods Harvard Forest LTER site, Petersham, Massachusetts, United States - Inc-BW-C-19-M | ecosystem: Environmental > Terrestrial > Soil >... | reverse complement strand
CTTTTTTTCCGTCTTCTTTCGCTTTGGCGATGGCGGCGGGCTCGTCAATGGTCAGGAGCTTGCCGTCCTTCAAGAGAGTTTTTCCGGCGACGACGACGGTTTGGACTTCGCTGGCTTTGAGGGCATAGACGATCTGCGAGTAGACGTCGTACATGGGAACGGCGTTCGGGACGTCGAGGGTGAGGATGACGAAATCGCCTTTTTTGCCGGTTTCGAGGGAGCCGATCTGTTTTTCCATGTGCAGGGCGCGGGCCCCTTCGATGGTGGCCATTTCCATCGCGCCTTTTGCGCCTAGCGCGCGGGGATCGACGCGGTAGGTCTTCTGAAGCTTCGCGGCGAGGTCCATCTCTTCCATCATGTCGAGGTCGTTGTTGCTGCCGGCGGGGCCGTCGGTGCCGAGGCCTACGCGCATGCCTGCCGCGCGCTGATCCACCACAGGGGCAACGCCGCTGGCGAGCATCATGTTGCTGGACGGATTGTGCACGCAGCCGACCTGGCGCTCGGCGAGGATTTTCATGTCGGTGTAATCAACCCAAATGCAATGGGCGGCGAGAACGTCGGGACCGAGGAATTCGATGCGCTCGAGATACTGCACGGGCGTTGCGCCGTTTTTCTCAATGCTGTCGGTGAACTCCTTACGCATTTCGGAGACGTGAATGAGGATGGGCGCGTGGTATTTGCGGGCCATTGCGGCGGCGTCGCGCAGAGTTTTTTCGGAGCAGGTGTAAATGGAGTGAGGGGCGACGGCGGCGTGGATGAGCGGATCGCCTTGCCACTTTTTGAGGAATTTTTCGGTGTAGGCGGCCATTTCGGCTTCGTTTTTGTTGTCGGGAACGGGGAAATCGATCCAGGTTTCACCGAGGACGCCGCGCAGGCCGGCCGCTTTGGTTTCCTCGGCTTCGGCGTCTTCGAAGTAGTACATGTCGGCAAAAGTGGTTGTCCCGCCGCGGATCATCTCGGCAAGCGCAAGGCGGGAGCCCCAGCGGACGTAATCTTCCGTGACGCTGCGCGCTTCGGCGGGGAAGATGAATTTGCGCAGCCAGTCGTCGAGGGTGACGTCGTCTTTCAAGCCGCGCATCAGCACCATGGGGATGTGGGTGTGGCCGTTGATCAGGCCGGGGATGATGAGCTTGCCGGTGGCGTCGATGGTTTGTCTGGCGGTGATGCCCTTTGGATATGCGGCGGCGACGTCGGCGCCGACCGCGATGATTTCGTCACCGCGCACGGCGAGGAAGCCGTTTTCAAGGACGCGGCGGTTGGGATCCATCGTGACGATGGTCGCGCCCTTTACGAGGAGATCGACGGAGATTGCTTGCTTGGGAGCGTCCTGCGCGCGGGTGGCGGAGGAGAGCAGTAGGAAGCCGACGAGAAGAGCAGCTTGCTTACAAAATGTGCGCGCGATTTTCATGAGCAGGTCCTTTAATGAGGGTGGCTACAGATTAGAGGAGTCGAAGGGTTTCGGAAAGAGCTGGCTCATTCGGAAAACTTCGACCTTGCCTTTGAGGTTTGCGAGTATCACGGGAATGTCGCCGCAGAATTCCCAGATGATTTGGCGGCAAGCGCCGCAGGGAGGAGTGAGCGTGTCTGTGTCGGTGACGACAGCGATGGAATCGAAGCGACGCTCGCCTTCGCTGATGGCTTTGAAGATGGCGACGCGTTCGGCGCACAGGGTGAGGCCGTAAGTGGCGTTTTCTATATTGCAGCCAGGGAAAATTTTCCCCGATGGCGTGTGCAGTGCTGCCCCGACTTTGAAATTAGAAAATTTGGCGTGGGCGTTTTCGCGGACCTTGGCTGCTGCGGCGATGAGGGCGTCGTGTTCGGACATCAAGACCTCCGGGAAATTTCAAGACTGCTCGGAACAAGAGCGGATTTTTCACAACTCAATTCAACCAGTGATTAAGTTTTACGCGCAACTTGTCATCCTGAGGCTATCCGATGAGGATAGCCGAAGGATCTCAATTGGGACAACTTGCACGATGTATCAGTTGAGGTCCCTCAGGATGACAAATTATTTTTCTTGGTGCGCGGGTGACAGATATTTTTTGTTGCGTAGGGAGTAGCAAGAATGTGTTGGATGAACTGAGAATTATAGCGCGGCGGCGATTTGGGGGATGACGGCGCGGAGCAGGCCGATGAACTGGGATTTGACGCGCTCGGCTGTTTCGAGGACTTCGTTGTGATCGAGCGGCTTGTCGAGAATGCCGGCGGCCGCGTTGGTGACGCAGGAAATGCCGAGGGCGCGGAGACCGGAGTGGCGCGCGGCGATGACTTCGGGAACGGTGGACATGCCGACGAGATCGGCGCCGATGGCGCGGAGATAGCGGATTTCCGCGGGCGTTTCGTAGCTGGGGCCGGCGAGGGCGGCGTAGACACCTTCGCCGAGATCGATGTTGAGGCGGCGTCCGGCGGCGAGAATGAGTTCGCGGAATTTTCTGTCGTAGGCATTGGTCATGTCAGGGAAGCGCGGGCCGAATTTATCGGCGTTGGGACCGGACAGCGGATTGGCGCCTTGCAGATTGATGTGATCGCTGATCACCACGAGGCGGCCCTGAGTGAATTCTTTCTTGATGCCGCCTGCGGCGTTTGTGAGGATGACGGCCTTAACGCCCAGGCGGGAAAAAACGCGAATCGGGAATGCGACGTCCTGGGCTGAATAGCCTTCGTAGAGATGGACGCGGCCCTGCATGCCGGCGACTTCGATGCCATCCACCTTGCCGATAACGAGCTGCCCGGCGTGACCGATGGCCGTCGAGCGCGGGAAGTGCGGAATTTTTGCGTACGGGATGCGCGTGGCGCCGTCGAATTCGTCGGCAAAAGCGCCGAGGCCGGAGCCGAGGACGAGGGCGATTTTGGGGCGGAGCCTGGTTTTTTTCTGGATGAAGCGCGCGGCGGCTTCGGCCCGGGCGAACTCCGCGTTTGCTTTCGCCGCGGAAGAATTTTTTGCGGCAGCGCTCATGTGAGGATTCCGACGATGCAGGCGGACATCAAATTGGCCATCGTTCCGGCGAGCATGGCGCGGATGCCGAATTTGGCGAGTTGGCCGCGCTGCTCCGGGGCCAGCGCGCCGATACCGCCGATTTGAATGCCGATGGAGCTGAAGTTGGCGAAGCCGCAGAGGGCGAAGGTGGCAATCGTGAAAGAGCGAGGGTCGAGCGTTCCTTTCAATTGGCCGAGCTTGGCGAAGGCGACGACTTCGTTGATGGACATGCGCGTGCCGAGGAGATAGCCGACGGTCGAGGCATCTTTCCACGGAATGCCGATCAGCCAGGCGATTGGAGAAAAAATCCAGCCGAAGAATTGCTCGAGGCTTTCCGGGAACCAGCGAAAATGATGGGCGAAAAGCCAGTTGTGCGCGCCGCCGACCAGATAATCCACGAGCGCGAGCAGGGCGATGAACGAGATCAGCATGGCGGCGACGTTGATGGCTAGTTGCAGGCCGTCGGAGGTACCGCGCGAGATGGCGCCGAGGAAATTGGCTTCTTTTTCCATGTCCGGCATCTGGACGCGGCCGGCTGTTAAAGGCTGTTCGGTTTCTGGAACGAGCATCTTGGCCATGAGGAGAGTGCCGGGAGCGGTCATGATGACGGCAGTGAGCAGGTGCTTGGCCTCGACGCCGGAGGCGATGTAGGCGGCCATGATGCCGCCGGAGACGTGGGCCATGCCGCAGGTCATCACGGTCATCAATTCGGACTTGGTGAGCTTGCTGAGGAACGGGCGAATGGTGAGCGGCGCTTCGGTTTGCCCCATGAAGATGCTTGCGGCGATGTCCAGCGATTCGGCGCCGCTGGCGCCCATGACGCGCGTCATCACCCAGGCAAAGGCCCGGATGAAGAGCTGCATCACGCCGATGTGATAGAGAAAGGCGAAGACGGCGGCGATGAAGATGATGGTCGGCAAAACCTGGAAAGCGAAGATGAATCCGATCGAGGAGCCTTTCGCGCCGAGCGGGCCGAAGACGAATTCAGAACCGCTGAAGGCGAAGCTGAGGAGTTTGTTGACGGCGTCGCCCGCCACCTGAAAAATCATGCGGCCGATTTCGAATTTGAGCACGAAGATTCCAAAGGCGAGTTGCAGGCCGAGGCCCCACAGCACGGTCTTGAGCTTGATTTCCTTGCGCGCGGTGGAGAAGAGATAGGCCAATCCGACGAGCACGGCCATGCCCAACACGCCTGCAAATCTTCCCATTGAGGACTCCTTGTGACTTGCGCTTCGGAGAATCCTGACTTAGAGATCGAGCAAGAACTGTACGTTGAGATCCTTCGCGGCGCAAACGGCGCGCCGCTCAGGATGATAATTTATCGGTAAATTTGAAACATCAACAAGCCTCGCACGTTAAGAAGAGCGGCCTAGCCGCCGATGATTCGGCGGATTAAAGGACGTGCTGGTGGCTTTTTATCACCTATCTGGTAACTGGCTTCAATCATTTTTTGCGCGGCGTTGAGTTGCGCATCGGCATTGTACGCGATGGTTACGAGAGTTTCGCCTGCTTTGACGGGGTCACCGATGCGTTTATGGAATTCGAGGCCGACGGCGTGGTCGACGTTCTGCTCTTTCTTTTCCCGGCCACCGCCAAGCATTGCCAGGGCGATGCCGAGATTGAGGCAGTTGATGTCGATGATGAAGCCGGAGGAGGGAGATTTTATTTCGGTCTTACCGCGCGCGGTGGGGAGGAGGGAAGGGTCGTCGATCACACGGGCATTGCCGCCCTGAAGGCGAATGCATTCGCGGAATTTTTCAAGGGCTTTGCCGGAGGTGATCATTTCTTTGGCGAGGGAGCGGCCTTCGTCGAGGGTTGTGGTGCGCTCGCCGAGGTAAAACATCCAGGCGGAAAGTTCGAGGCTGAGATCGCGAAGGTCGGCGGCGCCCTGGCCTTTGAGGATTTGGATGGACTCGATGACTTCGTTGGAGTGGCCGGCGAAGCGGCCGAGCGGCTGGCCCATATCGGTGATGAGCGCGACGCATTTTTTGCTCATGCGCTTGGCGGTATCGACCATGACTTCGGCGAGAGCGACGGAGTCTTCTTCCTTGCGCATGAAGGCGCCGGAGCCGGTTTTTACGTCTAGGACCAGCGCGTCGATGCCTTCGGCGAGCTTTTTGCTCATGATGGAGGCGCAAATAAGGCCGATGTTTTCGACGGTGGAGGTGGCGTCGCGCAGGGCGTAGATCTTCTTGTCGGCCGGGGCGATTTCGGCGGTCTGGCCGATAAGGGCCATGCCACATTCGCGGAGGACGCGTTTGAAATCGGAGAGGGTGAGAGAGGTGTTGAAGCCAGGAATGGCTTCGAGCTTGTCCAGCGTGCCGCCGGTGTGGCCCAGGCCGCGGCCGCTGATCATGGGAACGGCGAGGCCGCCTGCGGCAACGATGGGGGCGAGGATGAGGGAAGTTTTGTCGCCGACGCCGCCCGTGGAATGCTTGTCCACTTTTTTGACGGGGAGATAGGAATGATCGACGACTTCGCCGGAGTGCAGCATGGCTTCGGTGAGGGCGGCAAGTTCGGCACGGGAGAGGCCGCGAATCCAGGCAGCCATGAGCCAGGCAGCCATCTGGTAATCGGGAATTTCGTCCCGGGTGTAGGCGGAAATCAGGTAGTCGATCTCCTCGCGGGAGTGTTCCCCGGAATCCCGCTTTTTTCGGATCAGGTCGACGGCGCGCATGCGAATGGAGGCGTTTGCGAGACTAACATCGGAGTGGCGGGGCGTCAACGCAGCAGGGCACCGTGTCAACACTCGCGCCCGAAATTGAGCGCTTCCGTCGGGCGACGAGTGATCGCTCCTCGTTTTCCATCGTTCACTGCCGCGACTCTCTCTATCAAAATCAAAGCCGGCCTCCGCGGTTTTATCACACCCGGCGTCACCGGTTGTCCGCAAAGGCGCTGCTGAAGTTTGCCGCGTTTGAAGAGTGGCGGCAGCAGGGATGGAGGTAGGGTGGCGCGGAGGGATACCAGGCGCGAGTCATTGGGAGGGGGTATCGGTCATTTTGGAAATGGCTGACTTTATGTAGCTTACAGGAGGGTTCTCGGACGGGACAGTGCGCAAAAGTTTTCTCGTCTAGTACGACTAGCTGCCAAAATGTTGCGCGGCTCCAAAAAATGGCGGACAGCTTTCAGACTTGCGACTTAGAGGTAAAATACATGTTTTCAGTTAGATAAGGACCAGAGCGGGGGAATGGTCAGCTATGGTACTAGGATTGCAAATTATCGTCGTTGGAAGAATCAGGGAGAATTTGTCTGGGTCACTGGAATGAAGGCAAGCTGCCCCAACCGCAGGTGAAAGCTTGACCTTCGACTGCTTGCCAGAGCAATGACTTGGACCGGACTCCTAAACTAAAGCCGCAAGTTAAACGGGCCTATCCATGGGAGATGAGAATGAAAATTCTAAAGTGGTTTGCGGTTGCGGCAGGTTTAGTTGCAATTTGTCTGGTGTCGGGTGCTCCGGTATTTGCGGACGCAACTGGGTCCTTTAACGTTGCAAACTGCGCCGGTGGTGGAGTAAGCCTGAGCGAGACGAGCATTACATGGCAGCCCTCCGGCACGCTGGCGGGAACGGGTTGCATTAACACGGGCACGGGAACGAGTTTGACCTATTCCGGCGGCCTATTGGGTCCAGGCGCTACCGGCAATATTCAAAACGTGACCGCCGGCACCCTTCCGATTGACCAGTTCATGACATTTCAGGGGACTACGCTGGACTTTGTGCTGACCTTCCTGGGTCCCGGTTCATCCAACACCAATTGTTCTTCCCTGTCATTTGGACAGTCGTGCAGTATCGTTGCCGGTTCGCCGTTTGTTCTCACCGACCTGGGCTCCAGCACAATCATCGGTTTTTCGGCCGGTGGCACGATCACGGACGGCGGCACTAGCGACTGGTCTGGCGCCTTCAGCACCCAGACAACTGGGACAGCGCTGCAGATTCTGAACGCCATTCTCGGCGGCGGGACGGTGACCAGCACGCAATCGGGTCAATTCTCGGTGCAGGATGTTACCCTGATCCCCGCTCCCGAACCTTCCTCCCTGCTACTGCTGGCGTTCGGGTTGTGCTCCTCGGCTGGACTAATCCGCCGCAAGCGCTTGGCATAACGAACGAAGCAATGGTGGCGCCTCGCCCAGGCCACTGTCCGAGAGAGTGATGATCGGATAGGTTTGGTGCGGCAGCTGCGTCTCCTACCCTCGCAGAATACAAATGGAAAATGTGCCCGGGCCGCTGCTGTTGCGCGGATTTTTCTGAACAATTCCTCTCGCCCACAAGCCGTTCACCCTCCAAGTGAGCCGCAATCCGCGAAGTGTCACATAATCAGAAACTTATTCACACAAAGTGCCACCCACACTTCTGTAGCATACTCTCCTGATGGAACATTCCTTTATCTGCCCCTATTGTGGGGAAGAGATTTCGATGGTTCTTGACCTTTCGGTTCGAAGCCAAACCTACGTCGAAGACTGCGAAGTGTGCTGCAACCCGATCGAGATCAGTTACAGCGTACAGGATGATACGCTCGCGGAATTCGCCGCCAAAACCCTCGAATAAATTCGTCGTGGAATGCAATCGATTGATGGAAACTACCTGCAGGACTGGCGGAAGCCAGGCAAGGAAGGTTTCCCAGGAGCTAACCCATGCAAAGTTCAATGCCACCCGGAGCGGCTGCCAATCCCACGCAACACAACATTAATGCGATCGCCAAGCTCGAGCATGATGCACTGGAACGACGGAGTCTCACGGAGCGAGTCAGCGAAGTAATTACAAAATTTGTCGGCAATACGGTATTCCTGGCGGCGCAGCTGATTTTGATTTCCGGTTGGATGCTGGTGAATCTCCGCGTGATCCCGGGAGTTGCGGCTTTTGATCCATTTCCATTCGGGGTCCTGGCGCTGATTGTTTCTTCCGAAAGCGTGTTTTTGACCGTCTTCGTGCTGATCAGCCAAAGTCGAATGGCCCGTCAGGCTGACCGGCGCTCGCATCTTGGGCTTCAAGTCAGCATGCTCTCGGAACAGGAACTCACCACAATCCTTCAGATGTTGCAGAAACTCTGCCAACACATGGGCGTGAACGTGGACTCCACGAAGCAAGAGGTTCAGTCATTTAGCAAGACAACGGAGATACACAAGCTGGCCAGCGAACTCGAAGACAAGCTGCCGGAGAAGTAAGGACGGCTGATTCGATGACGGATTGGGCGTTCTCGCTGTAAGAGACTCGCGTGTTTGCCTATGATCATCTGGCCCCCCTCACCTGGCGGTTTTCATGAAGTTAGCGCAAAAGAGACTCGATTCGAGGGACTTAACTTTTGTTGTACCGGGAAAAGGTGCGAGATGGAAAATCGGGTGCAGCAGGTTGCGACTGCGTTGCGGCGTGATATATTGCCGCGTTCGACTTACTGCGAGGGATGCGGATGAGCAAGGTACCCAGGATTGCGGTGGTGGGCAGCGCGAACGTGGATCTAACGACGTTCAGCGATCGATTTCCCCGACCGGGGAGACGATTTTCGGACAAAAATTTGATCTGGGCTTTGGCGGGAAGGGGGCAAACCAGGCCGTGGCGGCGCGTTTGTGCGGAGCCGAAGTGGTGATGGTGGCGAAACTCGGCAGTGATTTGTTTGGCGAGGCGACGGTGAAGAATTTTAAGTCGCTGGGGATTGATACGACGCATGTGCGGATTGTGGATGGCGTGTCGAGCGGCGTGGCGCCGATTTTCGTGGAGCCTAACGGGCAGAACCGCATCATCGTGGTGAAGGGCGCGAACGATACGTTGAAACCGGCTGATGTGGATGCGGCGGCCGATACGTTGCGCAGCGTGGACACGATTGTGCTGCAGTTTGAGATTCCGATGGAGACGATCGCGTACACGGTGCAGTTTGCGCGGAAGAACAAGATCCGGTGCATCGTGAATCCGGCGCCCGCCCAGCTGGTGGACTCGAAGCAATTGGGCGCGGCGGATTATTTCATCCCGAACGAGACCGAAGCGGAAGTGATTACGGGCATCGCTGTGCATTCGATTGAGGAAGCGAAGAAATGCGCCGCGGTGCTGCTGCAGCAGGGATTCCGCAAGGTGATTCTTACTTTGGGGAGCCGGGGGGCGCTTCTGGCTTCGCCGGAGGGTAGCGAATTGATTGCGCCGTTTGCGGTGACGCCCGTGGATACGACGGGGGCGGGCGATGCGTTTATCGGGAGCTTCGCTGTGTTTTTGGGCGCGGGATTGCCGGAGAAGGAGGCGGTGACGCGCGCGAATTTGTATGCGGCGATGTCGACGACGAAGGTGGGGACACAAAAGTCGTTTGCGACGGGCGTGGAGTTCGCGGCCGAGTGGAACAAGCGCGGAGGGAAGGCGTAGAGATTGTAGGGGCGGGGCTTGCCCCGCCCTCTTGTGTTTGTAGCGGCCGCCGCCTGCCCTGAGCGTAGCCGAAGGGTCTGCGGCGGGCGCTTTTTCACTCTCCCGCCCTTACAAAGGCAAGCGGGGTTTCGGCCTGGTTGGGGCCGCTACGCGATGAGGTGATGAGTTTGTGAGGGCAGGGGAAGTTCAAAGGAGCATAAATGTTTGTTTTGCACAGCTATGCGTGGGCGGTGATTTTCTGCATCATCACGATGTTCTGCTGGGGGTCGTGGGCGAATACGCAGAAGCTGGCGAAGAAGGGTTGGCGGTTCGAACTTTTCTATTGGGATTACACGATTGGCGTGCTGCTGCTGACGCTGGTGCTGGGGCTGACGCTTGGCAGCAATGGCACGGACGGGCGAGGGTTTCTTGCGGATCTGGGGCAGGCTTCGCACGCGAGCATTCAATCGGCGTTGATAGGCGGGGCGATATTTAACCTGGCGAATATTCTGCTCGTGGCGGCGATTGATATCGCGGGGATGTCGGTGGCGTTTCCCGTGGGCATCGGATTGGCGCTGGTGCTGGGCGTGTTTGTGAATTATCTGGAGCATCCCGCGGGCAACGCGATGCTGCTGTTTGGCGGCGTGCTGCTGGTGGTGCTGGCGATTATTCTGGACGCGGTGGCGTACCGGAAATTGCCGGGGGGCGCGGCGGGCATCAGCACGAAAGGGTTGGTTCTTTCGCTGGCTTGCGGCGTGACGATGGGATTCTTTTACCGATTTGTGGCGGCGGCGATGTATCCGGTCTTCGCGGCCCCGCAGCCGGGGAAGCTGGGCCCGTATGCCGCGGTTTTCGTTTTTGCGATAGGGGTTTTTCTTAGCAATTTTATTTTGGGCACCTTCATCATGAAAAAGCCGTTTGTCGGCGCGCCCGTTTCGTTCGGTGATTATTTCAAGGGCGGATTGGGAACGCACCTGACGGGAATTCTGGGCGGGATTATCTGGGGCGTGGGAATGTCGTTCAACATTATCGCGGCGGGGCGGGCGGGATTTGCGATTTCCTATGGGTTGGGGCAGGGAGCGACGATGGTGGCGGCGTTCTGGGGCGTGTTCATCTGGAAGGAGTTTCGCGACGCGCCGAAGGGAACAAATGGTTATATCGCGGCGATGTTTGCGTGTTTTTTGATCGGCTTGGCGCTGATTATCGTGGCGAAGACTGCGTAAAACAAGAAGTGATGAAGTGAAGGACGAAGACAAGAGGCGGGCAGGAGAGTGGCGTGATGGTGCGATTGAGGCGAGTTTCTACTGCGGCTTTGTTCTTCTGTGCGATTGCTTCCCTGGCTGTGGCTGGGCCGCGCAAGGTGATTATTGATACGGACCCGGGGACGGATGACGCGATGGCGATTATGCTGGCGCTGAATTCGCCGGAGTTTGACGTGCGCGCGCTGACGGTAGTCCCGGGGAACGTGACGGCTGCGCAGGGACTGGAGAACGCCCTGCGAATGGTTTCGCTCGCGAACCGCTGCGACATCGCGGTGGCGGGCGGGGCGCAGCATCCGTTGTTCCAAAAATTGGTTACCGCGGAGTTCTGGCATGGGAGAAACGGGTTGGCGAATGTGGAGTTGCCGCCGAGCAAGTGCAAGAAGGACCCTCGCTGGGCGCCTGATTTGATCATTGAGATGGTGCACGCGAATCCGCACGAGATTACGCTGGTACCGATCGGGCCGCTGACGAACATAGCGCTCGCGATCGAAAAGGATCCGTCGATCGTGCCGTTGGTGAAGGAAGTGGTGATCATGGGCGGCTCGATTACGGGCGGCAACGTGAACGCTTCGGCGGAGGCGAACATCGCCAACGATCCGGAAGCGGCGCAGATTGTGTTCCAAGCCGGCTGGCCGCTGACGATGGTGGGGCTGGACGTGGGCGACAAGACGCTGCTGACGCGCAAACATATTGAGGCGTTGAAAAAGAATCCTGGTCCAGTGAGCAATTTCATTTACAAGGTGGCGGATTTCCTGATCGGGCTGAGCGAAAAATTTGGCGAATCCGGCACGCCGATGTACGACCCGCTGGCAGTGGGCGTGGCGATCGACAGTTCGCTGGTGAAGGCACCCGCGATGCACGTGGACGTGGAGACGCGCGGCGAATTCACACGCGGGGAGACGGTTGCAAACCGGCGCGGGGCCATCGAGCGCAACGTGTTGCACCATTTCCCGGATGGCGATCGCTACGTGATCGAAGGCATCGACAAAGTTGAGCCAAACGCGAAGGTTTGCACCGAAGTGAATGCGGAAAAATTTCTGCAGATGTTTGTAAGCCGCATTCAGGGGAAGTAAAGGAGTGAGGGCACGGGGAGGTTTTTTCTGATTTCTGATGGTAAGACGAGCAGCGAGATAGAATTACCTAATTCAACATTCTTGAAGCGCAGGAGCTTTCTCGGATTGCTTGGGCAAGCCGCTGCCGTTTCGCGATTCACACCTTTTGCTTTTCTTCCGGCCGTTCTGGAAAATCCCGGGCGCGCCCGTTCAACAGAGACTATGCACTGGCCAAAGGATATTGGAAGCCCGGTACTGGATAGCCTGCATTATGCCATCGAGAGTTCGCGCGATGTGCGCACGAATTACGAAAAGATCGTGGAAGTGGCGTCGTGGATGGCGTATGAAGAGTTGCCGATGCCGGAGTATGCGCTGCCGTTTGGCTTGAGCCAGGGCGATCCGGACGTGGCCATCGATTTCGTGATGGTCTCCGATTCGATCGACACGGCGTTCACGGATTTCAAAAACCACGAAAAATTTCAGGTGGATTTCGCCGGGCAGCACTGGTCGGACTCCGAGGCGGAGTTCGCGTGCATCAAGCGGGCGCTCGACAACGGCGTGCCGTTTCTGGACGGGAAATTCCTGGCCAAAATTACGCGGCCGGAGCTGAACAAGGTTTTTGAGGGCAACATCGAGATGCCCATGCTCGATGAAAAGCTGGCGGTGCTGCACGAAGTCGGCAAAGTGCTGGCGGAAAAATACGACGGGAAGTTTCACAAGTTCGTACACTCGTGCTCTCCGAAGCTTTACGACAACGGGAATGGGTTGATCGACCGGCTGGTGAAAGAGTTTCCACGGTTCAATGACGTGAGCATGCTGGACGGACACGAGATCAAGTTTTACAAGCTGCCGCAGTTGGGCGTATGGATGCTGTATTCCACGCTTCGCAAGTCAGGTAAGTTCCGGCTGGACGATCCGCAGAAGATGACCGCGTTCGCGGATTACATCGTACCGGTGGCGCTGCGGCTGATGGGAATCACCAGCTATTCGAAAGAGCTGGAACATGCGATCAACACGTACCAGTTGATTCCGCGCGATTCGCGGTGGGAAATTGAGCTGCGCGCGCATTGTTTGTACGCGACGGCGCTGATGACGGATGAGATCAACAAATTGCGTCCGGCGAATCTGCAGATCATTATTCCTCAGGTGGATGCGCGGCTGTGGACGCACTATCACACGACCACCTGGCCACATCATTTGACGCAGACCATCATGTATTAGCCAGGTATTCCGATTTTTCCGTTTTTTATAACCCGAAAGGAAACGCTTTATGAAATCATTCGCCAGAATTTGTGCGTTTGTTCTTGTAGTTGTGAGTTGCGCGTTGGGTTTGAGCGCGCAGTCGAAGCGGAAAGTGATTATTGACCAGGATGCGGCGGGGCCGGGCGGGACGGACATGCAGGCGATTCTTTCACTGGTCAATTCGCCGGAAACGCAGGTGCTTGGCATTACCGTGGTGACGGGCGATGCCTGGCGCGACGAAGAGGTGCAGCACACTTTGCGGCTGATGGAGATCATCGGCCGCAGAGACATTCCGGTAGTGCCGGGCGCGGCGTTTCCGCTGGTGAGCAGCAAGGAGTACATCGCGAAGTGGGAGACGATTCACGGAAAAGTCGTGTACCAGGGCGCGTGGAATTTTGGCGGGCGAGGCAAAGTGCACGGGCCAACAGAAATTCCGCCGATGCCCGAGGGCAAACCGTCGATCCAGGCGGCGAATGAGGATGCCGCGCATTTCATGGTGCGGATGGTGCGGCAGTATCCGCACGAAGTGACCGTTTATGCGGCGGGGCCGATGACGGACCTGGCGCTGGCGATTGGGCTCGATCCGGAGTTTCCTTCGTTGACGAAGGAACTGATCATGATGGGCGGCAGCATCAATCCGCAGACGGATGATCCGGAGTTTTCGCTGACGCCGACGCGGGAGTTTAATTTCTGGATGGACCCCGAAGCGACGCACGCGGTGCTGCATGCGAAATGGCCGCGGGTGGTGCTGACGACAGTGGATATTTCGGTGAAGACGCACATGGAGAAGAGCCTGATCGAGCAGGTGCGGAAGAGCGCGGAGCCGGCGGCGCAGTATGTGGCCAAATACGCGGAATCCGGATATTTGTGGGACGAACTGGCGGCAGTGGCGTGGCTCGATCCGAGCATCATCACGAAGTGGCGAAAGCTCTATATGGATATTGACGTGGACCATGGGGCGGGCTACGGGAATACGCTGGTCTGGACGCCGGGGCTGCAGCCGGGGATGGGCGAGGTGCTGGTGGAAGTGCAGGACGATCTGGATAAGGGCAAGTTTTATAAGGAGTACGTGGAGTTGCTTTCGCGGCCTACGCCCGGGGCGAAGGACGCGGCCGGGAATTAGGAGCCGAGGAAAGCCGGTCCCGACCAGGGCTCCCCTCCATAGTTGGGGCGGCTTTACGCCGCCTTCTTTCTTTTTCTACCCCACGCGCCGGCCCCGACTTGCTTTGGGCCGCTACGCACAGGTGCTGCCATTGGTTCACGGTGGTATCCTAAACGATTAGAGTTTGAGGACTGTGGCAGGATTGCGGAGACAGGGTATGGATACGCAGAAACGCGCGAGGTTGGAGATTACGGACCGGCAGGGAAACCGGATTGTCAGCGAGAATGCGGCGGGGCAGACGATTGCCACGCTGCAGGGAACGGCGTTGAGCGCCAATCGCGGGACTTCGCTCAACCTGGATTGGGTGGAAAGCGTGCGCGTGAATTTGAGCGCAGTGGAGCGCCGCGCGGCGACGATTGTGACGCGGCGCACGGTGAAGAAGGATTGGCAGATCGCGTGGCTGCTGCGGGCGATCAGCTGCATGGACCTGACCACGTTGAGCGGTGACGATACGGAGGAGCGGGTACGACGGTTGTGCGCGAAAGCGCGGCAGCCGATTCAGCAGGAGTTTGTGGAGAAATTGGGAATCGAAGAGTTGCGACTGCACGTTGGCGCCGTGTGCGTCTATCACTTGTTTGTGGAGACGGCGCGGCGGGCGCTGGAAGGGACGAATATTCCGGTGGCCGCGGTTTCGACGGGTTTTCCCGCGGGGCTTTCGCCGCTGGAGGAGCGGATTGCCGAAATCCGGCGCTCGGTGGAAGCGGGCGCTCAGGAAATTGATGTGGTGATTACGCGCGCACACGTGTTTGGCGCGAAGTGGCAGAAGCTGTACGACGAGATTGTGGCGTTCAAGGATGCTTGCGGGCCGGCGCACCTGAAAGTGATTCTGGGGACTGGCGATTTGTTGACGCTGCGCAACGTGGCGCGGGCCAGCCTGGTGGCGATGATGGCGGGCGCGGACTTCATCAAGACTTCGACGGGAAAAGAAGCGGTGAACGCCGTTTTGCCCGTGGGCGTGGTGATGACTCGTGCAATCCGCGAATACGCGGAGGAAACCGGCATGGCTGTCGGATTCAAACCAGCCGGCGGAATTCGTACGGCGAAGCAATCTCTGGAATGGCTGACGCTGATGAAAGAAGAATTGGGGAATAGCTGGCTGGACTCGCATCTTTTCCGGCTTGGAGCCAGCGGCATGCTTGCAGATATTGAGCGGCAACTGGAATTCCATGTGACCGGGCGGTATTCCGCGGAATACCGGCATCCGATTGCCTGAGGGGCGAACCGATGAGCGTCGTCGAAAAATTCAGAACGATGGAATATGGGCCGGCGCCGGAGGATCCGAAGGAGTCCCTGGTGTGGCTGGACCGCCATAACCGGAAGTTCGGACATTTTATCGATGGGACGTGGCGGGCTCCCGCGGATGGAAAATATTTTGAGACGGCGGATCCCTCGGCCGGTACGCTACTGGCGGAAGTATCACAGGGAAGCGCTGCGGACATTGATGCGGCGGTGAAGGCGGCGCGGAAGGCTCTCCCCGGATGGCAAAAACTGACGCCGCATGCGCGCGCGCGGTTTTTGTATGCGCTGGCGCGGCAGGTGCAGAAACATTCGCGGCGGCTGGCGGTGCTGGAGACCCTGGACAACGGAAAGCCGATACGCGAGAGCCGGGACATCGATATCCCGCTGGTGGCTCGCCATTTTTATCATCACGCGGGATGGGCGCAACTGCTGGGGCAGGAATTCCCGGGCTACTCCGCTTGCGGGGTGGTGGGGCAGATCATTCCATGGAATTTTCCGCTGCTGATGCTGGCGTGGAAAATTGCGCCAGCGCTGGCGACGGGGAATACCGTGGTGCTCAAGCCGGCGGAGTACACGCCGCTCACCGCGCTGGCGTTTGCGGAAATTTGCAATGAAGTGGGTTTGCCGAAGGGCGTCGTCAACATTGTGACTGGCGACGGCGCGACCGGCGAGGCGCTGGTGAAGCATCCCGATGTGGACAAGATTGCGTTCACCGGTTCGACAGAAGTAGGTCGGGCAATCCGGAAAGCCACCGCTGCCACGCACAAAAAGCTTTCGCTGGAGCTTGGCGGAAAATCGCCGTTCATTATTTTTGAGGACGCGGATCTGGACGGCGCGGTGGAAGGCCTGGTGGACGGCATCTGGTTCAACCAGGGGCAGGTGTGCTGCGCGGGCTCGCGTTTGCTGATGCAGGAAAGCATCGCGGAGAAAATGACGCGCAAGCTGCAGGCGCGGATGAGCACGCTGCGGGTGGGCGCGCCGCTCGACAAAGCGATTGATATCGGCGCGATTGTGGCGCGGGTGCAACTGGAGCGCATTGACCGGATGGTGAAGCAGGGGATCGCCGAAGGAGCGACGTGCTGGCAACCGGAAGTGCTGATGCCGACGCGCGGGCTGTACTACAAGCCGACGCTGTTGAGCAACGTGCACCCGACGTCGATTGTGGCGCAGCAGGAAATTTTTGGGCCGGTGCTGGCGGCGATGACGTTCCGAACGCCGCGTGAGGCGGTGGAACTGGCGAACAATACGGTGTACGGACTGGCGGCGAGCGTGTGGAGCGAGAGCATCAACGTGGCGCTGCACGTTTCGGCGCAATTGAAGGCCGGCGTGGTGTGGGTGAACAGTACGAACCTATTTGACGCGGCTTGCGGATTCGGCGGATATCGCGAAAGCGGGTATGGGCGCGAAGGCGGGCGGGAAGGGCTCGTGGAATATCTGGAGCCGACGTGGTTCCGCAAATCGCCGGCGCTGAAAAAGAATGGCGCGGGGAAGAGGGATCACGCGGAAGTGGCGAACCCCGGCATCGATCGCACGGTGAAGCTTTACATTGGCGGGAAGCAGGTTCGGCCGGACTCCGGCTACACCATCGAAATTCGCGGGAAGAAGGGCGAGTTGCTGGGCGAATCGCCGCTTGGGAATCGCAAGGACGTTCGCAACGCGGTGGAAGCGGCTCGCAAGGCGGAATCATGGAGCAAGGCGACCGCCCACAACCGGGCGCAGGTGCTTTATTACATCGCGGAGAATTTGTCGCAACGCAGCGACGAGATTTCCGGCAGGCTGGCGGCGGCGGTGGGGAAGAAACAGGCCGCGGAAGAAGTGCAGCGGAGCGTGGAACGGCTGTTTTCGTATGCGGGCTGGACGGACAAGTTTGACGGGGCGGTGCACAATCCCCCGATGCGCAATGTTTCGATTGCGATGAACGAAGCGGTGGGAACGATCGGGGTGGTTTGCCCCGCGGAATATCCGCTGCTCGGTTTTTTTACAATGGTGCTGCCGCTGATTGCCGCGGGGAACACGGTTGTGGCGGTACCTTCGGAGTCGTATCCGCTGATCACGGGGGACCTTTACCAGGTATTTGAAACGAGCGACCTGCCGGGAGGCGTCGTCAACATCGTGGCGGGGCGTGCGACGGAATTATTGAAGGTGCTGGCGGAACACGATGATCTTGACGGCATCTGGTGCTACGGGGATTCCGAAATGTGCGCGAGCGCGAAGGCGCTTTCCGTGGGCAATCTGAAGCAGGTTTGGACCAACGAAGGACGCCACATCGATTTCTTCGACAATCCGCAGAGCGAAGGCCGCTGGTACCTGGAGCATGCGCACCAGGTGAAGAATATCTGGGTTCCGTACGGCGAATGAGACGCTTTTTCTCGAGTCCAATTCTGCGAAATTAATTGCAATCCGCAAAGTTTTTTCTACCTGGGCGATTAATTTGCGCACATCAAATGTCAGGAAAATAACAAAGGGGATGGCCGAAGCCATCCCTTTGATGTTTTACCGCTCGAGTTTACTGGCCCGAAGCGGCGGTGTAGAACACCACGAACTGCGGCACAAGATCGGCCGGCACGGTTGTCGGCGTGGACAAACCGCCCACACCGGTGGTGCCCGTCAGAGTGACTGTGTAGATCGATGCGTCGGGCGGAGAGTCGAAGTTGTTGACAACGGCCAACAGTGCGCCCGTCGGATCGATTGCCATTCCCAGGGGAGTCGCACCGGTTGGTTGGGCCTTGCCGATTTGAGATCCAATTAGCCCGGGGACAGTAGGATCCAGGTTAAAGGTAAAAATTTGCCCGGGAGAGCTCGAACTCGTTACGTTTTGATCCAAAACGTAGATGAACTTGCCGGTCGGGTCGGTCAGAACGTTGATGGTCTGGGTGGCACCGGTGATCACTGTGTCGCCAAGATGGGTTAGCTGGCCAGCGGTTGAGCCGGTGCTGGTATCGATCGAGTAGGCAGAGACGGAGTTTACGGAACCGAAGTTTGCGACAAAGAGGTGTCCGTTCACATCGGTGGTCCCATACTGCGGGGAGTTCGTGCCGTTTCCGGTCGCGATGAAGGGAGTGCCCAGCGGCGACAGCGCGCCCGTCGATTGATCGATTTTGTATTCGGTGATGGTGCTGTTGCCGCTGTTGACCACGTAGAGATACTTGCCTGCCCCATCGGTCATCACCCAGGTTGGCGAACTTAAGTTCCCGTCCGTATACGGGCGCGTGCCGATCAAGGTCAAGACGCCGTTGGTGGATGGCGTGTTGGTTTGTGCGATCGAGTAGCCGTAGATTGTGGGTGTCGGAGATAATGGATTGCCGCCGTCGTCGATCACATAGATGAACCGGCCGAGCGGGTCAATGACGCCGACGTTCACGGCACCGTTACCGGCGCCTGCCGTGTATGGGGTGCGGCCAGGAACGAGGGTGAAGTTGCCGGAGGTGGAGGAAGGGTCAATAGTATTCGTGATGATCTTACTGCTGGCATTAATGTAGTACATCAAATGTCCGGAGGGATGGAGCAGCACTTGTTGCGGGTTGTTGGCTTGGAACGGCGACCCGGTCACCTGAGTCACGGGAGTACTCTGCGTCACATCCACGTTGTACACGGAGATGGTTCCGGCCCCGAAGGTGCCGGTGCCAGTGCCGTTGCCCTGGATATTGGCGATGTAGGCGAACCTTGCGGTTGCCGCCTGCACGGTGAGTGCGGCGGTGCCGGTAAATCCTGAAGTCGATTCGGTGGCAGTGATGGTGACGGCGGAAGCGCTGGCGGTAACTCCGAGGGCAACGCCGCTATTTGGGTCAATCGTGGCTACCGTGGTTGTGCCGGAACTCCAAGTGACCGGGTTAGCCGGAGGCTGGGTTGTTCCGTTGCTCAACATTTCCATCGCCGTGAAAAGTGTGGTGGTGCCGGTGGAAATGGTGATCTTGGCGGGCGTCACAACCAGCGAGGTGGCTGCGGGCGCGCCGACTGTCAATTTCGCCGTGCCGACCGTGAGACCGTCGCAACTGGTGGCGGTGATGTTGATGGGACCACCCGGGGCGACGGCGGTGGCATTTCCGGTGTTGTCAACCGTAGCGATAGCCGTGTTGCTGCTGGCCCAGGTGACCTGGCTGG
>Ga0210403_10001896_pt1 | contig 19355 bp, 16 predicted proteins | sample IncBWC19MmetaG_FD_150863 | JGI IMG/M metagenome (GOLD analysis project Ga0210403, IMG submission 150863) | Forest soil microbial communities from Barre Woods Harvard Forest LTER site, Petersham, Massachusetts, United States - Inc-BW-C-19-M | ecosystem: Environmental > Terrestrial > Soil >... | reverse complement strand
TTGCCTGAAGGCAGCCGTCTGACGAGATTGAGTGCCCTAAGCCCTAGGCGATATTTCGTAGATTTTCAATCATTCCCCGGTTGTTGTAGGATATCCATCTGCTTGAGGAGGACCCCATGGCCATCACATTCATATTGAACGGAAAATCCCAGACGCTGACAGATGTCAGCCCGGATATGCCGCTTCTCTGGGTGCTGCGGGACGTCCTGAATATGACGGGGACGAAATTCGGCTGCGGAATGGCTCTCTGCGGCGCCTGCACCGTACACATCAACGGCGAAGCCACGCGCTCTTGCATCACGCCGATCTCGAGCGTGAGCGGAAAGAAAATCACCACGATTGAAGGACTATCTGCCGACGGCACCCACCCTGTGCAGGTAGCCTGGATCGCGGAAGACGTTCCGCAGTGCGGCTATTGTCAGTCCGGACAAATCATGTCCGCGGTGGCCCTGCTCGCGAAAAAACCAAAACCCACTGATGCCGACATCGATGACTTCATGAGCGGCAACATTTGCCGCTGCGGCACCTACCAGCGCATCCGCAAAGCCATCCATCGCGCCGCAGGCTCGCCAGCCGAAAAGGCATAACATCCGTCTAAAAGACTGTCCGTAAGTCTCGCCAAAATCTGTCGCAGGAGTAAGACCATGGCAACTCTTCTTTCCGTTGACCGCCGGACTTTCCTGAAAACGAGCGCCGCGGGCGGTGCCGCTTTGCTCGTTGGCTTTCATTTGCCCGCGCGCGCTTCTTCCGATCCCGCACAGGAGCAGGAGAAACCTCCCATCAATCCTCTGAACGCCTGGGTGAAGATCACTCCGGACAATCACGTCACGTTGATTCTGGCCAAGTCCGAAATGGGCCAGGGCATCATGACGGCGCTACCGATGATTCTCGCGGAAGAGCTATGCCTCGACTGGAAGCAAGTAACTATCGAGCAGGCCCCCACGAATCCCAAAATCTATGATCACGGTACCGGCGGAAGCGGCAGCGTCGGTGGTTCCTGGCTGCCTCTGCGCCAGGCGGGCGCCGCTGCTCGCGAAATGCTCATCGCGGCAGCCGCCAAAAAGTGGGAAGTCGGTACCGACACCTGCAAAGCGCAGAACGGCTACGTGGTGCACGGGCATCCGGAGCGCTCTTACACCTACGGCGAGCTGGTAGCTGATGCCGCGCTGCTGCCGATTCCTAATTTCAAGGAAGTGCCGCTGAAAAATTCGCGCGACTTTACGATCCTCGGGCATGACACCCATCGCGTGGACGCGGCTTCCAAAGCCACCGGTACTGCGATTTACGGCATCGATGCGCGGCCGGCCGGCTTGCTCTACGCGGTCATCGCGCGTTGCCCGGTCTTCTACGGAAAAGTCGCTTCGTTCGACGCCACGAAAGCCAAGGCCGTCCCGGGTGTTCGCGATGTTTTCCAAATCGAAACCAGTGGGCGGGGCGCTTCCACAAACGGCGGCGTCGCCGTGCTTGCGGACAACTCCTGGGCCGCCATACAAGGCCGCAAAGCGCTGGAAGTGAAATGGGATGAGGGCGCGGCGGCAACCGAATCGAGCGAAGAGCTGCGCAAACAATTCGTCGCAAACGCCGCAAAACTGGGCGGAGTCATTCGAAACGAAGGCGACGCTGATTCCGCGCTCGCCGCCGCATCGAATAAAGTGGAAGTCGTTTATGAACTGCCGTTTGCCGCCCACGTATGCATGGAGCCGATGAACTGCACCGTGCATATTCAAGCGGACCGTGCGGAAGCGTGGGTACCAACGCAGGCTCCGCAGTGGGCGCAGGGTGTGATCGCGGAAGCGGCAAAGCTTCCTCCCGAAAAAGTAATCGTGCATACCACGCAAATGGGCGGTGGTTTCGGCCGGCGCTACCAGGCAGACTTCGTGATGGAAGCAGCGCAAGTCGCGAAAATAGCGGGCAAGCCCGTGATGGTGCTGTGGACGCGCGAAGACGACATGCACCATGACTTCTACCGGCCGGCGTCGTATCACAAGTGCCAGGGTCTCGTGGACGCGGCTGGAAATCTTGCCGCGTGGAAACATTTCCAAACCTCGACCTCCATCGCGGCCAAGTGGAGTCCAAAAGGCGAAGAAGACAACGGCCAAGGCGAATTTGGGACGGGCGCGACAGTCCCGTACAAATCTCCGAATATCCGCATCGAATACACACTGGCGCATTCCAGTGCTCCGCGTGCCTGGTGGCGTTCCGTGGAGCACTCGAGCAGCGGATTCGTTGTGGAAAGCTTTGTTGACGAGCTCGCTGCAGCCGCCGGAGAAGATCCTCTGAAGTTTCGGGTGAAATTAATCGGCGAGTCGCGCAATATTCCGCAATTCGGCGGAGGTCCCGGCGCCCCACCTCTGGATACCGGGAGACTGAAGGGCGTGCTGCAATTGGCAGCCGAGAAAGCTGGATGGGGTAAGCCGCTTCCGGATAGCGAAGGGCGCGGCATTGCGGGGTTTTTCTCTTTCGATACTTACACTGCAACCGTTGCGGAAGTTTCTGTGCGCCAGGGCAAGCTGAAAATAAAACGATTGGTGTGCGCCGTGGATTGCGGACGCGTGGTCAATCCAAACGGCGTGCGCGCGCAAGTGGAAAGCGCGGCGATTTATGCCCTCACGGCAACACTTAAGGATGCCATCACTATCGAGCGCGGCCGCATCGTCCAATCTAACTTCAATGATTACGGCATGATGCGAATGAACGAAGCTCCGCCCATCGAAGTCCATCTGGTCGCGAGCGAAGAAAAACCGACCGGCATTGGCGAACCAACGGTTCCTGTGATCGCCCCTTCCCTTTGCAACGCCATTTACAACGCCACGCGCTCCTCGAAAAAGCAGATTCGCATCCGTCGCCTGCCGATTCGCCCCGAAGACCTGGCTTGAAAAGTGAATGGTTAGGTAGTGAGCGGGACCACCTGGCTTGAACACTGATTAGCTGGCAGCGAGCAGGGCCCCGCGCTGCACTCCGCCGTGACAAAAGGGTACTGGTCGTGAGAGATTCAATTTGCACTCTCCGATGACGCCTCTTTTCCATCCGCATATCGCGAACGTCCTTGGAATCATCACTTTAGGGATATGGCTGCATCTGTTTTTTGGGCGAGGTTGGTTTTGGAGGGTTGGGAAGCTGGATGCGGACCGGGAGCCACTCGAGACGCCGGGGGAATGGCCGCAAGTGATGGCCGTGGTGCCGGCACGGAATGAGGAGGAGACGATTGGGCGGGCAGTCGCCGGGCTGGTCAAGCAAAACTATCCCGGCGCGTTTTTCGTCGTGGTCGTGGACGATCACAGCGAGGATGCGACCGCTGGTATTGCTCAGCAGGTCGCCGACGAGAGCGGCGTCGGTGAGCGGGTGAGAATAGTGAGCGCTTCGGCGCTGGCGGAGGGTTGGACCGGGAAATTGTGGGCTCTGAACGAAGGAGTCTTCAACGGTGGCGTCACGATGTCGGGGGCATCAGGGACTGAAGTACCGGCTGCAACGCCGGAAGTCCCTACTTATTATTGGTTTACGGATGCGGACGTGGAACATGCGCCGGATACTTTGCGGCGCCTGGTGGTTCGTGCGGAACGGGATAAGTTGGAGCTGGCGTCGCTGATGGTACTACTGCAGGCGAAGACACTGCCAGAGCGGGCGCTAATCCCTGCGTTTCTATATTTCTTTCTGATGCTTTATCCGCCGAAGTGGATTGCGGATGAGGAGTTAGGTACGGCTGGAGCGGCGGGCGGCTGTATCTTGTTAAGGCGGGAGGCACTTGCGCGGATTGGTGGGTTGCAAGCGATACGGGGTGAGGTGATTGACGATTGCGCGCTAGCGAAGGCCGTAAAGCTGAGCGGCGGTAAGGTGTGGATGGGGTTGACGCGAAAGAGCACGAGTTTGCGTGCTTACGGGACTTTCGGGGAGATTCGGGATCTGATTGCAAGGACGGCGTTTACGCAATTGCGCTACTCGGCGCTCCTCTTGACGGGAACGCTAGCGGCAATGTTTCTGACCTACTTTGCTCCAATGATTCTACTTTTCGCCCATGATTCGACGTCTCGGACGCTTGGTTTTGTGGCTTGGCTTTTCATGACTCTCTCATTCCTCCCCACGGTGCGTTTTTACCGGTTATCGATAGTCTGGACACCGCTGCTGCCGCTGACCGCAGTGTTCTACACGTATGCGACGTGGGTTTCCGCGATGCGCTACTGGATGGGTAAGGGTGGCCACTGGAAGGGGCGGACACAGGCGCCTCGAGGGGTCTAGCTGGTGCAGGCAGGCCAATCCCGATCTGGCAACGAAAGGGGGAAGGAATGAGACGGCAGAAGGCACCCTAGTTAGTACGACTGTGAAAGCCCAATCACAGCGTGCTGTGCCCTAAAGGCGGTTCGGTTCGGTTTGGGTTACGGTTGAGCCAGGAATTTGGCGAGGGGTTGCCAGTAGTTGCCATTCCAGCCTTCGAGCAAGTGGTCGGCGTCGCCTTTGGGAAAGCCGGTGTGGTCGAAGATCAGCTTGGTGTTGGAACCTTGTTCGATCAAGACGAACTTGACGAGGGACCAGTCACCCGCAGGCCAGTAGGCCACTCGCCACGCTTGGACGATGCGTTCGTTGGGCACGAGTTCAAGGTTCCACCCGACGATAAGCCGTTGAAGAATTTGAACGCGCCGCCTGATTCGGCGACTATCTCCGCCGGAATGTTGCCTTTCGCCATGCCGGACTGCACGGCGGCGCTGAGTTGCGTGACTTTCTGGAATTGCTTGGCGTCGGTGAGCGCTTCATAGACGCGTTTGCGCCTGGCTTTGAAAACGGGCTCCTGATGAATGGAATCCTCGGAATGAGAAATCTCTTGAACGGCTTGCGCAAAAGTTTCGGTTGAAGGCAAAGCGAGGCTGCCCAGAGCAATGGTTACGCCGGCAATCAACTGGCGGCGCGTCGGATTACTTGCTGGCCAAGGACATTTCTGCGCGTTCGTCATAAATACTCCATTTGCTGCTGGATTTTGTTCGCGGTGAACTCTTGGGGCATGGAATCACGGAGCCAAAATATGTTCAAGATAATATTTTGCCGGAGCGGCGGGTGCTGTTTGTGGCTTGCAATGAAGCCGGGGGCTGACTTCCGCGGATTTACGCCGTATGCTCTTGGCATGAAACCATCAAAGAACAAATATGTTTTGGGCAGTGCAGCGTTGTTCGTCTTGCTGCTTATTACTACGATTATTCCTGGCACCGTTTTCGCGCAGCAGGCTGCGACGGCGCCAGTCAGCATACGTGTGACTGAACCCTCAGGAGCCAGCATCTCTCACGCCGCCATTCGTGTTGTTCCCTCGCCCGATCCGGGGCCAGCAAAAATGGAGACGGACGAGGCCGGTCAGCTTTCGCTCAATTTAAGTACGGGCAGCTACGCTTTGTTCGTCGAGGCTCGCGGGTTCAAGTCGGCAGCGACACATATCGACGTTCAGGGAACCAAAGAAGTTCAGATAGTGCCCGTTCGTCTCGAAATTGGAGTCAGCGGGCCAGTGGTCACCCCTGTCCTCGAACTCACCACACCCACGGATGAGCTGCGTGTCTCAGCCTATACCAAACAAGAAAACCTAAAGCTGAAAGTCGCCGACTTAAAATCCATGCCTCGCACCACCGTCACCGTCCACAACGAGCATTCCAAAGCTGACGAGACATATGCGGGAGTCCGCCTCGCGGATGTGCTCGGCAAGCTTGGGGCACCGTTGGGACACGACCTGCGCGGCGTAGCATTAAGCGGATACATCGTTGCGACCGGGTCCGACGGCTACGTGGCGGTCATTGCTCTCGCCGAAGCCGATCCCACGTTTCATTCCGGCGAAGTCATCGTCGCCGACACCATGAATGGGCAGCCGCTTGATGCGAAGTCCGGGCCCTTCAAGTTGGTGGTAACGGAAGACAAGCGGCCAGCTCGGTGGGTGCGCAATCTGGTAAGCCTGGAATTGAAGTCCGCGAAATAGCTCGACCGCTTTCGCAAATTACGAACTGCGCCGCCCCTCGTAGGGGCATGGCATGTCGTGCCCTCCGGTTGAATGTAAGCATGCGCGTTGCTTGCGAGAGGTAGCGAGCGTATATTGGCGGGCGACCGAGCGATGCACGACCGCAAGCCAGGTGGAAATTTTTCGCGGCAGTTCGGGACGTCGATCTTGAAAGACATTGGGGGAGGGACTGTGGGGAAATTGTGTGTGTGCGTGATTTGTTTTTTGCTGCTGGCGGCGATGCCGATGACGGCGCAGGCTCCGGGGCTTTCCGAAATGTATACGCTGATCCGCGCGGAAGAGACGAATAATTCAAAGATTATGTGGATCATCCATGAAATCGCGGACGTGTATGGGCCACGCGTGACAGGCACGCCAAATTTGAAGGCGGCCGATGATTGGGCAGTGAAGACCATGGGGTCGTGGGGATTGGTGAATACCCATTTGGAGCCGTGGACTTTTCAGCCACCGAGTGCCGCGACGCCCGTCCCGGGCTGGGAAAACACAGAGCTTTTGGCGGAAGCGGTTACACCATTCCATGGACAATTGATGGTCAAGCCGCTGGCGTGGACGCCGAGCACGAACGGAGTCGTTACGGCGCAAGTAGTGATCCTGCAGCCGCCGGGATTGGCGCCGCCGACCGGCGCTGGATTTAACTTCTTCGGAGGCGCGCCGCCGCCACCAGAGCCGAAATGGGCTGCGCCACCGATGCCGACAGCCGCGAAGCCAGCGGAGCCGAAGCAGCCAACGCAGGCCGAGCTTGATACGTATCTGAATGCGATGAAGGATAAAGTTCGAGGAGCAATCGTGATGGTTGGGAGGCACGTGGAGGTGCCGGAGGAGATGAACCCGGCGCCTATGCGGAGGCCCGAGGACGAGTGGAAGTCGCGTTTCGATACGAAGAATCCGCGGCCGTTCCGGTTTCCCGAGCAGCCGAAGCCGCCTGAAGGACAGCTGACGCGACAGGAAGTTTCGCGTCAGGTGGATCAGTTCTTGGTGGACAACGGGGCGCTGGTTCGGATTAACGATGCGGGGCGATCGCACGGGGTCATCATCGCGCAACAAAATGGAACTTACGATTGGACGAGGGCTGTGCCAACGCTCGTGATGCGCAATGAGGATTACGGGCGGATTTCGCGGTTTATCGGCGATGGGACAGCGGTGGCCCTGCGCGTCAATATTCAGAACAAGGAATATCCCGAGGGCACGACGGCGTTCAATGCGATTGGAGAAATCACCGGCACCGACAAAAAAGATGAGATCGTCATGCTCGGCGGGCACTATGATTCGTGGCACGACGCGACGGGCGCCACCGACAACGGCATTGGTTCCTCGATGATGCTGGAGGCCGTGCGAATTTTGGCGGCGCTGCATGTGAAGCCGCGTCGCACGATTCGCGTGGCGTTGTGGAGCGGTGAGGAAGAAGGGCTGCTCGGGTCGCTCGCGTACGTACAGCAGCACTTTGGAAGTTTTGAAAGCCAGAAGCCGGAGTACGCGAAACTAGACGCGTACTTCAACATCGATTCCGGGACGGGAAAACCGCGAGGGGCTGGCGTGTTTGGACCGGCAGGCGCAGCAGACATGGTACGCGAAGCGATGATGCCGTTTGAGGATTGGGGATTCATGGGAGCGATTGCCTCGGACAGCCGCAGGACGGGGGGGACAGACAGCACTTCGTTTAACAATGCAGGATTGCCGGGAATTGGGTTGACGCAGGACCCTTTTGACTATGGTACGTATACGCATCACACGAATCTGGATACCTATGAGCGGATTTACGAGGAGGACGTGAGAGAAGGCGCCGTGGAGATTGCTTCGGCAGTGTACGCACTGGCGATGGCTGATGAGATGGTGCCGCGATTCAAAGACACGGAGATGCCGAAGCCGGTGCCGGAGCCCGGTCCGGGATCGCAGGCGACGCCGGTGCGGCACGTTCCAACAAACTAAGCGCGCGGTGCGAAAGACGCATCGCCCGCTTCTTCATTTTTGTGAGGTGCCGTTGCGTTAGTGCGTGATATTAAAGTTGGCGTGGAGAGACGCGTTCGAATCAGCGCCAACCCAAACGTCGAAGGCGGCGGGTTCCTCAACCCGGGATTTTGTCGCCGTGCTCCAGTACGTCAGTTCGTCATTTCCAAGCGAAAAGTGAACGGTCTTTTTTTCATGCGCACCAAGGGTGATGCGGTCGAACCCTTTTAGTTCGCGCACAGGGCGCGACGTGCTGCCGTATTGTTGATGAATGTAGAGTTGAGCAACTTCGTCAGCCGCGGAAGCGCCGGTGTTTTCGACGTCGACGCTCACGTCAATGGTTCCGCCAGGTTTGATTTCGCTTCGGCTGAGCTTGAGATTTGAAAAAGCGAAATTGGAATAGCTGAGCCCGTAGCCGAAGGGATAAAGCGGCGTGCTTTCCTCACCCCAGTAGCGCTTGCCTTGATTCTCCGGGGCTTGCGTGGTGTTGTGCGCGTAATAGATCGGTACTTGGCCGACGTCGCGCGGCCACGTGATGGGAAGCTTACCGCCGGGGACAGCGTCGCCGAAGAGAAGATTGGCGACGGCGTTTCCGCCTTGTGTGCCGGGATACCAGGCGTCGAGGATGGCGGGAACGTGCTCGGCGGCCCATTTGATATTGAGCGGGCGGCCGTTGAGAAGAACGAGAACGATGGGTTTGCCGGTTGCAGCTACGGCTTCAAGAAGTTTTTCTTCCTCCCCGGGGAGGTCTAACGATTCACGCGAGGCGGCTTCGCCACTCATATTTTGTGCTTCCCCAAGAACGAGGATGGCGAGGTCAGAGGAATTGGCAAGGGCGACGGCTTTGGACGTTTCGTCTTTCGATTGCTCGGGAGTCCAGATTGGCTGCGGCTTCAAATTAAAAATGGCGTCGAAAAACGAGGGAATCTGGCGGCGGATTTGGACGCCGGGCGCGTAGCTGAGTTCGGCTTGCGCGCCAAGTTTATTGCGCAGGCCCGCGAGGACGGTGATTGTTTCCGCGAGATCTTGCTGGAAGGCCCAAGAACCGAGCGTATCAGCTTGTGAATCCGCAAGAGGGCCGAGGACGGCGATTTTTTTGTAAGCGTTTTTCTTGAGCGGGAGAAGGCCGCCTTCGTTGCGCAGGAGGACGGCGGTGCGTTCGGCAGCAAGGCGCGCGGCGATGCGATGTTCCGGCGTGGCAAGAACCTGGCGGGCGCGAGCTTCGTCGACGTAAGGATGTTCGAAGAGGCCGAGGCGGATTTTCATTTCGAGGATGGGGCGGGCGGCGTCTTCAATTTGCTGCACGGTGATTTGTTTGCGTTCGACGGCGGTTGCCAGGCTCTTCGAGTAGGCGGTGAAGCCGATGGCCATCTCCATGTTTACGCCTGCGTTGAAAGCGTAGAGTGCAGATTCGTAGACATCTTTGGCGTAACCGTGATTTTGCAGGCTCTTCACGGAATTCGCGTCGCTGACGACGAAGCCTGTGAACTTCCATTCGTCGCGCAGAATATTGTGGAGAAGCCAACGATTGCCGGTGGCGGGGACGTCGTTCAAATCGAGGTAGGCGCTCATGGCAGAGCCGATGCCTGCCTTGACCGCGGCGTGAAAGGGCTTGAGGTAGACATTGTAGAGAAGAGTCTCGGGAATGTAGGCTTCGTCGTAATCGCGGCCGCCGACGGCGGCGCCGTAGCCGGCAAAATGTTTCATGCAGGCGAGAATGTGATCGGGCGAGCCAATGTAGTCGCCCTGGAAACCGCGGACTTGCGCGGCGGCCATTGCAGAACCGAGATAGGGATCTTCACCGGCGCCTTCGACGATGCGGCCCCAGCGTGGATCGCGCGCGATGTCCAGCATGGGCGCGAAGGCCCAGTCGATGCCGACGGAGCGAGCTTCTTTGGCGGCGATGGTTTGTGCTTTTGTTGCGGCGGAGGGATCCCAAGAAGCCGCCATGGCGATGGGCACTGGGAAAATAGTGCGGAAGCCGTGAATGACGTCGAAGCCGAAGATGAGAGGAATGTGGAGGCGGGTTTGATCAACGGCCAGGTGTTGGAGCCGATTGATTTCGGCGGGATCGGTGACGAAGAGCAGCGAGCCCAGTTGGCCTTTCGCGACGGCGTCGTCGGTCGCTTGCTCTTTGCGGAAATCGAAGAGCTGGCTGAGCTGGCCGATTTTTTCGTCGAGAGTCATTTGTTTGAGGAGAGCATCGGCGCGCTGGCGGACTGCCGCGTCATCGGGAGGAACAGTGGCGGAGGGAGTTTGAGAAAGGGTGAGCGGAACGACGGCGAGGGCGAGGGCGAAGAGCAAAACATTTGGAAGAGATTTTCTCTTGAGACTGAGATGATGGTGCCTTTTCACGAGAACCTCCTCTAAGGCCGGGCGTGATGCTAATAGGCAAGCGCGCAAGATGCCAGAAGAAAATAGAGAAAAAGGGAGTCTCTGCATGGGTTGTGCGAACATCGGTACCGCATACGATTCGTGGCTGATCCGTGGATAGAATACGGGCCGGAGGGCACATGACAAAAACGCGGCGGGAATTTTTGACGGAGACATCGCTGGGGCTGGTTGGCGCAGCAGTCGCGCGGACGCAACAGCAGAAACCGGGCGAGCCGCCAGCGGGTACGCCTCCGGCGTTCGGGACGGGACCGGCGGTGGGGCCGGAAGTTTCGCCCGGTACGTTTGCCGAGGCAGAGAAGGTGGTTCAGGTGGAGATGAGCGCGCCAGATCGCGAGATGGTGGCTGGAAGCTGGCGCGGGAATATGGCGGCGCTGTATGAGCGGCGCGTGGGACCGCACAAAGTGGCGATCGAGGCGGAGGTAGCGCCCTACTCGCATTGGGATCCCATTTTGCCGGGGATGAAGCACGGGCCGGAACGCGAGCGATTTGTGCGCAGTTCGAATGATGCCGGGACTTTGCCCGGGTGGGATGAGGACATTGCGTTTGCACCAGTGTGGAAACTTTCTCAATGGATAGAGATGCGGAAAATTACTTCGGAGCGCTTGACGAAGATTTATTTGGAAAGGCTGGAGAGATTCAACGGGAAGCTGCGGTGCGTGATTACGTTGACGAGCGAGCTGGCGTTGGCGCAGGCGAAGAAGGCGGACGCGGAGATCGCTGCGGGTAAATATCGTGGGCCGCTGCACGGGATCCCGTGGGGAGCGAAGGATTTGCTGGATACGGCGGGAATCGCCACGACTTGGGGAGCGGAGCCGTTTCGCGATCGCGTGCCTGCAAAAGATGCGGTGGTCGTGAAGCGGCTGCACGACGCGGGTGCGGTGCTCGTCGCGAAGCTGAGCCTAGGCGCGCTGGCGCTGAACGACATTTGGTTTGGCGGGCAGACGATGAACCCCTGGTTGCTGGAAGAGGGATCGTCGGGTTCGAGCGCGGGGCCGGGCGCGGCGACGGCAGCGGGACTGGTGGCGTTTGCGATTGGGAGCGAAACCGGGGGAAGCATTGTCGGACCGAGCATGCGCTGCGGGTTGACGGGACTGCGTCCCACGTTTGGGCGCGTGGCGCGAACGGGAGCGATGACGCTGTGCTGGTCGCTCGACAAGCTGGGGCCAATGACGCGGAGCGTTGAAGACGCCATGCTGGTGCTGCAGGCGATTTCCGGGCCGGATGCGGGCGACGTTTCGAGTGTGCACACTCGCCTCGATTTTGACGCGTCTGTAAGCGTGAAAGGCTTGCGCGTCGGATATTTTCCCGCGTGGATGAAAGAAAATCCCGCAACAGAAGTAGATCGCGCCGCGCTCGAAACAGTAAAGAAAGTCGGGATGATTCCGGTGGAAGTGAGCATTCCGGACTGGCCGTTCGATTCGCTGAACCTGATTTTGTTTGCGGAAGGCGCGGCGGCGTTCGAAGAAATTACCTTAAATCATGCCGTGGATCAGCTAAAGGTGCAGACGTATGACGCGTGGCCAAATATTTTCCGGCAGTCGCGATTTCTTTCTGCAGTGGATTTTGTGCAGGCGGACAGGTTGCGTCGAAAAGTAGCTAACGAAATGGCGCGCGTGTTTTCGCAAGTCGACTTGCTGCTCGTGCCTTCACTGCGCGATGAAATGCTGACGATCACAAATTTCACCGGCCATCCGTCGCTAACGATGCGCGCGGGGTTCGTAGAAGTGACCGAAGCCCGCACGGACTGGGCCCCGGACCCAAGCAGGCCTCTGCCGAAGTTTTCTCCTCCTAGACACGTCCCGCATGGAGTGACCCTCATTGGGCGGCTCTTCGATGAAGGGACTGTGGGCCAGGCGGGGCTGGCGCTGGAAAAAGCGTTTGCCGTGGTGGGAGAGCGTCCGCCAGGATTCTAGATCGGGACCAGAAAGCTTGCGTCGCGTCAGAGTTAAAAAGGCAAGGCGCAGAGATCGTTAGATTGAGAATCTCTGCGCCCGCCGAGCATAGCGCATTCATACTCGTGGAACAGCGGGATTCTAGGGCTTCGTCGGAATTACCCCGGGCTTAAACAGGTCGGACAAATCGGTGGCGTTAACTGCATCGCCAAGAAATGGTGACCCGCCGGAAGTTCCTTTCACGTGAAAGATTTCCTGCATGGTGCGCAGGTCGGAGGAATGGGTATAGTCGATCACACTGGCGTAGGGCAGGCCGTTCTCGTTTTCGTGAGCGAGGTTGGAGATAATGATCTCACCGATCGTGTGGTTGAAATCGTCTCCGTTATCGCCTGTCGTGCCGTCGCTTTCGGATTCGTCCCACCAGAGGATAATCACACCACCATCCTTGTAGGCCTTGGACGACATAATGACGGGAACGATCCGGCTCAGGAAATTATCGCCCTGTCGGATATTGGCTGCATCACCAGTTAGCCCTGCAAAACCGGCAGTGAGTGCTGTGTGCTGGTCGTTGTATTGGTTAGGCGTAATCCAGATGTAATCGGCCGCGCGGTCCTCGGCCAGATCGAACGCCAACTGCTGCAGAGGCGCGTAGTGTCCGGCTAGCGGGTTCGAGGCAGTTGTGTCGTCGCCGCCGTTGGTATCGGTGAAGAACGCCATAGGATTGTGTTTGACAGCGTAGTTGAACTGGTTTGAATCGTTGTATTCATTCAGGTAGCCGGGAGCAAATATCCCCGAAAAGCTAACGATGGGAGAGGTCCGCTGATCCCGCGGCAGAGGCACATTGATGAGCTGCGCGGAGGCGTTCTGCATAAGGTCGATGTCTTCCTGATACGACTTCCAGCTTTTCCCGGCTTTTGTAAGCAGGGCGGACAAATGTTGGTCCGTGTTCTGGTTCGTGCCGCCAGGAACTCTAAAAGGGTCGTTGTCGTTTAGGACGCCAAAATTCGTACCTGCTTCCGCCCAAAGGTAATTCGGTTCGGAAGGATGAATATGAGGATTGGCTCCGGTGGGAGTGGCTAAAACGTTGTGATAGGCCGTCGCGTAGGAGACGTGCTTGCTGATGTTCTCCACGCGGCCATCGACGAAAGCCAAGGCCGTTCCGTTCACGAGACTGTTAATAAACGGAGCGTTCGGGTTCTGAAAGATGGGCTCAATCCCCCCCGGGACGGTCGTCGGCTGAGTCCAATCGTGATTCTCCATCGCGATGACGAAAACGTGTTTGATTTCCCGGTCATCCCGGTCGTCCCGATGATCCCGGTCATCCTGAGCCCTTACGGCGCCACTACTCATTGCCGCCAGGAGTCCAAACACTCCGAGAAGGCGGCCATATCTGAAAAGCAACATTGAAACCTCCAAGTCTATGATTTGCGGCCGGTGCTGGAATGTCTTCGGGTCACCTTTCAGGTGACCCGGACAACCAACCCTCCGCGCGGAGAGACTTTGTAGCAGGTGTACTTTGCGGGATGATGATTGGCAGATTAAGGATGGAAGATTACAAGCGGAATGTCTTTAGTTTGGATTCGACCGGGATCGACGCTTAAGGTTGACTATGCGCCAGATCGCTGCGCAAGCTCTGAATTTGTGGTCAAGGGCTGGGGAATTTGGTATTCTGCGCAAAGATGAGGTACAGGGCTGTATCCTGTGGTTAGGGAGCGGCACCGGAGGCCGGCATGAGCGTTGTTCCTAACTCGGGCAATGGCAAGATTACTGTGCCCGATTTGCTGCAGCGGAAGTCCTGGGCTGCAGGTTCCCATTCCACTTCGCAAAAAATTACTTGTTTGACGGCCTACGACTATCCGACGGCGCGTCTCTTAGACGAAGCGGGCACCGATGTGCTGCTGGTGGGCGATTCGGTCGGGATGGTGGTGCTCGGGTATGACAGCACGCTGCCGGTTTCGATCGACGAGATGCTGCATCACACGCGGGCGGTACGGCGCGGGACGCGGAGTGCGCTCGTTGTGGCGGATATGCCGTACGGCAGCTTTCACAGCGACATCGCGGAGTCGGTGCGGAATGCGATGCGCTTCGTGAAAGACGCAGGCGCGGAAGCGGTGAAAGTAGAAGGTGGAGAGCGGCGGCTGGAATTGATTGTGCGGCTGACGGAAGCGGAAATTCCGGTGATGGGGCATGTGGGATTGACGCCGCAGTCGCTGAATGCGCTGGGTGGGTTTCGCGTGCAGGGCAAGACTGTGGATGCGGCGGAGCAGTTGCTGCGCGATGCGCGCGCGGTGGAAGCGGCTGGCGCCTTTGCGGTGGTGCTCGAAGCGGTCCCGCGAGAATTGGCCGCACAGATTACGCGCGAGCTGCGGATTCCCACGATCGGAATTGGCGCGGGACCGGACTGCGACGGGCAGATTCTGGTGATTCACGATTTGCTGGGGCTGACGTTTGGGAAGACGCCGAAGTTTGCGCGGCAGTATGCGAACGTCGGCGAGATGATTGCGAAGGCGGCCCGGGAATACTGCGAGGACGTGAGAGGCGGGACGTTCCCTTCGGATGGAGAGTCGTATCACGCAGCGCAGACGGCGAAGGAAGAGAAAGAGGCGCCGGTCAACAGTGACGGCGATTGGTAGAAAGCGAAAAAGCAGATTCCTTCCGACAAGGTCGGAACCTTCGGTCGTTTGGCTCGGAATGACAATTACACACAAGTTTTGCAGGTGGAGGTTGAGATGACGCCGGAAGAGATGCGTGCTCTCTATGATTACAATGCTTGGGCGAATCATCGGGCGCTCAATGCGGCGGCAAATTTGACGAGCGAACAGTTCACGAAGCCGATGGCGTCGAGCTTTGGGTCGGTGCGCGACACTTTGGCGCATATTTGCGGGGCGGAATGGACTTGGTTGGAGAGATTCCAGGGGCGATCGCCTGCATCGTTGCCGGATGTATTGGAATGCGCGGATGTCGAGAGTCTTCGCGCGAAATGGACGGAACAGGAAGGGCGGCTGCTGGCGTTTGTCGGGAAGTTGACGCAAGAAGATTTGAATCGCGTGATGGAATACAAGACCTTGAAATTTGGCGTGTATAAGAATCCGCTGTGGCAATCGATGCAGCATGTTGTGAATCATGGGACGTACCACCGCGGGCAGATTACGACGTTGCTGCGGCAGCTTGGAGCGCAGCCGATTTTGACGGACTTGATGCATTATTATCGTGAACGCGCGACGGCGGCGAGCGCGTGATTTCTGGCCGTGTAAATTCGTGAGACGCACACCCTCTCTGTGGAAATAATCCGAACAATAGCCTGGATGAAAGAATACGCGCGTGGCGCGCGCGCCGAAGGCCGTGTTATCGGCTTAGTGCCGACGATGGGCGCGTTGCATGAAGGACACACGGCGCTGGTAAAGCGCGCGCGGCAGGAATGCTCGCGCGTGATTGCCTCGGTGTTCGTGAACCCGAAACAGTTTGGGCCTAAAGAGGACTACCAAAAATATCCGCGCGGCCTGGACAAGGATGCCGAAAAACTGGCGGCGGTCGGTGTCGATGCACTGTTTGCGCCCGAGGCCGCGGATGTGTATCCGGATGGATTTCGGACTTACGTGAATGTCGAAGGCATCAGCGAACGGCTGGAGGGGCGTTCGCGGCCTGGACATTTCCGCGGCGTGTCGACCGTTGTCTTGAAATTGTTTGAGATTGTACAGCCGCACTTTGCTTATTTTGGAAGAAAAGATGCGCAGCAGGTGCGCATCATCGGCGAGATGGCGCGCGACCTAAATCTGGATGCGGAGATTGTGGTTTGCCCGGTGGTGCGGGAGGCGGATGGACTGGCGCTCTCGTCACGCAATGCGTATTTGAGCGTCGAGGAACGTAAAGCCGCGACCGTTCTACACCGTGCGCTTGTAGCTGTGCGAAACGAGTTGTCGGCTGGCGTGCGCGATGCCATGCAATTGCAAACTGTCATGCGGCGGATTATCGAGGCCGAACCGCTTGCTAACGTCGATTACGCAGAGATTGTGAGCGCGGACACGTTTGAGCCGGTGGTGCGCGTGGCGCGGCCGAGTTATGCGGTGCTCGCCGTGTTTATCGGCAAGACCCGTCTCATTGACAACCTTCTGATCGAGCCTGTGGCGCAGGGGTCGGAAGAGTTTGTTTTTCATCTCTGACCGCAATATAACAAACTATTGTTTCTTTGAGGCTTCGGCCAGAACCTCGGCGGGGTGGCCTTTGGCTTTGACGTTGTCCCAGATGTGCTCGAGCTTGCCGTCCAGACCGATCAAGAACGTGCTTCGCACAATTCCAAGAAACGATTTGCCGAGGAATTTCTTCATGCGGCGCGAGCCGTAGGCTTCGATGGTTTTGAGATCGGAATCGCTGAGGAGATCGAAATTGAGTTTTTGCTTGGCCTTGAAGCTGGCTTGGGCTTTGACGGAGTCGCCGCTCATGCCGAGGATGACTACGCCAAGCTTATCGAACTGCTTTTTTGCGTCACGAAACTCGGACGCTTCAATCGTTCAGCCGGAAGTGTTGGCCTTCGGATAGAAAAAGAGGACTACGCGTTTGCCGAGATGGTCGGAGAGAGAGACGTCGTTGCCTGTGTCGTTCTTCAAGCGGAACGCGGGGGCTTTGTCGCCTACTTTGAGCATGTGAGAATCCTCCGTCGTGCAATTAGATAGAGCCTACGCCGCGCGTAAAGTCAAAAGCAAAGAAAGATGCCGGGCTAAAGCCCGGCGCTACGTCTGCAACCTTTGGATAGAAAAAACCGCAGGGCTCTGCCTTGCGCTACATTTTTGCTAACTGCGCTACATCGAAGCGAGATATTTTGGCACGGAGTCAAGAGAGAAGCTTCCGCAAAATGTCGTTGACGGCCTGGGGGTTGGCTTGGCCGCGTGTGACACGCATTACCTGGCCGACAAAAAACTTGAAGACGCCTTCGTTTCCGGATTTGAATTTGGCGACGTTGTCCGGGTTTTTCTCAATGACTTCGCGGGCGGCCTTTTCGAGCGCGCTTGTGTCATTAATTTGCGCCAGTCCCTCAGCGGCGACAATTTCGTTGGCGCTGCGTCCTGATTCAAACATTGTGGCGAAGACTTTTTTCCCGATGGAGACGGTGATTTGGCCGGATTCGACAAGTTTCAAGAGCTCGGCGAGGGCGGCGGGAGAGACTGGGCTTGCTTCGATTTCTTTTCCGGAGTCGTTCAGACGGCGGAGGAGTTCCGTCTGGATCCAGTTGGCGGCTGCCTTGGCGGGGGCGCCGGATTTTACGACGGGCTCGAAATAATCGGCGAGCGACTGGCTGGCTGTCAGAACGCCAGCGTCGTAGGGCGTTAAGCCGTAGGCAGCGATGAAGCGGGCGCGCTTGGCTTCGGGGAGTTCGGGAAGCGAGCGGAGAACTTCTTCGCGCCAGGCGTTGCTGACGTGGACGGGAAGCAAATCGGGCTCGGGGAAATAGCGGTAGTCGTGGGCTTTTTCTTTGGAGCGCATGGAGACGGTGCGCGATTCGTCCTGGTTCCAGAGGCGGGTTTCCTGAAAAATGCGGCCTCCGGATTCGAGGACGCCGATGTGGCGCTCGACTTCGTACTCGAGAGCTTTTTGCAGAAAGCGGAAGGAGTTGAGGTTTTTTACTTCGACTTTGGTGCCGAATTCCTTTGCGCCGCGCAGGCGCACGCTGACGTTGGCGTCGCAACGGAGCGAACCTTCTTCCATGTTGCAATCGCTGATGCCGGTGTAGAGCATGATCTGGCGAAGGGTGGTGAGATAGGCGTAGGCCTCTTCGGGAGTGCGCATATCCGGCTCAGAAACGATTTCGCTGAGAGGCGTGCCGCAGCGGTTGTAATCGATGTAGGCCTTGGTGGCGGATTCGGAGAAGCCTTCGTGCAGATTCTTGGCGGCGTCTTCTTCGAGATGAAGGCGCGTAATGCCGATGCGCTTTTTTGCGCCATCGTGGTCGATCTCGATCCAGCCATTCGTCGCGAGAGGCAGTTCGTATTGAGAGATTTGGTAGCCTTTGGGCAAATCGGGATAGAAATAATTTTTGCGGGCGAAGCGCGAATGCTCGTGGACCGTGCAGTTCAGCACGAGCGAGGCGCGCATGGCCAGTTCGACAGCGCGTTTGTTCAGAATCGGCAGCGTGCCGGGAAGACCGAGGCATACAGGGCAGACATTCGTGTTGGGCGCATCGCCGAAGCGGTTCGCGCAGGCACAGAAAATTTTCGTGTTCGTAAGGAGCTGAACGTGGACTTCCAGGCCGATGACAGTCTCGTACTTCGCGAGCACCTCGGGGGCAATGGCCGACTCTGTGGCTGATTTCGACATACTGGAGCGGGAATTATAGCATCAGGGCGACGGGCGATTGCATGGCAGGCCGATCGCTGGGCGACCAGTGTCAGGAATGCTCCCCGGTCTACGCTGTCAGGGATGTGCCCGGTCTGTACCCCGCTATGGCTGGGGCCCCCTCCCCCTTTTTCGTAAACGCTCATTCTAAAGACACTTAAAGTCACTTATTGTCATAGACTTACGTAACTGCTCATTCTAAAGGACTTGGTTTCCCCAAATTGCACTAAAATTGTGCAGGCGCCCTAAGTGTTGCGAATAAAGGAGTTAGTGCGTAAGAACCGTCTCCAGAAAGCAAAAACGCCAGCAGTGATGCTGGCGCTACCGGGAATGGGTTGCAATATTACCCAAGCAATACTATACGCCGACGATTACATTTTGTCAAGACAAGAATGAATTCGGACGCCTGTGAGCAGGCGGACAGTGGATTTCCTGGGGTTGACCTTTGGGCCAACCCGCGCGTTTTCTCCGCTAAGCAAGGAAGCGCTCCCTTCCTCTTGGATTAGTTGGACGCCATGCCCGGCGCGGGTTCGCGGAGGGCTGGAAACGTGCGCTCGGCGAGTGCATAGCCGCCGAAAAGGAGCGCGGCGTAGAGAGCGTCACTGGCAAGCATGTTCCAGAGAAAGGGGATGGCGGCGACGTAGCAAGCGAGCAAGCCTTGGAGGGTGTGCGGATAGGTTGACATGAGCGCCCAAACACCCAAATCGACGATGGTAAAAAATTGCAGGGCGCCGAGGAGGGTGGCGAGGCTGATGCGGGCGATGGTGCGGCGATCACGCAGCCAGAAACCGATAGCAACGCTCAGGAGGAAGCTG
>Ga0210403_10001895_pt1 | contig 19361 bp, 18 predicted proteins | sample IncBWC19MmetaG_FD_150863 | JGI IMG/M metagenome (GOLD analysis project Ga0210403, IMG submission 150863) | Forest soil microbial communities from Barre Woods Harvard Forest LTER site, Petersham, Massachusetts, United States - Inc-BW-C-19-M | ecosystem: Environmental > Terrestrial > Soil >... | reverse complement strand
ACTTCAACCCGCTCGAAAAGAAACGGTTGATCGACAAGATGCGCGGCACGGTGGAGCGATTGCAGTCACTCGAACGCGAAGCCGGGCGGCTGGAGCGGCGCGCGGACGTGTCCAAGGGCGACAACGCGGCGGAAGCGCGGCGCGAACTGCGCACGCGGCGTTCGGAGTTGAAGGACATCGAAGAGGCCAGCGAAGTCGGGCTGACCGAACTGAAGCGCACGCTGACGATCATTCATCGCGGCGAAGCGGAAGCCGAGCAGGCGAAGAAGGAATTGATCGAGGCCAACCTGCGCCTGGTCGTTTCCATCGCCAAGAAATATACGAACCGCGGCTTGCAGTTCCTGGATTTGATCCAGGAAGGCAACATCGGCTTGATGAAAGCCGTGGACAAATTCGAATGGCGGCGCGGATACAAGTTTTCGACTTACGCGACGTGGTGGATTCGCCAGGCGATCACCCGCGCGATTGCCGACCAGGCGCGCACCATCCGAATTCCCGTGCACATGATCGAAACGATCAACAAACTGGTGCGCACCAGCCGCCAGTTGGTGCAGGAACTTGGTCGCGAGCCGACCAGCGAAGAGATCGCCAAGCGCATGGACATTCCGGTGTCCAAGGTGCGCAAGATCCTGAAAATCGCGCAGGAGCCGATTTCGCTGGAGACACCGATCGGAGAAGAGGAAGATTCGCACCTGGGCGATTTCATCGAAGATAAGGCTGTCGTTTCGCCTTCGGATGCGGTGATCAACCTGAACCTGAAGGAGCAGACGTCTTCGGTGCTGAAGACGCTGACGCCGCGCGAAGAAAAAGTCATCAAGATGCGGTTTGGCCTGGATGACGGGAGCGAGCACACGTTGGAGGAAGTCGGCCAGTCGTTCGCGGTCACCCGCGAGCGCATCCGGCAGATCGAAGCGAAGGCACTGCGCAAGCTGCGGCACCCGTCGCGTTCGCGCAAGCTGCGCGCGTTTTTGGAAGGGCCCTCGCGGGATTATCTATAGAGGCAGTTGAAAGTAATTAGTTTTCAGTTCTGAGTAAAAAAACGCCCGGCGATTGCTGGGCGTTTTTATTTCCGGTTCCTCTCGGCGCGTTCAGATTAAAGTGACACGGCGTCAATAGCAACGTCTTTGCACGCAACTGTATCGAGGAAGTCCTTGCGTTTCCTTAGGGAATCCGGGAAATTGGAAATTCCCAGCGAAAGTGGACTCAACCGGAGCTTCGTGGATACTCGATGAACAAATCGCAGAAGATTCTCGGCGGCGTCATCGTTCTGCTACTGGGTCTCTCCATTTATGGCTTCTGGATTTCCCGCGAGCCAGAGACGGCGCGCGTGGAGCAGTCCGCCAAAAAATCCAAGAACGCCGACGTCACGCTGGTTGACCTGTCGCCGCTAAAAATATCCCAGCAAGTGGCGAAACTCGCAGGCACACCGGAAGAGCGCGCGCTGGCCCAGGATGCGCTGCACCGGGCGGATGAGGAAGTGGACCTGACCTTTGATTCCGCGCTCCGCGACGCACTGCTTCACCCGCAGCCGCCCAGCGCCGAAGCCAAGGAGATTCAGGACCGCCTGCAAAAAGCGCAAAAGTTGCTGAAGGCCGACCAGGACCAGGCCAAGCTGCTTGCCGAACAATTGGTGAAAGCACCTGAGAGCAAGCAGGACGCGATACAAGTGGAACTGGTGCAGACCGAAGCGGACATGGATCTGGACCAGAATGAAGTGGACGACGCCAAGGAGGATCTGGCCCGCGCGGGAGGCAGCCTGGCGGATCGCATTCAGGCGCTGAAGAAAGATCACGAGGACACCGCGCACATTTCGGATACAGCGATTCCCACCGGCGCGCCGCCCGTGGAGCAATGGGGCCTGGTGCATCGCGTTCAGCAATGGCTGGCGCTGCATTGGGAAAAGTGGCAGCTTGCGGATGCCAAGGCGAAATCGGACGCAGCGGCAGCGGCGCTGGCGGCGCAGCACAATGCGCTGGATGCGAAGGTCGAGGAGCAAAAAGAGAAGTCGCCGGAGCTCGCGCATCATTCGAAAAAACGCAAAGACGCGACGCCCGTTGCACAGACGCCGGCGGCGGAGAAAAGCCAGGAAGACGCCGTGGCGTTGCTCCAGAAAACCCAGGAGATTGCCGGGGAACAGAAGACGCTGGCGGCGCTCGACAAACGCGTCGAAACGCACAAGGAGCTTTCCGCGATCTACGGCCAGTGGATGCAGTTGGTCGCGGCGCAACAGTGGACCGTGTTCCACCGCGCCGTCGCCGGTGTGCTGATCATCCTGGCGATCGCGCTGGTTGCGCTGTTTTTCAGCACGTGGATGAATTCGCTGGTCAGCAAGTTGCAGATGGATCGGCGGCAGATTCAGTCGCTGCATACGGTGACGCGAGTTTCGATGCAGTTTCTGGCGCTGCTGCTGATCCTGCTGGTGATTTTCGGACCACCGGGACAGTTGGGAACGTTCCTCGGACTGGCCGGCGCCGGGCTGACGGTGGCGCTGAAGGATTTCATCGTCGGGTTCATCGGATGGTTCGTGCTGATGGGCAAGAATGGCATTCGCATGGGTGATTGGGTGGAAATCAATGGAGTGACGGGCGAGGTGGTGGAGATCGGACCGTTTCATACGGTGCTGCTGGAGACCGGGAACTGGACGGACTCCGGGCATCCGACCGGACGCCGCGTGACCTTCACCAACAGTTTTGCGATTGAAGGACATTATTTTAATTTTTCAACCACAGGGCAATGGTTGTGGGACGAACTCACGGTTGTGTTGCCGACCGGCAAGGATCCTTATCCCATCGTCGAAGCAATTCGCAAGAAAGTGGAAGAAGAAACGCGCGAGAGCGGCCAGCAGGCGGAGCAGGAGTGGCGGCGCGCGGCGGGTTCGCGGGACATGAGTGGATTTTCCGCGGTGCCGGCCCTCAGCGTGAAACCCGTGCTGGGAGGCGTGGAAGTTGCGGTGCGCTATATCGCGAAGGCTAACGAACGGTTTGCCCTGCGTTCGAAATTGAACAGGGAAGCCGTGCAGCTGTTGGGCGGAAAAGAAGAGAGCTGGCCGGCGCAGCAATAGAACGAGGTTTATTCGGCGGCGTTCAGGCGGCGGACTTCCTCGCTGGTTAACCCGTACAGCGGTGGCGTAGGCACGCCGAGCATCGCCAGGTAGAGGTAGATCTGGCCGCGATGGTGGATTTCGTGCTCGACCATCAGCCGCAGCCACTTCCATTTGGTGATTTCAACGTCGCCCGGCGTTTTGCACTTGGTCTGCAAGTCGGCGTCACTGAGGCTTCCGAAAATTTCCAGTGATTCCTTGTGCAGGCGCTCCATCAGTGCCACGATATTTTCGTAGCCGTCCGCCAATTCCTTCCCGTGAGTTTTGTACTGGCTGGGCTTTCCCTGCAGATTGTCCCCCCAAATGTGGCGTTCGGTGACCGCGATGTGCCGGAGCAGGTCGCCGAGAGTGAATTTTCCCGGAGCATACGACCAGTCCAGCTTGTCCGGCGGGATGCAGCGGGCCACGCGCATGGTCCGTTCGCGCACGCTGCCGAAATAATGAAGAAAGGGTTTGATGGTTTGAATTTCCATGAGGGCCTCGGACGTGTCAGGGCGCAGAACTACTGGAAAAGTCTAGCGCAGGAGGGCGCGGGCGCGCGAGGCGGAGAGGGTGGCGCCCGCGTACATCAGGGCAAGAAGGAAGAATCCGGTGGCGATGCTGAAACGTTGCGCGAGCCAGCCAAGGGAGAAGCTCATGGCCAGTTGCAGGATGGTGGCGATGATGGCGAACGCCGATTGCGTGCGGCCCATAAAGTGGCGCGGCACGATGGACATTAAAGAGGACTGCGCGACGATCCCGCCGAGTGCCCGGAAAAATCCGAAGCAGCCTTGCAGGATGGCCGCGCCAAGAAGAAACGTGACGAACGGGACGACGGCGTGGCCGAGCGCCAGGCCTGCCATCACGGCAACGTAGAGCGGCAAACGCACCCTCTGCGGCAACTGGCTGGTGATCAGGCCGCCGGCAATCGCGCCGATGGCCCACCCCGCTTCGATGAAGCCGAAACCGCGGGAGCCGGAATGGAGCACATCGTTGGCCAGCGCCACTACCACCACGTTGCCGCTGACCACGCTTGCCATCAGGATGGCGTGCGTGACTCCCAGCGCAAGCACCACCGGCTGACTGCGCAGGTAGCGGAAACCTTCTTTCATGTCGGCGGCATAAATGGCCAGCGAAGTTCCGGCTTCCGCGATTTCAGGATTTTCGCCGCTGCCGAGCGCTTGCGACGCCGTGTCCGTGGATTCGGAATATTCGCGCGGGTACTGGCGGTGATCGCGCGGAGAGACGTACCCGGTGCGCAGGCGGTAGAGGCAATAGGCGGACACGAAATAGGTGAGCCCGTCGATCAACAGAATTCCGGCGATGCCCATGTTGTCGTAGAAAAATCCGACGAAGGTGCCCGCCAGCAGCATGCCGCTTTGCACTCCGACAAGCACGGAAGCGTTGGCTCCCGTGAATTGACTGGGCGGCACCACTTCCTGCACCAGTGCGTTCACGTTGGACCAGTACATCGCGGAGCCAGTGCCGGTGAGCAGCGTCATCAGGTAGAGATGCCAGATGTGCAGGTGGCCGCGCCATGCGATGTAGGCGATGGCCAGCACCGCGAGGCCGCGCGAAAGATCGAGCAGCACGCCGAGGTAGCGGCGGTCGAGGCGGTCAATCAGCACGCCGCCCAAAAACGGCACGACGAGGCCGGGCAGGGTGACGACAATAACCTGCCAGCTCACGGCGACCGTCGAGTGCGTGGCCGACATGATGTACCAGCTCACGCCGATAAAATTCATCCCGCTGCCGAACAACGAAACGAACATCGCCGTGAAAAAATAGCGGAACCCGCGCTGCTGCCACAGCAGCGACCAGTCAACCCGGTGTGTGACCGCGGTGGCCATGGGGTCTATCAGTTTACTATCGGGAGTGGCCTTGGCGGATTAGAGGTGTGACGGATGCAGAACTATCTATGGCTCCAAGAGTGTTCCATCTTCGAGGCGCACGCGCCGGCCAGGTGTGATATTTTCGTGCGGGGCCCGCGTAGCACTCTAAGCAGCAATTCGCGACATCTCTGTGGTGGAGGAGTCCTCGATGGCTACCATTCCTGCTCCTGTGGCGGGTCCGCAGGCCGCAATCTCCCCGTTTGGCCGCATCATCGGCGTATTCGTTTCTCCCAAGCCAACCTTCGAAGATATCGTCCGCAAACCCAATTGGCTTCTGCCCATGACCCTGATTCTTCTATTCAGTCTTATCGCCGTCATCGCTCTGAATAGCCACTTCAATTGGCGCGATTACATCTCCCAACAAATCGAGAAAAGCCCGCGAGCTGCGCAACTTTCCGCCGAGCAAAAAGAGCGGCAGGTGGAGATGAGCGCAAAAATTTCGCCTGCATTGGCTTACGTTTTTGGCCTGGTGCTTCCCATTTGCGGTTTGCTAGTCATCGCGCTGGTGCTGATGGGCGCGTTCAGTATAATGGCCGGCGCGGGAACTAACTTTAAGACCTCGCTCGCGATCGTTTCCCACGCCGTTATCCCTGCTTCGATTGTCGGCACAATTCTATTTATCACCGTCTTATTCCTTAAGCCGGTCGGAATGTTCGATCTGGAAAATCCCGTCGCCACGAACGTTGCGGCGCTGCTGCCCGACGATGCCTCCAAATGGCTCGTTGCCCTCGGCAAGAACATTGATCTGCTCGAGCTCTGGAAACTGATCCTCCTCTCGATCGGTTTTGCAGCCGTATACCCCAAGAAACTCAAGGGCGGCAAAGCCTTCAGCATCGTTCTCGGAGTGTTCCTGATTTATCTGGTGCTCCGCGTCGGAATCGCGTTCGCGTTCTCCTGATACACTGAATGAGTGAATTTTTCGTTTGAGGTTTTCGAAAACGATCCGACCGGTGCGCGCCGCGGGCGGTTGAAAACGCCGCACGGGGTGATCGAAACGCCGGTGTTCATGCCCGTGGGCACGGCGGCGACGGTGAAGGGCCTGACGCAGGAAGCGCTGGAAACGCTCGGCGCGAAGATCATCCTTGCCAATACTTATCATTTATATTTGCGGCCGGGGCATGCGCTGATCCGCAAGTTGGGCGGACTGCACAAATTCATGTCGTGGAACGGGGCGATTCTCACCGATTCCGGGGGCTACCAGGTGTTCAGCCTGGCGGAATTGCGGAAGATCACCGATGACGGCGTGCGCTTCCGCTCTCATCTCGACGGCTCGGAGCATCTGCTTACGCCCGAAAAAGCGGTGGAAATCCAACTCGCACTCGGGTCCGACATCGCGATGGTCCTCGACGAATGCATTGAAACACCCGCGCCGCGAAACATCGCCGAAGCCTCGCTAAAGCGTACGACCGACTGGGCGAGACGCGCGCGGCAATATTTCCTGCAACAAGCGCAGCAGAATGGCGAACCCGCGCAATGGCAATTCGGCATCGTGCAGGGCGCAACGTTTCCGGACCTGCGGCGAGAGAGCGCGCGGCAACTGCTCGAACTGGAATTTCCTGGTTATGCGGTCGGCGGCCTCGCTGTTGGCGAGCCGCACGAAACCACTTGCGAGATGACCGCGGAAGTGACCGCGCTGCTGCCGAAAGAGCGGCCACGCTACCTGATGGGCGTCGGCCGGCCGGAACAAATCGCCGATTACGTGGCGCGCGGCATTGACATGATGGATTGCGTGCTGCCGACGCGCGCGGCGCGGCATGCGTGCCTCTATACCAGCGAAGGCCGCGTGCTCATCAAGAACGCCCGCTACATCGAGGACCAGCGCCCGATTGATCCGCGCTGCGCTTGTTCAGTGTGCCGGCGCTACACGCGCGCCTATCTTCGGCATCTCTTCGCCGCCGGAGAAATCACCGCGGCGATCCTGGCCACCCACCACAATGTCCACTTTTACCTTGACATAATGCGGCAAATCCGAGAGGCTATCAGTTTTGGACAACTTGCAAATTTTGCAGCAGAGCTGCGCGCGCGCTATGCGGCGGGTCCAGCCTGAAGCGAACCGCCCGGAACGCGCGTAAAGCGTTGGAGGGCGCGGGCAACCCGCACAAGTCGAGTCTCAGCAGGAGAATCGAGCGGGAAGGGAAGCGGGAACTCACCCGCTGGAGAATGGTATTCTCACCTTCCGGTTCGTGACGCGGCCCGCAGGTTGTGACAGCAGGCTGATTCAGAACCCGGAAAGGCATGGAATAATTCAGAACATGAATCTGGCAGCACTGATTTTCTGGCAAGGCGGCGGCGTCGCCGGGGGTTTCGGCGGTTTTCTGATTCCCCTCGGCCTCATGTTCGGAATCATGTATTTCCTGGTGATTCTGCCACAACAGCGGCAGCGCAAGAAGGTGCAGGAGATGCTGGCGGCCGTGAAGAACGGCGACAAGGTCATCACCACCGCGGGCATCTACGGCACGATCAATGGTATGGACGGCGACACCGTGATTCTGAAGGTCGCCGATAATGTAAAAATTCGCGTCGCGCGGGCAGCGATTGCTCAGGTGGAGGCATCCGACGATGCGAAATAACTCCATGAGCCGCCTGATTACGCGCTTGATCTCTTAACCATGAACCCTAATCTGAAGTGGAAAGCTCTATTCATCCTCGCAGTCATTGTGTTGTGCATCTATGCCGTGATCGGCTATCCAGATTTCCCCACGTCGCTCACGGCGCTCAAGAATAATTTCGAGCACCAGATCAAGCTCGGGCTGGACCTGCAGGGCGGTACGCACCTGATCCTCCAGGTTCAGGTGCAGGAAGCCATCGCGCAGGAGGCCGACCAGACGGTGGATCGCCTGACCACGGAGTTGCGAAGCAAGAATATCCGCTACGACGAAGTGCGGCGTGTTGACGACACGCACATCGTGGTGCGCAACATTTCTTCGGACCAAGCGACGCAGTTCCGCGATGTGATTCACCAGCAGCAGTATGAAAACTCCTGGGACCTGGGTACAGCGCCTGGCGAGCCGAATAGTTACTTGCTCACGTTGCGTCCCGGCGCCGTCGCGGCGGTTCAGGAAACCACGATGAACCAGTCGCTCGAAACCATCGAGCGCCGCATCAACGCCCTGGGCTTGACCGAACCGACCATTCAGTTGCACGGGCGCAAGGACAACGAGATTCTGGTGCAGTTGCCTGGCGAAGGTGATCCGGAACGCGCCAAGGGAGTTATTCAGGCCGGCGGACAACTGGAATTGATGCTGTTGGTGGACCCCACACCGTATCCATCCCAATCGGAAGGGCTGGCCCGGCATGGTGGCATTTTGCCGCCGAATACCGAGCTGCTGAAGGAGCGCCCGGAATCGCACATTCGCCAAAATCCCAATGACACGTCGGAGAACTGGTATCTGGTGCAGCGGCCCCCGGCGGTGACCGGGCGCGACCTGCGCAGCGCCACAGAAAACCGTAACACTGATATGCCCGGGCAGTGGCAGATCAATTTCGTGCTTTCGAACGAAGCCGCGAAGCGCTTCGGTCCCTTCACTGAACAAAACCGCGGCCGGCAAATGGCCATCGTCCTCGAACATCAGGTCTACTCGGCGCCCACGATTCAGAGCCGCATTGAGGACCAGGGCCGCATTGACGGCAATTTCAGCCAGGAGCAGGCGCACGATCTGGCGCTGGTACTGCGCGCCGGCGCGCTGCCCGCTTCGATCAAGTACCTTGAGGAGCGCACCGTCGGTCCTTCCCTCGGGGCAGACTCCATCCGCCACGGTGTGCAGGCGTCCGTCCTGAGCTTGCTGGTGGTGATGATCTTCATGGTGTTTTACTACCGCTTGTCGGGCGGGAATGCCGTGCTGGCCTTGATCATTAACCTGGTCATTCTTCTTGCGGCGTTGGCCATGTTCGGCGCGGTCTTGACCCTGCCGGGCATCGCGGGCGTGATTTTGACCATCGGTATGGGTGTGGACTCCAACGTTCTGGTCTTCGAGCGCATCCGCGAAGAAGTCCGCAATGGAAAATCGTCGTCTGCAGCGGTGGACGCGGGCTTCTCCAAGGCGTTTCTGACCATCATCGACACCCACGTGACCACGGTGGTCTCAGCCTTCTTCCTCTTTATTTTCGGAACGGGCCCCATCAAGGGCTTTGCCATCACCCTGACCATTGGTTTGATCGCCAACGTTTTCACCGCGATCTACGTTTCCAAGACGATTTTCCAGTACCACCTGGGCAAGATGGATCGCCAGGCCGAACTGAGCATCTAGATACAGCCAAATGGTTCCGGTACTACCCCATCTTTTGGGGGCTGGGAACAAACAGGAAGATAGTGGAGTCTAAAGAAGGGAAGCGCGAAAAGGCATGATCGAGCTCTTTAAACAACCCAATCTCGACTGGATGGGTAAGGCTAAGTATTTCTTCGCCTTGAGCGGTACTTTGCTGATTATCGGCTGGGCAGCTATTTTCTTTCGCGGTGGCATGAAGTTCGGCATTGATTTCCGGGGTGGCACCGACGTGGACGTACGATTTGCCAAAGCGCCCGATGTCGAACAACTCCGGAACGGCCTCCGTGCCCAAGGTTTGGGCAACAGCGAAATTCAAAGCATCAGCGATATCGCCAATCCGAATTCCAATGAGGTATTGATTTTCGTGGCGCAGGTTGGAGAAGACGATCAGGCGGCCAAGGCCAAGGTGCTCAGCGCCCTCAATGCTACTTTCGGCGTTTCGGGATCGGGCAAGCAGGATTTCAATGCCTCCACACCAACTTCGCTTGCGAATTTCTTGTCCGCAAAAGATCCGCTCGCGCTTTCTGTGAGTGCGGGGGACAAATACCAGCAGTTGGCAAGAGCGATTCTTGCGTATCGCGACAAAGACATGAACGGCGTCCTCACAAGCCTAGACGACCTCGCCAAGGTGAACGGGGTTACGCCAGCAGTGATCTCTGCGCTAAAAGACGGCTTTTCCCCGGCTCCCTTCGCCATTCGCAATGCCGAAATCGTCAGCGCCAAGGTGGGTGGCGAGTTACGCAATCAGGCCATCCGAGTTACCCTCTATGCTTTGGCAGGCATGCTGGTATATATTGCCTTCCGGTTCGAGTGGGTCTATGGAGCCGCGGCGGTTCTGGCGGTATTCCACGACGTCCTGATTACACTGGGTCTTTTCAAGATTTTTGGATTCGAAATTTCGCTGACGGTCATCGCAGCTTTGCTTACCCTGGTCGGCTATTCGATGAACGATACTATCGTCATCTTTGACCGCATCCGGGAAAACAGCCGCCTGCTGCGCAAGGAGCCATTCGCGGACATTGTCAACAAGTCGATCAACCAGACATTGTCGCGAACTATCCTGACCAGCGGATTAACCTTTCTCACCGTGCTCGTCCTGTTCCTGATGGGCGGCCAGGTGCTTCGGGCCTTCGCCTTTGCCCTGGTGGTGGGGATTGTGGTAGGAACGTACTCCAGTTTTGGTATCGCCGCACCGCTCGTCGTCGCCTGGAATAACTGGCGGGGACACGGCGGAGTCGCAAGCACCGGAACCGCAGCCGGCAGCAGACCCCGGGGCAACGAGGGCGGGCAACCGCGCCTCGCGACTTCTGGGAGGAGGTAGTCGTCACCATGTTTGAAGAATTGGTCGTCTCAAGCCCGTCGGAAAAGAAAACGAACAAGCCGTGGACGGTTTTCATTTCCATGGCTGTTCAAGTCCTGTTCCTGGCTATTCTTATCCTGATTCCACTGATTTATACGGAAGCGCTGCCGAAGACGCTGATGTCTTCGATTCTGCTTGCACCGCCTCCGCCACCGCCTCCGCCACCACCGCCGCCCGCCGTGACAGTGATTCACAAGCCGATTCAGCACTTGATGGACGCGGGCAAGCTGGTTCAGCCAAAAGCCATCCCCAAGGACCTCAAAGTCATCAAGGAAGAAGCCGAGCCCGACTTGGGCGGAATGGCTGGCGGCGTCCCCGGCGGCGTTGCCGGCGGGTCCTCTGGCGGCGTGCTGGGAGGCATAATTGGTGGTGCTGGAGCCGCGCCGCCGCCGCCCAAGGTTACGCCGAAGCGCGTGACCGTCGGCGGAAACGTGCAGGCTGCGCGCCTGGTCAATCGTGTTCAACCTCTATACCCGCCTCTTGCGCGGCAGACGCGCATCAGCGGCACCGTGAAACTGCACGCGATCATCGGCAAGAACGGCGCCGTCGAACAATTGCAAGTGGTTTCGGGACATCCACTCCTTGTGCAATCCGCACTGGACGCGGTCCGGCAGTGGCGCTATCAGCCCACGCTGCTGAACGGCGATCCGGTCGAAGTGGACACCGAAATTGACGTGATTTTCTCTCTGGCACAGTAAGTTGTTCAACGGGGCGGCGCGGGTGTCGTGGGACGTGCGCGCCGGTCTGAGTCCGCAGTCGAATTAACTCACTTGTGGGTCCGGCTCGCCCGGCGCCCCTCGGAAATAAGGAGCAAACGAATGTTAGCAACTTTGTTTATTTACGCGGCGTGGTTGCAGGAGGCCACTACCTCTTGGGACTTGCGTTCCATGTGGATTTCGATGGGCCTGCTCGCAAAAGTCGTCGTTGTCATCCTCTTCATCCTTTCGGTGTACTCGTTCGGCGTCATGATTGACCGCTTCCTGATGTACAACAACGCGCGCAAGCAGTCGCGCCTGTTCGTGCAGCAGGTTGCCGGTGCGCTCAAGGACGGTAAACTCGACGAAGCAATCGCCATCGCCGAGCGCAACAAGAAGAGCCACATCGCCAAGGTTGTCGCCACGGGGCTTTCGGAGTTCCAGTCGGCTTCGCAGCAGGTTTCCGACGCGGAAGTCATCGAAGCCGCAAAGCGCGGCCTGGAGCGTTCCGTTGCCATCGTGCACGCGGAAATGAAGCGCGGCCTCTCCGCCCTCGCCACCATCGGTTCGACGGCGCCGTTCGTCGGACTGTTCGGCACGGTCGTCGGCATTTTGAACGCGTTTAAGGGCATAGAAAGCCAGAAGGCGACCGGTCTTTCCGCGGTTGCCGGCGGTATCGCCGAGGCGTTGGTGACCACCGCATTCGGTCTCCTCGTTGCCGTGCCCGCCGTGTGGGCCTACAACTACTTCACCAACAAGGTCGAAGCGTTCGACGTGGAGATGGACAACTCCTCCATGGAGCTGATCAACTACTTCATCCTGCGCCGCGGCGCGACCAAGAAGTAACACGGAAGAAGGAAGACTATGGCTTATAAGCCGCAAGCCGGACCCCAGATGGCAGCGCCGAACGTGATTCCGATGGCCGACATCATGCTCGTACTGCTCATCATCTTCATGGTGGTCACCCCCATGTTGCAGAAGACCCACCAGGTAGACTTGGCTTCGGCCAAGAATGCCCGGGACATGAAGGACGCCGACAAGGATGACGCGATCGTGGTCGCGGTCACCCGCGACGGCAGCCTGTACATGGGCAACACCAAGATCAAAAAAGAAGAGATCACCGGCCAGATCAAGGATCAGATCGCCAACAAGTTGGACAAGACGGTTTACGTCAAGAGCGATGCGCGCGCCAAGTACGGGGACGTGGTCGCCGTCGTGGATGAAATCCGGTCCGCGGGCGTCGACCAGCTCGGCTTGCTGACGGATAAAACTTTGACCACCGGGAATACACCTAAACCTCCTGAAGCGCCGGCCAATCCCGGCGACTAAGGACGCAGTAGCGATTTCGCTGTACGCTCATTCGTTTGCTGAAGTTCGGGCTCCGCGCCGGCTCCCACCCGGCGCGGCAGCCAAACTCCCAAAGCAGTGAGCGGCGGCTCGACAGGAGATCTCGCAATGGGGATGGATGTAGGCAATAGCTCAGGAGCAATGGCAACACCCAATATCGTTCCGCTGATCGACATTCTGCTGGTGCTCATCATTATTTTCATGGTTATCACCCCTCTTACGCCCAAAGGAATGGATACGCTGGTGCCGCAGCCTTCGCCGAACCAGCAGCAGAACCAGGAACTGGAGAACAAAACGGTTGTGGTCCAGGTTCTGAAGGGCGACAAGCTCAAGATCAACAATGAAGACGCCAACTGGGATACTCTCGGGCCGCGCATCGAGCAGGTATTCAAGGATCGCGCCGAGAAAGTTGCCTTCGTCAAGGGCGACAGCGACGTGTTGTTCATGTCCGTGGCGCGCGCGATTGATATCATGCGCGGAGCGGGCATCGACAAGGTGGGTCTTATCACCGCCAAGCTGGAAGCAGGGCAGTAGCTCGCACCCGGGTTTCGCGCAAGGATGTGGGAGTCCTCCTCGCAGGGTAATTTCGCTTCGCGAGGTGGCTCATGGACATGGGCGTTGTTGGGGGCAGGCGCGGGATCGTTTCCGAAATGAATGTGGTCCCGCTGATCGACATTCGGCTGGTGCTGCTGGTCATCTTCATGATCATTCCGCATCGCCAGAAGGGGCTGGACGCGGTCATTCCCCAGCAGCAGACCGACCGCACGGTCCCATACGATCCACCCAGAACAATCATCGTGCAGATTGCGTCGGATGGATCGGTCCGGATCAACCGGTTGGAAGTACGGTTCGAGCGGTTGGGCGATCGGTTGCAGGAAATTTTCGCGCCGCGGTCCGATCGAGTCGCGTTTCTTCAAGCGGATCGTTCTCTTGAATTTCAAGCGGTTGCCCAGGTTCTGGACCTCATGCATTCGGCGGGCGCCACACCCATCGGGTTGTTGAGTTCTGAACTGGAAAAAAACCGCTGAACGTGATGGAATGGCCCCAGTGGGCGGATGTGAATCCTAGCAGCGGCGGGAAAGCCGGCCGCGCTTATCAGGGATGGTTGCTTCAATGACAGATGCAATAGTGTCACGGGAAACCCGCTCGCGGTTTTCCCGCACAGCCAACCGGGCGTTTGCCCTGGCGGCGTTGTTGATCCTTGCGGCCGGCGTATCTGGCTGCAATAAATTGCGCGCGCGCGACCTTCTGAACAAGGGCGTTGCCGCTTTCAAGGAAGCGCAATTTGACAAGGCGGTCGAATACTTCAAGGAAGCCAAGGGACTTGATCCCGATCTCATGAATGCCCGCTTGTATCTGGCCACGGCGTACGCCAGCCAGTACATTCCCGGCGCACCGTCGGAAGAGAATAAGCGCCACGGCGAGGAAGCAATCGCCGAGTACAAGCTTGTGCTCGAAAAAGCTCCCGAGAATATGAGCGCGATTGACGGGCTGGCCTCTATCCTGTACCAGATGGCCGGGCAGCCGTTTGACGAGAAGAAATTCGAGGAATCGAAGTCCTACCACCAGAAGCATATTTCGCTGAAGCCGCTGGATCCGCAGCCGTATTACTCCATCGGGGTGATTGACTGGGCGATCGCCTATCGTGGCAACACGGAAATGCGAGCGGAATACAACAAGGCGCACATCAACAAGCAGGTGAGGGACACCGACGCGCTGCCGCCGGATGTGCGAACCGCCTACACGCAGAAGTATGGCCCGCTGGTGGATGACGGCATCGCCAGCCTGAAGAAAGCCACTGAAATTAATCCAGAGTATGACGACGCCATGACCTACCTTAACCTGCTCTATCGCCGCAAGGCGGACATGGTGGAATCCTCCACGGAACGCGATGCTCTGACCAAGCAGGCCGACGACCTGCTCGACAAGGTAAAAGAAATCAAGCAGAAGCGCGCCGAGCAGCAGGAACAAAAGCCGGCTTCCTGACGAAGCACACGATTCGAATGAATCAAAAGTCCCGGCCGGTCGGCCGGGGCTTTTTTATTCATTTTTTCCCTATTCCCCGGAGCCGGTCAGTTACAACATGTGGGTCTGAAAGTTACCGGGGACAAGGGAGCTCTACTTTCTTTCTAGAGTAGCCGCCGAATGGCTCTGGACAGAACTGCTTCGCTCACTTCCCCTCGAAGAATCTTTACCTCCTGGCCGTCACGATTGACCAGGATGCCCGCGGGAAGTCCGCCCTCGAAACCCAATTTACGCGAGACTTCCTCGCTTCCGAGAAGCACTGGGTAGTTGATAGTGGTGGACGCGTCGGACACAGAAAAGCGCCGCGACTGCACGAAGGATCCCACCGACTCTTCGCCCTGGTCATCTACGGCGATGGCGACGACGGTAAATCCCTTCGCGCCGTATTCTTGCTGCAATTGGATGAGGCTGGGGATTTCATCAACGCAGCCCGGGCACCAGGTGGTCCAGAAACTGATGAGAACCACCTTGCCTTTGAAAGTCGACAAATCAACCCAATCGTTACCGAGGGTTGGCAGGACGGCGTGAGGGAGCGGTTGATTCATGTTGGCGATCGGTCCGCTTTCGTCGCCGGAGGCATCCGCTTCCCAGGAGAAATCCGGGCGATAAAAATGAAATCCGATGGTGCCGCAAATCGCAACCACTGCCGAGAACAGAAGGAATTTTTTCATGGCCGGCCTCACCTCCGTGGGATTCCTTGACCAGAACAGAGTGGAAAACGCACAAAGTGCTTTCGACCAGAGTAGTCGATAATCTCGGACGACCGGGCCAAAAGTGAGCGCAAAGTGACGAGTTTGTTCTGGTGCAGGTTCGTAAAGCGATTACGGACAAACTACCGCATTATCTTTCTCTTGTCTTCACACAAGCGATAACGATACAATGCGTTAACGGCAGCGGCTAGCGGATCTTGATAGACCCCGCTCGCGGAGAGGAGCTTGACCATGGCTGTTCTCGACAGCATTGAAATCCCGGCGGGTGAGACCCCGCTGAATTCACCGGAAAACCAACATGGGCGCGGCTTCATTTCCACGATGTCAGATTCGGAACTGCTGCGATTCGGCTTGAGCGCAAAATTCAGGTCCTCCCAGCGGCCGACTCCGGATGATCCCCAGCCGGAAGATCTGCCGGCGCAGCTGAGAGCGGCGCGGTTCGAATGGAACCGGCGACATCCGGATTTGCCGCTGCGCGATTCATTCTAAGTTGCTTGTGACCCGCGCCGAATTTCGCCGGCAGGAACAACAAAACCAACCGCCGGATGATTCAGCTTTGTTCGTCAGGGTGCTTTGCCAATCCACCAAAGGACGGTGGCGACAATCTTCCACGGCTGCTTCGCGCTGATGGTAACGGCCGTGTATTCGGAATTTTCGGGAACGAGAACCACGGTGTGGTCGTAGAGCCGCAAGCGCGAGATGGTCAACCCCACGTCCTTGTGCCAGGCGATGACAATTTTTCCGTCCAGGCTGTTCATGTCGATTTGTGAAGAGTCAACGGCAACCACGTATCCGTCCTGGATCATCGGCGCCATGGAGTTGCCACGCACCCGCAAACAACTGGTGTAGGCAGGATTGGGGCACCAGTCCTTCGGCGCGGCCATCATATTCTCAATCGGGGCATCGCTGAGCAAATGCAAGTCGTCGCCTTTTTCGCCGTGCGAAGCGGCCACCGCCTTTAACAGTGGCAAGGCAACGAGCTGGATTTTGTCGTGGTGTTGCCTCGGGCCGGTGCCGGCGCTCACAATTTCAAAATTCTGCAATTTGGAAACCCTGATGTTTCGTTCCAGCGTCGGCAAGACGCGCAGCACATGTTCGCTGCGAAGGCCTGCGCGTTCCCAAAAATACCAGCAGGTAGAGTCGCGGGCCAGATTCCCAAGGCCGATGTAGCCATGCGAAGGTGGTTCCTGCGCGCCGCGTTCCCAGCGGGAGACGGCCATCGCGGAGAAACCCAATCTTGCACCAAATTCGGCCTGGTTCAATTGCAGGCTTGCACGCAAGGTGCGGATGGCCTTTGCCCAAGAAGGCTTGCCCGAGGAGGGTGGTTTCCGGAGCATGGAGGCCTCATTCCTAGTGAGCACTGTACGCTAGCGTACGATTCGGTGCAACTATTCCCGGGTGGCGTGCGAGCTAACGTGTTCAACTAGCCGTAAACGTTAAAAAGGGGTATTGTAAGGTTGCTGGTCCGGGCTTCTCTCCGCCCGGTTCGGGCCAGCTTTTCGTGCGAATCCTGATGAATTTCGCCAAGGAGCCAGGTGACCAAGCGCGCCGCGCTCACTAACGGAATTTTGCGACGATTGCCCCGCAAGGAATTCAAACTCATATTCCCGAAATTGAAACTGGTGCCACTGCATCTGCACTCAATTTTAAACGAGGCCGCGAAGCCAATCGCCCATTGCTACTTCGTGAACTGTGGACTGGCTTCCATCCTTACGGTCCTCGGGAACGGCAAAATTGTGGAAGTTGGCCTGACCGGCGCCGAGGGCTTTGTAGGATTGCCGTTGGTTGCGGGACTCAAGAGCAGTGCCAGCCGGGTGATTGTCCAGGTTGCAGGGAGCGGGCTCCGGATCAGCGCCAGGAACATGATCGCTGCACTGACAGTTTGCCCTGCACTCCGAAAGAGTCTGACGCAATTTGGGCAAGAGGTCACGGTGCAATCCGCACAAATCGCGGCGTGCAACCGGCTCCACAACGCCAACCAGCGAATGGCGAGATGGCTGCTGATGAGCCAGGACCGATTGGGCGGCAACCATGTCCGCCTCACTCAGGAATTCCTCGCGCATATGCTGGGGATGCGCCGCGCCAGCGTAAATGTCGCCCTGGGCTTCCTGCAGAAAAAAGGGCTTATTGCCTATGGCCGCGGCGCGGTCAGAATTGAAGACCGTTTGGGGTTGGAGGTCGCCGCGTGCGAGTGCTATGCCTCTATTATCCGGCAGCGCAATCGGTGGCAGAGGGAATCCGTGCGATGATCGCGACGCAAGGAATCCGTTTGCCGGCATTTGGCCCCTGCGGGTTGCGCCATTCAGCCGAACACTGCAGCCTGTCCTGAAAGTCGCAAGAACCGGTTTAATGGCGGCTTTTGGTATACTGGGGAATGCCGTCGCCCGCCAATATCCCGCTGAACTTTAACCGGGACCGGACCCAGAGGCAGCTCAACGCCCGTCTGGAAGAGCTTCTCGAAAAGTTGCGTACCAACCGGCCTTCGGAAGACCCTTGGCCCGTGCGACGCGCGTTCGAGATCGCCTCGGAGCGCCATCATGACCAGTTCCGGGCTTCGGGCGATCCCTACGTCTCGCATCTCCTGGAAGTGGCCCACATCCTGGCCGACATCCGTATGGATGCCACCACGCTCGCGGCGGCTCTGCTGCACGACGTCATTGAAGACACCGAGTTTCCCCTTTCACGCCTCCAGGAACGCTTTGGCGGCGAGGTGGCCCAGCTTGTTGAGGGCGTCACCAAAATCAGCCGCCTGAACATGATGGCGCCGGAAGCGCGCCAGGCGGAAAACGTTCGCAAGATGCTGCTGGCGATGGTACAGGACGTCCGCGTGGTGATGGTGAAGCTTGCCGACCGCCTGCACAATATGCGCACGCTGGAGTTTCTGGAGCCGGCCAAACAGCATCGCATCGCGCGCGAAACGATGGACATTTACTCGCCAATCGCTCACCGCCTCGGAATGTCCGTCATCAAGGGCGAACTTGAAGATCTTTCCTTCCGCTATCTGGAGCCCGACGCGTACTTTTCCCTGCAGAAGCAGTTGAGCGACAAAGCTCCCTTTCACCAGCGATTTCTCGATGACGTCCAAAACACCATCCGCACGAAGCTCGTGGAAAACAGCATCCCTGCCGAGCTGGAAGCGCGCGTCAAGGGCCTTTATTCGCTGCACCGAAAAATTGTCCGGCAGGAGCGCAGCCTCGATCAGATCTACGATTTGCTGGCTATCCGCGTTATCTCCGATTCCGACCGCAACTGTTACGCCGCGCTGGGCGTCGTTCATCACATCTGGCGGCCGGTGCCCGGGCGCTTCAAGGATTACATCGCCATGCCGCGGCCGAATCTCTACCAGTCGCTGCACACCACGGTGATTCACTCCGGGCAGCCTTTTGAAATTCAAATTCGCACCCAGGACATGCACCGCATCGCCGAAGAAGGCGTGGCCGCGCACTGGAAATATAAAGACGGGAAGCCGATGTCCTCCGGCGACGACCAGCGCATTGCGTGGATGCGCCAGTTGATCGAGTGGTCGCAGGAATTGCAGGAGCCCGGCGAGTTTCTTTCAACGCTTAAAGTGGACCTCGCGCCGGTCGAAGTCTACGCGTTCACGCCAAAAGGGCGCGTGCTGGAGTTGCCGCGCGGCGCGACGCCGGTGGATTTTGCCTATTCCGTGCACACCGAGGTGGGCCACCAGTGCGTGGGCGCGAAAGTGAACGGGCAGATGGTTTCGCTGCGTCACGAAGTCGTCAGCGGTGACGTGGTGGAAATTCTTACGCAGAAAGGGCACAAGCCCAGCCGCGACTGGCTGAGCTTCGTCAAATCCTCACACGCGAAAAGCAAGATCCGGCACTTCATCAATACTCAGGAGCGCGAAGAAGCCACGGAAATGGGGAAGCGGCTTCTTGAAAACGAGTCGCGTAATTTCCCCCGGGGCTTGAAGAAAATTTCGAACGAGGATTTGCAGAATCTTTCCGAGGAATACGGATTGTCGAGG
>Ga0210403_10001893_pt1 | contig 19369 bp, 17 predicted proteins | sample IncBWC19MmetaG_FD_150863 | JGI IMG/M metagenome (GOLD analysis project Ga0210403, IMG submission 150863) | Forest soil microbial communities from Barre Woods Harvard Forest LTER site, Petersham, Massachusetts, United States - Inc-BW-C-19-M | ecosystem: Environmental > Terrestrial > Soil >... | reverse complement strand
CCGGACCCTTGGGCAACGGCGTGTGCTGGATATCGGTGTTGAGCGGCACGCCTTTCTCGGTGGTGTACTTGTCGGGGTTGCGCAGCGACTCGAGGTAGATTGAAGCGCCGTTGAGCGTGGCGCAGATCGTTTGCGACAAAAACGCGCGGTTGTTGTTGGTGTCGTCCCAGGCAAGTCCGCCCTCATCATGGGCTTCTTTCCAGAAGGCCGTCATGAACTTGACGGAGTCGATGACCTCCTTCTTGTTGATATTGACAGTCTTGCCGTCCTTCTCGATTTCGGTGCCGCCCCACGACCACATGTAGGGGTAGCTGAATGTCGGCGCGTCGCCGAAGGTGTGGGCGAGTGTCTGACCGATCGGCCGGCCCATGGCTTTGAGCTTCTTGCCGACCTCGCGATACTTCTCCCAGGTGTCGGGGAATGTCGTTGAGCCAACCTCGTCGAACCACGATTTTCGATAGGCGATCATGGCGCCGACGATGGTCCACGGCATCGCGATCGCCTTCTGGCCGTCCGTGGTGTTCGATTTGCACAGATCGTAATAGCCGCCTTCGGCCTTGCTCACGCTGGTTGCGAGCTCGGACATGTCGATGACGCTCTCCGAATAGATCTGCGGATGGTTGTTGAAGAGCATGATGATGTCGGGACCCGAGCCCGACTGGATCGCCGAGGTGATGCGTGGCTGCAGGTCGTTGCCATTCACGGTCTCAAGATTGATCTTGATTCCCAGCGCCTTCTCGGCGGCAGGTATCAGCTCCTTGCGCAGCAGCTGGTCGGAAGCCGGCACGAAGTCGTTCCAGCGCAGCCAGTGCACTGTCGTGCCCTGGGCAAAGGCCGGCGCGCGGCCGGTGGCCAGGATGCCAGCCATGCCGCCTACGAGCGCGGTACCGCCCTTGAGGACGTTACGTCGGGTTACCGTCGTCATGCATTCCTCCCTTGGTGATGGTGATGCCCTGTGGCCGGTCTGACGCCGGCTTGAAGTGACCTTTCAGACGATCGCGCCTCCGTGGTTCAAAGCATGCGCACGCCTCCGCGCGCGCAACACGTCGCCTCGACGATCATTTATTGGTGTCGCCACACTTCCAGCGTTGGTGGCGGTTGCGGCGCGAGCCAGGGTAAATCCTTGGCAGGGCAGGCTCTGCAGCCGGCGCATGATCCATACGGCCATATCGGCACCCTCCCGCGCAGCAGTGGTGTTGCCGTCGCCGAGCGAGTTTTCCTCGTCTTGTATAAAGCTTGGTACCCTGATGCTGGCGCGACGCCATTGTCGCCGGTCGCAGCGGGAAATCAAGTGCTCCTTTTGACGCCGGCCTCTGTCTCGCTTCATGGACTGGCCGCCGTCTCCATGGGGACCGGGCCGGTTACATACGACGTTTCATCTGCGACGAGCCACGGAATCGAGCAGTCGACTTTCTGCTGATTTTGAACCGGGCGCTAGCCGATCTTCTTCAGCCCCTTTTTGAAGCGCGGGCCGTTGCGCTGGTAGGATTGTGCAGGGCGCGCCAGCTTCTCGGCCTGCTCGGCATCGAGGGTGCGGATCACCCGCGCGGGCGCGCCGATGATCAGCGAGTTTTCCGGAAACTCCTTGCCCTCGGTGATCACGGCGCCGGCGCCGACGACGCTGCCGCGGCGGACGACGGCGCCGTTCATCACGATCGCGCCCATGCCGATCAGCCCGCCGTCCTCGACAGTGCAGCCGTGCAGGATGACGTTGTGGCCGATCGTGACGTTCTTGCCGAGCACCAGCGGAAAGCCGGGATCGGTGTGGCAGGTGCAGTTGTCCTGCACGTTGGAGCCTTCGCCGATCTCGATCCACTCATTGTCGCCCCGCAACACCGCGCCGAACCAGACGCTCGCATTGGCCTTGAGGCGCACCTTGCCGATGACGGTTGCGGTGTCGGCGATGAAATAGTTGCCGTCAGCGGGAAGATCGGGCCCCTGCCCGTCCAGTTCGTAGATCGCCATCAAGGTCTCCTTTGCGAAGGAGACCTTGGCACAGCCAAAAAGCTTAGGCCAGTAGCCCGGCGGCGCGCAGCGTCATCACGAAGAACGTGCCGGACATCAGGCTCCAGAAGCCCGCGATCACGGTCGCCATCATCACGAATTCGAAGCGGCGGCGCTCGATCTGGATACCGCGCAGGGTGTTGCGCATGATGATGAAGGGCGCGGCGAACACCAGGAACGGCACCGCGGCGAAGCGCTGCGGCGTCACGCCTTCCTGCAGCAGCCCGAAGCCCGCGGGGCGCTCGGCAAGGGCCTGGTAGCCGCTGGCGAGCGCGCCTGCGAACGCAAAACCGATGAGCAGGGAAAACAGCGAATTCAACGTTTCCGGCGACATCGGTACTCCCCCGCAACTCAACCAACCGCGCGCCCTCACTTTGGCAAAATCGGGGGCCCGCCGCCACATCATCCTTAAGGAAAGGTTAATCGGCAAGGGCCCCGCGTGCGGCGTGCGCATGGCTTGCGACCTCGCTCCCTGCGGGAAACGCTTAAGGGAACCTGGCAGCGCGTGGCATATTGCCTGCGATGATTCGCCCTCTCTTCCAGATATCCCGCTCAATGACGGGGTTTTCGCTTCCAAGCCTTGGCAGGAGCGACTGGCTGCGCGCCGGCCATATGCTGCCAGTCGCGCTGGCGGTCGCAGTAACCCTCGGCGCCGTCACGCTGGTGGCCTATTTACTATGGCCGACCTGGGCCACCGTCGGCTCCGACGGCCCGGGACGGCTGCCGGTCAGCGTCGGCGGCACGCTGTTCAACGTTCCGGTCTCGGCGATCCGCATGAAGATCCAGCGTCACTCCGGGCCGCAGGAGCGCGTCGACCTCAATTTCAGCTATCCCTCGCTGCAGCCGCCGGAAGCGCAGAAGCATGTCGGCGCGGACGATGTGGTCGAGGAGATGACGCAGCCGATCGACCGCATCTTCCTCTCGATCTCCGCGCATCACGACTCGCTGGCGCCCGAGGCCCGCGTGCGCTCGATCTATCCGCGCTATCTCGAGCCGGCCTCGACCCCCGGGCCGGACGGGCTCGCCATGCGCGCCTTCCGCGCCGAGACGCCCTATGGCGGCGAGGATCTGTATTTGGCCAATACGCCGGTTCTCACCGCGCGCTGCACGCGCGATGCGTCGACACCCGGCATGTGCCTGAGCGAGCGCCGCATCGACGGCGCCGATCTTACTTTCCGATTTCCACGGAATTGGCTCGCGCAATGGCAGGATGTCGCCGGCGCAATGGACCGGCTGGCGCTGCAGTTACACGGAACAAAGTAATTCGCTCGTCGCCCGGAGAGCCAACGGGTCCGCGCAAAGCGCGGCCTGATAACTCCGCGATATCCGGGACTGCGCGCAGCACCCCGCATGTCGCTGCGCTCATGCGGGCTACGCGAGTTGGACGCGCGCGAGCGCCCTACTCGACCAGATCGTCCTCGAGGATCGCCATCTGGAACTGGAACGAGCGGTCGTCGTCCTCGTCATCGACAAAGAGCACCCCGATGAACTCCTCGCCGATATAGACCTCGGCGGAGTCGTCCTTCTTCGGCCGCGGCACCACGCGGATCTTGGGATTGCCGAACACGCGCTTGAGATAGGCGTCGAGCTTTCTGACTTCTTGAACGTCCACGGCGGTCTCCAATGCGCTCTTTCCAGTTCGGGCAGGTTTTAGGACGAGACGGCGCGCACCGCTAGTGCTTCGTCCCACACTTTGTTACCCCTTAAATTGCCGCGACCGGCAGCGGCGAAGCGCGCGCAAATGCATGATTTCAATGCGGTTTTGAAATCAGGCCACGGCCCTAATGGCGCGGGAACCGCTCCCGGAGGTCACCCAGCAATTGCACGTGACGTTGAGGCTTAGAGCCCGATCGCCGAAATCATCTGGTCCATGGTGCGCGACGGCTCGGCGCAGCCGGCTTCGCCAACGATCTTCGCCGGCACGCCGGCGACGGTCACATTATGCGGCACCGGCTTCACCACCACGGAGCCCGCGGCAATACGCGCGCAATGGCCGACCTCGATATTGCCGAGGATCTTGGCACCGGCGCCGATCAGGACGCCATGGCGGATCTTCGGATGACGATCCTCGTTTTCCTTGCCGGTGCCGCCGAGCGTCACGCCGTGGAGGATGGAGACGTCGTCGTCGATCACGGCGGTTTCGCCGCAGACGAAGCCAGTGGCATGGTCGAGGAAGATGCCGCGGCCGATTTTCGCGTTCGGATTGATGTCGGTCTGGAACACCGCGGACGAACGGCTCTGCAGGTAGTAGGCAAAGTCCTTGCGGCCCTTCTGGTAGAGCCAGTGCGCGAGACGATGGGTCTGCAGCGCGTGAAAGCCCTTGAAGTAGAGCAAGGGATCGATGAAGCGCGAGGTCGCGGGATCGCGGTCGTACACGGCCACCAGATCGGCGCGGAAGATGTTGCCGAGATCGGGCTGGTCGCGCAGCGCCTCGTCATAGGTCTGGCGGATCAGGTCGCCGGACATCGCGGAGTGATCGAGCCGGTCGGCGAGACGGTGGATCACCGAATCTTCCAGGCGGTCGTGATGCAGCACCGTCGAATAGATGAAGGTCGCAAGCTCGGGCTCGCGATGCACGATGTCTTCCGCCTCGGTGCGGATGCGCTCCCAGATCGGATCGAGTGCGGCGACTTTGCCCTGCGGATTGATCTGATGCATCGCCATGGGTCGCTCCCGCATGATTGCCCGGCCACTCTATAACATGGCCAAAATACAGAGTCCTAACGGCCCCCCTGTCGAAGGTGGAAGGGCCCGGAACCGAGACGTGGGAAAGAATTGCTGGAAATCAAGCGTTTCTCGGGCATCCATGAGCGCATTTCATGGATTGGGTGAAAGAAAATCATTCTACGGCGCGAGCCTTGGTTAGCCCTGGGTTAGCGCAAATCTGCTCGTCTCACTTCCGCCGTGAGAGGAAGTCCTCAACACCGGTCTTGTAGACCTTGTCGCCGACCGCGCGCATGTGGTCGCGGCCCGGAATATCAAGCACTTCCGAACCCGGAATGATTTGACCGAGTTCGTGCGCGGAGCCCGCGACCTCGTCGGAGGTGCCGACCGCGATCAGCACTGGAACCGAAATGCCCTCCGCTTCCTCTTTTGTCATCAGCCCGCGCGAGCCGCGCAGGCACGCGGCGAGCGCGAGGCGATCGGAGCGGGTCTGGTCGGCAAAGGCGCGGAACGTTCGACCCGTGGGATCGGTGACGTCCTCCAGCGACGGCGCTTCCAGCGCCAGCGCGACATTCTCGCCGGGACCGCCGCCCTCGATCATGGCAATGCCGATGCCGCCAAGGATCGCCGAGCGCAAACGCTCGGGCGCATTCGACCCCAGCCACGCGGTCATGCGTCCGCCCAGCGAATAGCCCATCACGTCGGCGCGCGCGATCTCGAGATGATCCATGAGCGCGACGACGTCGCCGGCCATGATCGGAATGGAATATTGCGAAGGCTCGTAGAGCTTTGAGGAATCGCCATGGCCGCGATTGTCGAGCGCGACGACGCGGCGGCCGCTTTTCTTCAGTTCCGAGACCCAGGTCGGATAGACCCAGTTGACGTTCTTGGTCGAGGCGAAGCCGTGCACCAGCACGATCGGATCGCCCTCGCCTTCGTCGAGATATGCAATTTCGACATCGCCGTGATTGAAGCTCGGCATTGGCATTTCCGTACCTGGTTTCAGTACTTTTGGTTTTCCGTACTTTTCAGTACTTGGGGAGAAGATCGGTGGTCGAAGGCTTACGCTAGCCTTACGCGGCGGCCGTCGCCACGGCCGCCTGAGCCGTTTCAGCAACCCTGGCAGCCTCCTTGGCAACTTCCTTGGCCGCCGCCATCTGCCTGCGCAGCCGCCGTGCCTTCTTGTGGTCGAGCCAAGCCTGGGTCGCCCGCTCGGTGGTGGACTTGATCGAGCACAGGACGCCGAACACCGCAAACAGCGCGCCGAACAGCCAGAGCGAAAGATCGAACATGCCGGTCGCAAGCAGTAACGCACCGCGGCCGAGAATCTTCAGGATCGCGCGGGTCTGGTTGCCCTTGGCCCCGGCCAGCCTGGCAGCGCGGGCAACGTCCTTCGGACCTTCGGCGATCTTCAGCGTATCGAGCGCGCCGCGCGTGCCCGACTTCTCCGTGATCCGCCCAACATCCTTGGCAAGGCGCACCAGGCCGCCGGCCTTCTCCGCCCGGAATGCCGCCGAGATCGCACTCACGCTGTCGCCCGGCCGCAGCACCGAGCTCGAGGCGACCGCCTGTTCCAGCGCGGGCGCATCGACAACCTCGCGCGCCGAGCGGCCAGCCCATGCGGCGAGCCCTTCGCCGAGGCGGCCGACCTTGCGCGCATCCTTCACCAGCGAGAGACCGGCACGCACCGGCAAAGCACCGCCGACCGAGAAATAGGTCGCAGCCGTCACCGCAAGGCCTGCGGTCGCCAGCCCCAGCACCAGCCGATCGGTCTCCTCTCCCATCGCCAGATGCTTGCTCTCGCGCACGACATCCCTGACATCGCCGATCACGAAGAGATCGCCCGTCACCGTGCCCGAGAGGCTTGCGACGTCATCCGAATTGCCGGTGACAAGCCCGGTCGCAAAACGTTTGGCGAAATGCGAGGTCGAATTTTCCTCCGTAACGGCGTCGGCAACCTTGCGCGCCAGCTCGTCCGTGACAGGAATATTCTTCGCGCGCGCCAGCTCGACAAAACTGTTGGCTAGATCGGCATCGCCTTTGGCGAGCGCCTGCTCGATATTTTCGGCGACTATCTTCTGGTTATTTCGTAGAGCAGAATTGAGCTGCGCGTCCGCAAGCGCGGCCGGATCATCCTGGGCGGCAAGCAACTGACCCGCCTCGCGCGCATGCGGCCACAATGCCGCGCACACCGCGCAGCTCACTGCCATTGCCGCAAGCGCCAAACTGATCCGCCGCCGTTTCATCCGGAAACCCTGGGTTTTCCTGCTCGTCGTGAGACTTTCCCGCTCGCCCAGAGATAGTATGCCGGATTTAAGACACAACGTCCCCGACGAAAGAAGGGCTTCTCTCCGACGACAAGATTGTGTCGAATTTGCATGAGCAAATAGGCGGCCCCGGCTATAGGAATCAGCTCATACCGTCGGTATGGTGCGCGGCATTTCGACCGCCCTGTCGCGTCGATTGCGCCCGCTTTTATTGCCACCAAGGTGAAAGACGATGGCCGATAATGTCGTTCCGCACTTCCACAACGATGCCGGAGTTCCCGTCATCGAGATCGGCTCGCAGGAATTCATGTGCGTCGGCGCCAACCCGCCGTTCGACCATCCCCATGTATTTCTCGACCTCGGCAACGACGACGAGATCATCTGCCCCTATTGCTCGACGCTGTATCGCTTCGCCGCCGACCTCGCCGCGGGCGAGGCGCGCCCGCCGGAATGCGTGCTGAAGGACGTCGCCTGATCTTGCGCTGAAGCGCAATGATTTTAAGATGAATCTTCATCGCGCTTTTGGTTATTGTCGGCGCATGATCTCCGCGCAAACGCGTTCGGCGTTTGTCGCGAGGGGAAACCACCGCACACTTTTCCGGATCATGCGCTAGTGGCCGCGTCACGCACCATCTTCATCGCAGGTGCCGGGATCGGGGGACTGACGGCATCGCTTGCGCTGGCCGCGCGCGGCTTTCGCGTGGTGGTGCTGGAGAAGGCCGAGCGGCTGGAAGAGGCCGGCGCGGGCCTGCAGCTTTCCCCCAATGCCAGTCACGTGCTTGCCGGCTTCGGCCTGAAGGAGCGGCTCGGCTCGCGCGCGGTCGTGCCCGAGGCGATCAGCATCATGAGCGCGCGCGCGGGCGGCGAGATCATCCGCCTGCCGCTCGGCGAAGCCGCAAGCTCGGCTGCCGGCGCGCCCTATTGGGTGATGCATCGCGCCGACCTGCAGGCGGCGCTGGCTGCCGCCGTCAACGATCATCCCGACATTGAGCTGAGACTCGGTTCCCAGTTCGACGACGTGACCTCGCATGCCAAGGGCCTGACCGTGGTCTCGCGCAGCGGCAACATGCGCCAGCAGGATCTGGCGCTCGCCCTGATTGGCGCCGACGGCATCTGGTCCAGCGTGCGGCATCATTTGTTCCCGGATGTCGCCCCGCAATTCTCCGGCCTGATCGCCTGGCGCGGCACACTCGATGCCACGCAATTGCCGCGTGAATATACCGCGCGGCGGGTGCAGCTCTGGATGGGACCGGGCGCGCATCTCGTCGCCTACCCGATCTCGGGCGCACGGCAGATCAATGTGGTGGCGATCGTGCCGGGCACCTGGAACCGGCCGGGCTGGAGCGCGCCGGGCGATGGCATGGAATTGCGAAACGCGTTCGATGCGTCGCGCTGGCCGGCGACTGCGCGGATGATGCTCGGCGCAGTCGATGGCTGGCGCAAATGGGCCCTGTTCACCGTGCCGGAAGGCGGCGAATGGGTGAGCGGCACGATCGCGCTGCTCGGCGACGCCGCGCACGCGATGCTGCCCTTTGCCGCCCAGGGCGCCGGCATGGCGATCGAGGATGCGGCGGTGCTGGCGAAGGTGATGAGCGAGGTGCAGCCGGAAACCGCCGCGCAGGTCACCGCCGCGCTGAAACGCTATGCGCGGCTGCGCCGCTCGCGCCTGGCGCGGGTACAACGCACCGCGCGCAAGCAGGGAGGCATCTACCATATGGCAGGTGCCCTGGCGCTGGCGCGCGATCTCGCCATCAAGGCCTTGGGCCCGCGCCGGATGCTGGCGCAGCAGGATTGGATCTACCGCTGGCGGGTGTGAGAGGTGCGCCTCAGTATACCGCGCTGCCGGCGCGCGAGGGTGGCGCCGGCTTGATGTCGGGGCGTGTCGGCCGGGTCTGCACGGCCGCGGCGCCGGGCGGCGTCTCGCGGCATCTGTTGTTGCGCCAGGCCTCATCGGCAAACCGCATCTGGCCGCGCACCGAGACATAGTCGTTGCGATACGCGAGCTCAGACACGACGGAGCCTGCGACGCCGGTCTCGGCCTTTGCCATCAGCCCCTGCAACTCCGCCGCCTTGACGCCCAGCGTCTTGCGCTCGGTCTCGAGCTGCTTGCAGTCGTAGAGCTCGTATTTCGCCGGATCGGCGAAGGCCTGGGTCATCACGCCGTCGCTCATCTCGGCGCAACCCGACAGCACAGCGGCCAGCGCCAGCAGCGCGGCTGCCATGGCTGCGCGCGGCAAAGCTCTCACGACGGATACGGTTGCGATCATAAAGCGTTGCTAGTCCCACAAGATTGAGATTGGCTAAAGCAGGCGCTCTTGTCCGGATTGAGGCTTTGCCGGGCGGGCGTCGGTTTTTGTGCCAGCCCCGGCGTCGACCGATGGAATACAGATTCATCCTCGCTCCCGGAAACCGAGCTAATTATTTGATTTTACGAGAATTATTTCCGCCCTCACGCAAGGCGCTTGAAATGCCCGCGCGCGCCCCGGCTGACGGCCACGGGGGCGCTCACCCGTTGGAGATCATGTGGCCAAAGCGCGCTGGCTCGATTCCTGTCTTCGATCTGCAATTTCTCGACACCGGTGGCCTGCGACGAAAGTCTCCTCGCTGAGGCCCGCCACAACATTGAGGATGTCGTACTCCACCGCCTCCTCCAGGTGTTTCCAGATCTCGCCTTCGGCAACACCCGCCCTCCGCAATATCTGATCCACCGATCGCGTGCCGTTGACTTGTCGAAGAAACTTCACCCAGGATTCGAGGTGCGGCTCGATGGTAAATTCGAGATCATTGTTCCTCAGGATGTAATATTCCTCTGCATCGACGAGCCGGCGATCACCGGCTTCGCTCTTGACCACGCGGACACCGTCCGCAAAGCGCAGCACGCTGTTGCGGTCGAGCGTTGGGAGCCGCTGGATCAGCGAAACGCCGAGGTGCTCTCCGAGAGAGCCCCACTCGTCAATGACCACCTCTCTCACCGGCAGCGCAATCGAGTCAGCGGGTTCCGGCTCGGCTTTCGCCATCGCCGCCAGCAGGCTCATGTTGACCAGATCAAGCACGACGTCGACATTCGTGTATTCCGGATCCTCGGGTAGCCGCCGAAACAGATGCCAGAGGGCGTCCGTGTTGATGACGCCGGCGAGATGCGCCCCCTCTTCGAGGGCCTCTTCGACCAAAGCGTTCCTCTCCGCACAAAGCAGGTTGTACAGAAGGCGCCGCGTATATCTGAGGTCTTCGCCGAAGAAAAATGGCGTCTTCGGACGCTGACTGAAATGATCGCCCACAATGCCTTGCATTGCTTCCCGCAGAATCGTCTTGTCCCAAAAAAGATCACGGTGCAATTCGACCGGCACCTCATAGGTGAGTTCAACGATGCGGTGGTCCAGGAATGGAACGCGCGCCTCGATGCCATGGGCCGCGGACGTTCGGTCCTCGTGCCACAACTGATACATTTGGAGCAGGCGCCGATACATGTCGCGGTATCCGTGCCATGCGGTCTCGTAACGGGGCACCTGGGCCAATTCGGCAAGAAAATCCCCGGAGATGAGCGAGTTTTCGCCGGCTCTCACTTGGGCGTAAGTGTTCCAGGCGCCGCTTTTCTGCAGCAGGGAAGCCCGCTCCTGGTTTCCAAGAATCTGCTCGAAAGTACGCCACGAAGGATGCTCCTCCGAGTTGAAAACAGCCTTGCTGTAGCCTCCATTGAATTCGTCGCTGCCGCTGCCTAACAGCATTACTTTTAATCCGGGAACTCGCTCCCGGGCGCTGGCGTGCAGCAGATATTTGTAAAACTGCTCAGCACCGGCCATCGGCATTTCCACCGACCACAGGATGGTCCGCCACAGCGACGGGCTGACGTCGGAGTCTCGCCAGTCGTAGAGCATCATGTGGTTCGGCAGGCCGAATGATTTGCTGGCTGCGTGCGCAAAGGACGCGTCGCCATTGGTGAGCGTGCTCTGAGACAACACGGAAAAGCTGTGAAGCGCGCGATGCCTGGAGGCGAAATAAGCAACAGCAACGGAATCAATTCCACCGCTCAGGAACACCCCGCATTCCACATCAGCCATGAGTTGAAGCTGCACCGAATCCGCAAGCAAGTCGCGATAGCGACGGATGTATTGCTCCCTGCCGGTATCCGCATCCCCTCTCCGGACCGCCGCCGCGGCGTCCCAATAGACCTGCTCCCGAACCGCGCCCGTCATCAGATCGATCTCGAGGAACCGGCCGGCGGGAAGATGGTGTATGCCCTGGAAGAAGGCGGTGAGTTGGTGCGTCGGATGCGGATAGTGCATCCGGTCTCGAAAGGTCAGCGCGGCCGCCCAGTCGAATTTCTTCGCGACGCCGGGATGGGCAAGCACCGCCTTGACTTCAGAACCGAAAACGAGGACTTCGCTGTCCTTGTAATAGAACAGTGGCTTCACGCCGAGGCGATCACGGCAAAGATACAACTTGTTCCTTGTCTTATCGAGCAGCGCAAAGGCAAACATGCCGTTCAAGTGATCGAGGAGCTTCATTCCCATCTGCTCGTAAAGATGGACAATGATCTCGCAGTCGGATCCGGTCTCGAAGCGATGGCCGTTGGCGAAACGAGACCTGACATCTCGATGGTTGTAGATCTCGCCGTTGCAGATGAGCACAACTTTACGGTCCCCGTTGTACAGCGGTTGCTGGCCCCCTGCCGGATCCACGATCGAAAGCCGCCTGAACCCGAGCCCGACATTGGCCCAAAAAAAGAGCTGCTCATCGTCAGGCCCGCGATGCGCGATCCGCCGCGTTAGCCTGCGCAAAAGAGGCGCATCCCTCTCGTGGGAGAAATGGGCCCCGTTCAGACCCACGATACCCGCGATACCACACATCGTTCGCACTCCGGCGTTTCGTACCTTGCTCGACTGCGTGCTTGCGAATGCGGCGACTACGAAGTTACAGCCGCATGGATTGCCATAATTCGATAACCTCAGTTACCTTCGACCGCGGCTGCTCCGCGGACGGCAGCGCCACCCTTCGAAAGACGATCGATGATGAAGGCGTAGATCAAAGCCCACTCGCGCACTTCCTCGAAGCGGTCCGATACCCCCTGATGACCTCCGTCGAGACGGACCTTGACCAGGACATCAGGTTTGTTCGTGCTCATCTCACGAAGCCGCGCCGCCCATTTCAGGCCCTCCCAGTAAGGCACGCGAGGGTCGGTGAAGGAGCACAGGATCAGAATGGACGGGTAGTCCTGGTTCTTCACATTGTCGTACGGAGAGTAGGACCTGAGATAGGCATAGTCGGCCGGCTCGGATGGATTGCCCCATTCCTTCCATTCAGAGACGGTGAGAGGCAGCGTCTCGTCAGCCAGCGAGTTGAGGACGTCGACAAATGGACCATCGACAACGACCGCGGCAAATAATTCCGGCCGTTCGTTGATCGCCGCGGCCGCCAGAAGGCCGCCGGCGCTCTCTCCCATGATGGCAAGACGTCCGGGGCTGGTATAGCCCTCGCTCACCAGATATTCGGCACAAGCGATGAAGTCGCCGAAACTGTTGTGTTTGAGGCGGCCCTTTCCCTGTTCGTGCCACCCCTTCCCCAACTCTCCTCCCCCACGCACATGCGCGATGGCATAAACAAAGCCGCGGTCAAGAAGGCTCAAACGCAGGGATGAGAACTCCGCCTCCAGACAATGGCCGTACGCTCCATAACCGTACAGAAGCGCCGGAAGACTGCCGTCCCTGCTTAGCCCTGTTCGGTAGACGAGGGAAAGCGGCACGTACGTGCCGTCCGCCGCCGGAACCAGCACGCGTTCGGATCGATAGGACGCGGGGTCGTACGACCGCACCTCAGATTGCTTGCGGATCTGCAAACGCCTGTCGACCATGTGGTAGTCGTACACGATGTAGGGCATGGTCAGGGAACCGTAGCCGAACCGCAAAATCGCGGTTTCAAACTCCCTGTTGTCCTCCTCGTAAAGCGCATAGACCGGTTCGGGCAGTCCGATCAGATGATCTTGACCGGTGCGGAGATCGACGACCCGCAGATGCGGAAGGCCGTTACAGCGCTCGCTCACGACAAGATGATTTGCGAAGACCCGTATATGGCTGATTTCCACGCTGGCTCGAGCATGCATGAAGACGCTCGTGTTCGACGGTGTCCGGCCGACAACCGGCGCCTTGAGGATCTTCCTCGCCGGCGCGTCCTCGTCGGTGACGACGTAGAAATCCTGGCCATGATGGGTGGCGTATGCTTCCACGCCGCTTCGGCGGGAATGCAGCAAGCTGATTGGTGCGGTCGGATTATCGGCGTCCAGATAGTGAAGTTCGGTGGTATCCCGTGCCCACGATGTCAAAATCAGATAGCGACCGCTTTCAGTCCTGCTCAGCCGCAGGCGGAAAGCCTCGTCCCGCTCCTCCCAGATCAGCTCTTCGGAAATCGATCCTTCGGCAAATCGATGGCGAACAAGCCCAAAGGGTCTGTTGCGGTCGTCCAATCGAACGGAAAAGAAAGTCTCGCTGTCATTGGCCCAGGCGCCGCCCGCGGCCGCATCGCTGACCGGGCCGTAGACGCGTCGATCGCCCGTCAATTCCTTGACGAACAGGGAAAGTCGTTCATCCCCAGCCGTATCGATGCCAAAGAGGCATCTTCGGTGATCCGGGCTGATGCTGAGCAGCGGCAGTACAAAATAGGCTTCATCTCCGGCCAATTCGTTTTCGTCGAGAATGATCTCCTCGGCCGTGTCGGGCGCGAAACCGCGGCGGCAATGAACGACATAAGGTTTGTCCTGTTCGTTCCGACTGTAATACGTGTAGGGACCGTGGCGCACCGGCACCGTGCCGCTGCTCAAATCAACGCGATCGAGGATCTCCTGATACAATTGCCGGCGCAAGTCGCCGAGCTGTGCCAGATTGTGATCCGTGTAGGCGTTTTCACAGTCGATATGCGCGAGCACGCGGGGGCCGTTGCGGTCACGCAGCCAGGCATAAGGATCCTCCGATCGCGGCCTGCTGGGAAAATATCCCGAATCCCCGTTCAAATGCGACACGGTCTCTCTACCAATCGAGAAGGACATGTTCCGATCCGCCGTAAAACGACCCGTGCACCGACCGCGTCATCCAGTTCCGGACGCCGCGGGCGCACATGCATGGGGATTCACATGCTCCCGTCGTACTTTGTCGCCAGGGGAGATCGAGCCGAACCGGACGTCGCTGGCAGCGGCGATCAAGGCAGATCGGCCAGCCACAGTTCTGGTTGCGATGCGAACACACCACCCTGCGATGACGGCCCATCCTGTCGCCTCCCCGCTCCAAGACGATGCGCGTCAGCGAATGACACGAACACGGACAGGTCGACCCGGTCCGAACTGCATGCCGGTTCTCGCGCCGATCACGGATTGCGACGGCTTGGAGATGATGGACGCCGACATCGTCAGTTTACTGTCAGGCGCCGCAAACCTCATGGAGGCGGGTTGCATCGCGCGCGGCACCTGCAACTCGTTGGCCGGCGGCTTGTCTTTTGCCTGATCGGGGTCACCAATAGTTCTCATCGGCCCTTTGCCTACCAGTGGCTTAACCATGGATTATCTCCTTGCCTTCGGCACGGCGTTGCAATCGCGTAGGGTCATTCGTTCACTTGCAGCGGTACTCACCGAGCAACCTGCAAGCGGGTGAGGGTTGTTTGCCGACGGTCTTTCCGGCGATCATCGAGGGGCGAATGCCCGCCACAACGACGGACGACGCCGAAATCCTGCTATACCGCTCCACCGCTGGCGCTTGCTTTGGTCGTTTCATCGATGCTCTCCTCTTCGTAGACGTTCAACGGAATGGCGCATTGGTCAGGACTTCCTTCAAGAACGCGCTTTGAGAGCGCGAACCCACTCCACACTCATCCGAGCCCAGCCACCTGGGCGGCCACCGACGAACTCGGTGTCCAGCCCAGAGAAGCCCGGTGGGAGTGGCCGACTTCGAAACACTACATCGTGCCCATGACGGGAGAGAGGGATGCGAAGAAGGGGGAGATCGTGTCGAAATATCCCGCAGAGGCGCGCACACCGGCTCCAGCCGGGATCGCGGCTGTCCTGGCGGCGTTGCGGTCAACGGCGGGTAGCTGCTTTGGTCGTTTCATCGGTTGTTCCTCCTCGTCTAAATCCACCAATCACCCATTCAGGTGACATTCCTTGAGGCGATATCCCAGGATGAATGAGCGCGAGCTCAGAAAGAACCGAGACGGGCTGAAAACAGCCCATCCCGCTTCAAACTAGAGAGCGGTCAACGCAATGGGACCTGCGATCTTGGCCACGGTGCCAAGCACATCCCAGAAACCAGAGGGACCTACCCTGGCTCCGGCGGGCACAGCGGCGCACTTCATCGAATTCCGGTCAACCGCAGGCAATTGCTTCGGTCGTTTCATGTGTTCTCTCCTCTCTATTGACGGATATCAGATCGCTGCAACATGGCGCCACCGCGCCAAATAATTGAGCCCGCCGAGGAAGAAAGGCAGGCTGCCGGTTGAGGCAGCCCGCCTTCCCCCGGGACTAGAGCGCACCCAAAACGCTTTGTGCGACTGGAATGAGTGAGCCCCAGTCGAACGAGGCACTCACGCCCTTAGCTCCAGCCGGCACTGCCGCCGACTTGATGGAGTTGCGGTCAACTGCAGGAAGTTGTTTCGGCCGTTTCATCTCAAGCTCCTTCATCACGATGGTTGCATCATAACCTGGCCGGCGGACCGCTCGTAGAACGCCCGCCTGCGGCAGCCAGGCATGCCGTGATCATCAGGCCGAAACCGTCTCGTCTGGGCCCGATGAAACCGCTTTCGCTCGGTACGTCGCAACAACAAAGGCTGCGTCATCCGACTAACTATGCAAACCGTGCCCACTTGCGCACCTTGCCGATTCCGACCGGAGAAATGTCGCTCACGTCCACGGTCAAACGGTATTCAACCAGGGCCTTCTGCAGGCGCTCCACCGGGTCGAAGAACCGCATGACGACATCCCAGCAATCCGACTTCGGCCGACACAGCGGACTCTTCTCGGCAAAGATGCTGTCGAGTTCCAGCTTGGCTTTCAGCGCGTTCTTGAAAGCGTCGTTCGCCTGGAACAGGTTGGTTGTCAGATAGTTGATGGCACGATCGCTCGGGGCCTGTCCCAAGTTGCGGACCTCGTAGTAAATCCGTTCGAGGAAGTTCGTCAGACGCTCATAGTCTTCGTCCCATGCGTCCTTGTCGGGTGCATGCTCACGCGGTCCCAAGACGCCTTCAATGAGGAACTTGAGATTCCAGTTGAACAGTGCGCGCAGCGACACGTCGAGAACTGGGACCTGCTGGCCGTTGTAGAGCGTGATGTCGCCGAGGATCCGTCCTGCAACGGAGATTCGTTCGGAACGATTTGGATTGGCGTTGCCGTCCTTATCGTTTTCCGGCCGTGACTGATCGTAGAGGAAGTTCGCGAGTTGCTCGAGGACAGGAACGGCGAAGGTATGCAAGGGCCGCAGCGCGTAGAGTGCCTGCCCTTCCTGGATCAGGGTCCACACCACACTGCCGATATCGGTCGGACCTGGGCCGAACCGACCATCCGGGGCTGGGTGGTTCTGCGTGAATACCCGCCCTTGGTAAAGGTAAGCGGCCATCGCGCGGTTGTCTTCGGGAAGATAGAGCGGGCCGGGCTCCAGGCCGAGGTCCTGACGGAACGCCTGGATGTAGTCGTGATCGTCCGACATCTCGCGAAACCGCTGAACGAAGTAATCGCGGCGCGCGTCGGTAATGAAATCATAACCCAGCTCGCCCGTGACATAGACGAGCTGCGAATTCGAGGAATTGATGAAGTCGGTCGGCATCGGAATGTGGGTTGGCCCCTGGGAAGGCGCCACGCCGCGACCGACCTGCATCGCCGCGACCTGACCCGCGGCTGTGCCGGGGAAACCTGCCATCAGCGCCGTCCGCTGAGCCGGCGTAACACTGGGCTGCATCCCAAATGCGACCTGGATGGGGACACCGCCGTGGTGGACTGGACCGCTTGGCTGTTGAGCCGGACTGACGTCCTGCTGTGCCGGCGCCACGGTTTGCGGCGGCGCGCTTACGGCTTGCTGCTGTGCGTGGCTGCCGCCGCAGCCGCAGGCCTGCGGGCTGATGCCCACGGATTGCCCCGGCGCAGCCATCGATAGGCTTTCCGCAGCCGGCGTCACCATCGGTGGACCCGCAGGTGTTGCGCCGGCGTAAGATGGTCCGTGCTCCATTCCGGTCACCCCCTGGGGATGACTTTGAATCTGTTCGTTCATCATGGAAGTGCCCTCGCTTTGCGTATTTGCGAATGAACGAATGCCGCCCGCATCCGACAGAGGTCTTGCTGTCCGTGCGAACCCGCTGGGCGGAGACCGGATGGCATTCGCTCGGACACCTTCGTGGGGATGCCCCGAAGGGTTCACGGCAGGGTCCGTGAACAACAGTTCGCGGGCCCGTGTGAGGTTGATCCGACCACCCAGCATGCGCTCGCACTGCGATTGCTCTTCGGGCATGCAGGGGATGGCCGATCCAATGATGGCGTCGCGCACGGCCTTGGGGCTCGGCTTTTCACCCCGCAGCTTCTGTTCGCTCAGCAACAGCGCCGCCATGCCCGTGACGATCGGGCAGGCGAAGCTGGTTCCGTTCTTGGCCGCTACGCCATCACCGGGAACCGCTCCCGGGATATTCACTCCCGGCGCCAGAACGCCATGACTGGCAAGACTCTCATCCCAATTGCTGAACGCCATCGGCTGGCCGTTGGCATCGGCCGCGCCCACGGCAAGCACGGTGGGCAACGACGCTGGGGCATGGAGGCACTCGCAGCCGTCGTTACCGGCGGCGGCAAAGATTGCCACGTCCTGCTGCTCGCAACTGCGCACGATCTGCGCCAGAAACGGATCGATATCGCCTGGTTCGATCAACTCGCCGCCGCTGATGTTGATGAGATGCGCCCCGGCCTGAAGCGCGAGCGATATGGCGCGGGCCAGATCCTCCTGGCTGCACGGCCTCAAGTCTCCGCCTTCGGTCTCGCCATAGACGGGAATGACGACCCCACGGCAGTGCGGCGCAATCCCTTCCACGGGCCCGCCCGGTTGCCCGAAAATGATGCTCGCCACGTGCGTGCCGTGTGCCGCGCCGGAAGGACCCATCATGGATTGCAGCCAGACTGGCATCACTTCCTGCAATCGCGCGCCCGCAAAGCATGGGTGCGAAAAGTCAGCGCGGCTGTCAATGATTGCAACGCAAATGTCGGGATCGCCAAGCGTTTGCTGACGGTAATCGCCGAGGTTCACAGCGCTCTGAGAAAATTCGTCAGCCATTACTCTTGCCAGTCAAGGTCGTCGACGTCGTCATCACAACGACACCGCAAAAAATATCCCTGGAGGTGACCGCGCCCTTGTCGGGAGCGATCAACACCGACTCATCATCGTCCAAATATCGATTAGTTCATCTGCCCAATGCGACACACGGTCACTTGTTCGATCTTCGTCGCGATCTCGCTTCTCATTTACGTTGCCGATGCTAAGATACACACATACAGGTTGACCATCGGGTGAAGAGCACATCGAGCATCAGGTAAACCCCCGAGGCAGCCACATGGCCATTGCATTTGCACCGAAGCTATTTTTGATTTCGTCGTGCCAGCGTGAGGGTGAGAAGACATGATCCGCGTCCTTCTTGCCGATGATCGCATCCTCGTGCGATGTGGATTGCGCGGCCTTCTGGAAACACGTCAGGATTTCGAAGTGTGCGCGGAAGCAAGCAACGGCCGCCAGGCGGTTGAACTCGCGGCTCGCTACAAGCCCGACGTCGCCATTCTCGACATGTCGCTTCCAATCGTTGACGGGATCGAAGCGACGCGCCAGATCCGAAAGGAGACGCGCACAACCGAAGTCATGATCTTCACGCTGCACGCCGGCGAGGCCGAGATTCGAGCGGTACTGGAAGCCGGCGCTTGCGGCCTTCTTTTCAAATCAGAATCCGATGATCAGATCGTGAAAGGTATCGAGGCGCTGGCTGGACACCGGAAGTTCTTTTCCAATGCCATCTCTGATGCATTGTTGCGTAATTTCGTCAAGCACGACAAGCTGAGGCCGCTTACGGATCGCGAGCGCGAAGTGGTTCGCCTCATCGCAGAGGGCAAGAGCAACAAGAGCATTGCCCACTGTCTCGACATAAGCGCCAAGACAGTCGAGACCCATCGTTCAGCGTCGATGCGCAAGCTGAACGCTCACTCCACAGCACAACTCGTCCGCTATGCCATTCGTTTCAGATTGATCGAGCCATAGGTTTTTTGCAAAACATTACCTCGGTAGCGCAAAACGATTGCGGTCGCAGCCCGAAGAAACTATAGAAAATCACGACGCGGACGTGGCGGAACGGGTAGACGCAAGGGACTTAAAATCCCTCGATGGCAACGTCGTGTGGGTTCGAGTCCCACCGCCCGCACCAGCGCAAATATGGCTTATAATTCA
>Ga0210403_10001891_pt1 | contig 19380 bp, 14 predicted proteins | sample IncBWC19MmetaG_FD_150863 | JGI IMG/M metagenome (GOLD analysis project Ga0210403, IMG submission 150863) | Forest soil microbial communities from Barre Woods Harvard Forest LTER site, Petersham, Massachusetts, United States - Inc-BW-C-19-M | ecosystem: Environmental > Terrestrial > Soil >... | reverse complement strand
GTAACCTGTGATGATGCGTTTGGAAGGCCTACCGGGGCGGTCTGTGTCCTTCTCGCTACCTTATATATACCCTTTTCGGCGCTCTCTCACGCTTGCAAATGATGCTGGCAAACGCCCTTTGGGTGCATTTTGATTCCTGCGGCGCGCTAACTCCCGCGTTTACAACAACACTTTGCTGAACTGTTTCCCGGGGATCTGCCGCACCATCCCCTTCATCTCCAAGTCAAACAGCGTAGCCAGAACTACGCTCGAATTCAACCCGCTGGTTTCCACGATATCGTCAATCGGCCGCGGTTCCTCTACGTTCAGCAGTTCGTAAATCGTTTTTTGTGAACCACTTAGCCCATCTCCCGCCAGCAAATTCCGCTGCGCCGATTCCACCTCTTCCGCCCGAACCAAAGCCGCCCGAATCGGCGTCGGCAGCTCTTCGATCACATCTTCCGCGCTGGTCACCAGTTTCGCTCCCTGCTTGATCAACTGGTTTGGCGCAAAACTCATCTCCTGCGTCACATTCCCCGGCACGCCGAAAACTTCCCGCCCAAACTCCATCGCCAGCCTCGCCGTAATCAATGACCCGCTGTACTGCTTCCCCTCCACAATCACCACTCCCAGCGGCATCCCCGCGATAATCCGGTTGCGCACTGGGAAATTTTCCGGCGCCGGATGCGTCCCCATCGGCAATTCGCTCAGGATTGCTCCTCGCTCCAGCACCTTTTCATACAGCTTCTTATTCTCTTTCGGGTAGCACACATCGATGCCTGTCCCAATCACCCCGATCGCCCGGCCCCCCACCGCCATCGTCCCCTGGTGAGCCAGCGCATCTACTCCCCGCGCCAATCCGCTCACAATCACCAGCCCGCGCTTTGCCAGCTCCCGCGCCAGCCGCTCCGCCATCTGCGTCCCATATGAAGTCGGCCGCCGCGTTCCCACGATACTGATCGTCGGTTCATTCAGGATCTGCGCGTCGCCCCGCACATACAGCATCACCGGCGGATCGTAAATCTGCAGCAGCGATTGCGGATATTCGGGCTCCGTCCAGTTCACCAGCCTCGCGCCAACCGCCCGCAGCGCCGCCACCTCTTTTTCCGCTCGCCAGAAATTCTGCTTCTTGAAGATCGCCTGAGCCACGGGAGCCGGCAGGTTGCACGCCTCCAGCGCCGGCAGACTCGCCCGGAACACCCCCTCCGGCGACCCAAACTCGCGCAGCAATCGCGCAGACAACCGGGCCGCTATGCCCGGCGTCATCGTCATCGCCAGCCAGGAGAGGGAAGCTTCCAGCTCCATCGCACTCCGAGCCTATGAGCTTACTAACCACATTGTCAAGTACCCGTTCTATATCGCTGCTGCCCTCGAAGAACGCGCGAGGCGTCCGTCCAGGGGCGGGTTTACCCCGCCCTCTTTCTTCTCCTACCCAATAAACTCGCGGACATACCCATTCACTTCCGCCACTTTCTCATGCACCACCCAATGCGACCCATCCGCCACCCTCCGAATCGTCAAGTCCGGTACATACTTCTCCAGTCCATCCAGATTCTTCACCGTCAGCGCCGTATCCTTCTCCCCCCAAATCACCAAAGTCGGCACGCGCACCCTCATCTGCGCCGCGTCGACCGCAAATGCGTGCGCCGCAGCGGGCGTCCCCGTTGCCATCTCTCCCGGCGCCGGCGGACCTACCTCGTTCGCGCGATAATAATTCAGCCCACCGGTCAGAGCACCCGGCCGCTGCCACGCCTTCACATACTCCTCCCGGTCCGCCTCCGTCATCACCCCGCTCTTCAACATCTCGCCCAGAACGTTCTCCACCAGAATCGCGCAGCCGTTCGCCAAGAGCATCGCCTCCGCCCCCGGACTCCGGAACAACAGCATGTACTGGCTAGCCTGCTGCTGCCCCGCATCGTTCATCAGCAACTCCCGGAAAATAGCCGGATGCGGCGCATTGATAATCACCAGCTTTTCCAGGACCTCCGGATGCGCCATCGCAAATCCCCACGCCAGCGCGCCTCCCCAGTCATGCGCCACTAAAACAAATTTCCTTCCCTGCCGGAAATGATCCGCCAGCCCGCGAATGTCTTCCAGCAACGCCGGAACGCGATACGCCTCCAGCTCCGCTGGCTTCTCCGATAAGTTGTATCCGCGCAGATCGGGCGCCACCACCAGGTGGTCTTTCCCAAACTCCCGCAACTGTTCCTTCCACTCGTACCAAAACTCCGGGAACCCATGCAGGCACAACATCAGCGGTCCCTCCCCCGCCGTAACGCAGTGCAACCGTACGCGATTCACCGTCACGTATGTGTCGTTCAATGCCGTCTCTCCCTCTGCTCTATTCATTCTTAATTTCCCTTTCTCATTCCTGGTCCCCAGGTTCACCACACACTATGCCCCGTTCCCGGTGAATTGTAACCACACTCGTCTCCGGCTTTTCTAGCCACCGCCGAACACCGTGGCACAGGCACTCCTGTTTACCCTGAGCCGTGCCGAAGGGCCTGTGCTCTTGGGTTTCTCTCTTTTTAAAAGGCCTGCCTTCGGTCCGCCACGCTAAGGTTTGTTATCACCGCATCCCCACCACATCAACGATTCGTGTGCAATACCAAAACAGAAGCCTCCGGCGCGAATCTTCCCGCGTCGGAGGCTTCTGTTTCACGTCTTTCTGGAGCTCGCCCGTTTCCCCTTACTTCGAATTTCCCGGGAAATCGAACAGGTCAAACAAGTCGCCGATCGCCGGCGTGTTCGTCGGCACATAGGGGTTATCCCATTCAACTTTCGGATTGGGCAGATTGTCGCGGCTGCGTCCGCTCACCGTCGGCAGGTTCCAGTTCCGCTCGATGAACTTCAGCACCGAAACGTGGTCCGTGTACTGGTGGGAAATGTGTCCGGGCTTCGTGTACTTGGATACCACGATCATCGGAATGCGCGTCCCATCGCCGAAAAAGTCCAGCGCCTGCACGTATCCGGAGTCGTAGTAGCCTCCGCCCTCGTCCGTTGTGATGAAGATCGCCGTGCTTTCCCATAGCTCTTTGTTGGACTGCACCGCGTCCACGATCTTCTTCACGAACCCTTCGTACAGGTTCCACTTGGAGGAAGCAGGATGCCCGTCCACCCAGCCGCTCGGCTTCACGAACGAAACCGCCGGCAAGGTCCCAGCCGCGATGTCGCTGTAGAGGTCCGTCGTGTCCTTCAGGTGTTCGGTCCGGATTTTGTCGTCGGCCATGATCCGCGTCTGGTAGTGGAACCCATTGCAGATGTTGCAATACTGGTCGCTGTTCGGCCCCACGGTCCCATAGTTCAGTTGATACTTATCGGTCAAATAGGCGTTCCACTGGTCGTTGTAACCCTTCCACGAAATGTGGTTATCCAGCAGTACGTCGCCGATGCTCCGCTGGCTCGTCGGCGGAATCGTGAACGGCGTGTTGTTCGGATTCGTGTCCGTATACGCGTTGCTGCCATCCCCGAAATAACCAGGGTTGTAGTTGTTCAGCAGGTAGTAGTGTCCCGCGTCGCACTTCGGCTCGATCGGCCGCGGCAACGAGCTCAGGTAGTTCACAATCGGCGCCACGCCAGGCTGCGAAATGTCCGAGCAGTTCGTGTAGCTGCCACCGCCATAGACGCCCGTGGACGCCCCGTTGGTTCCGAATCCGCCGTAGCCATCCTCGATCCAGAAATTGTTTGTGCCTGGCACCGGATTGGGGTTTTCAATTTCATCCACTGGCCCGCCCGCCCAAACCGTTTGGTTGTGTGGTGGCGCGCCGGCGGTTCCATCCGGATTGCTGAACCAGATGTCATCGCCGAAGAACAACATGATCTCGTCCATGCCGGTCCCGCCCATTGCTGGCTGGTGATAGTTGTCGCTCATCGCGTAATGGTCCGCAAGGAATTTTGTATACGCCGCGTCTCCCTGCGCCATGTTGTAGAAGCCCATCGCCGTCGCGCCTTCGCCGGTCGTATGTGCCGTCGGCGAATAGTCCGTGTCGAAACCCGTCGGCGTCGGTGCCGGCTTCCCGTTGTTGTTCGAGCCCACCGTCACTTCCGTCCACGTGAAGAGGTCCGCCAGGCAGCCGCCTGGATGCGCCTTCGAGATGTGCGAGGCGTCGCAGTCGAACTGTTGCCACATCTGGTAGAACCGGTGTACCGGGCTGTTCGCATACGAATCGTAAGTAAACGGATTCGTCTGCTTCTTGTCGGTAAGCTGAAACGGTCCCGGCTGCAGCGTCGAATACGGCGCGGTCGCATTCACTCCATTAATACGCGAGTCCGGCACCTTCCCGCTCAATCCCGTTCCGCCGGTCAGCATAAACGGATAGTAATCGTTCGCCAGTCCATTCTCCGATGACGTCGCATCGCCCAGCGAACAGATTCCGTTGTTCTTGCAAACGTCCGTCGGCCCACCGTTCAGCGGCGCCGGCAGCGGCGAATAGAGCGTCTTCTTCTTCGGCGCCAATTGGTAAGTCGCGCTGTCTGTCGCATCCGCCGCATACTGGTAGGCGGCGGCGAAATTCTTTCCCGGCGTCCCGTCTTCCTTGACGATGTGCTTCGCCAGAAGATTGTCCACGCTTTCGCCATCTTTCGGCTCGTACGTCGCGAAGATGTGGTCGAACGTCCGATTCTCGCCCACAATCACGATCACGTGTTTGATCGGCGTGCGCGACTGGCTATGTTCTTCACCGTCGTGGTCTTTCCCCTGCGCGCTTCCCGCCATCGGTCCGGCCAGGCTCAACTGCAACATCACCAGTGACGCAAGCCCCGTTCGGGCGCTCTGCCACACCTGGGATGCAAGTCTCTTTGTTGTCATGCGAACTACCTCCTCATTCCTTTTTTCGGTCTGGGAGGCCTACACTGAACGCTCTCGGTTTCTGTCTCATTCCTCTTGTGTAAATTCCTGGTACTCTTTTTGTAAATTCCCCGTAACAATTCTTCCGAATCCCTCCACGGGAACTTCTTCTCAGGTCTTTACCTGAGGTTTTCTTCCCGTCCCCGCCCTCTTCTTGTGTTAGCATTTCCAAAGTTTTCCCTCCCCGTTCCTCGGCCGAAAATTCTCATGGAGGAATTATGAACAAAGCTATTCGTCTGGCATTCGTTGTTCTTTCCGCTACAATCCTGATCGCCGCTCTCCGCGCGCAGGCTCCCGCGGGACCGCCCAAGCCGGGTTCGGAACACGAAAAACTCGCTTACTTCGTGGGGAAATGGGCTTCCGAAGGAGAAGCCAAGGCCACACCGTTTGGCCCCGGCGGGAAATATTCCGCCGTCGAAACCTGTGAGTGGTTTGCCGGCAAGTTCGCCGTCGTCTGCAAGACCGAAGGCACCATGATGGGCGGCCAACTGAAAGCGACGAGTGTCTTGAGCTATGACACCTATCAGAAGTCCTATATTTATTTTGAGACCAACAACTGGGGCGAGAACGTCTACTCCCGCGGCGCCGTCAGCGGTGACACCTGGACATGGAACAACGACTCCCCGATGGGCGACAAAACAATCCACGGCCGCTTCACCATGAAAATCGTTGCCCCGGACGCAGCCACCTATAAATTTGAAATGGCCTCTGGCTCCGACCCCATGACCCTCGTCATGGAAGGCAAACAAACCCGCCAAAAATAATCGCGCCACTCTTCCCCGGGTGCCCCACGTGCCGCCGTTGCACGTGGGGTTTTCCTCTTCTCTTCCCGATCACTGATTGGCCATCACTGCTTTCTCGTTTCTCCAGCAAAGGTCGCAACGCCATGCCACAAAAATCCCTGCGTGGAAATATCGCTCTCGTCGCCGGAGCCACCCGCGGCGCAGGACGCGGCATCGCTGTCGCCCTCGGCGAGGCCGGCGCCACCGTCTATTGCACCGGCCGGAGCTCGCGCAAACACCGCGTCAATCCGCGCCGCCCCGAAACCATCGAGGAAACCGCTGAACTCGTCACCGCCGCCGGCGGCCGCGGCATTCCTGTCCGCGTCGATCACACCGATCCTGGGCAAGTGAAAAAGCTCGTCGCTCTCATCCAGCGCCGCCACCATCGCCTCGACATCCTCGTCAACGACATCTGGGGCGGCGACGCGCTCACCGAATTCGGCAAGCCGTTCTGGAACGCCAATCTCGATAACGGCCTGCGCATGCTCAAACAAGCCATCCACTCACACATCATCACGTCGCACTTCGCCGTTCCGCTGATGTTCGGTCGCGCCAAAGCGAAACGCAAAAGCAGCGGCAAACCTCGCCCAATTATTTTTGAAATTACCGATGGAGATGCTTTTTACTACCGTGGGAATCTTTTCTACGACCTGGTCAAAATCTCCGTCATCCGCCTGGCCTTCGCCATGGCCCGAGAATTACGCAAACGCAACATCGTCTCCGTCGCGCTCACTCCCGGTTTCCTCCGCTCCGAATCTGTCCTCGACCACTTTGGCGTCACCGAAGCCAACTGGAAAGACGCCGGCAAGCGCAAAAACGCCAGCGTAAACTCCGCCGATCAGAACGACGCGCCCCAGGATTTCCTCGTCTCCGAATCGCCCCGCTACATCGGCCGCGCCGTCGTCGCCCTGGCCGCCGATCCCCGCGCCATGAAAAAGACCGGCCGCGTTTTCAGCTCCTGGGCTCTCGCCCGCGAATACGGCTTCACCGACCTCGACGGCTCCCAGCCCCACTGGGGCAATTACGCCCGCAAGAAATACGGCCGCTACAAAATCTGCGACGACAAATTTTATTCCTACTGGGTCCCCGGCCTCATCGAACTCATCTTTCCCGACTGGTTCTAATCCAGCCGATCGCTTACATCCCGTGGCACAGCCACTCCTGGCTGTGCTCCTGGGTTTAGCTTCTCCCTGCTTCTCGCTTACGCGCCGTTTCGCAAAATCTGCTTTTCCTCGAGAGAAAACTCGCGGTAGCTCCCGCTCTCGATCTCCCGCTCTCGCGCAAAGGGCGGCATGTTGCGCAATCTTTCGAGCGCCCTCTGCATTTCCGGGCGCAGCGACACCTCCGTTTGCCAGGTGATGCCACCATGAATGCGGGCGGGATTCGATCGCGTTGTCCGGTAACTGCTCGGCGTCGCCATCATTGGGTCAACCGAACGAACCGGCGGACGCGGCGCAAAATTCTCCGCGGTTCCGGTCTTGTAATTCATGTTGACCGCGCCTGTCGGCGTCGGTGGCCTCCCGGATCCCGCCGGCCCGTTCGGATTTGGCTGATTGGGCTGCGGTTGCGCGTCGGGATCCGCCGGCGGAGGCGCGGCGTTCCGATTGTTATATTGCGGCGGTCGGTTGGAATTCGGTCCGTTGTAATAGTTCGGCCCGTTGTTGTAGTTCGGCCCAGTGTTGTAACCAGGCCTGCCATTGTTATTCGGCCTGTTGTTATCCGGCCCGTTGTTATAATTCCGACCGTCGTTGTAGTCCGAAGGATCCGGCCCATACTCCCCTATGTAGTCTGAAGACCCGTTGGACGGGTAACCATAAGGGTAGGGCGCGTAATACCCCCCGCCGTAGCCGTAGTAGCCATACGGATATCCCCAGCCATACCCCCAATACGGCCACCCATAGCCAAATCCCCAGCCCCAACCCCAGCCGCCTCTGCCCCAGCCGTAGCCCCAACCTCTGCCGCCCCATCCATAACCTCGTCCGCCCCATCCATAACCGCCATGCCCACCGTAGTAGCCGCGGCCACCGTAATATCCGCCGCCGCGATACCCGCCACCACGATACCCGCCAAATGAATGCCCGCCGCTAAAACCAGAGTGGCCTCCGCCTCCTCCACTAAAACCTCCGCCGCCGTGAAACCCGCCTCCCCCTCCATGAAATCCGCCGCCACCGCCGCCTCCGTGGAATCCCCCGCCGCCACCACCGTGGCCCCCTCCACCATGCTGAGCGAGCGCCACCTGCGGCAGCCACCCAAGCGCAAACATCGCCACAACCCCAAGTACAACTCGAACGAAAATACCCTTTTTCATATCACTACCCTCGGTTCCCGTACTCCACAATCCTTAGATGTGCGGACATCTCATAAGGATTCCAAGCCAGGATTCTACACCCACGCGATTGTCGCGACACTCTCCTCAAGCGCCGGAGGTGCGATAGACATAAGCCCAGCATGCCTGCCCTGAGCGGAGTCGAAGGGTGAGCGCTAAGAAAAGCGCTTCAGGAACGTTTCAGATCATCGAGGAGCAGCTCGAGATGCCGGAGCGGAGAAATGAACCGCTTCTTGTTTTCAGCATGGATGGCAATCACCGACAGCCCAACCCAGACGGCGAAGACCACTAGGCCTCCCAAAGGATTCCCTTCAACGCCTCCCTTGACGAAGAGTGTGAACGTGACCAGGACAATAATCGCGCAGCTCACCGGAACACCAATCCAGTCCATGCGCTTCTTGAACCGGAAGAAATCGGCAAGCCGGGCGTACTCACCCTCCACTTTGCGGAAGACATCAGGGACCGGAGTGCCGGGCGCTTCCGAGGGACGGCGGAACAATGTTTTTATCCTGCGTATCAGCGCCACGGTCAGAGGGATGTAGCACGCTCCTCCGGCGAGACACAGGAGCATGATCTGCACGTCGCCCCAATGCCGGATGAACGTGCGCGCGAGGAACGAGTAGAGAATGATCTGATACACAATTGCAGCCCATACGAACTCGCTGACGGTCTTGAACTCTTTCCTGACGCGCGACGAAACGATCACCTGAAGGTCCTTCCCGGTGAGTGGCGCAGGTTCCGCTTCACGGGCAATACCTTCCTTCCATACATTCTCTATTCCATTGCTCGGTGCCATAGTTCCTCCTCTGAATTATTGATTTCTTTCAACGTACTCTTTCAGCGCCCGCCTGATTCGCACCAGGCGAACACTCACGTTTGTTTTGGTGAGACCGGTAATGGCGGCAATCTCGTCGTAGTCCTGATCTTCCAGATGGAGCAGGATGATCGCCTTGTCGATGCCCATGAGTGTGTCGATCGCTGCATACAACTGACGAACCTCCTCTTCCCGATGCATGTGCTCGTTCATATCGGGCGCATGGGCAATCGGCTCAGGCAACTCTTCAGTTCGAGGCTCCCGGGTACTCCGGCGAATGTGGGTGATCGCCGTGTTCAGCGCGACCTTGTGCATCCATGTGGAGAATTTCGATTCTCCCTTGAACTGCGGATAGGATTTCCAGAGCTGATACATGATGTCCTGGAAGACTTCTTCGCGTTCCATGGCATCGCGGGGAAAATAGGTATGGCAAACCCGATGGACGATTCTGATGTTCTGATTCACATCCGTGAGGAACGCTGTTTCCCACTCCGCGCGCATTCTGCCATCCTTTGTTTTCCGAACGCTCTATGAGTAGCGGGAAACAGAAAACAACTACAACTCTTGGCCAGGATTTTAAAAATGTCGGCGCGCCGACATTTTCGGGGAGGTGTACCCCCTGTTTTGGCGTAAGTAGGGGAAAGAAAGGACTTAAGAAGGGGATTTTCGTATGTAGGGGAAACAAAGGAGTTGGAAGCCCGCCTTCGCTGAAGCTGCGGCGGGCAGGCGCGTGGCGAGCAGGAGAAGCCGAAGAACCAATGGCGGGAAGAAGCCTCCTATGTACCACCCGGTAACTCTCCCTCCCCCCTGTTTTTCGTAAGTGGCCAAAATAAAGAACTTGAAGTCTTTTGCTTTCTATCAGTTTTGAAGTGATGGAAATGCAGGGCTTAGCTGCAAGATTTTTTGGGACGGGAAGCTGCGCGGTGTGTAGACAGGCCCATCCCCGCGCGAACATGGCTCATTGTCTCGCGTTAGTAACTACTATACAATAGTATTCTATGGACTAGGACGATTTTGCGCCGAAAGGGTAACGGGAAGTGGGGAAGAATTAGAAAAAGGAAAATCAAAACCCGCACTCTCGAAAACCACGAGAATGCGGCACCCAAAACCGTTCTAACCGTGGATCTGTCGCCCACCCGCCACTTCGAGCATATTCGCCACGGCACGAGTGGAAGGCGAGTGCCATCCCCGCTTCGTGCACGGTATCAATGTTCTCGATTGTTTCCACTACTATCGTCGTGCTCGCGATGCGATCTTGACCCGAGCCGATGGTCGTGATGGTGTTTATGCTTGTGGTCAACGTGCTTACCTGAGAGGAAGTAGAATGGGGTGTCCACGCCGCCTGCACCTTCGCAGACGCCGCCCACGACACCGTATGAGAACACCATGGCCATGTTCGTGCCATCGTTGCTCACGCCACTCACTCCGGCGGCGGGATTGTCCTCGCCGATAGCAGCAGCAACGGCCCACTCGGTGGTTGCGATTTGTAGCGCATTTGGATCCGTGTTTGCGCCCGTGTACAAATTGGCCGAAAATCCATTCAGGAACAAAGTAGTAGGAGCGCCGTTGGGATCAAAGCCCTCTGCAAACATGTATTCGCCAATGCCTGTCTGGCTGGAAAGCGCGGGATTGATAATTAGTGGGTTTACAACCCCAGATGTTGTGGCGAAGCATGGGAGACCGGTAAAAGTCGGGTTAGACGCAAGCGCCACCGTGCCAGCCATCTGCCCGTTTGCAGGGGGCGCGCTGAAAGTTATGGTTGCACTCACCGTCGAGTCAAATGGGGAACCATTGTCAGCACTAAAACTATCCAGAGAGCCAGAAGCTGAACCACTTGATATTGTTGTAAGAAATGTTGCAACGAAATTGCCGGGACTGCTCTGCGTGGCGAGGTTGCATGCAGACACGTCTCCCGTGGCGTAGTATGTTCCCGAAATCGCAGGAATCGTATAAGACGTATCACCGGGAACTGGCGTGACGGCACTGTATGTTCCCGTGTAAATAAAGGAGAAGTTAGGTCCCAATCCAAGGTTGTTAACCGTAATGGTGACCTGATAACTGCTTCCTCCCAAGGGGACCCAGGTAGGAACGACGTTGAAACTTTCAACGTCAATCACACAGATGGAATTGGCGACTGATCCGTAAGTGTAGCCTGTGCCATCCGCGTTGAGAAAAATGGAAAAACCGCCCGGATATAACATTGTTTGAGCAGAGCTGTCTCCGCTCGTGTGAACGATTTCCCAACGGCCGACTGCCGGGTCTGATTCCGTTATCGCGTTAGTGTCCAGCGTCACAGCACCCGTGATTGCAAAAATCCGCCCAGCAACGCTGCTGCCACCGGTGACCGTGTCGCTTACGTTTGCGAAAATACTACCCACAAAAATAGTGTTGACGCCAAGAGTAGTGGAGGTGCCGACCTGCCAGAACACATCTCCTGCGGACGCGCCATTGGCAAGGATCACAGAGGAAGCGCTAGCGGTAGTCAGCGTGGTTCCCACTTGGAAAACGTAGACGCCTTTGCCGCTGAGGGTGAGGGTTCCGGTCAACTGCGCCGAGGATCCAAAACAATAGACGCCAGGAGAAAGTGTGACAGCGTTGACGCTTGTGCCTAGAATCGAGCCACTCAAATTGGTCCCGCAAGTTTCGGCAGCCAGAGCGTTGTACGCTATAAACGCGTCGGCCTGTGCCGATGTGGCACTCGCATCATCGGAGTGGATTGTTCCTCCGATTACCGTACCCGGCGGGAAGCCAGTCACAGCGGTACCGGGGCTCACACCCAAATCTCCCTTGATAACAGTCAAGCCGGAATTAGTAACCGTTGTGGCGGCCAGGATTGCGAAGCTCTGTGCGGAGCCAAGAGGTGGCGCCGACTGCGCCCGTGCCAAGCTGCCTATACTCAGAATGCAAACAACAATCATCAGTTTCTTCACTGCGAAGCTCCTTGGCCAGATTCCTCTTCACGTTCCGAAACACTGTTCGACCTGCATCCGTGAGCCGATCTCAAGCCTTCCGATGCGGATACCCCAAACTAGGAAAGGCAATCGGAGGGCCAGATCGGAAAAGTTGTAAGTGATTGGAATTGGAAGAAACTTGGCCTCGCAGAAATGTCCCTTGGTGTTTCGAAACGAAACATCATTCCCGTGCGAGCACGAGTTCGACGGAGGGAATTGTCTTCTTGAGAAATACGTCGGAAATCAAGATTTGCTGTGTAAATTTCGTTGAATCAGGCTGCGCCAGTAGTCCGGCCACCCCCCCTGCCGAGGCTGCTGTGCACCGCATTCAAGCTTAGACGAACCAGCGCTAGTATATTTCTCTTACGCTCATATAGAGTTTTCACCATGTTCAAGAGGTCATCGCGGTCATCTTTGATCCAGCTGCCCGGGATTTCTTCGGTGATCTTGGTAAGCTCCTCCAAGGTCACGCTCGCTTCTAATCTCTCCTGCCAGGGTTCAAGCGTTTGAAAGCTGTCGAAGGTCGAGTAAATGGACCTATCGAGATAGAGGCCGTGACGAGGTAGATCTGTAAACCTCCAGTCGTGACCACCAAAGCAAAAACCATTATCAATCATGAACATTCGAAGGGTCGTTGGAAGCTTGGATGATTGCGCAACACAGAGTATTTGCCTGTGATCTGTGTTGGAGGTCCATTTGTCAAACATTAGGATTCCAAAGAGATCAGAAATATTCTCAACCGCGGCAAAAGCTGACGCCGGACGAAGCTCGACCACCGATTGCATGGTTCTGTGCGCACCGCGTCCTCTTGACGGATATTCGGATCCAAACGCGAGTCCCGTCGCCACTGGAATGCGCTGACATGGCAACTCGACTGAAAGTTCCGGGGTGCGGCCAACAAGGTCTTGCTGAACTTCGACGAAGCAAGAATTGGGGCAGGGCAGTCCCAGAAGCCTTGCCAGCTTTCCTGCAAAATACTCATTTATAAGAATTCTTGAGCTTTGGGGATTGTTTTGGAACTTGACCACATAGAAGTGCCCATCGGAACACCGCATCAAATGCGGTTGCGACCCGCCTCGCATCCGACGGACGTGTTCGACTGCTGTAACGAAAGGTGGAGAGTGTGGAGGGGCAGGATCCAGAATGGACTGGACTGGCGCGCCCACCATCAAGCCTCAATTCAATGTTGCTGACTTGTCTTACGTCTGGGCGTGAGTAATATATAAATATATAATACTTATATGTCAATACTATTATAAATAATTTTTAGTCTGAGTACCATACCACTCGTTACTAACGGTAATACTATCCGTCGATGTTCATTGAGATCGAACGGTCTTATCGGAGACGATCGAACTGCTCACGCTAAATGCCCCATAGCCCTGCTGCCATGCGAATTTGTGGCCTTCCTCACTCGCCCAGCGGGAAGAGTTCGATTTGATGGCGAGAACCGCCTTGGCGAGCCCCAATGTCGGGGGGGATTCGAAGGAGCAGATGAACGTGATCTTCCATTCCTCCTATGGCGAGAACGGGAATGTCGAGCTTCTTGCAAACACCCGCTGCGTAGGCCCACATTCGGGGCCGAAAGTCTCCCGGCAGGAGCTTTTGGCGATCTTTGGTGCTGAAGATAATATGAACTACGTTTTGGGAGTATGTGTGGGACACGTGTCGCACCTCCGGCGCTCAATTACTTTATATGCAGTTTACCCAGCGCTTACACGCTAGGCTAGTTTATGTCACGCATACGGCGTTGCTGAACACCATCCGGTAAGGTCTAGCCTTTTCCCTGCTATCTCTTCCCGGCCACAGGGTGGGGGGGCCCTCTGGTCCAACCATGGCTGTTAACTGTGGACTGTTGACTTTCCGCGGGCCACTGGTCCTCACCCCCTGTCGCTTACATCACTACAGTACCCCGCGCCTATTGCGCAGGACCTTGGCAAAACGGAACCTAGAGGAATCCCGGCATGGTCCGGGAGCCCGCGCTGCGGGTATGTCCCCTTTGCAGACAGGTGCCCTGATGCCGACGATTGATCGCCAGGAGCTGGACCGCCTTGAACGGCGCAATCTTCAGCTCACCATTCTTTCCGCCGTGTTTGTGCTGATCCTTGCCGGCGGGCTGGCCATGTTTATGTATCCCCTGGTGTTCGTTCACGTCCATCCGGATGAAAGCACCAAGTGGACGATGCGTGTGGCCTTCTTCGGATTTTGCGGGCTTACTTTGCTCTTCGTCGGCTACCTCTTTGACCGCCAGCGCACCTTTACCAAGCTGAAGCAGCACCTGCTTACCGAACTGGAGCGCAACGTCACGCTTCAGATTCAGGCCAGCGCCGATTTGCTGAACTCCATGCCCGACCAGAACCATTTCTGGGATCGCCTGAGCATGGAATTCCGCCGCGCGCTTACGATGGAGAAAACCATGTCCCTTGTGCTTGCGAAAGCGAACCCGGCTTCCCGCGCCACGGTGAAAGACGAAAAAGGCGCGTTCAGCGACGCCGCCAAAGCCATGGCCAAGCGGTTGCGCCCCACGGACTCGATCTATCACCTGGCCGACGATCTTTTCGCCATCGTGCTGCCGGAAACCGACACGCTGAACGCCAAGCGCATCGCGCTGCGCCTGCAGGAAGGCTTGCAGGACGTGCGCGCGAAATACGGGCTGACCTTTGATCTTTCGGCCTATAACTATCCGGAACATGTAAAGAGTTCGCACGAGCTGGAAGACATCGTGAAGTCGCTGCTGCCGGAAGAAAAAGAATGGCAGGTTTCCGCGGAAGTGCCGGTCACCTGAAGCGGCTTTTTTGATAGTAAAGGAAGCATGAACGATCGAAGCGTGAACCAAGGAAACGTGAGCCGATGAAAACTTTGTCCCAGCGCCTGCAGCAAATTCCCGCCAGCGTTTCCCGCGCGTTCCGGGATTATCGTTACGCGTTTCGTTCCTGGCTTCGCGCCGCCAATTCAACCCTCTTCCCTGTTCCCGCACCCGTACGCATTGTGAATCGTCAGCAAAACGGGGCGCCGATTCGCCGCCGTCCGTAATAGACCCTCCGGTTGTCCTGCGCTCAGCAGACACAAATTCGTTCGTTTTCAAGCTTCCGAATGATACAAAAAGGATAATGGAGCGTAATTCAATTGAGGATTGGTGTCGCGCGACAACACGTCCGCGACTGTTAAGGACAAGCGAATCGAGGAGCCAGCAATGAACTGGGGATGGCTGGGTGCGGAGCGGGCTTTGGAATTGGCCACATGGCTGTGGAACACGCTTATGGCTGTGTGGGTGCTGTTGTGGTTTGGGATGAAGCGGGCGAAGAAGCTTGAGACGCCGTGGGAGATGGCACAGCACGCGTTGCCTGTTGTTTTGGGCTTCTGGCTGTTGTTTGGGAATGGGTGGAAGGCGCTCGACATGAAGTTTCCGCCGGAGACTCAGGGAGTGCTATGGGCCGGGTTAACTCTGACGGCCCTCGGCGTGGGAACCAGCATATGGGCGAGGCTTAGCCTGGGAGCGAACTGGAGTGGCGTGGTGACATTGAAGAAAGAACACGAACTTGTTCGCAAAGGATTGTACCGGTGGATCCGGCATCCGATTTATACGGGCATTCTGGTTGGCTTCATCGGCACGGCCATGATCAGGGGGCATCTGCGGGGTTGGCTGGGATTTGCGATTGTGTGGCTAAGCTTTTACATCAAAGCAAGGCGCGAGGAGAATTTTCTGCGGCAGGAATTTGGTGATGGATTTGAGGAACATGCGCGGCAGACGGGGATGTTTTTGCCGAAGCTGACGTAGGAGAAGAGAGGGAATCACCTCAGAGTTCGTGGAAAACCCGTAGAGTGCACTGAGAGACTTGCTCTGAGCCGGGTGCAAGAAAAGAGTTGATGTAGGGAGGCTATGGCAGTAGTGTGCGGGTGGCAGGAGCCTATGAGCACACAAACACTTACCGCTACACCCGCACCAACACCCCTCACAAAAAATCAATGGCGCGGTTTCTTCGCATCGTGGGGAGGATGGGCGCTCGACGGGATGGATTCCTACATCTTCGCGCTGGTGATGGTTCCAGCGCTGAAGGAACTTCTTCCCCGCTCCGGATTGCGCAGCGATCTGGGCGGCGTCGGTTATTACGGCGGTCTGCTGTTCGCATTGTTCCTGGTCGGCTGGGGCTGCGCGTTTCTGTGGGGCCCCGTTGCGGACAAGTACGGACGCGTGCGCACGCTGATGCTGACGATTTTGTGGTATTCGCTCTTCACCTTTTTGTGTTGCATCAGCACGCGCGTGTGGCAACTGGCGATATTTCGCTTCCTGGCGGGAATTGGTATCGGCGGCGAGTGGGCCATGGGCGGCACGTTTGTGGCGGAAGAGTGGCCCGAGGACCGGCGCAAGATGGCGGCGGGCTGGATGCACACGGGATATTACGTGGGATTCTTTCTGGCGGCGCTGGCGAACTATCAGATCGGGGCGCGCTATGGCTGGCGGTGGATGTTTGCCATCGGAGGATTGCCGGCGCTGCTGGTGAGCTTCATCCGATACGGAGTGAAGGAACCCAAGGTCTGGGAGAACAAGGCGTCGGAAGTGCGGACCGGGTCTGTTTTCCGGCCGCTGGGCAAGCTGTTTGTACCCGAGTTCCGCAAACGGACGATTATGAATTCGTTGTACGTGCTGGTTTCGATTATCGGGTTGTGGGCTGGGTCGGTGTACGTGCCGGCGGCGATTACGGACATTATCAATCGCAATAAGATTACTGGATTGAACATCACCCATGTGGTTTCGATGGCGACCATGCTGCTATCTCTGGCGACGATCCTTGGCTGCATCGTGCTGCCACCGCTGGCGGAATGGCTTGGGCGGCGGGTGACGCTGGGGCTTTATTACGTGTGCATGCTGCTGTCGATTTCGATTGCGTTCGGGTACATTTTCTATCTGCCGACGGACCCGTTGAAGTGGTTTATTGTGTGCCTGTTCTTTTTGGGGCTTGGCGGGGCGAATTTCGCGATGTATACGCTGTGGTTGCCGGAACAGTATCCGACGGAGTGCCGCGGGAGCGCGTTTGCGTTTGCTACTTCGGTGGGGCGGTTTGCGGGAGCGGGATTTACGTTTCTGGTGGGCGCGGGCGTCGCGCACTTTCACACGATTGGGAAACCTGTGGCGTTTACCGCGATTGCGTTTGGAGTTGGATTATTGTTGCTGCCGTTTGGGCATGAGACGAAGGGCAAGGTTTTGCCTGCGTAAGACAGCGACCGGTGGCCAGCGACCGGCGACCAGTGAAGAGAAGATCGTTCCCAAAGTAAATCGAAGAGGGCCGAGCCCTTCGCTACTCAGGGTAAACAAGCTCGGCCCCTACAAACTGGAATAAAATTCAAGCCCGTATGGCACGCGTTTGAGTTTCCTGGGAACGCCAATCGGGAGATTGACGTTCCCAGGAAAGAAGACCGAGCCTCGCTCGGTCACTACACGAGCAAGGTCCTTTCAAGAAAAATCATCCGGAGCGGGAAGCGAAGAGGGCACGATGTATCGTGCCCCTAGAATTAGTTATGTCCGCGCCGGAAAAATCAGGCTTCTTCTTCGACGAGGGCTTCGCCGTGGAGGGCTTTGTGGGCAGCGATTACTTTGTCGGCTTGGTCACCGGGAACGTAGTCGTAGTGAGAAAACTCCATGGAGTAGCTGGCGCGGCCTTGCGTCATGGAAGTCAGGTCAGTGGCATAGGAAAGCATTTCGGAGAAAGGAACCTGGGCGCGGACGATTACGTTGTGGCCGCGCGATTCGCTGCCGGCGATGCGGCCTCGGCGGGAGCTTAGGTCGCCCATCAGGTCGCCGGAATATTGGTCGGGCGCGTAGACCTCAACATGCATGATGGGCTCGAGAAGCGAGGGGCGTGCGGTTTTCATGGCTTCCTTGAAGGCGAGCGAGCCGGCGATGCGGAAGGCCATGTCGGAAGAATCGACGTCGTGATATTTGCCGTCGTAGAGGGTGGCGCGGAAATCGGTGACGGGGAACCCGGCGAGGAAGCCGCGAGCGGCGGCTTCGCGGATGCCGCGCTCGACGGAGGGAATCCAGTTCTTGGGAATGGCGCCGCCGAAAACGTCGTCTACGAATTCGACACCTTTGCCGCGTTCCATGGGCTCGAACTTGACGCGGCAGACGCCGAACTGGCCGTGGCCGCCGGACTGTTTCTTGTGCTTGCCTTCAGCGTCGGCTTTGCCGCGGATGGTTTCGCGGTAGGGGACCTTGGGGGGCTTCAGCGTGAGGTTGACGTTGTAGCGTTTCTGCATTTTGGCGACAACGACTTCGATGTGCTGCTGGCCGCTGCCGGCGAGGAGAAATTCCTTGGTCTGTGGGTCACGCGAGAAACGGAGCGCGGGATCTTCTTCCATAATTTTGTGGATGGAGACGCCGATTTTGTCCTCGTCGGCGCGAGTTTTTGGTTCGACGGCGAATGTGATGGAAGGCTCGGGAAGTTTGGCAGGGGCATAATAGATTGGAGCGGCTTTATCGCCGAGAGTGTCGCCGGTTACGGATTCTTTGAGCTTGGTGATGGCGCCGATGTCGCCGGCGTGGAGTTCCTGAATTTCGGAGAGCTGTTTGCCCTGCACGACCATGGTGTGCTGGAAACGCTCGGGGATGTTGCGATTGAAGTTTTGCAACGTGGCGTCGTTTTTGAGGACGCCGCTTTTCACCTTGAAATAGTTGATGCGGCCAGAAAAGGCGTCGGCGAGGGTCTTGAAGGCGAACACGGAAAGTGGCTGCGCATCGTCGTACTTACGGTCGATGCGGTCGCCCTTGCCACCGGGGTCCTTGAAGCCGAACTGGGAGTGCTCGTCGGGATGCGGAAAGACGTCGGCGAGGAAAGTGAGGAGACTGGCGCTACCGACATTTCGCGTGGAAGAGATCATCAGGACCGGGACAATTTTCTCGGAAACGATGGCTTTGCGGACGGCGGGGATTAGATCTTGGATGGGAATAGTGCCTTCGCGGAAAAATTCCTCCATCATTTCGTCGTCGCCTTCGGCAATCATTTCGACTAGCCGCTCGTGAGCCTCTTCCGCTTCGTCCTTCAGGGCATCGGGAATATTTTCGATGGTGGCCTTGCCGTCGCCGTCAGGCGTGTACATGTGCGCTTTCATCGAGACGAGATCGATCACGCCGCGAAAACCTTTTTCGGCACCGATGGGCATCTGGAGCGGGACGACGGTGCGGCCGAAAACCTGGACGAGGGATTCGAGGGAGCGCTCAAAGCTGGAGAGTTCGCGATCCATCCAGGTGAGGACGAAGGCGCGGGGAATATCATATTCGGCGCAATAGTCCCAGACCTTTTCGGTGGTGACCTGGACGCCAACGTGGGCGTCAACGGTGATGAGGGCGGCGTCGGCGGCGATGAGAGAGGCTTTGGTTTCGGTGATAAAAGTGGAATAGCCGGGGAGATCGAGGAAATTGATTTTGACGGTGTTGCCAGCACAAAGAGTGCAGGCCCATTCGGCGCAGGCGATGCCGGTCTGGATAGAGATTTTGCGGGCGATTTCTTCTTCGTCCCAGTCGGTGGTGGTGGTGCCTTCCGCAACTTTGCCGAAGCGCGGCGTGACTCCGGCGGAATACAGTAACGACGACACCAGTTGCGTTTTTCCGGTGCCGCCGTGGCCTACAATGCCGACGTTTCTGATGTCCTTGGTTTGATAGATTTTCATGACAAACCTCCGCGTAG
>Ga0210403_10001888_pt1 | contig 19392 bp, 19 predicted proteins | sample IncBWC19MmetaG_FD_150863 | JGI IMG/M metagenome (GOLD analysis project Ga0210403, IMG submission 150863) | Forest soil microbial communities from Barre Woods Harvard Forest LTER site, Petersham, Massachusetts, United States - Inc-BW-C-19-M | ecosystem: Environmental > Terrestrial > Soil >... | reverse complement strand
TACCGGTATGACCAAGGGATTCGGCCTCCCGCAGAACCCGCTCGCTCTTTCGAAGTGCCTCCTCAGCGTGCTTGCGCTCGGTGATGTCTGTAGCGATCCAAGCTACGCGAACAACTGCGCCATTCTCATCGCGCACAGGAAAGCCGCGAGCGTGCACCCACCGCGTGGAGCCGTCTGGGCGAATGACCCGATAGACCATGTTTGGCGCTGATTGTAATTCGCGATCATCCAGAACTTCGACGACGGACTCCCGGTCCTCTGGGTGAATTGCGTCCATCCACGACCGGGTTGACGAATAGAGGCTGCTGCAGCTCCGGCCCCACAGCTTCTCGTAGGCCGGACTAACATAAAAGATTGTAGTGTGTTTTGAATCACTCAGCCAAAAAACTTCATCGATGTTTTCGGCCAGCTCGCGAAAACGTTCCTCGCTTTCACGCAATGCCGCCTCGGCTTCGACGCGTTCGGTAATATCTACGCCGACTCCGCCCAACAGCGCGACGGCACCGGTCTTATCGAAGATGGGGAATTTGCTCCCCACCATATGGCGGCGTTTCCCTTCCAGCAGAAAAAAATGCTCAAGCGTAGGGACCGGCTTCTTCGTGACGATCGCCTGCTGATCGTTCGCCCCATACTCGGCTGCAAGCTCAGCCGGCCAAATCTGATCATCCGTTTTTCCAAGGGACCGATAGCCCGGCAACCCTCTGACCATCTCATTGACATATACATAGCGGCCTTGGAGGTCCTTCATCCATGCATAGCCGGGCAGATTGTCCATGAACGCCACGAAGCGTTCCTCGCTTTGGCGCAATGCATCTTCGGCCCGCTTTCGATCCTCGATATCCATACTGGATGAATACCATTTAACGATGTTTCCCCCCTCGTCGCGCAGGGGGACTTCACGGTGAACCATCCGGCGATACTCCCCATCGGCCCGCCGCACGCGTGCTTCGTGTTCGTAAGGCTCTCCAGTCGCGAGGGCCGCGTGCCACCTTTCCACCATTCCTCCAACGTCTTCGGGATGTATTGCCGCCGTCCATTTCCAGCACGACAGGTCCTCCAACGAAAGGCCAACAAAATCCAGCCAACGTTGATTGAAAAAATCAAGTTGGCCGTCCGGCAGACCGGTATGAATGAGTGCGGGAACTGTGTCGATAACAAGTCGCAGGCGATCTTCGCTTTTCCGCAAGGCGACTTCCGCCAGTTTGCGTACGCTAATCTCTTCTTGCAACACTGAATTGGTCTGCTTGAGTTTTTCTACGGTGCCCTCGAGAACACTGAGTGCGCGCCCAAGTGATGCTGATACGTTCCGCTGGGATGCGCTCAGCCAAACAATGAAAATGGATGGTACCAGAAATAGCAAAAGCCTTAAAAACTGAACGGGGTTTAGTGGGAAAGAGTGAGGAGCAAATAAAAAAAAGTAAGCTAAAGCGATTGTGGATAATAGAGTCGAGAGTATACCTGGCCTCGTTCCGCCAAACCACGTAGTAAATATTACAGCGCAAAGAAACACCGACACCAGGGGTGCATTATCGGATCGGGGGATCTTTGTCAGAAGTACGATGATTGCCGCCGCAATGACCGACAAAACGGCAATACTGTAGTCCAGAATTGGATGGTGCTTGAAGGCTCTCCCTTTAACGTTTTCTTCATTAAGTCTTTTTATTTCCGCTTGCGCCCGGGCTTGCATTGCTGTTTCAATCACCTGCCATTTCCCGTTTCGCCTTGCGATCGTGAAACGGTGAACATCCACTACATCGAGGATCACCGTAGCTCCACATTTCTCGAGAGGATAGGTGCACAACACGATCAGGCGACGGCCAATGACCAAATCATTAAGTCGTTTTTCATAAGCGAGAAAATCCTTTCGATCCTTTTCCTTAAGCCATAGCGTATCACCTGAAACTCGTGTTCCGGTATAGCCCGTTACCAATGCGCGTTTCTGTTTTTTGTCCAAAGCACTAATCACTCTCTCAATATCGAATACACTTTTTTCGAGATACCACTCGGCCTCGCTGAGAATTTCTATGTCTCCATCAGCCAAGTGCAGCTCGAGATCGGGGACAACTTGTGCCAGGGCCTTTTTGGCCTCCTCGGAAGTAAGCAGGCCGCCACTAGAAACGATCCAAAGACAAAACTCTCTGTTTTCCAGCCCAGTTTTAAAATAAGGAATTAATATCTCCAGAAGGTCACGCTTTGTTTCATAGAATTGACAAAGGTGCGTTCCCCAGGAAATCTCTCCCAAAACTTCAATGCCGGACAATGTTTGGTTATTCATTGAATCTGGAATTGCATTGATTTCAATAGCTGAACTACCTCTTGACTGTCTTAAATTTCACATTTCGAACACTTTTCTCACCAAATAATCTTCTTTTCAGCACTCCGGTAACGTGGCAGTTTTTCGGTGTATTTCATGCAACAAAGATCAATTTAGCTAAAATCAAGGATCATATCACGATGGGAATTGTCATCCCTTAAATCATTGGTTTCCTGCCGCTACGGTGCAAACTGCCTGAACGAACCCTGTCACAAAAGAAACAATTGAATGGGCTGCCCATATCTAAAAAGTTAAACTAAATCTTGCATAAGATCGTGTCAATGGGTCAGTTTTTAATCTTCTGTAACTCTCTTTAATTAAGGAGAATCGAATTGCAAAAAGTCGCGGAATTGAAATTGTACGTGAATCACTTATTATGAAACCACTTCCTGCCACTTTCCACAGAGGATATAATTAGTCTCTCAGGCAATCTCAAAGAATCATCCCGTCTATTTCGTCAATCACGGATTTTTCCAAAATCGGTAACTCCCTGATGTTTCACTGTAGTCGCTCGCTGCACCTTTGTGTCAACAAAACGAAAATATTATGACAGCACGAAGGATCCAGGACAATAGCATCAAAGGATTGATTCTATTCTCTTTGTTTGTTGCGCTAAGCCTAAAATCATTGATTGTGGGTGCCCAGTCATCAAGAGATATTCTTGACGGGGTAATCTCAAAAAAGGTAAAGGCTTGGCATGACAGTGTCAGAAAATTACGCTCTAAAAAATCACCTACTTATCTCGGCGGTGAGCTTTCTCTTTCATTCCCTCAATACAATTTGAAAAGTCAGATAGCTGAGCTTGCAGGGCTACATGTCAGCTACATCGGAACCAATCTTGGTGGAATGGTTGGCAGTCCGATTGGAAAATTGAAGGCCAATGTTGGCATGTATTATTCTAATCCTTCCGTGCCATACACTATTGACATGATGCAGGGTAGTCTGGCAGCCAGTGTTTATGTGTTGAGGCTTAAAAAAGTAAAGTATCATTCGTTTGAACCCTACGCTGGTGTTGGATTTACTTATCAAGGCACTAAATTTTATGGTAACTATCTTCCCTTTACAGACAATGGAATAAGTACGCAAACTACTAACTACAGTGTTACAGATCCGCCGTTGTTAGGAAAGACGGGATTTGCATTGCTGAATCTCACAACAGGTGTTGAGTATCAACTTGAAAGTACTTGTAACCTGTTTATACATCTCTTTGCTGAGGTCAACTATGGAGTAGCAGTCTCCTCAGCTGCCTCTAATCATTCATTTAGTGGAACGGCGCCAGCAAGTCCTGCATCAGTCAGTGTTGGAATCAATTTCGGAATCTTAAAATAATTTTTATGAAAGCGAACGATTCATCTGAAAGGATAACTATGGAGTTAAAAAAGACAAAAGGGATCATCAATAGTTTCATCAATAGCTGTTCTCACAACTTAAAAAGCCCATTGACTTCCATCGAGGGTTTGGTCTTGATCGCAGAGTACTGTACAAACCCCAAAGAAGTAGATCAATGTTTAGGTATGATTCAGCATTGTGCTCTAAGCATGCTCGACATGATTCATAAGCTTGAAGAATACGCCTCCATGCAGAATCATGAACTAAATAGGAAGGCGATCCAGGCGCATACATTAGTTGAAAAAATAATGAATAAGTATGGAAAAGAAATAAATCAGCAACAAATCACTATTTCAATCACTATTTCACAGTCTACGCCCTGGGTTTCCGATGAATATTGCAACTACGTTATATTAAGTAACCTGGTCGGAAACGCCATTCACTTTCATGACAACGGAAAAGGCTCAAAAAAAATAAATATCGAAGTAGCTGTTGCTCAAGACCAAGTTTCTCTTACAGTGTCGGATAATGGAATTGGGATTATAGAGGAGGAGAAGCAAAAAATATTCGAACCATTTCGCCGCGGCTCAGGGCAGTCAAAAGGCAACGGGCTTGGTCTCTTTTTGGTGAAAAGTGCGATTGAAAAGCTTCAAGCCTCAATATCACTTGAGTCAAAAGAAAACTTAGGTGCCTCTTTTCGGATTTCAATCCCTAACAATCAAGCTGCATGAAAAAGGTAACAATTATTCTGGTCGAAGTCCTGTTTGCTGTTGGTGTTGCTTATTCACAACAAGTCAGAATTGCTCCTTTTATTGAAAAGACGGTAGCGGGAAATCAATACGGAACCCAGTTACTATTCCAGACAAAGAACAAGTGGAATTTCGGCGGGTTTTATCAAACTTCATTACAACACAGTTCTGAAGGAATTCAATCAGCAAACCCATTCTTTGGAATAGCTGTTAGCGCTCCGCTTGTTAAATCCGAGAAAATAAACTTTCAGTTCAACACAAGATGCGGAATTGTGAATCAACTCTTCGTGGTGGTTGTCCCAGGCCTTGAGACTGAGTTAAAAGTTTCAAAGACGATTAGTCTCTCAACTTTGATGAGTATCCGCATGTCGTATCCATCTGCTTTACTAAAATTCAACATCACCATTTAAACACCGATAGCCATGGAAAATTATCAGGATTTTAAAAAAAGGAATTCAAATGTACAAACGAAATGGAACGTCAGTTAAATATCAGTAACGCTTTGATGAGTACTAATATAGTTATGTGGGTAGCAATCCTTGTGCTCGCTTCCAGCTGTGAACCTGCCGTGGAACCTACGCGCCGGTTCATCACCTACAAAGGTGATCATTATTCTTGGCCTAAGCTATTGGAAAGTTTGCAAAGTCAAAAGCTCGTGTTTGATGCTCGCTTTAACGAAACAGCAAAATATGATTTCGGTGCTTTGGCTGTGCAAAGTGACAAAAACAAATTAATGGGCTTTTGCGATTGCAATTCATTACCCCACGAAAACAGCGCAAGGTTCGCATGGCAATGGTTTAACAATCAGTTAGAAATCTATGCTTATTGTTACGTGAAGGGTGAGCGTCAGGAGAAATATGTTGGTGTGGTGGATATAAACACTTACAATCATTTCGAAGTAGAGTTTACTTCCGATCAATATATCTTCCGCCTGAACGCTCAGCCTGCAGTTACAATGAAGCGTGGCAGCGCCTGCAGTGTGGGTTCTTATTCTAAACTATGGCCTTACTTCGGTGGACATGTGGCAGCTCCTCATGATGTTATCATTGACATAAGAAGTATTTATTAGGAAAACACAAACAGGGCAACCTAAACGGCCATGATAACAAAAATAAAATTCGATGTGAATGCTATTGCCTGGCTGGTTCATCTTGGCGTATTATTGACGACGCTCCATGCGCAAGATGCAAGTGCTCAACGTAGTGGCCCCTTTACTAAAGGGCTTTACATTGGAATTGAAGCCATGTCCGGAAGTCGCACATTTGAGATCAAGAGCGATCTCCAAGCATTAAAGGGAAATAAGATTGAACAGCACGGAAGAACCTATGGCGTTACATTAGGTAACAGACTAATCAGTGGTAAAATCCGGATCGGCAATTTCCGCGCCTCACAAGGAGATAGTCAGCCATTCCAATCCAATACCTTTGAACTTGGCTCTAGTTTTAGCCCGCTTCAGCTGATTGCAAAAAGGACCCCAATTTTAGAGCCCTACCTGACATTATCAATCGAAACAACCAAAATTAAGTCAAGCGGATCATTTACGCCTCCGCCTTCTAAGCCTAAAAGTTCTAGCACGTGTACCTGCACATGCACGTCCGGAGGATCAATGCCGGATCCCGATGCGCTAGCGGCGGCCCCTGCCGTCAACAACCCGGTTCCTTATACTGGAAGTTTTGGGTCCACTCGATTGAACATGGGAATTGGTCTTAAGGCGCATATTCAAAAAGGTAGCCTCTTTCTAACCTTGTTTGGCGAAATGAACTATGGAGTAACTATGGGTACGACAGCATCGACGCAAGCCTTACTGAATACTTATATATTAAACCAGGTTGCATACAATGTTGGCACATCGATCGGAATTATCCATTTCAAATCATCGGGTCGAAGACTGCGAAAAATTAGGTTTAGATAATTCCAAAGGGTGCATCTAAATTCCGAAGGCTCAAAATTAACAAACCGCATGGTGAAAACTCTTATTACTGTAAGCAAGCAATCGCCATTTTTTTGCTTGATGGACAATGGCATCTGCAGTGTTCTTTGGCTTAACATCCAGCATTGCAAGCAATTGGGTTGATAAACGGTTAATACAGAGTTTCTTAATAGAAATAGATTCTTAACAAATTAATTGACCCAATAGTGAAAACATTTGTAGTACTAAGCAGGGCAATTGCCTTCACCGTTTTGTATTTCTGGACAATTGTCTCTACAATCTTGCTGTACTTCCTGGCGATGTTCTGGGGGAAAAGGCTACGCAGGAAATAATGGATGACCTTAAAAATACGGCAGCTGACATAACTCAGAAATGGATTCGAAGTATGCGAAGGATATCAACGAAGCGATCGATTACGATTCTGTGTTGTAACGACAGTTGATGAAAGAAGTTCACATTCGAAAAATACTGTTGAGAATACAAATCCGAGCGAGTATCCCCAAAACTTGCCCAGCAATAGACCCCATTATTCCTTTGCCGTATCAAACAACAAATCAAATAAGATGAAAAAACAATTGACGGTTTTGCTCGGTTTATCAGTGGCCATTTTGTTGGCTTTCAATTATGCACCGAAGGAGATTGAGGTAAAAGTTCCCCCAGAATTTAAAGTGCAGCTATTTGCGGAAAACGTTGGCGGTGCACGACACCTTGCCATTACACCACAAGGGAATGTCTATGTAAAACTGGCTAAACTCAATAATGGGAGTGGCATCATTTTACTTCAGGATCTTAATAAAGATGGAAAAGCCGATAAGCGAATCAGCTTTGGAAATTATCCAGGCACGGGCATTTTCGTTAAAGAGAATTATCTATATGCCTCTTCCGATGAAGAGATATTCAGGTATGCGCTTGATGCGAATGGGATTGTTACAGATATAAGTCAACCGCAGCGAATTGTTACGGGCCTTATCAATCGTAGGCAGCACGCATCGAAGTCTATCGTTTTAGACAATAGTGGAAATGTATATGTAAACATAGGTGCCTATTCAAATGCTTGCCAGGAGAAGGATAGAACAAGCGGCTCTAAAGGAATGTCGCCTTGCCCGATCCTGGATTCGGCAGCCGGTATTTGGCAATTCAATGCTTCTAAACTGAATCAGACTTATGCAGATGGAAAACGTTACGCAACCGGTTTGCGTAACGTTGTTGGGCTCGACTGGAACAAAGAAAACAATCAGTTGTTTGTCATGCAGCATGGGAGGGATCAGCTTTTTCAATTGTATCCTGAATTGTACGATGCAAAACAAAGTGCCGAACTCCCTGCCGAAACCATGTATGCTGTCAAGCAAGGAGATGATTGTGGTTGGCCTTATGTTTACTATGATCCATTTCAAAAGAAAAAAATTCTCGCCCCCGAGTATGGTGGGGATGGTAAGAAGGAAGGGGGCGAGAAAGCTATTGACCCGGTAGTCTTTTTTCCCGGACACCTGGCTCCCAACGGATTGCTTTTTTATACAGGCAATATGTTTCCGGAGCGGTACCGAAACGGAGCCTTCATTGCCTTTCATGGATCGTGGAACAGAGCTCCTGAAAAACAAAAAGGATACTTTGTCGCATTTGCTCCTTTCAAGGATGGAAAACCGTCTGGCGGGTGGGAAATTTTTGCCGACAATTTTGCAGGAACAGATGGCATCCAATCCCCCGCACAAGCCCTGCATCGACCATGTGGTCTTGCACAGGGTCCCGATGGAGCTCTTTATGTATCTGACGACGTGAAAGGTACTATCTATAAAATAACATACTCAAATAAATAAATTCTGCAGCTCGTTATGATCATTTATAAGGCAATCACTGTAGCTGCAGCATTTTGTTTAGTTAGCTTAACACTAACTGGGCAAAATCGAACTGAACTTCAAGCATCTGTTGGTCGTGGAAAGATAGTTTATGCGCAAACCTGTCTTGCCTGTCACCAGATCGATGGCAGTGGGGTTCCGAACTTGACTCCTCCTTTAATAAAGACAAGCTTCGTGCTTGGCGATAAAGGGCGTTTGATCGATATCGTTCTTAAGGGGTTAAAGGGCGTTGAGATTGATGGAGAAAGTTTTGATAACCCCATGCCGTCGTTTGCTTCTTTGGATGATAAGCAGGTAGCTGATGTACTGACTTATATACGAAATAGCTTTAGTAATAAAGCAAGTGGTGTTAGAATGGAAGAGGTGGGAAGAGCCAGGAAAAGCAAATAGGATTTTATAAACAATAAATTTCTCAAATATGGAATACAGAAAAATCGGAGGATCAGGTTTGGAACTATCGGCTATTACATTCGGTGCATGGGCAGCCGGTGGCTGGATGTGGGGACATACTGATAGACTTGATGCTATGGAAGCCATTCGTGCTTCCTATGATCTGGGAGTGACTTCTTTTGATACGGCACCCATATATGGTCAGGGGACAAGTGAAGAAATCGTGGGAGAAGCTTTAATGGGGTATGTTCCCCGTGACAAATTCCAGATCCTTACCAAATTCGGAATGCGATGGAATCTCGCAAAAGGTGATTTTGCCTTTAAGAGTAAAAACAACGAAGGCAAAGACATCGACATTTACAAATATGCCAGTCGTGCAAGTATTATTAAGGAGTGTGAAGATAGTTTACATCGGCTTCGCACGGATTACATTGATCTTTACCAGATACATTGGCCGGACTCAACTACCCCTATTGCTGAATCAATGGATGCAGTTGCAACACTTATCAAGCAAGGCAAGGTTCGGTATGCCGGGCTATGTAATTATAATGCAGAGCAAATGGAAGAAGCAGAAAAGCACCTACCTATTGTATCCAATCAAGTGCCTTATAGTATGGTCAATCTAGGCATTGAAACTGACATCGTCCCATACTGCCTGAAAAACAAAAAAGGGATCCTTGCCTATAGTCCTTTGCAGCGTGGATTGTTGACGGGTAAGATGAAACCTGGATACAAGTTTCAGGAAGGTGATCATCGCGCCGGCCTTGATTTTTTTACAGACGAAAATATTAGTCGGACGAATGAATTTTTGCAAAAAATCAGGCCCATTGCTGATCGTAAGAATGTCACCATTGGTCAGCTTGTTTTGCGATGGACAATTGATCAACCCGGAATTACTATAGCATTAGTAGGGGCGAGGAATGCTGATCAAGCTATCGTGAATGCGGAAGCCGTTAATATTGAATTGTTAGACGAGGAAATTGCCGAGATCGATGATCATCTTCTTTCTCTGGCGCACGCAGAACTATAGTAAATATGAACCTTAAAGAGAACCATTTCACTGACGCATTATTCCATGTTGAACAGGTTTTGTTTTTGACTGGTGGAGGAACTCGCGATCACGGTCTGAACTCTACATAATATCTGGTTTTCTGTTTGGCGGTCCTTCTGATATCCCAGGTGTGTTTGGATACGAGAATCCCTATCTTCCTCATGTTCTCCCGAATACACACTTCATCAGACTGTTCGTTTAGATTTGTGATGAAGGTACGTCGACCAGTCATGCCTTCAGCGAAAAGGCCTTTGTGCAAAAATGAGTAAGAATTCTTCATCACCCTTTGACTTTCGCTTTATATAAATGAGTTGATTATTCTTCATCATACTTGTCTTCAAAGTAAGGCCGATACAGCTCAAAAATGGTAACGAACATTTTTTTTGACAGCGTCATTAAAGGCCTGATCGATAAATTGAAGATCGTAGTTATAGTCTATAAGGATTTGCTCCGATATTGGGTCAAGTTCAACTTTAAAACCGTTTCTGGTTTTACGACGGTCACCAACAAGCTTTCCACGAACAATATAGTGTAGGAGTCAAACATTCGCTTGATTAGGCGATTACCTTCAAGTATTTAACTGTTTCTCTATATTTAGATTTGAAATCTGCCTTGAATAAATCAGAATAATCCATCATCCAATGAGCATTAAAACAGATACAAAAAAATACGACATTGTGATTATTGGGGCAGGCCACAACGGTCTTGTCGCTGCGACGTATCTGGCAAAAGCCGGTAAACGTGTTTTAGTTCTCGAAGCCAACGCCGAAATCGGTGGCGCAACTACCAGTGTGCGCGCGTTCCCTGAATTCGATGCACGTCTATCACGATATTCCTATTTGATTTCTTTGCTCCCCGATAAAATCATAGAAGACTTAGGGCTCAATTTTAAAGCCATCTCAAGAAGAGTATCAAGTTATACCCCGTATAACAGTCGCGGAACTGATGAAGGTTTATATGTATCCAGAATCTGGGACGCCAAGACTTCTAACTCCTTTAAGGCCCTTTTGGGCGGAGACGAAGAAGCGAAAGCATGGCAAAAGTTTTATGGTGAAGTCTCGGAATTCGCGCAGCGCATTTCACCTACCCTACTACAGCCACTTTCAACAAGGTCTGAATTAAAAAAAAGCATTAGCCTTCCGAAAATATGGGACTACTTAATTGAAAATCCAATCGGTGAAATTATTGCAAAGACTTTTCAGAGCGATGTCGTAAGAGGCATTGTTCTCACCGATGCTCTAATTGGTACTTTTGTCTCAGCATATTCAATTCAAGCCAATAAATGCTTTCTGTACCACCTCATTGGAAATGGCACCGGTGAATGGAAGGTTCCTGTTGGAGGCATGGGTGCGTTGGTGCAGGAATTGGAAAGAGTTGCAAGATCTTCCGGTGTAACGATTACAACAAATAGCCGTGCCACTCAGGTACACGCTGAGAAGAATGAAGTCACCGTAACCCTTGAGGATGGAAATTATATTTCCACTCGTTATCTACTTTCAAATGCAGCTCCACAAGTTTTGGCAAAACTGCGGGGATTAAATCCTCCAAAAAGTTTGGAAGGGTCACAGTTGAAAATCAATATGCTTGTAACCCGGTTGCCAAAGCTCAAATCTCGAGTGGATTCACAAGATGCCTTTGCGGGCACATTTCATATCAATGAAAGTTTTACACAATTGGAGTCCGCTTACAGGCAAGCTCAATCAGGCAAAATTCCTGATACACTCCCCCTCGAGATTTATTGCCATACGCTTACTGACCCAAGCATTTTAAATGCTTCGCTGCACCATGAAGGGTACCACACCCTAACGCTATTTGGAATTCACACTCCAGCTGCCCTATTTGATGATAATCATGACAAACAAAGGAGTATTGCATTAACTTCTGCCATCAGATCGCTCAATGAATATCTAATCGACCCAATTGAATCTGTCGTGGCACGATCTTCCTCAGGTGAGCCAGCAATGGAAGTGAAAACACCTCTGGACATTGAAGCGGCAATCGGATTACCTCGTGGAAATATTTTTCATCGGGATCTATCCTTTCCATTCAGTGAAGAAGGGGAGAATCAGAAGTGGGGGGTTGAAACGGATGACCCAAGAATTTTCATTTGCGGAGCGGGAGCAAAGCGAGGAGGAGGAGTTAGCGGGATACCTGGCCATAATGCGGCTATGGCAGTGCTGGCAAAAGAGAATTTAATTAGTTGTTAAAACTGAAATGACTTAATAGCAAATCTATTCTGGAAGAAAATACTAAAAGTAACACCATAGTTCGATATAATATTGAAGGCAAGCCTGAACCATCAATTTTGAGATTGCCTTTGAATGCCACCTCAATAAAAATTTCTGTAACTAGAATACCCTCGAAATCCTATACTTGCCGTAACTTATGTATCGGCCAACGATGTATTATCTTCCAGGTGCTGGCTTAATTTGCACCCCTAACGTGCTATAATTTTCGTTTCGCGCGGCGACCGCTACTTTAACTTACCAGGAAAGATGTAGGCTGCTCGTAGCCCACCTTAATTGAGATCAGAAACTGCGTTGAAACGTATTGTAAAATCGAACTTCTCCAATCGATAACCCAAAGCTGGCGAAAACCCAAACTTTGTGCTGACACCATTATTGCCAATAAAAAGACCGATGTCCAAACCACCATAAAATCCGCTATTGCTCTTTTGAAAATAATACTTTAACCCTCCCGTGATTGGTACAATAGTCTCAGATGGAAAGCTAATTGAATTGTAAACTGGCTGCCCATTACCGGGAGCATAACCAATAATAGTCATCGAAGTCTTTCCCGAAAAAGAAAGGAACCCAATAGAAGCTGTCCAGTTCAATTTATCCTGAACGGGAGCTTCATATCTTCCGGAAACGCCGAAACCTGCACTCCAACCGTTCGACCAATTGCCGCTCGGTACGGCAAGATCCAGTCCCCCGGTGAACTGCGAGAAGGCAGGTGCCACCGAATACAAATAAAACCGTGGGAAGGAGATTTGTTTTCATAGTGAAATAAGATTGTTTTGATTTATGCGGGCTAATTTTGCATGATTTTTATTGAGGACATAATTTGACGTAAAATAAATTATATCTCCAACTATTAATGTGTTACCACAAGGCGCCTAACATCGTAGAGTTCGCCATTAACGGAAAAAGATAAGAAGTAGGTTCCGTTGTTGGTATCATTATTCTTATATTAAGGGGCTATAAGGCATATCTCTTATAGCGAAATGTTAGCGGCAAGTGTTCTGGACAACTTTGGACATTTTCATCATGAGAATAGAGACAAAGATTTTACTAGGTTTCGTTATATCAGTATTTCGCTACGCTTCATTTTTTAGCGCCCCTATTCCCGCCACTGTATAAGCGCAGACGTTGGCTGCATTGCTAAACGACAAACATAAAAAACTATGACAGTTGAAGCACAGATAACAATTAACAGAAACAAGACAGCGGTCTGGACAGCCATCACTAACATCCGACATGCAGCAGAAATCATCAGTGGAGTAGAAAAGATTGAGATTCTCAACGAACCTGTAAACGGGCTTGTGGGACTAAAATGGCGAGAGACACGAATGTATTTCGGAAAGCCAGCTACTATAGACAAGTGGATTACTGATTCCAGTGAAAACAAATTCTACAAAACCAGAGCAGAAATGGATGGATTTGTATTCTTAACGACAATGACTATTTCCAAGAGTGGCGACAACATTAGATTAACGAGTTCTCATGAGACCAAATCGCAAGGTATCATTGCGAAGATAAAATCTCTCCCGATGATTTTTTTCAGAGGAATGTTGAAAAAGACAATCCTGCAAGACCTAAATGATATTAAAACCACGGTTGAACATAAATGACAACTTTCGTTCAAGACAATATTGTTTTTCATCGGGCGACAGCATCTCATGGATTTTTATTTTAACTGGATCGGTGATGGGCTGCTCGTGCAGCCCTTTTTAATGCCTTTGATCATAGTTTTTGACGTTACAGATCGTTGTTTTTGTTTTGACACTGAAATTACCTTTGGAATAATCCCAATAGCTCAGCCGGGGCATTGGCCACCTTTAATTTGCAGGTGGGTTAAATAAAAGTAGAAAGGCTGGTAGTCCCGTAAGGTTTCCAGCTTTTTTTATTTACAATAGTTTCTGACTTCGTGCAAGTATAAAGCTCTTTCTTTTCTTTCTCGTTTATCCTTCTCAAGAATTCTATTAAAAGGTGACATTCCAGAATATTGCACCTTTATGTTTGAAAACATTCTGTGGACTTTTAATCTGAATTGATACCTACTAACTTTGCGTAATCCTCAAAGACTTCTCGAATATTGAAGTTATCACTGCCGCATTTTTTTAACTCCTCAATTGTATATAATGGAGAGTCCGTGGAGCCGGACCAATTTTTTTTGCGGTTAGAGGGTGACCACCTGTACTCGCTCATAGCGGGTCGCTTAAGATTATTGCAAGGTCGCGAAAAGGAGTGATCACCCTGCTCGGAATTTCCAAATATAGGTTAACTTAAATGGACGATTTTGTAACATTTAAATTCCTGATTTGTCGAATCTTTTTGACTTGCTTCTTCTATATTTATTCGCAATTATTTGCGATTAATATGGACTCGGCATTTAAAGAAACACTATGGAAGCAATTCGGAGCAAGTATTGACATGCTCGAGAACGCAATTCGTCTTTGCACAGACGAACTGTGGGGCAACGACAAAAATTTTTGGTATAATGCCTATCATTGCCTTTTCTGGTTGGACTACTACTTGACACTTGAGCCAAGTCAGTATAACCCTCCGTCTCCGTTTACACTTTCAGAGTTTGACCCATTAGGGGCATTGCCAGACAGGGTTTATAGCAAAGATGAATTACTAAATTACCTTCGGCACGATAGAAGAAAATGCCATGACTTAATTGCAACCATGACTGATGAAATCGCCAATGCTCGCTGGGTAAATGAATATAAAAATTATTCGGTAATAGAAATGCTTCTTTATAATATGCGGCATGTCCAACATCACGCAGCGCAACTGAACTTACTGTTACGACAAGGAATGGACAATTCTCCAAGTTGGGTTTCTCAAACGAAGGATGATTTATAGGAAATCGACAAAGAAGCTAACTGCCACTTACTACACAGATAATTCCAAGAATGATGTGAATGACAACTATAGTTAAAAAGAATTCATTGTCCGAGGGGACAGGGATGCCTAATAAATCTGTTTCTGGCTCGATCATATTCGATTATGCATTCTTTAAACTCAGATAAGGCATTTATTTGATTGATGTCAGCAAATACTTTTCATACTTTCTTATTTGAGCAAATCCTAAAGTACAAATCTTGAACAAACTCAGAACGCGCCTTTGTTGACAAGTGGACAGGTGTATCTAAAGTCTTCCTAGGAAGAGTCATAGCTCGATAATCTTTCCTGTCACACCGATTCATCTCATCTTGGAAAAAATCGTAGTGAGTGAGAACATTGAAACATCGAAGTACAGAAATATTGTTAGACCCGACGGTATTATAACAACATGGTTCCGGCCATGCCAACCATAAGCAAATCTTCAATAATCGTGACTGAGCTCATAGGGAGATTAAATACCGCTCCCAGGCACGCGCACTTTATCTTTTTCTTATCTAACACACTTTGGATCACGCCGATGCTGCTAAATCCCATCACACATACAGTGGCCCAGCTTGTCATCAACGGGTAAAGGCCAATTAGATATAAAAGGCCAAGTCCCAATTCAATGAATGGATATACATATCCATAGGCAGACACTCTACTTGCCAATAGATCGTACATTGCGTAGCTTGATGCAAAGCCCCTTAAGTCCAACAGCTTGAAAAACGAAAAGACAAGAAAGAAACCAGCCATAAAATGACCCATCCCCAGATGAAGGTTACCATCAGCAGTAAGTATTGAAACACTGGTGATAAAAAGAAAAATAATCAACAAAGGTTTATAAGTAGCAAGCCACGACTTATCCGATTCTACTTCCATCGGACCGTGGCTGTGATCGGTGGTATCTTCACTGATTTTATATTTAGTGTCAGCGCCGATTGCTTCCTGTAGTACTGCGACGCTCAGATGCCTCTGCGTGGTGATAGCAGCTTTTTGCCCTTCAAGGGCAATATCGACGGCAGTTATTTCAGAATGCATCAGCAATTTGTTTTTTACCTCCGCGACGCAACTTTCGCACGTGATCCCCTTTATTAAATATGAATGTGTCATGAAAGGTAAACGTTAAAATAATATCAGAGACGAAGCTCAATGGCTCATACCACCACCAAACAAGTGGGTAAGAACGAAAATTACGATCAAAATGATTAGGCCGGTGAAGAGGTAAAAACTCAATGATCTTTTCGCGACTTGTTTCGGGTTGCTTGGTTGTCCAAATGGGGTCTTGCCCCACGGTTTGTATATTGAAATTGTCGTGGTCGCAAGAAGCACCAAAATTGCAGCCCCGGTTTTGGCGATGAGGTCTATTAGTAAGCCGGATGATTTGGCATTTTCAAACAATGGGTCCGCTGCAACGCCCGCCAAAAAACTAATCGGCTTCAGATGGAGCAACAACAGTATGGTCATACCGATTGTCAACAACAGTTTTACAAGTATCCAGTAATGCTTAATCAGGCCCCATGGTGTCCCAAGCGCTTGAACAATTCCCGACAAAAGAGATGCTAAACAAAATGGAATTATCACAAACCATGTACTCAATTCCATGGCCCAATAGGTCGAGCGTGCCAATTGGATGTTTAATGTTGTTAACCCTGTGATGGCAAGCGCTAAAAAAACTGCCACTGCGCCGAACCAACCAACAGAGAAAGTAATATGTGAAGTGAGTACAATTTTGCTCACGCGAGGTGTCATCGTCATAACTGATAAATTAAATGTTTATTAACACTCAAATTAACGTAGACCATAAATAAAAGTAGTTACATAATTTTGGGAAAGAGTTATACTTTATCCAATGGCTTGCGTGAATGATGACGCAATTTTTTGAAATAACTTGGCGTAAGGCCAGTGACCTTCTTGAATTGATTGGAAAGATGCTGAACGCTGCTGTAATTGAGATGAAGGGCAATTTCATTCAATGTGAGTTCATCATAAACGAGTAGTTCTTTGACTTTCTCGATTTTTTGGTTAATGACATATTGCGCAATGGTAGTGCCTTCTACTTCGGAAAAGAGTGAGCTGAGTGTGGAGTAGTCTTTCCCAATTTTTTGAGCCAGATGAATCGAGAAGTTTGTTTTGGTTTTCTGGTCAGGTTCCTGAATTGACTTGATGATTTCCGCCTTGATCTTCTCGATGACCCTTGATTTCTTGTCGTCAATCAGCTCAAAACCGAGTAGCTCAATGCCGCTCCTAAAGCTTTGAAGAGATAGAATGGAAGGTTGAGTATCAAATTCAATTTCACCTAATTCTACTGACTTGTAGGGAATCTGATTTTTTTCTAGTTCTCCTTTCACCGCTGCTTTACAGCGATCGCATACCATATTTTTCACATAAATCTTCATCCTTGCTTAAAATTTCATCCTCTGAATCCTCTACGCATTTAAAATTGCCACCAAATAAAGTCATAAACGTGAGACGCTGCTCCTGGTTTTCAGAAGTTCAATCTGAAAGCGTCATTATAGATAAATCCGTCAGTTGGCTCCCAGATTTCCTTGAATTGCGGATTTTGCAGAGTACCAGTGTAAATTGATTCAAATCTCGTCTGTCTTGTGTCCATGAAATTCTCAGAGAATTACCACCTGCACCTAATTCTGTAACCCCGGCTTTTAAAAACCCATTCCGATACAAGGGGAGGGGTTGTGTGATCCTACCTGCATATAAACTTTAAAGGAGTCTGACTTGAATATTCTTTAAATATGTATACAGTGTGGGAATTGAATCGATTATTCATTCCTCTTAAAATAGGAGGCAGGAATACGACTTCATCGAAAATCCAAAAGGTTAACTGATGATTGTTCAGAAACATGTTTTCCAGGGCTATTTCAATTGTTTCGTGTGGACAGAGTTCTCCAAGTAAACAATTACGTCAAAATGATCTTTTAATGTTATTTCGGCAAATTGAGAAGTCTCTTGCGGCTTGGACCCAATGGTTCGAAATCCTGCCGGATGATCAATAATTGTTGAAGCTTTTATTGACCTGAGATCTAAAATGAAATTCTTGACCTGACATTTCGAAAAATAATACTCGTAGGTGCCAACATAAGAGGGGTGAACTTTGTACTTTTCTTCTGGGCCATACGCGGAATAAAAACCAGTGTTGTAGGTAAATCCAATTGCCAGATATTTTTCTCCGTATAAGTGACTTAACAAGTTTCCCATCTTACCGCTTGCTTAAGTGATATGAGTATTATCGGCTGATACAATTACTTTCCTGCTTTCTTTTGAGTTATTGGCTAACCAAGTAATGTTTTGAGCCATAAACTCATCCCTATTTTTCGACTTGTCCTTTCTGTGCTTTAATGATAAGCTTTGATAAACAATATCGAGGTAATGATTTAGGGTCAGGAAGGTATGCGATTGGTTCGATCCTAAATATTTTTTGATCTCCTCAGTTTTAAGGAAGACCTGATTCCATTGTTGACTATCCTTTTTGGCACTTTCGATTACCTTCATCAATTTATTAAACCTGCTAAGTAAAACCGAGTCATTTTTTATCGCAAAATTTTTTATTGCCAGAAGAGCTGTGGCTTCATCTTGCATATCAAAGCCGCGAAACTCTACTTTTTGTTTGGCAGTCTTATTGTACGCTCTTATCCATTCAATAATATCAATCATTTCTTGAGTTTGCCAGCTTGGATAGACAAGATTGTCGATGATATACTGTCGAGTTCTATCTGAGTCGAGGACATAATCATTAATTCTGTCGGCTTCAACAACCGGAGACTCCAAAGCAAATATGGAAAACCCCTCATTTTCCACCAGATACTTAATTATTTGTAGTTTGATTTTATAAATTGTGGAAGAACCGTGGGAGTTTTCGCCAAGCCCGACAATGGAAACCTTATTTACAATATCATGAAGCTGAGCTAGATCATTCATCCTTGTAATTCCAATGACTTGAGAGGCAATGCTGTGCTATTTAATATTTCAATTTCATCTTTAGTTGGCTCCCTGAAATCTGGAGATCCATTCCCGTAATTTTTTCCGTCGATTTTTATCCTCACGTCATCAAACCAAAAGCTTCCTGTTCCATTGACAGTTAAGGCAATTAATAATCGATCAGAAGGGAAGTCTTTTGGAAAGTGGTAACGATTTGATATTAGCTGCCATTCGGTGCTTGTTGTATTTGGTGCAGAAGTTATTGGTTTTCCCCCCACAGGATTGTGAAATAATAACATCGCATGGAGTGAATCAGTTTTAAAGGATTTAAAATAACCTGTGGCTTGGATGTCTTTCCCTGAAACAAGTTGTCCGGGGATTGAAAGGAAAATAAATACCTCGGCATTCTTTAAGGTTACATAAAGACTCCTCTTTCCCTTTTTGCTGTTCACGCTGTCTAATATTGCCGAGTAACTTTCTCCGTCTCCTTCAATTGCACATTTCCTTGGCTGTGTCTTGTATACCCCGTACTCGAAGTCGAGATTTTTAAAAGCTTGAGCATTTGACAACCTTGATCCTAGACATGCCAAAAGTATTTCTAACAATAGAATGTGTTTTTTCATTGTGAAGGAGAAAATATTATAGAATTAAATCCTGCTAAAGTTTCGTGAACCTTAAAATTTTTTCCTTTAAAAAATAATCAAGGAGTAAAAGCCCGCTGACCGA
>Ga0210403_10001887_pt1 | contig 19394 bp, 15 predicted proteins | sample IncBWC19MmetaG_FD_150863 | JGI IMG/M metagenome (GOLD analysis project Ga0210403, IMG submission 150863) | Forest soil microbial communities from Barre Woods Harvard Forest LTER site, Petersham, Massachusetts, United States - Inc-BW-C-19-M | ecosystem: Environmental > Terrestrial > Soil >... | reverse complement strand
AGCGACGTGCCGATGATTGCCGCCGGCGGCATCTGCGACGGCCGCGGCATGGCGGCGGCGTTCGCGCTCGGCGCCGAGGGCATCCAGATGGGCACGCGCTTTGTCAGCTGCAGCGAGAGCCCGGTGCACGCCAACTACAAGAACGCCATCGTGGACGCGAAGGAGACCGGCACGCTGGTGCTCAACAAGAAATCGACGCCGTGCATCCGCGCCCTGAAATCGGAGCGCACCAGGGCGATCTACGAGGAGGGCCTGATGGCGCCGGACGCGCTGAAGGGAATTCGCGACGTCTATTTCCACGGCGACATGGAGGCAGCGCCGGCGCTGGCCGGGCAATCGGCCGGCCTGATCGGCGAAGTGAAGCCGGCGCGCCAGATCATCGAGGAGACCGTGGCGCAGTTCTTCGCCATCACCAGCAGGCTTGGCGGATTGGCGACGGCGCAATCGTTCGGCTGAAGCGCGGCACGATTCGCTGCCACGTACAATTACGGATATCACCGGCCGCTCGCGAAACGCCGGTGCACAAAGATTTAACAAAGACAGCTTAGGCGTCACCACGCATTCCAGAATAGACCGCGAAGGTCCCGGTCCTTCCGTGGCGATCGAGCCGGGACCTTCACTTGAATTTTGCATCGTCGTTCAAATAACGACGGCGACGAGCGCGCCCGATCGGAAGTCCGGCTGCTTGAAACAGCCGCCGATTTCGAAAGCGGTTCAATCCGCTTTCAGGAACAATACATCGACGTACCCCATCTGGCCGACCTTTGCGTGAATATCCGCGTCCGCGGCCTTCGCGTGTGGCCTCTCGGGCATCAGCCAAAAGGCTTCGTAGTCCAGCTCCGCCAGGTATTTCAGAATCTCGGTCACGGACGAGCCGAACTTGTTCAATCCTTCTTCGGACAATTCAACGAGCAAAGCCGGATTCGTCTCTTTCAGAATGCGGCCGGCGCCCTTCAGGACCATCATCTCCGCGCCCTGTACATCGATCTTCACGAGAGCCAGCCGCAAGCCGGGCCTGGCTTGCACAAGCTGGTCGAGCGTCACGGCACTCACCGGCAGTCCGGTGCCGTCCCGGGAGATCTTGTGGTCCGCGGGATGAACCGGGTTGATCTCGAGGAGCACCTCGCCGCCTGTCGCGGCGGCCACGGCTTTCAACGTTTCGACCCGGCTGGAAAAACCCTGGCGCTCGATTGCCTCGACCAGGCTGGCGTAGTTCGCATCTTCCGGTTCGATCGCTATGACCTTGCCGCGATCACCAACCCATCGCGCGAAGCGCAGCGCGAAAAATCCGACATTGGCGCCCACATCGATCACCAGCGACCCGGCCGGCACGAAGTCCTTCAGCCTTTCAATCGGTCCGGCCTCGAAATATTGCTTGTAGACCAGATAGAGCGCAAGAAAGGCCCGATTAAAAAGCGGGATACGCCGCAGTCCGAGCTTCGCGGTTAGCGCGAATAGCTTGACGGCGGAATCTCGGACGAAGATTGCGAGCATTCAGGAGATATCCGGCAATACAGGTTTTGAACGCAGGGTTCGCCACCGTATTATCAGATGCGCAGATAACGGTTCGGAATAATCCTCCGACGGGCTTATTATTCGCAAGTTCGATCCGGGACCGCGATCGATTTCGTTCCGCAAGAGGGAGATGGCGCGATACCGACGATCAGACAGCGACGCTTCCGAGGTCGTGCAAGAGCCTGAAACCAGGAGATCGAAACACCGCGATTATTCCGGTCATTTGGTCCGGAAAGCCCTATTGCATCGTCACAACTCTTATTCCATACAATCCGCGGGAATTTTTCGAGTGCTGTACAACCTGCGCCAAAGGCCAGTCGAGGTTTGACGTTTGAAGAGGTTTGACGTTTGAAACTGGTCGAGAGCAAGTTTCTGTTTTGGCCATTCATTCTGGCGGCCGGCTTCTTTTTAATCCCCATCGTCCTTTTTTCCGCTTATCCGATCGGCTTCTGGAGTTCGACCGACTATGAGCCGCTGGGACTGGCGAATGCCCTGAACATGGCTTACCGGCTCGCCGATGTCAGGCTCTACGCAGCCGAAGGCATGACGAACCATCCTGGCGTTCCGTTCTATCTGATGAGCTGGCTGGCTCTGGCGCTTTCGGGTCATCCGGTCGCCACCGGGGGGCAGGGGTCTTTCTTCCGCGATGTCGTCGACCACGTGGAGGATTATCACAGGGCCGCCGTCTATGTCGCCGCGTTGGCCGGCTCGGTGGGGGTCTATGCCTTTGCTCGAACCGCCCTCAAATTGATTCCGACGGGCGCGATGGCCCTCGCGCTGCTGGCATGGCTGGTGTCGACGCCGGCGACGATATTGTGCTTCATCTACACCGGGGTCGAGCCCGTCGCGCTGCTGGTCAACGCCCTGTTCCTGATGGTTCTGGTTCCGCTTGCCTTTGACCGCGAAATCAATCCCAGGGTGATCGTTCTGGCGGGTTTTGTCGGGGCTTTCGCGTATCTGAACAAGCTCTCCTACGTCTACATCCCGCTGGCGCTGGCTTGCGCGATCTTTTGGAAAGCCAATTTCTGCAGGCTCGGCTGGCGCCGGACCACCGCTCTCATCGCGCTGTCTTTCTTCACCTTTGCAGCGGTGGTCGTGGCGACCGGATATTTCATCATCGGATGGGAAGCATTCGTATATCTCTTGAGATTCCATCGAAACGTCATTCTCGGTTCAGGGCTGTACGGAGCCGGCAACCAGGTCGTGGTAAGCGGTGAAGGAGTCTGGCGTGCGATCACGGCGATCCCGGGCGACAGGGCTTATGCGATCCCGTTGGCTCTGATTGCCGGTGTGGCGCTCAATATAGCCGGCGTGGTCGCCGGAATCAGGAACAGGCAGAACGACGGCGTCGCCGTCATGAGTATCGGCACGGGCCTGGCGGCGTTGTATTCGGCGCTCAGCGTGCTGAAGCATTATGACATCCACTACACCGCAGGCGTATCCGCGACGTTGCCGGGCTGTGTGCTGGCCTGCTTTCTGTTGGCGCGGGGGTGGAATCCCAAAGCTCGCTTCGCCGCCGTTGCGGCCATCGCAATCGCGATCCTGTTCATGACCGGCCCCGTCCTGCTGGAGGTAAGGGACGTACTGACCTCCAGAGTCAACGCCACGCATTTGGTGGCGGCGGATATCAAGGAGGTTGGCGCCCAAACCGCGGGGATGGAGCGAGTTGTCGACTATAGCTATCGAGTGCCGTTCCCGCAATTTGTCGAGGGCTTTGTCGTGCACTATGCGGGCGTCCCGCGGCTCACCCGGGAATATGTTCGGACCAGAGGAGGAGTAACGAACGATATTCCGGCCGAAGCGGGCAGCGAGATCGGCGCCTACGTGTTCGACAAGGCCTACTTCGACGCCCAGGCGATCAAGAGCGCGCCGAACCTCGACACGCGGGGACCAAAGCCGGAGCGGTTCGATGCCAAGGACAGGCTGATCGAGTTGCACACGGTTTTTCTGCTGATTCGCAAATGACGTTTCAAAAAAGAGGATACCTCCCGGCAGGGCAATCAGCCGTGAGTTCAATCGGGGCCGCGATGGATCCGACCAGGCCAAATGGAAATGGACCGGCGGAATTTTCCAGCCGGCGAAAGCGGGAGTTGCTCGAGCAGTTCGAAGCCGCCGGCGGCGAACAGTATCATGGGGGCAAGTTCAACGCCGCCTATCGCGAAGGCGATCGCAGGTTCATGCGATTCCTGATTCCTCCCGGCAAGCGGGTTCTGGAACTGGGCTGCGGCCGGGGAGATTTGCTCGCGGCGCTGGAGCCGTCCTACGGCGTCGGCGTCGATTTCAGCGCCCGGACCGTCGCCAAGGCCGGGAAGCTCTATCCCGCCCTGCATTTTGTTCTGGGCGACGCCGAGGATCCGGCGACGCTGGCTCCGATCGAGGGGCCGTTCGACTACATCGTGATCGCCGACACCATCGGCATGTTCGAAGACATCGATAGCACGTTGAGGCTGGTGCATCATCTGTGCGCGCCGTCGACGCGGATCATCATCGCCTATTACTCCCATCTGTGGGAGCCAATCCTGAAGCTCGGGGAGTTGTTGAAACTCAAGAGCCGGCAGACCCAGATCAGCTACATCGCCACCGCCGACTTCCTGAACCTGATGGACCTGACGGATTTCGAGGTGATCAGCCAGGAGCAGAGGCAACTGATTCCGCTGCATTGGTTCGGTCTTGGTCCGCTCGTCAACCGGTTCATCGCGCCGCTGCCGGGGATCAGGCAGCTGTGCCTGCGCACCTATATCGTTGGACGCCCGGTGCGCAAATTTCCGGACCGGAAATTTTCGGTGAGCATCGTCATTCCCTGCCGGAACGAGAAAGGCAATATCGAGAGCGCGATTTCCCGAATGCCGAGGTTCGGTTCCACTCAGGAAATTATATTCGTCGAGGGCAATTCCAGCGACGGAACGTTCGAGGAATGCGAGCGGGTGCGCGATGCGCATCGCGGCGTTTGGGATATCAAGGTCCTTAAACAGGATGGCAAGGGCAAGGGCGATGCGGTCCGGAAGGGTTTTGCCGCCGCAACCGGCGACGTTCTGATGGTTCTGGATGCCGACCTGACGATGCCTCCGGAGGCGCTGCCGAAATACCATGCGGTCATCGAGACCGGGAAGGCCGAATTCGTCAATGGCACGCGCCTGGTCTATCCCATGGAGCAGGATGCGATGCGCCCGCTCAATCTGATCGCCAACCGCTGCTTCGCCTATCTGTTCAGTTATCTCGTCAATACGAGGCTGACGGACACGCTATGCGGTACCAAGGTGCTGCTGCGGAAGGACTACGAAGTGCTGGCGCGGGAACGAGGCTATTTCGGCGATTTCGATCCGTTCGGCGATTTCGATCTGATCTTCGGCGCAGCCAAGCAGAACCTGAAGATCATCGAGACGCCGATCCACTACAAGGCGCGCACTTTCGGCGAGACCCAGATTTCCCGGTTCCGTGACGGCTGGCTGCTTCTGAAGATGGTATGGTTCGCCTATCGCAAGCTCAAAGCCGTTTGATCGCGAATATGCCATGACCAGGAGTGCGGCCGATTTGGACCAACGCCAGATCCTTCATCGCAGCCGTTGGGAAAAGAAGGAATCGATTCGCCTCCTGTACGGGGATTTTCATCGGCGGTTGCTCGATTGCTGTCCTGAAGGCCGCGTTCTCGATATCGGCAGCGGAACCGCCCACATCAAGGATTCCAGGCCCGATATCGTATCCGCCGACATCCTGGCCTTTCCAGGGATCGACGTCGTCGCCGATGCCCATCGGCTGCCGTTCCCGAATGGCTGTTTTTCCGGCGTCGTGATGCTCGACGTTCTGCATCATCTGGAGCGCCCGATCGAGTTCCTCAAGGAAGCCTCCCGCGTCCTCAGGCCTGGCGGACGGCTTGCGATGATTGAGCGGGCGATGACGACACTGGCCCGCAGGTTCTACGATCGCTTTCACGAGGAGCCGGTGGATATGAGCGCCGATCCGTTCGCCGATGTGACGATCGACCCCGATCGGGATCCTTTTGACGCCAATCAGGCGATTCCAAGTCTTCTGTTTGCGGCACAGCCGGCATGCAGGCAGGTCGAAGCGGCAATTCCCGCCTTGCGCGTCCGGACGGTGGACTGGCTAAGCCTGTTTGCGTATCCGATGAGCGGTGGATTTCAGAGCTGGTCGTTGATGCCCGCGGCGCTGGTTCGTCCCATGCTGGCTTTCGAGGAGAAAGTGCCGCGAGCGGTTCGAAGGCAGATTGCGTTTCGAATGATCGTCATCCTTGAACGCCCTGAGTGATACGTCGTAGCTGGTCATCGTGAACGCTGCGGGCGGACGGTTAAAAGACCACTGAAAATGCGGCCTCAGGCCTTCTTCGCAAGGCAGCGATCAGGCCAAAACGCCCGGCAAGTACTTACCCCCGAGGTAATCGCCGGGATGAGCAAAATCTGATCGAATCCATGCGACGGATTTCTGATCAGGTAGCTTCCGCATGCATCAGCTCGTTTCAGCCAATCTGGATTCTTCGCGCCGCTGGGCGGTGCTTGCGATCGTCGTCGCCGCGCAGTTCATGTTCGGCGTCGATGCTTTCGTCGTCAACGTTGTGATCCCGACCATCGCGGTCGAGCTCGATACGAGCGCCGCGCAGGTCGAGGGCGTGATCGCCATCTACCTCATCGCCTATGCGACGCTGGTTGTCACCGGCGGCCGGCTCGGCGACATCTACGGTACCAAAAATGTTTTCCTGGCCGGCGTGCTCGGCTTCACCGTCACCTCGCTGTGGTGCGGCCTGGCGCGATCTGGTCCCGAACTGATCACAGCCAGGCTGGCGCAAGGCGCGACCGCGGCGCTGATGGTGCCGCAGGTGCTGGCTACCCTGCATCTGTTGTTTTCGGATTCCTCGCGCGGCCGTGCGTTCGGCATTTACGGCATTGTGCTCGGCCTGGCGGGCGCCGCCGGCTTTCTGCTCGGCGGCGTGCTGGTGACATTGGATCTCGCAGGGCTCGGCTGGCGTACGGTGTTTTTCGTCAACGTGCCCTTCGGTCTCGTCATCATCGGCGCGGCTTTGAAGATCATGCCGCCGGTGCCGCGGCGCGCCGGCACGCGGCTCGATATATCGGGTGCGGTCGTGCTGTTCGCCGGGTTGTTGTGCCTGATCGGGCCGCTCTTGTTCGGTCACGACATGCACTGGTCGCCCCTGGTCTGGCTGGTGATGGCGGCGGGCGTCGCCATCATCGCCGCATTCCTGCGGCTCGAACGAGCCGTCGCGAACGGCGGCGGCATGCCGCTGATCGATCTGGCGCTGCTGTCGGATACGGCGTTCATGCGCGGGCTGTGCGCCGCCTTCTTTTTCTTCTTCGCCAACCTGTCATTCTATCTGGTCATGACGATGTTCATGCAGACGGCCCTGCACATCCCGCCGTTGCGGGCGGGCCTCGTTTTCGTGCCTTTGGCGCTGGCCTTCGTCGTCGCCTCGCGACACAGCGGAGCACGGGCGCGGCAGCGCGGCACGCTGGTGCTGATCGAAGGCTGCGCCATCCAGGTTGCGGGCCTCGCGGCGCTGGCGCTGACGGTTGCATCGGTCGATGCGCCCGGCGCGTGGTTGCTGGCGCTCGTGCTCATTATCTTTGGCTACGGCCAGGGTCTGGTGATGGCGCCCTTGTCCAGCGCGGTGCTTTCCACGGTGAAACCGGCCAGCGCCGGTTCGGGATCGGGCATGTACGGCACGATGGCGCAGATCGCCAACGCCGCCGGCGTCGCGGCGATCGGCGCGGTATTTTTTGCAATTGAGGCGGCTAACTCGGCGCGACTGGGGCTTTTTGCGGCCTCTGCACTGTTTGCGCTCTCGATCGCCGCCAGTGCCGTATTTCTGTCATGGATGCGCCGCGCATCGGCATAAAAGACACGGCCATTTGAAATTCTGGGGAATGACAGCACACGGCCTTTTTATTTTGCAGTGCAGCAACTATCTGTTCTTGGTCGGGTTGGTACAAGCCTGTCACCAAGGAGCTGCCGTTGTCCCTGGCCAAGAATGTCGATTACCTGCGAGGTCTGCCAAAGCTGAACGGCTTTGCGGATTTCGGGCGGACCCTGAAGCCGGGCCAGCGCAGTCCTCTCGTCGAAACCAAAAACTTCGGGTCGAATCCGGGGGCGCTGCGGATGTTCACGTTCGCGCCCGACAATCTCCAGCCGGCGCCCGGCCTCGTCGTCGTCCTGCATGGCTGTGGTCAGAGCGCTGCTGCTTACGATTTGGGCGCGGGCTGGTCGACCCTGGCGAAGCATTATGGTTTCGCGTTGCTGATGCCGCAGCAGCAGCCGTTCAACAACGCCAACGGATGCTTCAACTGGTTCAATCCGGAAGACACCGCACGCGATAGCGGCGAAGCCGGCTCGATCCGGCAGATGATCGCGCGGGCCGTCAGGGACATCGGCATCGACCGGGAGCGCATCTTCGTTACCGGGCTTTCCGCTGGCGGCGCCATGACCTCGGTCATGCTCGCGACCTATCCGGAAATATTCGCGGGCGGCGCCGTCATCGCAGGTCTGCCGTTCGGCGTTGCGAGCAATGTGCGGGAAGCGTTGAGCGGAATGTTTCAGTCGCCGGCACGCGCGGCTTCCGAACTGGGCGATCTGGTGCGCAGCGCATCAAATCATAAAGGCCCCTGGCCGAAGCTTTCGGTCTGGCACGGCAGCGCCGATCGTACCGTCAACCCTGCCAACGCCAACGAGATCGTCAAGCAGTGGCTCGACGTGCATCAACTGCCCGCCGCGCCGATGTCGGAAGGCACCGTCAACGGCTATCCGCGACAGGTCTGGTGGAATGCGGAAGGTGAAACGATCATTGAATCATACACCATTACCGACATGGCCCATGGCACGCCGCTTGGAATTGGCGACAACGACAAGCGCTACGGTACCCAGGGTGCGTTCCTGATCGAGGCGGGAATCTCGTCCTCGTATCAGATTGCGAATTTCTTCGGCCTTACCGAATGGATTCGGCGGTCGAAGGTGGCGCCAGCCGCAGCTTCGAAAAAGGTGGTTTCGACCGAAACTCCAAAGAAGGTGGCCTCGCTGGAAACTTCAAAGGAAGCCGCGAAAGCAATTCCGGCGGTTACGCCAGCGCCGCCCTCGGCACCGGATCTCGCCCAGGTATTGTGGCCGCTGACGACCCTCAATCGCCCTGCCGAACCGCCGCCGCAGGAGCCGAAGCGGCGCGGTATCGACGTCGGCAGCGTCATCACTCGCGCGCTGACGGCGGCGGGCCTGATGAAATGAGTTCGCTGGCAGTGCCGCGTCCCCGAGACGACGGTTAACGGCCGTGCCGCGCAGCCAGCGGCGATTTGGTTCCGGCTTCGAAGAGATATTTTGGAACCAAAGGTTGACTCCATACGTTTGCCGGGGGTGTGACAGGCCGTTAAGTTTCGGCTGCTGACTGGGCTGAACTTGGCCATCGATCGTCCCCTGATGTTGAAAATCAACCGGCCGACTACTGCGGATTTTCTCGCCGGCGGCGGCGAGATGGGTGCGTTGACGCGGGCCCATGACTGGTCGGCCACACCGCTCGGAAGGCCGGAGACCTGGCCGCAAAGCCTGCGCACGGCGGTGCGCATCCTGCTCAATACCAATCACCCGATGTTCATCTGGTGGGGCCGCGAGCTCATTCAGTTCTACAATGACGCCTATCGCCAGACCATGGGCCCCGAACGGCACCCGAGCGCGCTGGGTCAGCGCGGGCGGGAATGCTGGGAGGAAATCTGGCCGATTATCGGCCCCCAGATCGAGCAGGTGATGAGCGGCGGCGGCGCGACCTGGCACGAGAACCAGCTCGTGCCGGTGACGCGCCATGGCCGGCTGGAGCAGGTCTACTGGACCTACGGCTACAGTCCGATCGACGAAGGCGACCGCGTCGGCGGCGTGCTCGTGGTTTGCCGCGATGTCACCAGGGATTATCTCGCCGCCGCCGCGCTGCGGGAGCGCGAAGCCGAACTGGGGCGCGTGCAGCAGCTCGGACGGATCGGCGGCCTCGAGGTCGACCTGAGGACCGGCTTTCGCAACCGCCGGTCGCCGGAATATCTTCTGATCCACGGATTGCCGCCGGATTCGGCCAACGAGACCCATGAGGACTGGGTCCGCCGTATCCATCCCGAGGATCGCGAGGCAACAGAGAGAAAATTCCGCGATGCCATCGCGTCCAGGGTGCGCGAATACACGGTGCAGTACCGGATCATTCGTCCCTGCGACGGCGAGACGCGCTGGATTTCGGTCAAATCCACCATCGAGCGCGACGAAAACGGCAGGGCCATCCGCCTGGTCGGCGCGCATACCGATGTCACCGAACAGGTGGTGGCGGAGCAGGCGCTTCGGCAGAGCGAAGAGCGGTACCGCAATCTCGCCGACCAGCTCGCCGAGCTGAACGCGACACTGGCGCAACGCGTCGAGGAAAAGACCCGGGAGCGCGACCGCATCTGGAACGTGTCGCAGGACCTCCTGGTGGTCGCCGACAGCAACGGCGTCTGGCAAACGGTCAACCCGGCATGGACCCGAACGCTCGGCTGGAGCGAGGCCGAACTGCTCAACCGTACCTCGGAATGGCTGGAGCATCCCGACGACAACGGCATGACCCGGGCGCAGGTCAAGAAGCTCAGCGCTGACGGGACCACCGTGCGGTTCGAAAGCCGTTTTCGTCACAAGGACGGTTCCTACCGCTGGCTGTCATGGACGGGAGTTTCGGACAGGGATCGCATCTATGCGGTCGCTCGCGACGTGACGGCGGAGAAAGCCGCCGCCGAGCGGCTCAGGGCGACCGAGGAAGCCTTGCTGCAGTCCCAGAAGATGGAAGCGGTGGGACAATTGACCGGCGGCATCGCCCACGACTTCAACAACCTGTTGACCGGCATCGTCGGTTCGCTGGATCTGCTGCAGACCCGGCTCAACCAGGGACGCACCGACAATTTCGCGCGTTACATCAATGCGGCGATGACATCGGCGAACCGCGCCGCGGCGCTCACCCATCGCCTGCTGGCCTTTGCGCGGCGGCAGCCGCTGATCCCGAAAAGCGTCGATGTCAATCAGCTGGTGGTGTCGCTGGAGGATCTCTTGCGCCGGACCATCGGCGAGACCATCGATCTGCAAATCGTCGCGGCGGCGGATCTGTGGAGCACGCTGTGCGATCCCAATCAGCTGGAAAGCGCGCTGCTCAATCTCGCCATCAATGCCCGCGACGCCATGCCGGACGGCGGCAGGCTCACGATCGCCACTTCCAACGCGCGGCTCGACAGCGTGACCGCGGACACGCCGGCGCTTTCGCCCGGCGATTACGTCTGCATCACCGTCACCGATACCGGCGTCGGCATGAGCGCGGAGGTGGCGGCGCGCGCGTTCGATCCCTTCTTCACCACCAAGCCGATCGGGCAGGGCACCGGGCTCGGGCTCTCCATGATCTACGGATTCGCCCGGCAGTCGAACGGTCATGTCACCATCGACAGCAAGATCGGACAGGGGACCACGGTCAGGCTCTATCTGCCGCGGCATCGTGGTGACATCGCCGCCTCGCAGGCCTCAGCCGGCAGGACGGCCGAATACGCCGCGACCGGCGAAACCGTGCTGGTCATCGAGGACGAGCCGGTGGTGCGCGGCGTCGTGCTGGAGATGCTCGCCGAGCAGGGCTACCGGACGCTTGAGGCGGTCGATGGACCGTCGAGCCTGAAAATACTGCGCTCCGATGAGCGGATCGATTTGCTGGTCACCGACGTCGGTCTGCCCGGCATGAACGGCCGCCAGGTCGCCGACCAGGCGCGCGAGAGCAGGCCCGATCTGAAAATCCTTTTCATCACCGGCTATGCCGAGAACGTGGCGATGGCCGACGGCTTTCTGCAGCCGGGCATGGAAATGATCACCAAGCCGTTCGACCTCGACCATCTCGCGCAGCGCATCCGCGCGATGATTTCGAGCTAGGGCGCGTTCCCATGCGGTGGCTTCATCCTTCGAGACGGCGCTTCGCGCCTCCTCAGGATGAGGTCTAAACCCTCGGGGTGAGGAGCGCGGCAAGGCCGCGCTTCTCCAACCATGAGGCGGCGGACGCACGTCATTTTTCGGGCCCAACGTGAAAAGCAGGCGCGCGCTATAGCGCCGTCTCCGCGATCAGCTCGATCGGGGTGACCGTGACGTCGCCGCCGGCGACCTGACGTGTCCTTTCCGTGTAGTGCTTGAAAAAATCCCGCGACTGCAACGTCTTGACGGCGTGCTCGTCGGCCGCGGCGGCGAGATGAAAATAGCTCGAATCGTCACGGTTCTTCATGACGCGGTAACCGATCCTCCCTTTCAGCTCCGGATCGTTGTCGAGCGCGGAAATGAAGCGGGCGACTTCCCGATGCCATTCTTCAGCGGTGCCGTTGGCGAGCTGATATTTGATCATGAAGTGTTTCATCGGTTCATTCCTCAGACCTTCGGCGGCGGGGCCTCACCCCGGAATACCGCGGCGTTGTGCCTGGCAAATTCGTCAAACGAGGTCGGCGGCCTTCCGAGCAGCGCGGCGGCGTCGGGCCAGACCCTGGCTTCCTTGCCGTTGCGGCGCTCGGCAAACAATTCAAACAGCGCATCGGCGAGATAAGGCGGCATTCCCGCAGCCAATTGTGCTTGCCGCGCGGCCTCCGGCGGGACGTTGACATAGCGAATGGTCTTTCCGGTGGCGGCGGAGAGTTTTTCCGCCACCTCCGCCATTGTCAGCGCCTGCGGCCCGGTCAGGGGATAGGTTTTGCCCTCATGCCCCGGGCTCGTCAGCGCGCGCGCGGCGACCTCGGCGATATCGCCGACATCAATCGAGGCGATCCGGGCGTCCTCCATCGGCAGGAAGATCGAGCCCTTGGCGATGATATTGGGGACCTGCCGAAAATAAGCCGGCATGAATTCACCGGCCCGCAAATGCGTGAACGCCATCCCGGAGGCTTCCAGCCGCTTCTCGATCTCACCGTGCATCCGGGCGAAACGAAACGCCGAATCGAGCTCCGGCATGATCCCCGACAGTTTGACGACGTGCTTAACGCCCGCTTGCTTCGCCGCATCAATGAAGTTCGACTGCACATCGAGCATCATGGGATCCGACGAGGAGATCAGCATGGCACGGTCGACGCCGCGCAGCGCGGCTGCGAGCGACTCGGGTTGCGCCATATCGCCCTGCACGATCTCGACGTGCGGCAATGTTGCGATCGCCTCGGCCCTGGCCGGATTGCGCACCAGCGCCCGCACGGCGACGCCGCGCGCCGACAACTTGCGCAACAACTCTTTCCCGTTCAGTCCGGTGGCGCCCGTCACGAGGATCATCGCTCGTCTCCCGCTCGCAGATCCCAATCTGGCGCCGTCAGGAGCGATAACGCAAGTATGGACAAAAATGATACTATGGACTTTTGCGAGCTTGCCCGTCATCTTGCTGCGGCAGAACAACCGACCGGCGGAGGAGATGCCATGGCAAACGCAAAATCAGCACAGGCCTGCGGATGCCCGGTGGCGGCGTTCCAGAGGATGATCAGCGGCAAGTACAAGCTGCGGATCGTCTGGGATCTGCAGGACGGCCCGAAGCGCTATGGCGAAATCCGCAGCGGCCTCTTGCGCGGCGCAAGCGGCAGCGCGGCGATCGCACCGCGCGTGCTGTCGCGCGAATTGAAGGCGCTCACCGAAAGCGGCCTGATCGACCGCAGGGATTTCGGCGTGGTGCCGCCCAAGGTCGAGTATCGCCTGACCCGAAAGGGCCGGAGTTTTGTTCCCGTGATCGCCACCATCCGCGACTGGGGGACGCGCCATCTCGCGCAGTCCGACACGGCTGAGATGGTCGCGGCCGAATAGCCGATCTCGCGGTTTTGAAAAGCCGGCGCCCTACATCGCGCCGGTGAGGAACGGGTTGGTCATCCGCTCCTGGCCGATGCTCGATCCGGGGCCGTGGCCGCAGATGAAGCCGACATCGTCGCCGAGCGGCAGCAGTTTGTCGACAATCGACTTGATCAGTGTGGCATGATTGCCGCCGGGAATGTCGCTGCGTCCGACCGATCCGCTGAACAGCACGTCGCCGACATGCGCGAAACGCATTTCCTTGCTGTAGAACACCACGCTGCCCGGCGAATGGCCGGGGCAGTGCAGGATGTCGAAGCTGAGCTCGCCGATCGAGACCTGGTCGCCCTCATTCAACCAGCGGTCCGGCGCGAAATCGCGCACCCCGGTCATGCCGAACCGGGCGCCGCTGGTCACGACATTGTCGAGCAGGAACTTGTCGGCGATGTGCGGACCTTCGATCGGCACCTTCAGCGCGTCGCGCAGCTCGGCGGCACCGCCGACATGGTCGATATGGCCGTGCGTCAGCCAGATTTTTTCGACGTTGACCTTGGTCTGCTTGATCGCTTCCAGAATCTTCGGCACTTCCCCGCCGGGGTCGATCACGACGGCCTTCCTGGTCGCCTCGCACCAGATCAGGGTGCAGTTCTGCTCGAACAGCGTCACCGGAATAATGGCGGCGCCGGCCTTCGCCCGGGTCTCGGTTTGTTCGGTCATGCCAGCACGATGCCGATTTTTCGATGGGAGCCAAGTAAAAGATTCCGGCATTTCCGCCGCCACCGCCGTGCCGCAACGGTGCCATCGACCGCCGTTCCCGGCCGCCTCTGTCATACCGGCGTCGTTGTTCTCATGCGGGGTGGCGATAATGACCGAACCGGTTCGCGGGTGCCGCGTTACCCCCGCACAACTCGGCATAAGAAGTGATCTTGCCATGAACCAAAGCGACGAAATCTGGTGGCGGCACGGCGCGTTCTATCAAATCTACCCCCGGTCGTTTCAGGATGCCGATGGCGACGGGGTCGGCGACATCAAGGGTATTATCGACCGGCTGCCCTATTTGCGAACCCTCGGCATCGATGCGATCTGGCTGTCGCCGATCTTCCCGTCGCCGATGGCCGATTTCGGCTACGACATATCGGATTATACCGGCATCGATCCGCTGTTCGGCACGATGGCCGATTTCGACGCGCTCCTGGACACCGCGCATACGAGCGGGCTCAAGTTCATTCTCGATCTCGTGCCCAACCATACCTCCGACCAGCATCCCTGGTTCGTCGAGAGCAGGGGGTCGCGCGACAACCCGAAACGCGACTGGTACATCTGGCGCGATCCGGCCGCGGACGGCGGGCCACCGAACAACTGGCTGTCGGAATTCGGCGGCAGCGCCTGGGAATATGACGCGACCACCGGGCAATATTACTATCACGCCTTCCTCGGCCAGCAGCCGGATCTGAACTGGCGCAATCCCGCGGTGCGCGAGGCCATTCACGACGTCATGCGCTTCTGGCTTCGCAAAGGGGTCGACGGCTTCCGGATCGACGTGATCTGGCATCTGATCAAGGATGCGGAATTCCGCGACAACCCGCCGAATCCCCATTTTCGCGAGGGGCGGCCGCCGCACGAGCGGATCCTGACGCAATATTCGACCGATCAGCCCGAAGTGCATGACGTGATCGCCGAGATGCGGCGCGTGATCGACGAATTCGACGATCGCGTACTGATAGGCGAGATCTATTTGCCCCTGCACCGGCTGGTCGCCTATTACGGCAACGACCTCGGCGGCGCGCATCTGCCGTTCAACTTCGCGCTGCTGTCGACATTGTGGAGCGCGCGGTCGATCGAGAGGATCATCGCCGACTATGAGGCGGCGCTCCCTCCCGGCGCGTGGCCGAACTGGGTGCTTGGCAATCATGACCGTCCGCGGGTGGCGAGCCGGGTGGGACCGGACCAGGCACGCGTCGCCGCAATGCTGCTGCTGACCTTGCGGGGAACGCCGACGCTCTATTACGGCGATGAAATCGGCATGCACCAGGTCGCGATTGCGCCCGGACAGGTGCGCGATCCCTTCGAGAAGAACGTGCCGGGGATCGGGGTCGGCCGGGACGGCTGCCGCACACCTATGCAGTGGGATGCGACTTCTCACGCCGGCTTCTCGAGCACGACGCCCTGGCTGCCGCTGCCGGGCGATTTTGTTCATGAGAACGTGGTCAATCTGGAGGCTGACGCAAAATCGATCCTCAGCCTTTACAAGGCGCTGATTGGTTTGCGAAAGAGATCGCCGCAACTGCGCTCCGGCGATTACGTGCCGATCGCGGCGCAGGGGGACCTGTTGCTCTACCGGCGGCAAAGCGAGGGGAAGGCAGTCGTGATCGCGCTGAACCTCGGCGATCAGCCGGTTTCGATCGCCTCAGACGCCGCGGGGCTGGCCGGTGAAATTCTGCTTTCAACCTTCCTGGACAGGGAAGGCGAGAAAGTCGAGGGCGCGCTCGATCTGCGCGGCAATGAGGGTGTGATCATCGGCTGATAGTTGCCAACACTCTTCGTCGTCCCGGCCAAGCCAACGGGTCGCGCGAATGCGCGCCCGATGACAGGCTCCGCGCGAGCCGGGACCCATGGCCACCGATGTTTGTGTTTAGCGAGGCTGGAGCACCAGCCGATGCAACAATATCCACCGGTGGTTATGGGTCCCTGCTTTCGGAGGGACGACATGCAGGGAGTGTTGCGCTGTCTTACGCCGGATGCCCGGCCTTGCCGGCGGCGTCGATATCGATGTCGCTGCGCTTGAGCAGATAGTCGAGGCCGCCGACGCGATACCAGCGGTAGCCATAGGCTTCCAGCAGCAGCCTGTGCTGCCCGCGCTCATTGGCGTGGCTGTGATCCTCCGCCAGCAGGTTGACGAGGAGCTTGCCGCCGTCACCGGGCAGGCCAACAGCGAAGGAAACCTCGCGCGGCTTCTCATCGAGATTGTGCACGAACAGCACCGAATTGTTGCGCCAGTCATAGCGTATCACCAGCACCGCCGGGTCGCGCGTCGCGATCACCTTGAAGTCGCCCCAGCCGATCTCCGGAACCTCCTTGCGCATCCGGACGATGCGCTCGGTCCAGTTCAGCAGCGAGCCGGGGTCGCGGCGCTGTTTGGCGACGTTGACGTGCTCGAAGCCATAGGGGCCCTCATCGATCACCGGCGAGCAGGGTCTGTCGCTTTGGGTGAAACCGGCGTTCGGCTCGGTCGACCATTGCATCGGCGTGCGGGCGCAGTTGCGCTCGGGCAGCGCGAGATTGTCGCCCATCCCGATTTCGTCGCCATAGCGGATCACCGGCGTTCCCGGCAGCGTGCACATCAGGCTGTAGGCGAGTTCGAGGCGGCGCCGGTCGCCGCCCAGCATCGGCGCGAGGCGGCGGCGGATTCCGCGGTCGTAAAGCTGCATGTCCTTGTCGGAACCGAATTTCCTGAACACCAGCTCGCGCTGTGTTTTTGTCAACCGGCCGAGATCCAGCTCGTCGTGATTGCGCAGGAACAGGCCCCATTGCGCGGTGGCGGGCCGGGGCTTTGTGGCGTTGAGCGCCTTGGCCAGCGGACGACAATCGGCGGATGCCAGCGCATAGAACAGATGCTGGTTGACGTGGAAGTTGAACATCATCTGCATGCGGTCGCCGTCATCGCCGAAATATTCCATGTCGGTTTCGGGCAGCACATTAGCCTCGGCGAGGATGATGGCGTCGCCCTGCCGCCATTGCAGGAATTCGCGGAACGCGCGCAGCATGTCATACTGCTCGACCGGCGTCCGGACCCTGGCGCCCTTGGTGGCAATTACGAACGGGACCGCGTCCATGCGGAATCCGGATACGCCCTGCTGAATCCAGAAGCCCATGATCTTGAGGATTTCCGCCTGCACCAGCGGGTTCGACGTGTTGAGGTCGGGCTGGAAATCGTAGAAGCGGTGAAAGTACCAGGCACCGGCCTCCTTATCGCGCGTCCAGGTCGATTTCTGCACGCCGGGAAACACCATGCCCTTGCCGGCATTGGCCGGCTTCTTGTCGGCCCAGACATACCAGTCGCGGTACGGCGAGTCCTTCGAGGCTCGCGCGTGCCGAAACCAGGCGTGTTGATCGGAGGTGTGGTTGACGACGAGATCGATGATGACGCGCAGCCCGCGCTGTCGGCAGCCATGGGTGAACTCGACGAAGTCGCCGAGTGTGCCGTACCGGGGATCGACGCCGTAATAGTCCGAGATGTCGTAACCGTCGTCCTTGCCGGGCGAGGGCTGGAACGGCATCAGCCAGATCGTGGTGATGCCGAGGCCCTGCAGATAATCCAGCCGCCGCAGCAAGCCCTTGAAATCACCGATCCCGTCGCCGTTGGCGTCCATATAGGTGCCGACGGACAGACAATAGAACACGCCGTTCTTGTACCAGAGGTCGTCGATCATTCGCTGGGTCAGCCCGCTTCATCCCTCATGGTATCAAGTGGCTGCGATCGGCCGGGTTCCCGGAGCATCCTGCAAGTTTCCACCGTCTGGCTCCGGTCACCATGGAGAACGAAACCGGAATGGGATAAAGTGCGGCGATGGAATCGCCCGCCCGGCAGATCGGCCTCGTGCCGCCGCCCGACCGCCGTCAGTCGGAGACGGCGCTGGCGATCGCGCGCGGCACCGCCCGGCTGTTACGGTCGCTGGGATTTTCCACTGTCAGCGAATTGCCGCTGCCCTCGGGCCGCCGCGCCGATCTGGTGGCGCTGAACGAGCGTGGCGAAATCTGGATCGTCGAAATCAAATCCTCGATCGAGGATTTGCGCGCCGACCAGAAATGGCAGGAGTACCGGATGCATTGTGACCGGCTGTTCTTCGCCTTCACTCAGGATCTGCCTTGCGAGATCTTTCCGCAGGACACCGGCCTGATCGTGGCGGACGCCTATGGCGCGCATCTGCGCTGCGAGGCGCCGGAGCATCGCCTTCCGGCGCCGACCCGCAAGCTGATGACGGTGCGGTTTGCGCTTGCCGCGGCGCAGCGCTTCAACCGGCTAATCGATCCGCAGGGGCAAGCCGAGTTCTAGGGACGGACCCGTTAAGACCTGGCCATGCGCCGCATGTTTTGCCTGCTTCACGCGGATCGGTCTCGATTTCGCTCGAAAAATCGATGCGACGTTGCTGCAGAGCAGCAGGCGTTAGGATTTCGTTAACCTTGCCGAAGCAAGATTTTCGAGGGGCCACGGAAAGGGAAACTCATGACAAACCTGGAAGAGGCAATTCGGGAACGTGCCTACCATCTCTGGACCGCCGACGGTCAACCCGAGGGCAAGGCGGAAGTCCACTGGCTGAAGGCGCAGAGGGAAATCCTGACGACGTCATTTGAAGGATCAAGCGGCGATAATGCCGCCGATTCGGCGTCGGTGACGGCCAAGCCTGCCAAAGAGGCGAAGGCCGCCCGATCGGGAAAAAGGAAAGTCCGCGCTGCATAGTCTGGTCTCGATTTCAGAGGGGGGCGGGGGGTGGCTCGACCTCCCCGTCGCCATCTGTCGACGATCCGCGGTGAGCCGTCACGCGTCCCTCACTTGCTTGCCAGGCGCAGCAACTTCTCCAGCCGATCAAGGCCTCGCGCGAGCTCCACGGTTTCCCGTGTCAAGTCCACCAAACCCTGCTGCGAGCTTTGCTCGGCCAATTCGAGTATCTCGCCCCGAATGACAGCCAGTCTCTTGCGCCAGTTATCCGTGCGGATTCGCTCGGCAAGCCTGGACGCAAAGAAGTCAACCACCGGCTCTTGATCTCTAACCGGTTCAGGAGCGGAGTTGTTGGGCCTGTCGCGTGGCATCGCCGTGCGCACCATGGATGAATCACTTCGCAAGTCAGCTTCGCCGCCAAATATGTCAAAGTTGATGATCTGAAAGCGGCGCGAGATGGGCTTATTGGCGGCAGCCTGGGTCTGGTTCCATGGAACGCGCAACAAAGCGGACGTGCACCGACTACCCGAATCCATGATTTCATGGCCTTCAGCTGCGCGTCCTGGAACCAGCGCGTCTGAGCGACGTTCGCCCCCTTGAGGGGGTAGCGGTCCGACCGGGCGCTCGCCAGCACATTGCCCTGGAGGTCGCAAAGCCA
>Ga0210403_10001885_pt1 | contig 19409 bp, 18 predicted proteins | sample IncBWC19MmetaG_FD_150863 | JGI IMG/M metagenome (GOLD analysis project Ga0210403, IMG submission 150863) | Forest soil microbial communities from Barre Woods Harvard Forest LTER site, Petersham, Massachusetts, United States - Inc-BW-C-19-M | ecosystem: Environmental > Terrestrial > Soil >... | reverse complement strand
TGTTCGCCCTCTTTGCGCCGCGCCTCTACTGCTTCTGATACCTGGCGATAAGAAATAGGATCCAAGTACCGAAATCCCAAATCTTCGAGTTCGCCGCGGATTTTGCCCATTCCGAGGCGATGTGCGATCGGAGCATAGATGTCCAGAGTCTCCCTGGAAATTTTCTCCTGGCGTTCTGCCGGAAGATGCTCCAGCGTGCGCATGTTGTGCAGGCGATCGGCCAGTTTGATCAGCACCACGCGAATGTCGTCGACCATCGCCAGCATCATTTTCCGTAGATTCTCGGCTTGCTGCTCTTCATGCGTGGCAAAATCAATCTTGCTGATCTTGGTAACGCCCTCTACGATGTGGGCAACCTGTTCGCCGAATTCTTTGCGAATGTCAACGATGGTGACGGAGGTATCCTCGACCGAATCATGCAGCAGACCCGCCGCGATGGCGACGGGATCCATTTTCATGTCTGCCAAAACCAGCGCGACTTCGAGAGGATGAACCAGGTAGGGCTCGCCGGATGCACGTGATTGTCCGGCATGATGGGTTTGCGAAAATTCGTAGGCCCTGCGCACCAACTCCAGATCATCCCCGGGGCGGTTCTCCCGCATGGTTCGCAAAAGATCGCGAAATTTGGTTACGGTGAGAACATTGGTCGCGAATTGTTGGCGAAGCGTTCCCATTTGTCGATGGGCCGCAGGGGATTGGAGGGAGACGAAAGCCTTATCCCGCAGCTTGTTCCTTGACTTCGATTATAGCGAAAGGGGATGCCTGAGCACTCTTCGAGGCCATTACGGCGTCCTGATATAACTCACCTGCTACAGTTGCCCTGGACTTTCGTGCCAACTTCTTCGCGCATTCTTATTAGCGGTGCTTCAGGATTGATTGGAACCGCTCTGGTCCCCACGTTGGAGGCCCGTGGCTTCAGCATCTCGCGCTTGGTACGAAGACGCGGATCAGGGTACACCGATGTCGAATGGGATCCGACCAATCCACTGCGCCCTGAACTGGTCTCCGACTTCGATGCGGTCATCCATCTTGCTGGCGAACCCGTAACGGGATTGTGGACGGATGCGAAGAGAGCACGCATCTCAAACAGCCGCGTTTTAGGGACCGAACATTTGGCGGAAGCGCTTGCCAAGACCAACCAACCGCCGCGTGTTTTCATTTCCGGATCTGCCACCGGTTATTACGGTGATCGTGGAGACGAAGTCTTAAGGGAAGACAGCCCTTCCGGTGAAGGTTTTCTTCCAGAGGTATGCCGCCAATGGGAGGTTGCCACAAAACCTGCGGAGGAGGCCCGAATTCGCACCGTACAGATTCGTACTGGCATCGTTTTGAGTGCGGAGGGCGGCGCCTTACAGGCGATGCTTCCAAACTTCAAACTAGGACTGGGTGGCAAGATTGGCAATGGCCGTCAGTGGATGAGTTGGATTCACATGCAAGACCACATTGGGGCGATCCACCACATCCTCGATCATGAATTGGTACAAGGGCCGGTGAATTTGGTGGCGCCGTTGCCAGTGCGGAACTCGGAGTTTACCGAGACGTTGGCGAAAGCGTTGTCCCGTCCGGCCGTCTTTGGTGTGCCAGCTTTTGCACTACGTCTCATACTTGGAGAGATGGCAAAGGAGCTTCTGCTTGCGAGCCAGCGAGTCGAACCTGCCAAGTTGGGCGGAAGCGAATATCAGTTCCAGTATCAAGACTTACCAAGCGCACTGCAGAACATTCTGCGTGATTGAATTTGCCCGTGTCCCATTGCGATCCTGCCTAACATCACAATCAAAGGCTTGCACAAGAGGCCCCACATGAGATCGCCATATCCGGGGCTGATGCCATTTGTTGAACTCCCGGCTACAATACCCGTGTGAAAGCCAGCATCTTTGTGGTGGAGGACGATCCGGATATTTCATTCCTGGTGCGGCATCACCTTGATGCCGCCGGGTTCGTGGTTAAGATTTTCTCGTCGGGCGGGTCGGTTGTGGAAGAGTCTGAAAATCAGCGACCTACGTTATTCATCCTCGACATTATGGTTCCCGGAAGAGATGGACTGGAACTCTGCCGTCAAATCCGGCAAACGCCGACGCTGTCGTCGACCCCAGTAATTTTTCTTACGGCAAAGAGTGGCGAGGCCGACCGCATTCTGGGATTTGAGCTGGGAGCGGATGACTACATTACCAAGCCGTTCAGCCCTCGTGAACTTGTAGCGCGGGTCAAGGCTGTGATGCGGCGCTTCGAACGGCCGCTTTCACAAATTCCCCTGCAAGTAGGGGAGATCGAAATTGATGGCGCCGCGATGACGGTTTCCGTTGATGGAGAGCTCATAACTACAACCGCGACGGAGTTCCGTTTGCTCGAGCACTTCGCCCGGCACATCGGCCGAGTTTTCAGCCGGGATCAGCTGTTGGATTCTGTATGGCGCGATACTTCGTACGTCACACCGAGGTCCGTGGATGTTTATGTGCGACGGATTCGGGAAAAAATCGAGCGTGATCCGGAAAATCCCCGTTACCTCAAAACGGTCCGGGGGGCTGGATATCGTTTCGAGTCTCCCAAATGAGAAAAAAGTGAGAAACCGGATATTTTTTAAGCTGCTCGGGGCGTTCGTTCTGGTAATAGCAGGGACGGCGATACCCATCGGGTTCTTTAACCGCCAGGCTCTGCAGATTCCTCTGCGACAGGAAATTGAACGCAATCTGAAACAAAAGACCCTGATGTTGGCTAATCGGGTGAACACCGACCGCCAGTACAGCTTGCAGGACATGGTTTCTCAGGAGGGCCAGGCTGCGGGCGCGCGAGCCACGATGATCGACGTAACCGGCAGGGTGCTGGCTGACTCTGAAACGGCATCGGCGACGATGGAGAATCTCGCGGGCAGCCCTGAATTCGTTCAGGCTCTGAAGGGAGAAATTGGGGCTGACGTGCGGTCGAGCCGCGATTTGGGCATCCCATACCTGTATGTAGCCGCCCCTGTGACCGGAGGGGCAGTGCGTTTGGCGTATCCCCTTGCAGATGTTGGAAACGCGCGTTCCAACTATTGGACTTCATTTTTGCTCGGTTGCGGCGTCGCGGTATTGCTCGCGGTGACTCTGGCTGGTATAGCAGCCAAATCGACTGCGAGCAGGTTGCGAAGAATTGTGCGTTTTTCGCGGCAGATGGCTGGCGGGGACGTCGAATCCAGAATTGTTGAAAGCTCGGAGGATGAGTTCGGACAGGTAGAAACCTCTCTTGATGAGACTGCCCGCCAACTCCATACCAGTTTCATAGCTCTGCAAGAGAAGCAGCATCAGCTAGAGACCCTTCTGAACAGCATGCAGGAAGGGGTCATCGCGATTGGCCCGGACGAACTTGTGCAATGGGCGAACCACAGCATGGAAAGGTTGGTTTTTCTACGGATCCGTCTAAATGCGCCTATTGTCGAGACTGTCCGGGATCCAGACTTTCTGCGTGCGGTCCGAGAATCGAGTGAAACCAGAAGAGCGGTCACCGCGCGCGCGACTTCCATTGTTCCTGGTCATGCCTTTGATGTCACTGCCGCACCATTGCCGGGGGGTGGCGCGGTGGTCGTGCTGCGCGATCTGACAGAAACCGAGCGAGTCGAAAAAACCAGGCGGGACTTTATCGCCAACGTTTCACACGAACTGCGAACGCCGCTGACTTCCATTCAGGGTTATGCGGAAACGCTACTGGATTCGGCCGCCGACGGTAACCATTCGCGTGACTTTCTGGAAATTATTCGGAAGAATGCGGCGCGCATGTCGAGGCTAACCGAGGACTTGCTAACTCTGGCGAGAGTAGAGTCCGGAGAGCAGCGGTTCGACATCAGGCCGGTCGCGACCACGGAACTCTTTGATGAAGCTCTGCAGAACTTTCGGGAAGTCGCCGGGGCCCAAGGTATTGACATTCAAGTCGACGATAAGTCTTCAGCGCATGTGAATGCCGATTCCGAGGCTATTCAGCAGGTTTTTTCCAACCTGATTGAAAATGCGATGAAATATGCCGCATCGGGAAAGGTCATTGTCCTCGGTGCCAGGACGATCGAAAGTGGGATTGAGTTTCACGTCCGCGATTTTGGTCCTGGAATTTCGTCCGAACATCTGCCGCGCTTGTTCGAACGTTTCTACCGGGTTGACCGGGCTCGCTCCCGCGAGTCTGGAGGGACAGGGCTGGGCCTCGCTATCGCGAAGCATATTGTGCTGGCTCACGGCGGCGCCATTCGGGCGGAAAGCGAACTCAACCACGGTTCTACCTTCTTATTCACGCTTCCGCTGGCACCGGTTGCCGCCGCGTCTTCGCGATGACTGGACCCATTCAGGTTCGCCAACGCGGAATTTAATGGACTTTTAACAAAGTTGTGGAAAAAACCACCTATTCTTCGTCCTAGCGAATACATTGTTGGGGACAGACTATCGGACCCGATTATTCAGTCAAAAAGGCAGTCGTTAATGGGAGCAGCGAGCATTAAAAATCCGGAGTCCGGGCTGTCCTATCCCCACTTGGTCAAAAGCACGATCGATGCTTGCGAAGTGGCGAAAGAGGCCGCCGGAATCGCAGCCGAAGGCATCGCCACGGGCTCTTCTGCTTTGCTGAGCACCATCCGCGAGCGCGAAAGAGCACTCGACAAGATGGATATGGAAGTTGATGCGGGCGTGACTTTAGCCATCACAAAAGTCAGCGAATCGGAAGCTCGCGAATTGCTCGCATGCATGAAAATCATGATTGGCCTGGAACGCATTGGGGATCTGCTGCTTAGTTTTGCCAGCAGTGCTCAAGCCGCCGCTGATCGCATCGATTCTCATGACCGTCACGATCTGACGAATATGGCAACGATCCTGGAAAAGATGCTGGCTGACGTGGGATCGGCATTTTCCAATCGCGACGTGAAAAAGGCGATTGAGGTTCTGCGAGCTGACGGAGAGATGGATCGACTTCGAAATCTCATTTTCATGCGGCATATCGAGAATCCTGAAAATGTGCACCATCAAGCAAGCCTCCAGGTCATCTTCATGACCCAGTCCCTCGAACGTTCTGGCGACCATGCCAAGAATTTGGCTGAGGAAGTGTGCCATTTTGTGAGCGGACACACGGTGCGGCACATGATGATGACTTACGACAGACCACTCGAACAGATGTTCATTGAGTGGCTGAAACAGCGCGATCGCCCGCAGTAGACCCTCGGAATCACGTAGGGGCAGCCGCCCTCGGTTGCCCGGTCGGCTAAGCCCCTTGATTTTTCCAATTTTGTTTTTTCTATATCCCTTGAGCTTCGCTCAACTGGACAGCTGGGGCGGCTGTCCCTACGTGTTTTGCTAAATGCGGGCACCTCCTACACAATATGACTAAAGACAGTGAGCACTATCGCCACGCCCGCAGAAGTACGCACCTCCACTCGCCCTACGTGGGCTGAAGTTTCCCTTTCGGCGCTGCGCCAGAATTTTGTCCAAATACTGCGTCATGTTGGCAATAACGTGACAGTGTGCGCGGTTGTGAAGGCGGATGCCTATGGGCACGGCGCAGTCGAATGCGCCCTCGCCCTAGAAGAGCAAGGTGCCGATTGGCTGGGGGTGACTTCGCTGGATGAGGCGATTCCGCTTCGCGAGTCTGGAGTCCTAACTCGCATTCTGCTGATGACGGGATTTTGGCGCGGGGAGGAAGCCGAGATAATTCGTCTTCGGCTAACCCCAACCATCTGGGAAGCTGGCCAGATCGAGTCTTTGAACAATGCCTCGGCGACGCTCAAGGTCACTAAGTTTCCGATTCACCTGAAGGTGGATACGGGCATGGGCCGCCTGGGCGTCTCGATTGAAGATCTGCCCGGAGTTTGCGAAGTATTGAAGTCGTCTTCAAATCTGCTGCTGGAAGGAGTTTCTACCCATCTGGCGTCTTCAGAAGTTTTGGACGCAGCCTCTGTCCAACAGCAGTTGCAGCGGTTTACAGAGGCCCGGTCGATGCTGAGAGATGCGGGATTCGATCCGCCGCTGGTTCATGCCGCAAACACCGCAGCAGTAATTTCGCGAAAAGAAGCTTTGTACAGCATGGTGCGTCCGGGCATCGCGCTGTATGGATATTTTTTACCCTTTGAGAATGGCGGCAACCAGACGAATTTCGATTTTGAGGTGACGCCGGCGCTAAGCTGGAAGACTCGCATTCTTTCTCTTCGCAAAATGCCCGCGAACCAAGCGCTGGGTTACGGGGGAACTTATGTGACTAGGGCACCGTCCATTATCGCGGTGCTTCCGGTGGGATATGCCGATGGATTGAACCGACAGCTTTCGTCCCGTGGTCGGGTGATCGTTCGCGAACACTATGCTCCGATTGTTGGCCGGATTTCGATGGATCTGACGCTCGTCGATGTTACAGACATCCCCGGCGTTGAGGTTGGGGATGAGGTCGTTTTGTTGGGCTCCTCGAATGGACTGAGCGTTGACGCGATGGAGCACGCGAGACTCGCGAACACGACCCCCTACGAAATTCTCTGCTGCATCTCAAAGAGAGTGCCGAGAAAATATGTCGCGTGAAACGGGTGGGCACGGCTTTCAGCCGTGCCGAACGTCTGATTCACCTGCCTTACGGCACGGCTGAAAGCCGTGCCCTCCCGTCCGTCGATTCTTTTCAAGCCAAAACCCTACTGCTTCTCCGGCATTGCCGGCGCTGGGGGTTTGGCGAATTTCGAGTCATCAATCGGAATATTTAGCTGCATTTGGTCGATTTGAATCATGGATCGTCCGCGAGGCTGTGAAATCGTCCACTGAAATGGAGTCTTCACGCCTCCCTGATCCCGATAGTCGGCGTAGTCAATCTGCGTGGGATTTAGTCCAAGCGGGGTCTCTGCGTACCTTACCTCTCGCAGCAGCAAGCCCGACTGCTGATCGAAGTAGAGCCGAGTGGGCGGTTGCCCCTCCCTCGCTCCTGCCATGACATAAGTTGGCTTATCGCCAATTTTGTCTTCGCCGGTTACCTTCAATTCCTTGAACACGCGGTTGGCATCAGCTGGAAACCGCAGATCCGCGTCAAGCGCGGTAGCGGCGCCTTCAGCCGAGGACATGTCTCTCACTGGGCGACCGGGTGTGCTTGACCAGCCTTGCTGACCGTTGTAAAGGGTCGCACTATCCCCATTCGGCAGGTGGATTAAGACAGCGCTTTCGTTGGGACTCTTGTCGAAAATCTGGACCGGGAACTGGCGTGGTCCGAGGGTGATTCTGCCCGTCGCGGTGCGGCTGGTTACTTTGTTAATCGCATCCATGCCGCCGACAGCCTGCACATATTTGGCGAGAATCTGATCAACGCTGGGCAGGTTGGCCGGAGGCTTCTCGTCGTCTAAGCCCTGCGGGAGCGGCGGAGTTGCGTCACTGATAACCGGAATCGCCACCGGTTTCGGAGAACCGCGATGGCAAGTGTTGCAGGTCACTTCACGGTGACTGTCAAAGTTCTCCTGATTGATGATTATCATCATCTGCATCATCTTTCGGGCCATCTGCTTGGGTTTCTTGTCGTCCTTTTCAAACGCTCCTGCCATGTGGCAAAAATCGCACTGGACGCCGAGGCTGGACGAAATGAATTGCATCGCCGGAATTAGCTGATCCGATGGAATCCCTTTCAATACCTGAATGTTTTTGTAAACCTGTTCAGTTGTTTTGGAAGGCGAGGGCGTGGGGGGTTGCGCTCCTGATTGTGCCTTGAGCGTTGCGACAGCCAAGAGAAGGGCTGCGGTGAGTCCGATGGCAATAAACGCTGCTTGATGCGATCTGAATGTCGATCTGAGGTTGCGAATCATGCCCGACATTCTATTGCAAAGCTCCAAAAGGCTGCAGAGATTTGCTGCGCAATAATCTGAAGAGTAATTATTGTTAAAATGAAGAGAGTGAAGAAGCGTACTTTATTCGAGAAAATATGGGATGCACATCTGGTCTGTCATCCAGATGACCGCCTGCCTCTCCTTTATATCGACTTGCATTTAGTCCACGAAGTCACTTCTCCGCAGGCGTTTGAAGGATTGCGGGTTGCTGGCCGAAGCGTCCGCCAGCCGAGTCGCACCGTAGCGACTGTTGACCACAATATCCCCACTGAGCCGCGTGGCACTCCAATTTTCGATCCCATTGCCAGGCGCCAGATCGAAGCGTTGCAGAAAAATTGCAAAGATTTCGGCGTCCCATTATTCGACATGGATTCTGCCGAGCAAGGCATCGTGCACGTGATTGGGCCGGAGCTTGGATTGACCCAACCGGGGATGACCATCGTCTGCGGAGACAGCCATACCAGCACCCACGGCGCATTTGGCGCGCTGGCATTTGGCATTGGGACCTCGGAAGTCGAGCATGTGTTGGCCACACAGTGCTTGCCGCAACGCAAACCGAAAACGATGTTGATTAACGTCAGCGGGAGACTGGGAGAAGGCGTCACTTCGAAGGACCTTGCGCTAGGAGTAATTGGACAAATCAGAACTGACGGCGCCACCGGACACGTAATCGAATATGCCGGTGAAGCGGTACGGGCACTTTCAATGGAAGGACGGATGACCCTTTGCAACATGAGTATCGAGGCCGGTGCCCGCGCTGCCATAGTTGCACCTGACGAGACTACTTTCGCCTATATGAAGGGACGCCGATTCGCGCCCAGCGCTTCCGACTGGGACAGCGCCGTTTCTACGTGGCGAAGTTTGGCTTCCGACGAAGGCGCGCATTACGACACTGTGATCGAAATGGATGCGTCGAAGCTCGAGCCATTCGTGACGTGGGGCACGAATCCTGGAATGGTGGTCTCGGTCGGTGGGCGTGTACCGGAGTTGAGCGCGCTCAAGAATGGCGACCGCGAAGCCGTCGGACGCATGCTGGAATATATGGGACTCGAACCCGGCACTCGCATGGAAGATATTTCAGTCGATCGCGTGTTCATTGGATCATGCACCAACTCACGACTCGAAGATTTGCGGGAAGCAGCCCGGGTTGCGAAGGGCCACCACGTGAACCCGAAGGTTCGTGCTATGGTCGTACCAGGCTCGCAAACTGTGAAGCGGGAAGCCGAAAGAGAAGGTTTGGACAAGATTTTCCAGGAAGCAGGGTTCGAATGGCGGGAATCCGGGTGCTCAATGTGTCTGGGCATGAACCCAGATATTCTGCAGCCCGGCGAACGATGCGCTTCGACCAGCAACCGCAACTTCGAGGGACGCCAAGGCCGCGGAGGCCGGACCCATTTGGTCAGTCCGATGATGGCAGCCGCCGCCGCAATTGCGGGGCATTTTACCGATATCCGCAACTGGCGCTTTCAGTGATTCTATTTCGCCGAGAATAATCATGAAGCCGTTTCGAGTTCACAAAGGCCGCGTAGCACCTCTCAATCGGGCGAATGTTGATACCGATCAAATCATTCCCAAGCAATTTCTGAAGCGCATTGAGCGAACCGGATTCGGCGAATTTCTATTCTTCGATTGGCGGCGTGGGAAAGACGGTAGCCCCGATCCCTCGTTTGTCCTTAACCAACCCCAATATGCGGGCGCGAGCGTTTTGGTTACCGATAAGAATTTTGGCTGTGGATCTTCGCGCGAACACGCGGTTTGGGCGCTGGAGAATTACGGTTTCAAGGCGATAATCGCGCCATCATTTGCCGACATCTTTGCGAATAATTGCGTGCAGAATGGCGTGTTGACTGTGGTGCTGCCGGAAGAACAAGTCGCATGTATTTTGGCAAGCGCGGAGGAAACTCCCAATTACGAACTCACAGTCGACCTGGAAAAGCTGGCGGTGAAAGACGACCAAGGGTTTCAAGCCACTTTTCAGATTGAAGAATCGACCCGCCACCGACTGCTAAATGGCTTGGACGACATCGGGCTCACCTTGCAGCACGAATCCGAAATTGTTGCTTATGAAGCAGCGCATCCTGTGTCGGCAAAGATTGCGCAGTCAGTTTAAGCCGGTTCCCAGTCGTCTCGAAAAAAGAGGCCCTATCGCTAGGGCCATCAGTTTAAAGAGGCAAATTGGGAAGGAGATCAGGAGGCATATTGCGGGCGCCGCTCCGTAATCTCGGAACGGTTCATTGTGAAATGGCGAAACAGTGACGTGGTCATTGCTGGTTACGGCCTCTTTGATACTTTCACAAGAAGCATGTGTGCAGCCAAATTGTGTGAGATTTGGCGTCAGAAGTTTCGGTCGGCAAAGGGCTAGAAAATATGGGGTTAAGCCGGAAAGCTAGTAACAGCAGGCCATTCGGCGGATTTGAGATGAGTAATTCAAATGCACAAAGCTGCACATTTCGTGCAGTCGCGACGGGAACCTGGAGTCGCGCCAGGACCGGCTCCATCCGCCCAAGTGGAGCACTCCGACAAGGTGAGCTGCGCTCACCCACCCAGACGGGGACGCCCTTCGACTTCGCTCAGGACAAGCCTGGGTCTACGCGAACTATGCTGAGACTTGGCCAGCGATTGGCTGTTCCATGAAGTCCAGGGCCCGTGCGATATAGGACTTCATCTGCTTGCGGTGGACTACGGCGTCCAGCATGCCGTGTTCCAGAAGGAACTCGCTTCGCTGGAATCCCTGGGGAAGCTTCTGCCGGATGGTCTGTTCGATCACTCGGGGCCCGGCAAATCCGATCAGCGCCCCTGGTTCGGCGATGTTCAGATCACCCAGCATGGCAAACGAAGCTGTCACACCGCCCGTGGTGGGGTCCGTCAGGACTGAAATATAGGGAACTTTGGCTTCATCCAATCGAGCCAGCGCGGCGGATATTTTTGCCAACTGCATGAGGCTGATCAGGCCCTCCATCATGCGAGCGCCACCCGACGCTGAAACAATAATGATGGGAGTCTTGGTATCGGTGGCCTTCTCAATCGCTCGCGTGATCGCCTCGCCCACAACCGCTCCCATGCTGCCGCCAATAAACGAGTACTCCATGGCGCTGACAATGACGGGTCGTCCATTCAGTTTTCCGTGAGCGTTAATCACCGCGTCATTCAGACCGGTGGTGGCTTGAGCCTGCTTGAGGCGGGAGGAATAAGTCTTCAAATCCACGAACTTCAGCGGGTCCGTTGAGGTGAGGCCTGCATCGGATACTTCGTATTGATTGTCATCCAGCAGATACGAGAGCCGTTCCTGCGCGCCGATCCGAAAATGCTTGTCACACTTCGGACAGACGTTAAGATTCTCGTCCAGATCTTTCTTCCAGATAATCTGGCGGCAATCGTCGCACTTTACCCATAAGCCTTCGGTGCGGACCTTTTTTTCGCCGGAGTTTTCCAGTTCGCCGGATTGTCGCTTAAACCAAGCCATATAAATTTGAGGATTTCAGGATTGTGGGATTTACGGATTGAAATAATTCGTCAATTCGAAAATTCTACAATCGTTAAATTCTAGTATTCGATTCCTCTCTGCGCCATCACTCCCTTTTCGTACGCATGTTTTATCTGGCGCATTTCGGTGACTGTATCGGCGAGTTCAACAATTGTCGGATGGGCATTGCGGCCCGTCAAGATAATATGAACCATTTCCGGTTTCTTCTTAAGGCTTTCTACTACTCTTATCGGATCCAGCATGCCATAGCTGATGGCGTAGTTGATTTCATCGAGGATAACGAGATCCCAGTCGCCGGACTGGATCGCCTTTTCGCTTTCAGTCCAGGCTTCTTCAACCATGCGTACATCTTCGGGATCTGGCTTTTCTGTACCGACTTTCACAAAACCGCGTCCCATCTGTTTCATCACAAATTTGCCGCCGAATGCTTCCACGGCGTCCAGTTCCCCATAATGCCATGATCCCTTCAGGAATTGGAGCATCAGGACGCGCATCCCCTGGCCTACCGCGCGCAAACCCGTTCCCATGGCCGCAGTTGTCTTTCCTTTGCCGGGGCCGGTATTCACCATGATCAGACCGCGACGAATGTCTTCCATATTTCGTGGACGGTTGATTGTACCTGTTTCGGATTGGATCACATTGACCGGGAGTGGTAGAGTCGGACTGCCCTCGTCCCCCTTGCTTTTCATCGGCGAATCGTCCCGCAGAAGACTCGTGGAAGAGCGGCGCTTTCAGCGCCGCGTTATATCTAAATGAAGAGGTTACGCGGCCCTGGAAGGGCCGCTCTTCCGCGCCGCCAAATGATGAGAGGCGAGCTTCGCTCGCCTGCGTGAGCGGTTGTGGAGTTCGTGGGCGACGGAAGAAGAGAACTACTTCCTAGTGCACGTCTAAAGCCTTGCGCAAATCCACTGGTTGGCCTTTGGTTGGCTGGGATTCCTCGCCGCACAATTGAGCCGCGATTCGCAGCGCATCAATCTCTTTCTTTACGCGGGCAATTTCCTGCTCTTTGATTCGAAGCACGTCCATCGGATTTTTCATGGGTGATTTCCTCTTGTAATTGCGTCAGTCCAATGTAGCTTTGAGCGCCGGGCGACGAAACATTCCGAAAGTACGGAGCGGATTCCTGCTGGAATGGGTCCAAAGGTACTCGTTTGTCCGTGACGCTGAACCAGGATTCAATGCCCAACGTGATATGGGTGTCCCTTCAAAATCATAAAAGCCCGGTATAACTGCTCAAGCAATACCACCCGCGCCAACTCATGCGATAAGGTCATTTTCCCCAGGGATAATGTGAATGCCGCAGTCTTTTGGATATGCTCGCTGAGGCCGTCCGCACCGCCGATAGCAAATACTAAATGAGCCGATCCGCGGTTCTGGTGGTTCCGGAGGAAATCTGCCAATCCTTCCGAGGGAAGCTGCTTTCCGTGGCTATCCAACACGATCAAAGTGTGTCGTTCAGATTTCCCCTCGCACAACTTCAGCAGGTTTCCATCATCTTTTAGGGAAAGGGTCGCTACATTGGCGTAGTGAACCAGGCGATTCAGATATTTATCTGTCAGCTCCTGAATCGCTTGGTCTTTGGTTTTTCCGACCCACGCTATGGTCAATTTCACGAGACAGATTTAACCACGAAAAAGGGTTTCAGGCTGCGAGGCGCCTCGAATACAAAGCACACGGTGACGTGGACGACTTCGCTTAATCTTTCGGTCGAAGCGCCGCTCTTCCACGATGAGGTCGGCGTCCGAATCGGGGAGCGCACCCAAATACAGGCTGAACCCGAAATTAAGCAGGTTTCTTTCGCTTCGCGACAACAGTCAAGCGCTTCTTCCGGATGCGAGCAGGGGCCACGAGTTCGGCGGGACGCAGTTTTTTTGCCGACTTCCACAGACGTTCCAAGTCGTAATATCGACGAGCTTTCTCGGTGAAGATGTGGACAACGAAGTCCACGTAGTCGATCAGGACCCACTCCGCCTGCTTATAGCCCTCGACGTGGGCCGGTCGCAGACCTGCTTTCTTCAGTCTGTCTTCAACTTCATCGGAAATTGCCTGGATTTGGCGCGGGTTTGTCCCACTACAAACTACGAAGTAATCGGTGAATGCTCCCGAGTCTTTTTCAAGCTCAAGAATTGTGATGTCTTCCGCTTTTTTTTCCTGGCAGGCGGCAATGGCAGCTGATACTTGCTGTTTCAGATCATTTTTTTTCATGCGGGACAATCGTCGTTGGTCGTTCGTCCTTGCTCTTTGGCCCTAAATTTAATTCCCCACAATTCATTCTATCTGACAACGGGGAACCATCCGCCTATGCCGGTTTGTAGAGGCCTATTTTTCGGATGTATTCAGCGACGGTGGGGTCCACAAACTTTGTCAAAGGACGCTTTGCCTTCACTGCCTCACGGATAGCGGTTGCGGAGGTCTTGTTGTCCAAATCGCTCAAAAAATGTAGCGTGACTCCACTCAGCGCTAAGTCGCCGCTTGCGGACTGTTTTGCGAACAGTTTGGTGGCTGCGGCCTTCGGGCGCAATTTTTCTGGCAGCGCGTTCGCGACGTCAGCCAGCGAGAAGCCGGGACGGCTGCCTACGATGAATTCGCACTCCCGGAAAAGTGCTTCAGGTTCGCGCCACTTCGCAATGTCCTTGAACGCATCGATCCCAATCAAGAAAAACAGCCGGTCGCTTTTTTTTAATGTCTTCTTCAAGCGCAGAACGGTGTCGATGCTGTAGTTGGCGTCTGTCGTCTTTCGACCTTTGGTCGACGCTGGATCATTCTTGGCCGGCGTTATGTCCGGAGCTTCGAGGAGAGAGGGCACGAAAGACTTCTCGCTCACGGTTGCCAACGCCAGCATTGCGTACCGATGGAAGTAGGACGCCATCGGTTGTGCTGGTTTATGCGGAGGGATGTTAGCTGGAACGAACTCGATTCGGCCGAGTTGAAAACTGTCTCTGGCTTCCCTTGCCAAGGCAATGTGGCCGTTGTGGATAGGGTCGAATGTACCGCCGAATAGTCCGATGTTCATATGTGAAATGGATTTCCTCTGTCCAGGCAAACAGCAGGTCTCTCGACCGCAGAAGATCGTCCGCAAGCGGACGATTTCCCTCCGCTCGAGATGACAATGTCTTTTAACAAGTTCTCATGCAACATCGAAGCTCGCCGCACGCGAAGATGGACACTGCACTCACGGCCATCTTTCAAACGCCTTATGAACTCCCGTGACCTTCGTATATTCCCGTTTCGGAACTACAGTGGCAAGGATGCGAGTGAAGCCCCCCCTTCTCCGCAAACGGCATGTTGCCCCTGCACGAGCTGCCGCGTTGCGTTATGGCGTTGCTGTTCTCAGCATCATTCTGGCTCTAATTCCAGCATTTCTACTTTCAGATCTGGTTGAGAGCCGACTGGTCGTCTTTTCAGTCGCAATCATGGTCAGCGCCTGGTATGGCGGTTGGAAGCCCGGCCTGGTCGCTACCTCGTTTGCGCTGACGGTCAGCTCTTACTTCTCGTTTGCCGGAGCACAGTCTCCGGCTGACTATCGCAAGGCCATCATACATCTGACGCTTTTTGTATTTGTTGCCCTGCTGATCTGTTCGTTCAACGCGGCATTGCGGTCGGCGCAGGAGGGACTGCGCCGCTCGGAATCGAATTTCCGTTCCCTGGTGATGAATGCCCCATACGGCATCTGCCGCTGTAATGCGGACGCCATAATCCTCGACGCTAATCCTGCGCTGGTTAGCATGTTAGGCCGCGAATCGGCGGCCGAGCTAATAGGGCAGAATGTCGCCAACCTCTACGCCGACTCCCAGGAATGGTTCAAAGTTGCTGACTACTTTCGCTCCATGGAGTCCTTCAACGGAATGCTCGCGGAGTGGAACAAAAAGGACGGAACTACAACCAGCCTACGCCTTTCCGGAAGGAGTATCCGTGGCGAGCGCAAGGCGATTTTCTTTGAACTCTATGCCGAGGACGTCACCGAACGCCAGTCGCTGGAGCAGCAGCTCCGCCAGTCCCAGAAAATGGAGGCGGTCGGCAGACTGGCTGGTGGAATTGCGCACGACTTCAACAATCTTCTAATGGTTATTTCCGGATATTCCGAACTCCTGGTGGAAAGAATAGGCGGCAATGTTGAACTTCGCCCGCTAGCTCAAGAAATTGCCAACGCCGCGAACCGTGCCACCGCCTTGACTAGGCAACTTCTCGCCTTCAGCCGGAAGCAGATGCTTATGCCTCGCGTCCTCGATCTAAACGCTTTGGTTAGTGAAAACATGAAGATGCTCACTCGCGTGATTGGTGAGGATATTGATCTGGTCATGGCTCCCGCGACTAGTTTGGGGGCGGTCAAAGCGGATCCTGGCCAGATCGAGCAAGTCATCATGAACCTGGCCGTCAACGCTCGCGATGCCATGCCGAAGGGGGGAAAACTCACGATTGAGACTGCCAATGTCACTCTGGGAGAGGATTACGGCCGCTTTCACGCATCGGCGGCACCCGGGGAATACATCATGCTGGCTATCAGCGACAACGGTGCCGGGATGGATGTAGAGACTCAATCCCATATCTTCGAACCGTTTTTTACGACTAAAGGCGCGAAAGGCACTGGGCTTGGATTGTCCACGGTGTATGGAATTATCAAACAGAGCGGCGGCTTCATATGGGTTTACAGCGAGATCGGCAAAGGCACCACGTTCAAAATTTATCTGCCTCGAGTACCCGTGGACCGCGAGGAAAGAGCTCTTCATCCCTCGATGGCGGCCGCCAAGATCGAGAGGGGGCACGAGACCATTCTGCTCGTCGAAGATGAAACAAACCTGCGTCGGTTGACCAGCGATTATCTGCGTGCGCAGGGGTACACGGTGCTCGACGCCGCCGACGGCGACTTGGCTATTCGGATGTCCGAAGCGTATCCCGACCCAATCCACCTGCTTCTGACGGATGTCATCATGCCCGGAATGAATGGCCGGGATCTTGCGATTCGTCTTGCGAAAGACCGCGGCGACATGAAAGTGCTTTACATGTCGGGCTACACCGAGAATGCGATAGGCCACAACGGCACGCTGGACGCGGGTATCACTCTGCTTCAGAAACCCTTCACCCTCCCGGATTTAAAGGCAAAGGTCCGGGAGATGCTCGACACATCACTCCCTCAGGAGGTTGCCATGGCCGCTCGATCCGTTTCGCAAGCTCATCTCGCCGGTGATCGTAATAAAGATAAAGACCGACTCTCGGCTTTCCGCGCCAAACGCTTTAGCCTTCAGCTTCCGTTGAAGTATCGTCCGCTCGGCGAACAGGACTGGCATAGCGGCACTACGGAAAATATCAGCCGCTCTGGAATGTTATTCCGCGCTGAGGAGTTGATCTCGCCCAATGTTCAACTCGAAATTAATTTGGTGCTTCCAAAAGAGATTGCGGGATTGTCCGCGGCCGAAGTGGTTTGCCGCGGAGAAATTGTTCGTGCAGTGGAAGGAACCGAGCCCACAATGAGTCCGGCGATTGCGGCGAAGATTCTCCAATATCACTTCCAGCACGGGATGGATATCCCCTGGGCGTAGGACACCCTATCCAGTCCGCTTAATCGCTACCTGTTGGTGCTTCGCGGTTTTCAGCGCCCATGCCATTCGGGGGGTGTTGTAGGCGATTCCGAAGTGCCCTTGGGCATCGAGAAGAATCATTCCGCCATGGCCGTTTAGGCGGGCTTCAAGATAATTGATCGCTTCAGCCGCTGCCCATTCCGGGAGATTTCCTGCAAGTACACGGTCCGCGGCCCACTTTGCCAACACCAGCTTCATGATCGGTTCGCCCCATCCGGTCGTCGAGGCCGCGGCGGATTTATTGTCGGCGTAGCAGCCGCATCCGATCAGGGACGAATCTCCCAGCCGCCCGGGAGCTTTGTTCAGCGTACCTCCAGTAGAAGTTGCGGCGGCGATATTGCCTTTAGAGTCGAGAGCGACCGCGCCGACCGTGTCGTGGGATATCGCGGGGGCGAAAAGTTCATTCGGATCATCAGCGGGCCGGGATTGAAACTCCCTCAAGCGTACGATTTCTCTGGGGATGATGAGTTCGCTGTTATCGCAGAGCGGAATCCCATGCTCGGCGGCGAAACGCTCGGCGCCTTCGGCGACGAAATAAACATGAGGACTCTCGCTGAGAATCTTGCGCGCAGCTCGCACCGGGTTGCGGAGGTGCTCGACGCATCCAACTCCTCCGGTTCGCAAAGTGCTGCCGTCCATGATCAGGGCATCAAGCTGAACTTTGCCGTCGCGATTCAGAAAGCTGCCTCGACCGGCGTCGAAGGTGTCGTCATCTTCCATAATGACGACTGCCTCTTCAACTGCGTCAAGTGCCGAGCCACCGCGGTCCAAAACCCGCCATCCAGCCGCGAGGGCGTTCCGAACCCCATTCAGATGAGCTTCGACCATGTCATCCGGAATAGCCCAAGCGCCGCCGTGGACAAGAAGAACTGGAGAGTTTGGCAACGAGTCCTCGAGATCGTAACCCGCGAGTCTAGCAAAATGGGAAGGGATGGTGGTGAGCTGTTTAGAGGTCGCTATTTAGTGAGTCTGCGGATTTCTCGCCACCGCTTCCAGGCTCGCATATGTTCGGCACGACTCCATCATCCAATTAACTCAAACTGCTGCTCTAGCGGCAGTCCTTCATTAAGGCGATCTAGCCAACGCGATAGCAGGACGAAACGGATGAATATCGAGGCTGGCAGCAGGACCGCCAGGGCAACTATGCCAATCTCTTCGTTGGACATTGGGGGTGCTACGCCGCTTGGCCTGCGCTGGCCGCCGGGGCGTCAACGCCCTGGGTGCGAGTCCACGTATACCGGATACGGTGAATCACCGTGATTGTAGACAGCACCGCGATTACCCACAGAACCGGAGCCATCCGGTTGAACAGGGCGCCGATAATCACCAGAACCAAGCGCTCAGGGCGTTCCATAAAGCCCACCTTGCAGGAACCGATCAAAGATTCAGCGCGCGCTCGGGTGTAGCTGACCATAATGGAGCTGATCATAACGAACGCGGTGAGGACCACGTAAAAGAAGCGGTCGTATCGCGCGTAAAAGACTAGCAAGCCCAGGAATTGGGAGGCGTCGCTGTAGCGGTCGATGACCGAATCGAAAAACCCGCCGAAGCGAGTCACGCGGTTGGTGGCGCGTGCGACTCGTCCATCGACGAGATCAAAGAATCCCGAGCCGATGATCACGAACCCCGCATAGCGAAACATTCGTGCCTGATTTTCCGCGTTAGCGGAGCCAAACAGGACGGCCGCGATGCTATTGACCACCAATCCCAGAAAAGTAAGCACGTTGGGGTTGATGTGGGCTAGGGCAAGCCAACGGACGATGGCATCCAGGAGGACGCCGCATCCTCGGCCAAATGCTCTGGTCCAAGTCATTCGGGCCCTGCCATATTCTCGGTATTTGGCAATTGTCTCCCTTGAATGGCGGATTACTCTGCCTCGGCTACATCGAACATGGTGCTGAGGGTAAGGATTTCCATCTCGCGCTTACCGTTCGGGGTTACGACTTGAACCGTGTCTCCGACTTTCTTGTTCAGCAATGCCCTGCCTATTGGTGACGTTGTGGAGATTCTCCCCGAGGCAAAATCGGATTCTTCACTGGTCACGATCTTGTACTCGATCTCTTCGTTCTTGCTGCTGTCAAAAATACGAACCGTAGATCCTAGTCCCACCTTATCTTTGGGAATATCATTCATGTTGATAAGGGAAAAATCCGCCAGCCGCTTGCCCAGTTGCCGGATTCTGGCCTTTACGAACTCCTGCCGCTGTTTCGCCATGTGATATTCGGCGTTTTCGCTGAGATCTCCAAGGGCGGCGGCCTTCTTGATCTCTTTAGGGAGGTCGTGGACCAGTTCGTGTTCAAGCTGATCAATCTCTGCTCGGAGCTTCTTTGTTATTTCCTGGGTCATTCGTTTGGGGATTATAAACCCTCGCCGAGGCTATCGGCAGCTTTCGGACTCTCCCCAGAGGATCGACTAGGAGGCCGGGCCTATGCTATTGATATTTATAACCCTACCACTGACCAAGCGTCGAACCGCCCTCGTTGCGAGCCCCAAATTGCCTTTATTCCCGTGTTGGGATAGACTAAAACATGTGCTGTTCTTCTGCTCCCCCGCTCGCCTCGAT
>Ga0210403_10001883_pt1 | contig 19414 bp, 16 predicted proteins | sample IncBWC19MmetaG_FD_150863 | JGI IMG/M metagenome (GOLD analysis project Ga0210403, IMG submission 150863) | Forest soil microbial communities from Barre Woods Harvard Forest LTER site, Petersham, Massachusetts, United States - Inc-BW-C-19-M | ecosystem: Environmental > Terrestrial > Soil >... | reverse complement strand
CGGCGTTCGTCTTGCGCGCCAACGCGTCCATCGCGTCCCGCACCACGTTCGTGACGATCGCGATACGTCCCTCTTGTCGGAGCGGGATGTGCGGAGATAATCACATATTTCTGAAAAACGGAAGAGAAATTTTTCAGCCGGAGGGCTGGACCGACAAAATCGATTGAGCCGACTCACGAATTTAGCTTTTTGGCGCAGGCAAAATCCAGCTCTCAGGGCCGTCGCAGCCGAAGCTGGCCTGCGCAAAATCGAACTGATTTGCCCGTCGACGCGCGAAACGCCGCAGGTCACGACGCGCCGGAAACGCATTGGTCGCCATAGGACGAGTCAAGGTTCGCTCGCGTAGGGGGGAATTAGACACCCTGCGGCACCACGTCGCCCTTGGCCGCCGCAGATCGCGGATCATGTAGAGGCCGGACGCTCTGGCGGATCGCGACTGATTTTAGGCTGAAGTTCGCGGAGATCGATGAAGACGTCGGCTTGGCGCCGAAGGTCGTCGGCAATCATGGGGGGCTGGGTGGCTATGGTCGAGACCACCGTAACGCGGACGCCGCGGCGCTGCACCGCCGCCACAAGCGAGCGAAAGTCACCGTCACCCGAAAATAGAACCATCTGATCGATGTGCTCCGTCAGCTTCATCGCATCGACCGCAAGTTCGATATCCATACTGCCCTTCACCTTGCGACGACCGCTTGCGTCAATGAATTCCTTGGTCGCCTTGGTAACGACGGTATAGCCGTTATAGTTGAGCCAATCGATCAATGGGCGGATGGAGGAATATTCCTGATCCTCGATGATCGCAGTATAGTAGAACGCGCGCACCAGCGCGCCCCAGTTTTGGAAATCGGTGAGCAGCCGCCGGTAATCGATGTCGAAGCCGAGCGCTTTCGCCGTCGCGTAAAGATTGGCGCCGTCGATGAAGAGCGCGACCCTGTTGGAAGATGACATTTGTTGTTGCCCTCTGGATCAAGGCAATGAAGTCACACTGTGCTCGGATTTGGGAAGACGCCAATTGTGATGGCGCATATTCAACCACGTAGTTAATTCCAGATGCTTTAGGTTTCAAATTACGTCTTTGATAGTTTCTAACAGCAACGTCATTCAAGACCGGAATTAACCTTTGTAAGCTTTGCTATGCCGGATGACGCCTTGCGGGCCCCTCTTACCGAATTATGATGGTCACTCCGGCAAGTTCATGTTGAGGCTTATCGCCGCTTGGATCGCGATGGGTCTCCACAGGCCAGAAATCACCTTGGGAAAGACGGTCCGCAAGTCGCACTGACCACTTGCCGTGGCGCAACTTCGCGCCGACACGATGATGCATGACCGAATCTGGACCAAACGGACCAACTAGACCGATCAAATAATGTCCGCTGATTGGGGCGGACCGGAAGTGTCCGGCGCACCGTCCGGGCGACGCGAATGACCCAAAGCGGTCCGAATTCGCCCGCCGAATTCGCATAGCGCGCATCTTGGACCACCCGCCCACATCCGCGCCTACTGGGCCGAGCAGCCTATTTTGGACGGACAATGGACGCCCCCTGCTGTGCGTTTGGTCCCGTAGGTAGCGAGGGAGGCGACAAATGAAATTGACAAATCGCGTACTCTGCCTCGCGACCGTGCTTGCGTTGTGGGCGGCGCCCGGCTTCGGCCAGAGCGATGGTCTCGACCAAGCCGCCAACGACCTCTTCGCCACTGGCTGAAGCGTCACTTTTCAGCGAAATGATGGTGGGTATCCATAGCCAGGAGCCGCCGGCTGTCTCCGCAGCTTACGATTTTTCGGCTTTCACGACCATCATCGATGTTGGCGGCGCGACCGGCAACATGCTGGCAACGATCCTTGCCGATCATGCGGGGCCGCGCGGCATATTGTTCGACCGGCCGTATGTCGTAAAGGACGCGCGGGCTCTGCTCGCGGCCAGGGGTGTCAGCGATCGGGTTCAGCGGCGAGCATCGTGGAAGCCGTGGTCGCTTGAGCGCGACGTTTGCGCTTGCCCTGAAGCGCGCCCTCGCCGATGATCGCTCCAACAAGACGCCAAAGAATATGCCGGGGAGGACGCCACGATGAGCGCCTTGCGTTGGATTATCGCAGCCCTGTTGCTGTTCGCCGGCGCAGCGCCGTCACTGGCGGAGGGGTATCCGACCCGGCCCGTGCGCGTGGTCGTCGGATTTCCGGCCGGAGGCCCGACCGACGTCATCGCGCGCCTGGTGGCGCAAAAACTTGCCGACAGTCTCGGCCAGCAGTTCGTCGTCGAGAACATCCCCGGCGCGGGCAGCAATACCGCTTCCGGTCAGGTCGCGCGCGCCACTCCCGACGGCTACACCATCATGGCGATCAGCACGGGCTTCATGGTCAACCCCAGCCTTTACGCCAAGGTGCCATACGATCCGGTCAAGGATTTCGCCGCCGTGACATTGGTCGCGGCTTCACCAAACGTCGTGGTGGTCAACCCACAGGTTCCTGCCAGGACGCTGCCCGAACTCGTGCAGCTGATCCGGGACAATCCCGGCAAATACAGCTATGCCGGCCCCGGCGTCGGTTCGACGCCGCATCTCGGCGGCGAACTGTTTCGCCTGACCTACAAGCTCGACCTGGTTCATGTCCCCTTCACCGGCGCGGCGCCCGCCGTGCAGGCGACCATCGGGGGCCACACCCCCATCGCCTTCACCGCGTTGCCGTCCTCGCTTTCGGCGATACAGGCCGGTCAGGTGCGTGCGGTCGCCCTCGCCGCGACGGAGCGCGCGGAGCAAATACCCGATGTGCCGACCTTCGCCGAAGAGGGCGTGAAGGGTCAGGAAGCCGATACGCTGACCGGCATCGTTGCCCCGGCCGGCACGCCCAGGGAGATCGTCGAGCTGCTTGCGCGCGAGATCGCCAAGAGCGTTGCGAAGCCGGATGTCAGGGAGCGGCTCGCGGCGCTGGGCTTCAAACCGGTTGCCAATACGCCCGACGAATTCACCGCGCGCATCAAGCTGGAGATCGACAAATGGGGCAAGGTCGTGCGCGACGCCAATCTCAGGATCGAATGACGCGACGGAGGCAGTGATGCGGCGACCGGGGCGGTGCCGTGGGCGTTTGATATCAGCGCGGTGCCGAAGGTTGCGGAGCGTCCGCGCAGGGGTGATCTGGCCTGAGCGAAAAAGCGCCAGGACGATCAAGACGATCAGCCCGCCGCTGCAGCAATCTCGTGCGCGGCCATGAACTGCGCTTCGAACTCGCGGGCCGGCATTGGCTTGCCGAAGAAATAGCCCTGCCCTTCCTCGCATCCCATGGTGATGAGCAGGTCGGCGATCGCACGGCTCTCGATCCCTTCGGCGATAACGGAGAGGCCGAGCTGCCGGCTCAGCCCGACGGTCGAACTGACGATCGCCGCATCGTCGGAATCGGTGAGCAGGTCGAACACGAACGACCGGTCGATCTTCAGTCCATCGAGCGGGAACTTCTTGAGATAGCTGAGGCTGGCATAGCCGGTGCCGAAGTCATCGAACACGAGGCGAACGCCGAGCTGCTGGATCCTGCGGAACAGGTCGAGGACCCTTTCCTCATCCCGCAGCAGGATATCCTCGGTGACCTCGAGCTCCAGCAGGGACGGCGAAAGCCCACTGGCGTCGAGCACCTCGGCAACTGATTTGGCGAGATCACCCGAATGCAGTTGCGACGGCGAGAGGTTGACGCCGACGCGCACGCCATGTCCGGCCAGCTCCCATTGGCGCGCCTGCCGGCACGCCGTCTCCAGAACCCAGCTGGAGATGCCTTCGGAAATCGAGGAGGTATTGACGACAGGCATGAACATGGCCGGCGAAATCAGGCCGCGCTCCGGATGGCGCCAGCGGATCAGCGCTTCCGCACCGATCAGGCCGCCGTCCACCAGGCGGACCTGGGGCTGATAGAACAACTCGAACTCGCCGCGTTCGACGGCGCGCGAAAGCTCCGCCTCCAGCGTCAACCGTGCCTCGAGCTCCTCGCGGATCGCGCTCTCGAACATGACATGGCCGCCGCGCCGCGCCGCCTTGGCGCGCGAAAGCGCAAGATGGCCATTGCTCAGGAGCTCGTCCGCGTTGTCGCCGTCCTGCGGATACACGGCTACGCCGATGCTGACCTTGATGCGGTGCTCGCGTGTCTCCGCCGAGACCGGCCGTTCGAAGGCGCGCGCAAGGCGCTCGGCAAACTGCGCCGCCATTTCCGGAAATGCCGCGCAGGGCATCGCAATGGCGAATTCATCGCCGCTCAGGCGGGCAACCAGGCCTTCGCTACCGGCCTCTCCCAACAGCCGCTCCGCGACAGCGCGCAGCACGAGGTCGCCGCTGGAATGGCCGAGCAAATCGTTGATCTGCTGAAAGCCGTCGAGGCCGAACACCAGCAAGGCAACCTCGCCGGCGGGCTCTTCGGCATTGGAGATCATCGCCGAAAGGCCGGCGTGCAATGTGTTGCGGTTGGCGAGCCCGGTCAGTGAATCATGTTCAGCGAGATAGCGGATGCGCTCGGCTTCGCGCTTGCGCACCGAGATGTCGCGCAGCACCGCGCCATACTGAAAGCCCTCGGTGCCCTGCCAGCCGGAGAAAGATGCCTCGACCGGAAACACCTCGCCGTTCTTCCGCCGCCCCTCGAACTCCATCACCGCGCCGGCGGACAGCCGCAACGCGTCGCGGATCAAGAACGGGCCGGGCGCATCGGCAACGCCGGCAGCACAGACGACATCGAACGGCTGGCCCGCAATTTCCTCCGCGCCATAGCCGAAGATCGCCTCGGCGCCGGGATTCCAGACCGTGATCAAGCCGTCCTGATCGGTGCAGACCAGCCCGTCGCCGAGCGACATCGCGATGCGCTGAAAGCGGCTCTCCGCAATGCGGCCAAGCACGCCGCGGAAATCGATTTCGTCCAGCGCAATCGCGGCCAGATATACCGCGATCGCCATGTGCCACAGCGAGGTGTCGAGAACGAACGGAAAGAAGGCCTGCAACAGGATGGCGATCAGCTCGGCGGCGAACGCCATGCACAGCAGAACCAGCGCGCGGCGGCCCGCCAGCAGCCGGCGCCAGGCGAACATCATGGTGAGCGCGATGATGCCGATACCGGCGAGCGTGACGACATTCGAAGTCCAGTGCAGCGTGCGGTTCTGCAGCATCGACTCGGCGGCGAGGATCTGCAGCACGGAACCCGAAACGATCCCGCCGTTCGGAATGCTGAAGCGGTCGCCGAGCTCGAGCGCGGTGCCGCCGATGACGACCTTCTTGTCCTTCAGCCGTGCGAAGGTCGCAGCATCGCCCTGCAGCACGTCGATATAGGAAACCTTCGGCACCGAGGTAGCGCGGATGCTGAAGTCGATCAGGAAGGGAGCGTCCTTGCTGTTGTATTTCCCGGCAAGCACGGCGGCCATGGAAGGAAGGAACTCGCCGTCCAGCTTTTCGCCGAACGGATATTGCCGCACCCTTCCATCCGGCTCGACCGCGACATTGACGACCGCCGTCCAGGACTCGCCGGCAAACGGTTTCAGTGGCCGGTTGATGTGGATCGCGTTCGTGTCCGCTCCCGGCTGCTTGAAGGCAGGCAGCACCACGGATCCGGCGGCATCTTTCAGAGCCGCGGCAAATTCCCGGTCGGACGCGGCATCCGACGGCGCGCTGAAATCGACGTCGAAGGCGATATCGCGAACGCCCGCCCTCTCGAGCTGCCGGATCAGATTGGCGTGGAGCAGGCGCGGCCACGGCCAGACACCAACCTTCTCGATCGAGGGGGCGTCGATCGCGACGACCATGATATCGCCGCTGGCCTGGCGATGCAGCGAGGCGAAGCGCAGATCGGCGAGCGCATTGCGCAAGGCATCGTGCCAGCCCGACGCCAGCACCATCGCCAGCGCGATCACCACTAGAATATGCGACCGATAGTGTTTCAACTCGTTCCCCCCCGCATCTCGCATCCCCGCGAAATGCGCCCCCTTTCGATCAGTGCCGGCGGTCAGTGTTTGGCGTTGCCGTTGCCATTGCCGTTGCCGACCCCGCCATTTCCATTTCCATTTCCGTTGCCGTTACCGTTGCCGAGGCCCAGCGCTCCGCCTAACCCATTGACGACGCCCTTCCCGTTGCCAACCGCAGCATTTACAACGCCGTTTGCTCCGGAAACGACATCGGCTGTGACGCCGTTCACCGTTGCGACCGTTGCCGCGGCCGCGGACGTGGTCGCTGCGGCGGCGGAAGCCGTGCTGCCGCCGGCCGACGAATTTCCGCTGCCGTTGCCGCTTGACGCATTGGAGCCCGCCTGGCCGAGCGCAATCGCGGTGCTGACCCTCGACTTGCTGTCGCTCCACACCGTGTTGTTGCCCGTGTCCCTGGAAGCGTGTCTGGCCTGGCCCGGCGTCAGCGCGTCGTGCGCGAGGCCGTGGGTGGCCTTGTTCACGTTCAGCCGGACTTCACCGAGCGCGGTCGACAGGTGAATGACGTTCTCGCCAGCCGGCTTGCTCACGGCAGTCGGCTGCCCCCCAGCCGACGCGCTCGCCATCTTGCCGGACGAGGCGTTGGTGGGTGCCAGCGCGTGGATGACCTTGCCATCACCGACATGCGGCGCCGGGAGGCCACCTCTGGGAACGGGAATACGCTCGATCGAGGATGCACGCGGCCTGCCTTGCTCGACTGGATTGAAGGTGCCCGAACCGCTCAGCGACAGGCCGCCCTTGCCGTTGGCGAAACTCGTCGCGGCCTGGCCCGGCATGATCAGCGCGATCTGGCCGGATTTGAAATCGGAAACTTCGACCTGCCCGCGCTTCACGTCGACGCTCGTGCTCGCGGCATTGACCGTGACGGCGAACTGGGTGCCCTTCACCACGGCGGCGAGATAAGGCGTTTCGACCTCGAAATGCTTGACGTTCTTCTTCTCGACCTCGAGCAGGATCGAGCCGGCCTGTTGCAGGATCGTGGTCGACAGCCCGTCCTTCTTCTCCGTGGGCACGCCGATCACCGAGTTCGGTGCGATCAGGATCGTCTCCTCGCCGCGCACCAGAAGCACACGCCCGTTGCGGCCGGTTCGGATCGTGTCGCCGGGTTTGAGCGTATCTTCCTGCTGCAGCGAAGCTTGCTGCGCGCCGGTCGTGGAGATCCACACCTCGCCCGAGGATTTGCTGACTGACCAGATGCCGTCGTCGGCGGCCATCGCACCCGAGCCGGCCAAGAGGACCAGCATCGTCGCCACGGCACCGCGCATTCCGCCTCCCAAAAGCATGATGTTCCTCAGCTGCTCACCGCCCAGCCCCGAGGATTAGCGGAAATGTTTCAAGATAGGATTAGTGCAACCCACGCAACGCCGGACCGCCGGATTAACCGTTCATTGACCATAAAAATTTATGAAATGTTATGTGGTCGACGATCATCCGCGCGTTCACGGCGTGTCCTCAGTGGAACTACGGGGGAGCGGGCACGCGGGCGTCGACGCTACCCCACCGGGTTACCACTTTTCTCGCCGTCGCCTGTCTCGCTCTGCTTGCAGCGGAGCGGCCAGCTACCGCACAGCAGGCAAACCCCGGCTACGATCCACGGCAGACCGAAAAACAATTTAACGATCAGCAGTCCGACCAGGGGCGTCCGGTGCGGTCGCCGCTGCGCATGCCGCACGCGGCGCGGCCCCGGAACACCGCGGACAGCAAGCCGCTGTTCGTGCTTCGCGGCGTCAGCCTCGTCGGTGCCACGGCGATACCGCGCGATCGACTGGATGCCATTTATCAACCCTATCTCGGCAGGAAGGTATCCCAGGCCGACCTTGGCGCGATCGCGCAAGGCATCAGCGATCTCTATCGCGCCGCCGGCTTTCACCTGAGCCGCGCGATCATTCCGCCGCAGGACATCGCCGACGGCCGCGTGCGCATCGAGGTGATCGAGGGGACCATCACCGAAGTGTCGTTGAAGGGCGATGGCGCCGAGCAGTTCGGTGTCAGGCCGCTGCTCGATCCGGTGCTCGCGGAATATCCGTCGCGGCTGGCGACGCTGGAGCGCCAGCTCTTGCTGATCAACGGCTGGCCCGGCGTCCGCATCCTGGACTCCGCGATCGAGGAGATCGGCGGCCCGACCGGCCGCTTCCGCCTCGTCGTCTATCTCAAGACCTGGCACATCTATACCTGGGCCGGTCTGGATAATCTCGGTTCGGCTTCGGTCGGCCCCTGGCAGACCTACGCCACCGGCGCGTTCAATTCCTATTTGCTGCCGGGCGATACGCTCGCGCTCAATCTCTCGACCATCGCCAACGATCCGCGCCAGCTCGGCTTTGGCCGGCTGTATTACGATGCGCCCGTCGGCACCGACGGCGTGCGGCTCGGGGCGTCTGCGCTCTACAGCGAGGTTCATCCGGGCGACGTCCGGCGCCTTTTCAACGACAACACCCGGACGGAGTCGTTCGAAATCCACGGCAGCATCGTGCCGGTGCAGTCGCAGCAGCAGAGCCTCGTGCTGACGGCAGCAGCCGGATTCAGCAACGTCTCGGAGCGCGACATGTTCGGCCCGATCTACGACGACCACATCCGCACCGTGAGCCTCACGTCGGACTACCGGCTGCAGGACGGTTTTGGCGGGCTCAACTACGCGACCATGACCTACCGCCAGGGCCTCGACATTTTCGGCGCCTCGCAATTCGGCGACGACTTCGCGTCACGCGACGGTGCATCACCAAGCTTCTCGGTGCTCAATTTCTATTTCACGCGCTACCAGCAACTGTTCGGCGACTTCTCGGCCAAGATCGCGATGGCGAGCCAGACCGCGTCCGGCCCGCTCTACACCTCGCAGCAATTCTACCTGGGCGGCGCGGCGTTCGGGCGCGGCTATGGCGCGGCCGAGCTCAGCGCCGACAACGGACTTGCCGGCTCGTTCGAGCTGCGCTTCGACCGGCGGCCGAATTTCCGCTATCTGGCCGGCTATCAGTTCTACGGCTTCGTCGACGCAGGCGCGGTCTGGAACGACGGCTATCGGATCGGCGACGGCCTTGCCCTCACTTCGGCCGGCGGCGGAATCCGTTTCTTCTTCTGGGACGATTTCCAGGCCGACATCGGCATCGCGTTTCCGCTGAGCTACCGCGCGCCGGACAATTCGACCCGCAGCGCACGGCTGCTGTTCTCAGTGTCCAACGCGTTGAAACTCTGTCCCGCACGAGGACAGGGGCCCTGCCTGTAACCAAACCGTCCGCGATGTCTGCCTTGATCACCACCCGATGCTTCAAAGCAGAAGACTGTGGTGCGCCTCGAGCATGGCAAGCGAAGTGTTGGTACCCATTAGCTCGGCCACCGTTTCCGTGCCACCAGAGCCGGTAGCACATTCCAGCAACGTGTTGCCGCCCACGACCTCGGTCTTGAGGAAGTGGCTGAGGTCGCCAGCTCTACCATCCCAGTGCGTGCCCGACAGTACATTTTGCAAATCGAGTTGGTCGCCGTTACGCAGGTCGAAATTGAAGATCTTGTCAGTCCCCGATAGCGCCAGCACGAACGTGTCCTTGCCCGCTCCACCAAAAATCGTGTTGAAGGTGCTGGCGGCGCCGGCGTCCACCCAATTGTCGGTGCCAGACAGGGAAATGACGTCATTGCCGCTTCCGGTCTGTACGACATTGCATCCCTGCCCGGTCAGATTTACCGTGCAGCCTCCGTTGCCAAGCACAATGGTCGTGTGGTCGACGTTCAGCCCCACGACGTGATCGGCCCCATTGCCGGCGACAATCGTATTGTAAGACCCGCCGATCAGGATCTGGTCGTTCCCGTTGCCGGCGACGATGGTGGAAATGCCTGCCAGGGCAGTAATCGAATCCGAACCGTTGCCAACAACAATCGTGTCAAACCCACCAACGAGGTGCATGCTTGAATCCATGCCGCCGTGCAACGCAACCGTCGCGACACCGTTGCCGTTCAGGTTGCCGTTGTCAACTCCGAGATTGCCGTTGCCATTGTTGTTGCCGGAATCGTGCCCGGCGTTCAGATTGCCATTATAGTTGCCGTTGAGAACGCCGATATTGCCATTGCCGTTGTTGTTGCCGTCCGACGGCGAGGCATTCCCCAGGCCGTTGAAGTTGCCATTGAACGCGCCAATGTTGCCGTTGCCGTTTCTGCAATCACGGCCATCTCCTTACGCTGCACAAAGCTACCTTGTTGCACACCCAATATTCGCTATTTCACAACGATGGCGCCTTCCGGGTTTCGACAAGGTAATCGACCAGATGTTTGAGAGATCAGCTGCGACTTTATCCGCCAGACGATCCAAGGAAAAGCGCTTTGTAGTAGCGCTGCAAGCTCTCGCCACGCCGCCGAGTGCCATGGTCAATTCCCGCCGTCGGAATGCCGGCTCCCGGGATATGAATGAGACAGTGAAGCTGTCCAAACTCGACATGTCTCTACAGGTCACCGAGTCCGGCGCGGGTTCCGGCGAAAGCGGACATCAACCGGGAGAGCGGCGATGATCACATCGCCTTGCTTGCCGGCTCGCGTATCGCGAACGCCTCTGGAGCCGTTGCGGGAGCCTCGCCTTTCTTCAGCGCCAGCGGCTTGCCGTGGGTTTCCACCCCGAGCAGCGTGAAGGCGAGCCCGATCGCGAGCCCGCAGGCCGCGAGGAACAGGAACGCCGGCGTCACCGCGTCGATCGTCGCCTTCGGCGTGATCAGGTTGGAGGTGCCCGCGATCAGCGCCAGACACAGGGGGCCTGTGATCTTGCCGACGCCGTTGGCGGCTTGCGCGAGGCCAACGCCGCGCGCGGCGAGCTGCACCGGGAAGATTTCGGCGGAGTATGGCGCGATATTCGAAAATCCCCCGTCGAAGAACAGCGCCGCCGGGATCAAGAGCACGATGAAGGCGGGATAGCCGAACAGCGTGCGGTCGAAAAAGATTGCAGCAGCCCCCAGCGAAATCGCGATGCCGTAGCCCATGATCGCGCCGCAGCGCCGCCGGCCGATATAGTGCGGCAGGAAGGAGAAGGCGGTGCGGCCGAGCATGCCGGTGAGGCTGACGATGACAAAGAGATGGGCGACTTCGACCGGCGTCACGCCCATCAGCAACGCGACGATGGTCGGGCCCCACAGGAAAACGCCGTAGTTGGCCGTGCTGGCGCCGAACCAGACGATGACCGTGAGCCAGAACAGTCTTGGCTGCGCCAGCAGGTCGGCGAAGCTCGACTGTTGTCCGCGCGTTGATGTCGAGCTTGCCGTCAACGGCAATTTATCCTCCGGCACCTTCATCGCCCGCGCGACAATGCGGCGCGCTTCCGCCATGCGGCCGCGCGACACCAGCCAGCGCACCGATTCCGGCGTGACGAACGCAATCAACACGGCGGGGATGAGCGGAATGAAGCCGAGTGCCGCGAGCCCGCGCCAGCCGATGCTCTGCAGCATGGTCGCAGCGATCAGCGACGCCGCCAGCACGCCGAGCGACACCGGGATCACGGTCGCGCTGGTGACGATGGTGCGGTTGCGGGTCGGGGTGTATTCGACGATCAGGGGCACCGCGACGGAGGCAGCGGCGCCGACGCCGAAGCCGACGACAAAGCGCAAGGCAGCGAACAATATCCATGCGCCATCGGGGATCAGGGAGACCGTGCCCGCGCCGAGCGCACAGAGCGCGACGCCGATCACCAGCAGCACCTTGCGGCCGAAACGGTCGGCGAGTGCGCCCCAGATCAGCGAGCCGAGGATGGCGCCGACGCCGGCACTCAAGAGCATCAGCGAAGTCTGGCCGAACGTCAGGTGCCATTGCGGCGCCAGCACCGCGACCAGGAAGCCGACAATATAGTAGTCGAAATAATCAAAGACGCTGCTGGTGATGCCGAGCGCAATGGTCGCCCAATAGCGCGCATTCAGCGGCGCCGTGTCATAAAGCGCGACGAGATCCTCCCTTTGATCTGCCATGGTCGTCCTCCTCCGTGATGTGTCGTTGTGATTTTTCCTCTTGCAGAAAGGCCTTCACGGCCGCCGCGACGGCTGCGGGGTTTTGGCGGGTGGCGACATGGCCGACACCCGAAATGGTTACGGTCTTCGCGTTCGCGATCTCGCGCGCCAGCGACAGCGTATGCGCGGGCGGAATGAGGCGGTCCTCGGCGCCCGCCAGCACCAGTGTTGGCGCGGTGATCCCGCCGAGATCGACCGAGATCGGCCGCGGTATAACGGCGCCGCGGCGCGCCTTCTGTTCGTCGCTCCGCTTGTTGCCGGTAAGGATCGCGAAGGCGTCCGGATGGGCCGCGAGATAGTCGCGCGTGAAGAAATATTCGGCGAATTCGCGAGCCGAGGCCGGCAGCCGGCTGCGCAGTTCGGCAAACCTTGGAAAGTCGGGATTGATCGACGGCAGCGCCGCACCGGCACGGAAGGTGCTCGACAGCACCAGGCGGTCGATACGGTCAGGATGACGCGACGCGAGAGCCTGCGCGATCACACCACCGAACGAGGTGCCGAAGACATGGGCGCGCTTGCAGCCGAGCGCCGCGATCAACGCGGCCGCATCATCGGCCAGCTCTTCGAAGCCATAGGGTACCGATGGATTCTTCGTGCTGCCGGAATCGCGCTGGTCATAGGCGATGACGGTGAAATCGTCCGCGAGCAGCGGTACGAACGCATCGAACATGGAATGATCGGCTTCGGCGCCGTGCAACAGCAACAACGGCGGTCCCTCGCCGCTGCGCCTGAAGGAGATCTCTGTGCCGTTGGCTTCTGCTGTTTCCATTAGTGCAGCACCGTTTGCAGCGCGCCGGCGAGCTCGCGCGCGGGATCGGACGGGATGTAGGGCATGCGCCAGGCGACATGGCCATCGGGACGCACCAGCACCGCGCCGCGCAGCCCCATGTGGATGCCGTCGGAGTCATGTGCGTTCGGCAGCTTGTGCACATTGATCGGCAGCCCGGTTTTCTCGGCGACGTCGCGGCCGGCTTCCATCCAGACATCTCCGAGCGGACCCGCGACGACCGTAAAGTCCTTGTCGAACCAGTCGAGCGTCGAATGCTTGCGCGCCATGTCGAGCCAGATGTGCGGGAAGCGGCCGCCCGGCCGGTCGGTCGGCGTGTAGACACGGGTGAGATGGCCGCCACGCGGCGTGCCGTCGGGGATGACCGCGCCCGCCTCGTAGCTGAAGCCCAGCGCCTGGCCGATGCTGTGCAGATGATTGTCGAGGTCGTTGACCCAGAAGCGGATGCGATCCTCGTTGCCGGAACGCACGGCATCGTCGATCCGGCGGAAGCGGATCATGTTGCCATAGCTGAAATCGGCATTGGATTGCGCGACCGGGCGCCGTTCGACGTCGTAGCTGTCGAGCAGCTTTTCCGAGGCAAGTCCGCGCAGCACATAGACCAGCTTCCAGGCGAGGTTATGCGCGTCCTGCACGCCGGAGTTCAGGCCAAAGCCGCCGGTCGGCGGGAAACGATGCGCGGCATCGCCGACCAGGAACACACGCCGGTTCCGGAAATTCGCCGCCACCTGCCGGCTCATGCGCCAGATCGAACGGTTCAGCAGCGTCACTTCGAGATCGGGCACACCGGTATGCGTGCGGATGATCTCGATCATCTCCGCGTCCGTCCAAGGCCGCGGCCGCTCGTCCTTCTCCCAGCCGATCTGGATCAGGGAAAGCCAGCGATCCTTGCCGTTGGTGTTCAGGATGCTGGCGCGCGGCGGCATGCCCGGCTGCTGATGCTTTGAATAGACCATATAGCCGGCCGCTTCGCGGGCGAGCGGAAAGCGCGAGAGGTCGCCCTTCCAATATTCGTTCAGGATCACGGCAAGCGTCGCGGGCCCTTCCATCTCGATTTCGGCTGAACGCCGCGTCCTGCTGCCGGCGCCGTCGCAGGCGAGCAGATATTTGGCGTGCCAATGCTCGGTGCGGCCGGTCTCGACCGAGCGGACCTCGCAGATCACGCCGTCCTCGACCTCCTCGAAGCCGACGAACTCGGTCGAGAAATGCACCTGCACCAGGTTCGAGTGCTCGATGACCTTGTAGATCTCCTCCTCGACCGCGTCCTGCGCCACCAGCGATTTCCAGGCCGGCGTCTGGCCGAGATTGGGCTCCGGGCGCGAGCGGCTGATCTCGGGCCCCGCGATGCTCTCGACCTGCACGAACATGTCGGACTTGTCCTGCAGGCCGCGATCGCGGATCGCCTGTTCGATCCCCCATTGCCGGAAGATCTCCATGGTGCGGACCCAGCAGCCGCGCGATTTCGGATGATCCGTCGTCGTCGGCGCCTTCTCGACAATGACGGCGTCGATCCCGAAGCGGTCGAGCAGCAGGCCCATGGCGAGCCCGACCGGGCCGCCGCCCACGATGAAGACCGATGTCCGGCGCGTAGTATCCGCAGTGGCGCCCATGCGCTCCCTCCCGCTCTTGTGTTTTGCGAGAGAGTGCGCTCTTTTCGTTATCTCACAAGAATATGTTTGATATGGTTGCGATCTATTTTTGAGATATGGGAGGCAAGGCCATGGATTTGCGCCAGCTTCGCTATTTCGTCGCCGTCGCCGAACGCGGTGGCTTCGGCACTGCAGCAAGCGCGCTCAACGTCGCGCAATCGGCGCTCAGCCGTCACATCAAGCAACTCGAGCATGAGCTTGGCGGCACCTTGCTGGAGCGCGGCTCGCGCGGGGTATCGGTCACGGAGTCCGGCAAGGTGCTGCTCGCGCGCGGCCGCTGGCTGCTCGGCGCCGTCGACGACATCAAGGCCGAGGTGCGCACCGAAAACCGCGAGCCGTCGGGCACGGTACGCCTCGGCGCGCCGTCGAGCCTCGCCGACATCCTCTATGCACCGCTTGCGAAAATCTTTGTCGAGCGTTTTCCGCGGGTGCGGCTCGAACTGAGCGAGGGCCTGACCGAAGCGCTGAGCGACCGCCTGCTCCGCGCCGAGCTCGACATCGGCATCGTCACGGTGCCGCAGCCAAATGATCATCTCGACTATGAGACGCTGGTAATCGAGCAGGTGTTTTTGATCGGCCCACCGCGCGACCCGCTGTTGCAAGGCGGCAAGATCACGCGAAAGCAGTTTAATGCCCTGCCGGCCGCGGTGCGGCCACTCAGCCGCAACCCGTTTCCGGAAGGCGTGCCGTCTTCGCTCCGCGTCGATGGCGCTACGCCAATGAAGCGGATCGCGGCTTCCGGCCTGGGCTACGGGCTATTGCCGTTCTCCGGCATCCACCTGGAAGTAGCCGCGGGAACCCTGTCAGCCGCGCTGGTGCCATGGCTCCGCGCCGACCGCGTGATGGCGCTGCCCCGCGGGCGTCCGGTCAGCCGGGCGACGCGCGAAGTGGTCACTGCGCTCAAGGAAATCTGCCGCGAGCTGATCCAGAAAGGAGAGATCCTGACCGCGCCGGGACGGCTGCAACCTGCGTGGGCTGGCTAGTGGCGCAATATGCCATACGATCGGCGACCGACCCAATGTTCGGCTGTGCCTCTCCATGCCAACGCGAGATATGCAGGCCGGGTTGTCACCAAATTGGTGACATGGTACAGCTTCGCCATGCAGGTGATCGCCCTTCGCACTCTACGAGAATTTTGGGCGCGTCACCCGCATGCCGAAGGCCCAATTCGGGCGTGGTTCGCTATTGCGGCCAAGGCGCATTGGACCAACCCGGCCGAAATAAAGCGGCAGTTCGGCAGCACCGTCGATTTCGTGGGCGACAACCGAGTGATCTTCGACCTCGGCGGCAATAATATCGGCTGATCGTTCACGTATCATTTGCTTTCGGCCGAGTGCTCGTGAAGTTCATCGGCACTCATTCAGAATATGACCGCATCGATCCAGAGACCGTATCATGGCGAAAAAAATGATCCGTCCGATTCGCTCCGAAGCCGACTATGATACGGCGCTGAACGAGATCGAACGATACTTCCAGAACGAACCCCAGCCAGGCACGCCGGAAGCCGATCGCTTCGATCTCCTGGCACTGATTATCGAAGACTACGAGCGTAAGCGCTGGCCGATCGAACCGCCTGACACGATCGATGCTATCCGTTACCGCATGCAGACGGGCGGCTATACCCAAGCCGATCTTGGCCGCCTGCTCGGCTCGCGCCAGCGCGCGTCCGACATTCTGACCAGGAAGCGCACTCTCACAATGAGAATGGCCTGGAAGCTGCACCGCGAGTGGGACATTCCGGCGGAAGCGTTGATCGCGCCGCCCCGAACGCGCGGGCGAAGGTCGGCCGCGTAGCAGCGGGAAGGCCCGCACAATAGCGGAGCTTTCGTCGGTGATAGCGTGCTCTGGCGTAGAATGGCGCCACGGCCGATGAAGATGGGCACTATAGTTTCGCCGTGGCGCTATGATGCTTTGGCCAGCCGGGCGCTACAATCGGCAAAGTTGCGATTAGCTACGATCTTGCGCTACGCCCCAAGGCGGCGTTGTGCTGATTTCACGCTTAGTCCGCTTACCCTTCGACACCGGTCCTCTTGACCAATCCCAGGCTCGACGCGATGGGCCATTTTCGGACTCATCCATCGCAGCAAATTGCGTCCTGTCCCATCGCTCTTGCCGCGAGCACACGCGGGCTTCATTCGGGCACCCCCGCCTTCCGAAACCCCTCGACTAGCAGCTTTAAGTTTGTTTGCCCGCCCCGACTGATCCGCCCAGATATTGTAAAGGTCGGATCGATCTCAAGCATACGTGCCGCCGCCTCGCGCGCCTCGGCATCCCGTCCAAGATGCGCCAAGGCGGACGCCAAACCACGGAAAGCTACCCCATCGGACGAGTTCTGACGAAGAGCCCTCTTAAAAAACGCGACCGCCTCGTCGAAGCGGCGAAGTTCGATCAAGGCAAAACCGATGCCAGCAAGATAATTGTGAATGACGGGGTCCAACGGGCTCACGCGAATGCCGCGTTCAAAGCTCCGGATTGCTTCTTCGTACTGGCCTGCAAGTTGGTAGACCCATCCTCTATAGTTCCACACGAAGTGAGAATTTGGATTGGTCGCGACCGCACGATCAGAATAATCGATGGCAGTCTCGTCGTCGCCGATAAACAAGGCGGTAACCAACCCGGCGGTGCTCAGAGCTCTCTCGTCATTCTCGTCGAGGCTTAATGCCAGGCGAGCCAGCCGAATTGCTTCGCTGCGATCGAATTGAGGATCGGTAGAAAAGCCTAGACCAACGTTGTTGAAGTGGCCATTGGCCGCGGCTACGGCGGCCGAAATAGAGCGAGGATCAAGGTCTAAGGCACGATGAGCCAGTCGTATCGATTCGGCAAAACCTTCTCGGGTCCTTAGAGAAGATTTCTGCCTGGCCCTTAATGACAAATCATAGGCCGTTAGGTTTTCCAGCGGGCGGCGGGTCGCCATTTCAATTTCTGTTTGACGCAGCTTGGGCTCAACGGCCGAGACAACAGCGACCGTTACTTCGTCCTGAAGAGCGAAAACGTCCGTCAGGTCACGCTCGAACTTGTCTGCCCAGATGTGCGCGCCCGTCACTGCATCAATCAACTGGCCTGCGATGCGAACCTTCCCCGACGCCTTGCGCACAGACCCTTCAAGGACGTAGCGCACGCCAAGCCTGCGTCCGACCTCCTTGATATCTACTGCTTTGCCTTTGAAGGTGAAGCTCGAATTGCGAGCGATCACGAACAACCATTTGAACCGCGAAAGCGCAGTAATAATCTCTTCGACCATCCCATCCGCGAAGTATTCCTGTTCGGGGTCGCCGCTCATGTTCTCGAACGGCAATACCGCGATGGAAGGCTTGTCCGGGAGCACAAGAGTGCTCTCGGGCGCAACTTCGCCGAGATTTGAGCCCGCAGCCTCCCGCACTTGTCCGACGAAACGGATTCCCTTGCGCGGCAACGTTTTGATCAGGCGCTGCTCATCCCCGGAGTCGCCGATTGCGCTTCGGGCGACATTCAGCCGGGTCGTTAGTGCTGCGTCTGAAACGCTGCGCCCATTCCAAACGGCATTGATGAGGTCGTCTTTACTGACCACGCGCTCCCTGTTTCGGATTAGGTATTCGAGCAGATCGAACACCTGTGGTGCGATGGTAACGACCTCTGCCCCGCGATGCAGTTCGCGCCGGTCGGTGTCAATTGCGAACTCCTCGAAGCGATAGCGCAAGTTGCCACCCCTCACGTAGCCTCCCATCGCAGGAAGGCATCGTCGCACACCCAAAGAATAAGCCGCCGGTAGGAAAAATGTAAGCCGGTGGTTGAGCGGGTTTTAAGCCGTGGCATCTCATCTGATGCAGCGGAGGCCGACTTCCGGTATGGGTCATTCGCGTCGATATCGCCATGTCCGCTCTCTCGTCCGCTCTCCACAATACCGGACATTAGCAAATCGGTCCCGCGCCGGATCTGCGAAAACCGGTACGGCGGCCGCGGTTCCTGCATCCTTGCCTCGGTCGATTCGGTGAACATGACGCACGGGCGAGCGACCCAATGATCGGCATAACGAGTGCAATGAGTCTGCACGAGGTCTGCTGCCTGGCCGCTTCGCCTGGCTTTTGCCTGATCGCAATTTGGCGAAGGATAGCGCAAGGACCGGCGAGGCGCAGACCACCGACCGCTTGATAGCAGGATAAAGCGACCAAGGTGCGTCGCGGTCGATCGTGTGACAGTGCAGAGAGTTATCGCAACTTTTCTGGCATGGACGCGCCTTGCAAGAATAGGGGTTCTCCTTTGCGCTCAACATGTCAGCACAATGTGCTAGCGACGCGGCCCGATTTGGTCTCGCCGCGCCGTTGCGTCTAGCAAGGCGCTGCCGGACCAGCCGACGCCGGTCAAGGCTCGCGCTGCGCGCGCCCGGCTCCGCCGGCTGGCGGCCTTGACCAGCGCAGGCAGGCCCGGCGTGTTCGGCCATGCGCCGATGGCTCGGCGCGAGCGATATGCCGCTCCCGCTGCGGCGAACAAATTTGCGCCGTTCTCTGGATTGAGTCTGCGGTCCGCGAGGCGCCATGGCTGATCAAAAATCTCGACCTAGACGAATGCGGCTGGGATCGTTGCCCGACGACCTCTACGACTATTTGCGGCCCGCGCCTCGACGAAGACGCCGCCCGGCAAGCAGGAAGCGGTCCGAGTGGACCGTGACCGACGACTGGCCCGCCGAGGTCCCGATCACCGAGGCTGAGATCGAGGTGTTCGAGGCCTGGTTCGGCGATCTGTTCGACGAATTGTTTTCGACCCGCCACTGACCCTTTGGTTTGGAGACCGCCATGACGATGCCGGTTCGTGCTGCCCTCTACCTGCGAGTCTCGACCGGCCGGCAGGCCGACAGCGATCTCTCCATCCCGGACCAGCGCCGCCAGGCGAAGGCCTATTGCGCGTCGCACGGCTGGGAGATCGTCGCCGACTACGTCGAGCCCGGCCAATCCGCAACCGATGATCGGCGACCGGAATTCCAGCGCATGATCGACGCGGCGACGACCAAGCCGCCGGCGTTCGACGTGATCCTGGTCCACAGCTTCAGCCGCTTCTTCCGCGACCAGTTCCAGCTCGAGTTCTACGTCCGCCGCCTCGCCCAAGCCGGCG
>Ga0210403_10001882_pt1 | contig 19416 bp, 13 predicted proteins | sample IncBWC19MmetaG_FD_150863 | JGI IMG/M metagenome (GOLD analysis project Ga0210403, IMG submission 150863) | Forest soil microbial communities from Barre Woods Harvard Forest LTER site, Petersham, Massachusetts, United States - Inc-BW-C-19-M | ecosystem: Environmental > Terrestrial > Soil >... | reverse complement strand
AGTTGCCTTGATCAAGCGCTTAATATCGACCCATATTATCCGACCGCATTCAGACTGCGCGCCAGTTATCGTCGAGAGCAACTTAGCAATGATCCCAACTGCAATCCTCAGTCGATTTGCGAACAAATTGTCGCCGACTACGAGATGTCGATCAAGTTGAACCCAGGGATAACTAACCCAGCATGGGGAAGTTATGCCTACTATCTTCTTAACAACCGATTGCCGACTCAGGAATCTCGCCAGAGAGTGGAAGATCTATTGTTGCATCTGAAGTCGTTGGATCCGTATAGCGCAGTATATTTGTCTATCCTAAAGGATTACGTTTCAAAGTATGGCGACGACAAAGCAAAAACCGACGTTGTCATTCAAATACGGCATTCGATTGCGAACCAGCCGCGAGCGCAACAGCGCGATCTGAAATTACTACTTCTGCGGTCAATGAAGAAATTTCAAAGGACCACTGAACTGATTACCGAGCTATCATCGTACGACACAGATCATCGCTGGCAACAAGAAGCGGATTTCATTGAGTTAAGAGCCGAGATCTATGCAGAGATGGAGGGAAAGCCGTTCGAGGCAATTCGACGCATAGAGTCATACAAGCAGTATCCGAAGAACGACGAACTCTTGGCGTCCATGCTTCGACTTCTGATTCTCGTGAAAAGGAATGCCGATGCACGTAAATTATTTGACGAGCATTCTGTTCGGCTGAGCCCCGATATCCGAGACTCTATTGAACGCGATTTGTTCGAGTCCGCGGGAAATTATGATGGCGCCCTCGCAATTGTGCGACGCCAAAGCGAAAGGGCCCGTTTTCCAGCAAAATTCGTGCTATATGAAACTCACAATCTGTTAAAGCTTGCGCGGTGGAGCGAGGCTGAGGCAGTAGCTCGAAGAGTTTTGAACCCTGCGCACTTTTCGAACGAGTTCGACGCGTTGATAATAAACCTGGAAATTTCCGTGCAGCGACAGGGACGCAAGGTCGACAAAAACCGACTTTCGCGCCTTGTTGAAGATAGCGGAACTGATCCGATGGTGCAGGCATGCGCAGAATTTCTAATTGACGATAAACAGAGCGCGGTTCAGAATTTGACCAAAGCGGTTGAGAAAGATCGGACTCTGGCCTATACGATCCAAGATTGGGCGCTGTTCGACCCGCCCGCCAATCGAGCTTGGTTAACGGAAGCCCTTGAGAAAGTCGGTTTAAGCGCCGGAATTAGGTCAAGCGAAACAAAATCGTTGGGTCTAGCGAACTACGCGTAGCGCTTTCGGTACTTCGCTACCGCGCCTGCTATTTCCGCGTGCAAAAGAGTCAAGAGACTGTGGGACGGTAAGAGAGAATTTCGTCTCGGGCGTTTACTCGGAGAGGCTGCTGCCAAATGGGCAAAGCGTGTCCGCCGCATCGAGCACGATGCAACGGTGGACGCGCTACGCGCTCGCTGCAAACTAGATGTTATTCCAACTAAGGCCGCCGCGACTCGGGCGCTGACATGCAACCCTTGATCAATTTGCGTAGTCTTTGGCGCCATGCGACCCTCGAGATGTACCACTGCAGCACATCTACAAATATCACGGCACCCGGGTAAGCAAGAACGGCGGGAAGAGCAGAGCTTGAGGGTGGAGTTTGCGAATCGAATTGATCTAAGCCGTGAGAAACGGCCTGTACCGGCTGGTTCGTCTTCACTCTTGCGGGCCAGTGCCCGTCCGCAGATGACAATACCGTAAAATGCGATCACCTCGCCGGGCCCGCGACAAAAATCGCAAACCTCGCCAATAACGTCGGGAGAAAACGTTTCATGCGGTATTTGAAGATCGGCGCGGCTGCGCTGGCGGCACTGGTGCTTGTCGGCCTGATGACGGTGATCGTTCAGGATCGGTTGAGCCAGCCGCCGGCGCCGGACCGCGCGACCCTGATCGCGCAGGCGGCGCGCTATCATGCCCGGATCCAGCGCGACCATTACGGCGTGCCGCACATCAGCGGCCCCACCGATCCGGACGTGGCGTTCGGCTTGGGCTTCGCCCATTCCGAGGACGATTTCGCCACCATCCAGGACGCGGCGCTGATCGCGCGCGGTCAGCTGGCAAGCGTCGAGGGTGCCAAGGCGGCGGTGACGGACTATCTGGTGCGGTTGCTCAAAGTGCGCGAGACCGTGACGTCGCAATACGACAGCGTCCTGCCGCCCGATGCTCGCGCGGTGCTTCAGGCCTATGCCGATGGGGTGAATTATTACGCCGCCCTGCACCCGGAAAAGGTCGACCGTGGCCTGTTGCCCATGACCGGCCAGGACGTGGCCGCCGGGTTCGTGTTCCGTACCCCCTTTTTCTACGGGCTCGATCACGTGATCGGGAAGATTATGGCGCCCGCGCCGAAGGCGAGTCAGGTCGCCATGACCATCACCGAATCCCTGCCCATCGGCTCCAACGGCATCGCCGTGGCGGCCTCGAAGTCAGCGGACGGCGCCACGCGTCTACTGGTCAATTCGCACCAGCCCTATACGGGGTTCGTCGCGTGGTACGAGGCGGTGCTCGATTCCGGCCAGGGCTGGCACGTGGCGGGCGGCTTCTTCCCTGGCTCGCCCTTCATGCTGCACGGACACAACGCCCACTTGGGCTGGGCCAACACCGTCAACGCCCCCAATGTGTCAACCGTCTATCGGCTGGACGTGAACCCCGCCAATCCGGACCAGTACCGGCTGGACGGTGAGTGGAAGAACTTCGAGAAGGGCGATGCAGCCATTCGCGTGAAGATCCTCGGGCCGCTGATCTGGACAGTGCACCGCCCGCTTTTATGGTCGGTCCACGGGCCGGTGTTCACGACCGATCACGGCGTGTTCGCAGTGCGCTACGCCGGCATGGGCGAGGCACGCCAGTCGTTGCAGTATTATCGCCTCAACAAAGCGGCCAACCGCGACGAATGGTTGGCGGCCATGCGCCTTCAGGCTCTGCCCAGCATCAACTACATTTACGCTGACGAGAAGGGGAACATCGGCTACGTCTACAACGGCCAGTTCCCGGTGCGCTCCGATGGACGAGACTGGACGCAGGTCCAGCCCGGCGATCGGTCCGACCTGGTCTGGCACGGCTATTTGCCATTCGAGCGTGAGCCGCAGATCTGGAATCCCAAGTCTGGGTATGTGTTCAACTCCAACAACACTCCGTTTCAGGCCACGGGAGTTGAGGACGAGCTGAAGCCGGCCGACTTCAGTCCGACCATGGGCGTCCAAACCGACATGACCAGCAGAGCCTATCGCGCACAGGAGACCTTCGGCGCCGATGCGGCCATCACCGCCGAGGCGTTCCGCGCCTACAAGTTCGACCTCGCCTACAGCGACCGCTCCGACTTCGCCCGAGAGATCACCGAGGTGATCAAGATCGATCCGGGGTCTGACAATGACTTGAGTGCCGCCCAGGCGCTGCTCAAGGGCTGGGACCGGCGCACCAATATCGGCAGCCGGGCTGCGGCGCTGGCGGTGCTGATGCATACCGAAGCCGCGCATTCGGACAGCCATCCCGGCGTGCCGCCCATCGAGGCCCTGCGTCACGCCATCAAGACCTTGAAGACCCACTTCGGCCGCATCGATCCGGAGTGGGGCCAGGTCAACCGCATCCGCCGGGGCAGGCTCGACTTGGCCCTGGACGGCGGGCCTGACATCTATCGCGCCGTCTATGGCGTTGCGCAGAAGGACGGTACGTTGACTGCTTCAGCGGGCGACACTTTCATCATGTTCGTCACCTGGGACAAGACGGGCGCCCTGTCCTCCGACAGCATCAACCAGTTCGGTTCGGCTACGTTAGATTCGCATTCGCCCCATTACGCCGACCAGACGCAGCTGTTCGTGGCCATGAAGACCAAACCGGTACTGTTCACCCAAAGCCAGCTCGCCGGAAACGTCGAGGCCGACTACCCTCCCGGCAACCACTGAGCGCTCAGTAGCCAACCACTGACCGTTCAGTCGGCGAGTGGCGAGGGGCGTACTTGAAAGTGCACCACCAGCGGCTTCATCCCTTTGCCGCCTTCCTTGTGCCACGGCGTGCGATCGCCGCTCGTAATCCAGAGGCCGCGGCCTTTCCAGCCCCCGGCGGCATCATCGATGCGGCCCTCCAGACCCTTGGCATAGAAACCCAGCGGATAGGGAATGCGCAGCGTCACGAATTTACCGTCAACCAGCGCGTGCACGCCGTCAAACAGATTGCCCGTCGCGATGGGCACGTTCGCGCCCAGCCCAAGCGTGTTGTGTTGATCGACCCAGGTGTAATAGCTCGATTCGACGCTCATCTGCGGCACATTCACAAATCCTGGCCCGGGCAGACGGTGAAAACTCCAGCCCTCGGGACAATGATCTCCCGTTGCGGTCGGTCCGTTGAGCGGACCCTTGCATTTGCGCCGATCGAATTGTCCCAAATCTCCGCTTGCCAAGGACACCCACACCACACCATTGCGATCGATGTCGGCACCCCGCACACCGAAGCCCGGCGCCGGCACATTGTAGATTTCGCTGAGCCGAGTCCGCGGTTCGAAGCGAATCAGCGCGCCCGGATAACGAAACGCGACCGAGCCCCAAACGCTGCCGTCAGCCGGACTCGGCATGACTGCGTAGAAGCTCGCCGCCAAACGTTGGTCCCTGCTCTGATTTGCCGGTTGACCGGGTTCGGTCCAGGCATCCAGCTTGCCGTTGCCATTGGTGTCGAGCACGAGCGGCGCCCAACCTTGCGAAGCCGCCGCATCACCCGACGAAATGAATTTCTTCGTGTCGAGCCAGCCCACCACCTCTCGTCCACCGCTGGTCCACAGGGTATCGCTTGCATCTTCGGCGAATTGCAGATGATGCGTACCGAAGCAGGTATCGACAAAAACATACTTGCCGCTTTTCGGCTCATACATCGCCAGTTGGCGATCGGATGTGTTGAGGGGAAATGCCATCGCGGAGGGATGCGTGGAGCCTTGCTTGCAAAACGCGGGGTTCGCCGCCGCGCGAATCCGCGCGGTGTACCAGACGCGGCCGGATTGATCCAGCATCGGATTGTGCGCAACCGCCCGGCTGTCCCAGATCCGCTCATCTCCCCAGTAGGGCGACGGCTGAATCACCGGATCGTCGTGCGTCGTCGGTGTATCGGCGTCGCGCACCAGGGCCTGGAACGTGGTGGCGGTATTGTGCTGCGGATCCAGTATCGGGAAGTTGTCTGTGCTCAGCTCCGGGGCGCCGTACAACAACCCATAGGCATTGACGCTCGGATTACGCCGATCGGTTCCCGAAAGATCGTGCAAGTAAGCCTTGCCGTCAGACCAGTCACGCACCGTGGCGACGACGTTGCGCTCAATGCCGCTCGGACGCTTCGGCTGCGCTGCCGGCACTTCGCCGGCGGCTATACGATCGGTCCAATCCGCCAGATAGTGAATCGGAATACCGGCAAGAGTCCCTTGCACGATGTTGATCATCTGGCCGCCGGCTTGACCGGATTGCAAACGCAGCAGCCACGCCTCCTCCGAAGTCTTGGACGGCCCCGACGACTTCGGAATCGTGCGCGTCGCCGAGTTGCCCAGCTGATGGCAACCGACACAGCCCATGTTCTTCATCCACATTAGATACCCATTGCGGCCGCCCGCGAGCGTCGCCACCTGCGCCTCCTCGGGAATTTTCATCATCGCGTACCAGTAAGCAGCCGGATAGGTTTTGGCGGCCGTGGCCGCATCCGGCGCCGCGAGCGCGATGAGATTTAAAACGCGGCCCGGAGTTGCATCGCTTTTCGCAGAGTCCGCCAGGCCATAGCCGCGTACCCAGACGCGGTAATTCGCTTTGGGAAGTTCCGGAATGAGATAGCGGCCCGCCTCGTCGGTGACGACGATTTTGGCGAAGCGGGTTTGAAAATCCTGCGTCTCGGCAATGACCCACACGCCGGCTTCCGCGCCGTGCGCGCTCTGGACGGTGCCGCGGATTTCATCGGGCGCCACCGCCGCTTCCCCGAGGACGGCACCCTCACCCGCCAAACAACCCGCGAGCGCAACCAGCGACGCTATGACGCATTTGAGCTTCGGTGAATTCATGGCACCTCCGATGCTTTATCTTACCTTGAGGCGCACCACGGGAAAGTACAGCCCCACCTCCCGTCGCCGCCACCAGAGACCCTGGGATCTTTCCTCGCCGTCGGCAAAAGTGTAGTCGTAAAACCGTGCGCGAATATATTGCGGTCGCTGGTCGGCGAAAGGATTCTTTTCCAGCAAGGCTGTAACTGCGGCTTCGTTTTCGAGCAGCCTTTCGAGAAATCGCGGAAACCAACTGACATTCCGCGGATCATCGAGCGCGGCGAACCACATCTGCCAATCGAGTCGCGGCTGGTGTGGGATGTTCCAGAGCGGGCGTCGCGCCACATCACCCGGTTTGTAGCGAAATTCGTACTCGCGCCATTCGAGGCCGTCTTGCGAGCCCTCGATGACGATTTCCTCGCGCTGTGTCGTCATGACGGCGAACAATCCGTAACTGCTTACCAGGCGCATGGGCTCGATCAGTTGATCAATTTTACGCATCGCTGCCGGCGGGCTGCCGCCGAATCGTAGATCCATCTGCACCAGGCTCGAGAACACCAGCAGCAGGCCCAATGCGCCAACGAGTCGCGACACGGTTTTTGGCGCCTCCTGTTGCGAGCGTGCCGACAGAAGCATTGTGAGGCGTTGCGGCAGAATCTTCCGCACGGCCACATCGTCAAACAACAGCAAGCACAACAACATGGTCTGAAGATTGAACCAGTTGTAATTACCGGTGATCAGGATGGAGCTTTGCAGCAGCAGAATGCCGAACGCGGCCAGGAAACGCAGCCGCCGCGGGCAGAATATTAGAAATGGCAGCACCAGCTCGACGACAAACAAGCCGCCGGTGGCGAATCTCAACACGGACGGCGTCAATTGCGCGGCGTACCAGGCGACCGGCGAGGGCAAGGGCTGGGTGAAGAAATGATATTGCAGCGCCGACAGGTTCCACCAGTTCGGATCGGCGCTCAGCAGCTTGACCACACCCGACATGAACATGAAGCGAAACAGCAACCAGCGCAGCAGCCAGATGCCCGGCGCCCGAGCGAAACTCATCAGCAGGGCAAGAAATCCGGTCTCGAGCAGAAACGTATCCCATTGGAAGGACATGAATGTCTGTCCGCCATACAGCAGCGAGAGATACAGCACATAGAGCAGAAACAGGCTTATGCGCGGCAGCACATTGAAGATCAGTAGCAGCGAAAACCCCGCGCCAACCCAGCACACCGCCTGGATCGCGAAGTCGCCGGCGTTGATCCAGAACAGCATGGGCATCACAAAGAAACGCTCCGCGCCTGCCCGTCCGCCGATCGCCTCGACCAATTCTGCGAGTGGCAGGATGCCATGGCTGCCGATCAGTCCCAGGGCCTGCACGCCAAAGGACGTGAAGGCCGCCAGGTAGATCAGCCCGAGCACGCGCAGAAATAGGAATGAGACAATATCGTAGCGCGGCGGCCCGTAGTCCCTGCCCCACAGAAACAAGCTGATGCGATGGAAGGCCGCACGGTGTGCCGCGATGAAGGCATAAATCAGTTCGGAGATTGCCGCGAAACCGGGAAGCCTTCTATACAGGCCAAGCCAGAATCCCTTGCCGCGCGCGTGGCTTAAGGTGAGGAAGCTCGCTTCGGCGGCACTCGCGCGGCGTCCGTCGGGCGGGATGTATTGCACAGCGCGTTGAAAGTCCGCCAGTGGAATCTCAGGATGGTGCGCGGCCACGTCCTGATATGCCCGGTAATCGACCGCATCGGCCGTGAGCTTCTGCCAATAACGCGCCCAGAAGACGCAAAACGCGCAATCAGCGTCGTACACCAACAAGGGCCGCGCATCATGAGGCGCATCGCCAGGTCGGGCGGACGGATCTTCACTTGCCTCTTGCACGTAGTGCTGCCTAAAGCCTTTGCCGATATAATTCGCAAGCCAGTCTCGGCATCATAGTGTATATACCAAGACATGCTGATCGACCGTAGAACCGTGATAATCGGCGCGGCCTTGGCCGCCGTCGGAACTTCTGAGAGTGCCATGCCTGACACAGCGGAGGTGCAGATGAATACGCCAACTGAACGAGTACTGGGAATCGGGGGATTTTTCTTCCGGAGCCAAGACCCCAAAAAATTGGCGCAGTGGTATGAACTCAATCTCGGGATTGACCATCGAGTGTGGCAACAAGCCGCCGGCAAGACCGCATTCACCCCGTTTGCGATGGATACGGACTATTTCGGATCGAAGCAGCAAGCGTGGATGGTGAACTTTCGAGTTCGAAGTTTAGACGCCATGGTCGCGCAGCTGCAGAAGTCCAACATCGAGGTCAAGGTGGATCCTGAAAAATCTCCCTACGGTCGATTCGCCAGACTGCACGACCCGGAAGGCAATCCCATCGAGCTATGGGAACCACCGGCAAGCCCGGCATAACCATTTGCCTGGGAGGTATCCACAGCCGAGTGTGACTGAGCACAACGAAGCACAACCGACTCCCGCGGCTCAGCTCAGTCTCACTCCGGCAGGTTCATCTTCCTCAGCATCGCGGCGAAGCGAGCGTCGCCGCGAAGCGACGCGAACGCCGCATCGTTCCTGAAACCGTACAGATCGCTGCTGCGCTGTTGGTAAGCGCGATCCAGCCATTCGAAAGCCTTGTCCTTTTCGCCGCGCCACGCATAGAGCTCCGCGATGTCGTAAGTCTTTGCATTCCCTCGATTGGCGATAAACTCATCGAGTGCCTGTTGCGACTCTTTGGCGTGACCCAGCGTATGCTCCGCCCTCGCGATGCCCCACAGACGAACTTCCCCGTCACTCACTTGCCGGAACGTGGTCAGCGCCGCCGTGGCGTTGCCCTCAACCAACTGGAGGGACGCAAGATTAGCCAACAGAATAGGCGATTCGGGTTGGATCTCAAGTGCCCGGCGAAGGGCCTCGTGGGCGGCTGCAAACTGCCGGTTCGCGGTGAGTCTCGAGCTGAGGACCAGCCACGCCGTGGCCGACAACGGATCCAATTCGGTTGCCTTCTTCGCCGCCGCAGTCGCCTCAGGCAGCCGGCCGAAGTCACCTAGCAGCACGACGTACAGCCATTGTAGCGCGCTGTTGGTCGAATCGTAGGTGAGCGCCTTCTCAAAATCCGCCTGTGCCCCGCTCCAATCCCAGGTGCGCCGAAGTCGCATATAGCTGCGCACCGCATGAGCGTCGGCATCGTCCGGAGCCAGTTCTACCGCCTTGTTCGCCGCCGCCAGCGCTTGCTGCTGCCCTGCTGCATCAGCGCTGGGATCCGCGACGTAGGACTCCGCTATGGCGAGTCCGGAGTAGGCGCCGGCGTAACCGGGATCCAGTTCGACCGCCTTGCGGTAGGCTTGGGCGGCGCGCCGAAACCCGTCGAGTGTTCCCCGATCGAAGAATTGCCGACCGAGGAGGTACTGGTTGTGGGCTTCGGGACTGGAAGTGCGCTGGGAATGGGTTGCCTCCTTGCCGGGAGCAAGTTTGACCTTGAGCGCAGAAACCACGGCGCCGGCGATTTCATCCTGTATTTTGAAGACGTCACGGACGTCGCGATCGAACGTCTCAGACCAAAGGTGCTCGCTGGTATCCGCGCGAATGAGCAGTGCAGTAATTCGCAGCTTATTGCCGGCCTTGCGGACACTGCCCTCGAGTACGTTCGCGACACGCAGCTCCGCAGCAATGGTCTCAAGCTTTTGGGCCCTCCCCTTGAAGTAAAAGGACGACGTCCGCGCCGGCACCCGCAGATCCGGAATCTTGGAGAGCAGCTCGATCAGCTCCTCCGATAGACCGTCAGAGAAGTATTCCTGATCCCTTTTCTCGCTCATGTCGACAAACGGCAGCACTGCAACCGAGTGCGTCGAGAGAGTTGCGGCTGATTCCCCGAGACTCGCCGTCGGCGGCGCGCTCAGCCCCCTCGAGACCGGAATCGCGACCGCATTCGCCGCGATCTTCGCCTGCGCTACGGTTTCACGATGCAGGGCGTATCCAATCGTGCCAAAAATTGCGGCGGCTGCTGTTGCGGTGACCCCAACCACCGTCCTGTTTCGCCGTACGAACTTGCGCAAACGATCATTGAATCGGGCCGGCAGTGCCTCGATGGGTTTCCCATCCAAGTAGCACCGCAGATCGTGCGCGAGCGTGGCGGCACTCGCGTAGCGCTCAGCCGGGACCTTCGCGAGTGCTTTGAGCGCTACGGCATCCAAATCGCCGCGCAGTTGTCGATTCAGTTTTTCTGCCGTGGTGGCACGGGCCGCGATAGCCTCTTGATTGTGCTGTGTGCTGGGCTTTTCCACGTCGACCGTGGCAATGGCATGTTCGAGCATCCCGATTGACGCTGCGCTCTTTAGTCGATAAGGGCGAACTCCTGTCAGCAGCTCGTAGAGCAGCACACCCAGGGAATAGACGTCGGCCCGCGCATCGACCGGATCGCCTCGCAGCAACTCGGGGCACGCGTAGTCAGGCGTCAGTGCCCGGCCGTAAACACTCGTGAGTAGCGTCAGATCCGTTTCTTCAGTCTCCAGCAACTTCGCGACGCCGAAGTCCAGCAGTCGCACCTGACCCGACTCGGTCACCAGAATATTGGAAGGCTTGAGATCACGGTGGATGACATGCTTCTCATGCGCGTATTGCACGCCCCCGAGTACCTGAATCAATAGCTCCAGGCGCGCAGAAATCCCAAGCCGGTGCGCATCGCACCAATCCGTCAACGGATTGCCTTGGACATACTCCATCGCCACGTACGGCAACCCGTTGGGATCGATTCCGGCATCGTAGAAACGCGCGATATTGGGATGCTCGAGGCTCGCCAGGATGTCGCGCTCGCGGGCAAAGCGCTGCTCGAGATCGGTTCGCAGGTGCGTCAGCGTCGGCAGCTTCAGCGCCACATCGCGTTTGAAGGCACCGTCGGCACGGCGGGCCAGCCACACCTGCGCCATCCCTCCGGCGCCTAAGAGTCGAATCAACTCGTACGGACCCACGCGTGCGCCGGGTTGCAGGCCGTTCGCGGCAGGACCACTCGCCGCGTCGGCAAATGCGAACTTTGGCAGTGTATCGAGTGCCTTTAAATCCGCGCTATGAGAATCTTCCGGCAGTAGAGCCTTCCGTAGTGCCGGGGCAAGATCCTGGTATTCGGGTGACAGCCTCTCAAGCCAGGCGCGGCGCCCGGCAGCATCGAGCGGTAGAGCTTCGTCGAGCAGGCGGCTCATCAGCGCTAATTGAGGAATCGATGGCCTCATCGATGTCTCTGTTGCCGGATTAACTGCAAGCGCACCGCCAACCGTTCACTGCAGTAACGCCTCGAGCAGCAGCCGCGCCTTCTCCCAGTCGCGTCGCACCGTGCGTTCAGTAATGTCCAGCGATTCAGCAATTTCCTGCTCACTGTATCCTCCAAAGTAGCGCATCTGCGCCACCTGGGCCAAACGAGGGTCCACTTGCTCCAAAGAGTCCAGCGCCTCGTGCACTTTTAGGATCGTCTCCTCGTCGCCGGCGTTAACCGCAAATTGGGTTGATAACGTCACCGGTCGCCAATCGCCACCCCGCTTCTGTGCGATCCGCTCGCGTACGCTATTGACGATGACTGAACGCATCACTTGCGAAGCGTAGGCGAAAAACGCCCGCCGGTCTTCGGCCCGCAGTTCCCCGGCGCTCAGAAACCGCAAGTACGCTTCGTGCACGAGGCAGGTGGTGTCGAGGACCGCGTCGCGTCCGCCGTCGCGCAGCCGCGATTGTGCCAATCGGTGTAGCTCGCGGTAGGAGGCCGCAAACAGCGCATCTCGCGCTTCAGGGTCACCAGCCTGTACCCGCCCAAGGAGCTCGGTGAGCTGATTCATCGGATGCCTGGGCCTCTGGCGCGGGGTCGATGGCAGCCTAGTTTACGCGCTCGCGCTTGTAGGGGGCGGCCATCCATCCAGCAGCCTGATCATCGCCTCGCCCGGTCCAATGCTGCTAATTGCCCGTTTCGTAGGGAAATGACCGTCCCACGCACGCCACAGGTCGTCATGGGAAATATCGGAGTTAGGAATCTCCCAAGCTGGATGTCCGGATTGGCTCGCGGACGGTGTCTTGATAGGTGAGGCGGCGAAATGGGTGCCCTAGGACATCGGAGTCGCCCCCACGTACACCGCCTCACCGCGACCACGCCCAGCGGGGCAACTGTAAATGTGCCCTTTGTCGACCATCCAGGAGACGACCATGAACACTTTGACCTCTTCCTCCGGCCTTCGTGGCCTTATTGCTACCGCGATCTTCGGCGCTCTTGCCTCCAGCTTCAGCGCGGTTTGCGCCGCTGACGCCGGCAGCAAGCCGATTAACGTGAATGTGAAATTTGCGGATCTCAACATATCGACTCCGGCCGGCGCGCGTGTGCTCTACGACCGCATCCATGCGGCGGCCGAAAACGCATGCTCGTACTATTGGTTCAAGAGGGACGCGGATCAGGTTCGCTGCGTGCATGATGGAATCGCAAACGCGGTGACTAAGGTCAACCGCCCCGCGTTGTTCGCCGTATACAACGCGAAGAACAAAACGCCGCTGCCCACTGCTCTTTTGTCGCAGAGTCGCTAGCGGCTTGCGCTGGGTGGCGACAGAGTCGTGCCAAAGCTCATTCAAGCGGTCCAGATTGTGTGCACCAATCTGGACCCTTGCCACGCAAAACTATCCTGGGAGAGCGGGTGACACCGGCGTCTCGTCTCATGGCGATCACCTCTTCAGACTAAAATCGAAGAGTTTCGGTGCCCAGTTGAGATCGCCTCGCCTATGTGCCCGGCCCCCGTACCAGGATAGTTGTCGCTTCCTTCAATCATAGATCCTTCTTCTTTCCCTGCTTTTAGAGCACTTCCGCGAGCACCTAGCTATTTTCCGGGTGCTCGTTTTTCTGCTGTCCGTCTGACCTTACTCAGCACGAAGTCATTGATTTCTAAAATTGAAATTTGTGCGCCCGGACGGATTATTCGCGCTGCGCGCTCACCCCTACGGGGTCGCCCTGCGGGCGATCAACTTCGCCATTGGCGAAGTTGTCGAACCGGCTTTTTGTCTGTCGGCGGTTCGAATTACCGCCTACAAATATGCCGATCCAACGATCGTTTTTCGGTATACAAAAATTTTGGTGCGCCCGGACGGATTCGAACCGCCGACCACTGCGTTCGAAGCGCAGTGCTCTATCCAGCTGAGCTACGGGCGCCCGCGCGCAGTTTAGCGTTGATGGAGCCGATCGGAAACCTCGGCACGGCATTTAGCCGAGGGATGGGGATTTTGACTGTGTTGCTAGCGCAGTCCGCCGCCCGCAATGATGATTTCTCCTGTCACCCAGGCGGAGTTGTCCGAGGCGAGAAATACCGCGACTGAGGCGATGTCACTGGGCTGACCTGTGCGGCCCAGCGGTGTTCGTGCTACGAGCCCTTTCTCAAAATCCGAGCCGATGAGTCCTGCGCTGCGGGTGCCTTCCGTTTCGACGACACCGGGATTGATGGAATTGACCCGAATCTTTCTCGGTCCCAACTCTCTCGACAGCACCCCGGTGATCGCGTCCAGCGAGGCTTTGGTCGCCGTGTACACGGCGGTATTCGGCGGGGTGAGACGGCTGACGCCGGAGCCGATATTGATGATGCTGCCTCCCGCGGTCATCTGTTTGGCAGCGGCCTGCGTCGCGAGCAAAGCCCCGAGGACATTGATATTGAATGACTTGTGGAAGTTCTCTTCGGTAACTTCCTCGATTGGGCCAAATTCGTAGATACCCGCGTTGTTCACCAGGATATCGAGACGTCCAAAGTTCTTGACGGCTGCGTCGATGATCCCCTGAACCTCGGCGGGCTTGGATACATTGCCGCCTGCAACCACCGCCTTGCCGCCGGCTTTCTTGATGCCGGCCACGACGGCGTCCGCGTCGGATTTGCTGCTGGCGTAATTGACGACCACCGACGCTCCGTCGGCCGCCAGGGCTTTGGCAATTGCAGCCCCAATACCTTTTGATGCACCGGTAACGACGGCGACTTTTCCTGCGAGATTACTCATGAATGTCCTTTCTAAATGGGTTGTTGATCAGCGAAAGCATCGGCAAGCGTCATGCGGCGGTGTCCCGCAGGTGGCCCTCCAGAAATGCGACCAGATGGGACTGGGAAACTGCCCCGACCTTTTGCGCGATGAGCGCTCCCTTGTTGAACAAGAGCAGCGTCGGAATGCTTCGAATGTTGAATTTGGCTGCTGTCGCCTGATGCTCATCGACATTCACCTTTGCAATGCGAATCTTGCCTTGATGGGAACGAGCAACCTCTTCGAGTATAGGGGCGATCATCTTGCAGGGCCCGCACCAATCGGCCCAGAAATCGACGAGCACCGGTGTTTCGGAGTGCAGTACCTCTTCCTCGAACCGAGCATCGCTCGTATGAAAAACATCACTCGTATGAATAACTTCAGAATTGCTCACAAGCCCTCCGGGGTTGACGCCGACCAGTTCTAGGGTGATAAGGGCGGGCGGCTGGGACTCAAAGTACATTTGCGCATGTGCACAAGCCCAATCGGCATGTAGGACACGTGCCAGCCCACGGCAACTACATGCCGAGGGCGCGAACTCTTTCGACGCCGCGCACTCTAAGGGTGCGCCGCACTAACCCAACAGGCTTTAAAAGATGATGGCCAAACGATGTGTTCTCCTGCTGGGGGCTATTGCCTTCATGTCGCTCGCGACGGCTGCCCCGGCGCCATTCGACCTTGCCGGCCCCACGCTGGAGTTCAAAGTGACCCGGGCCGGCGTTACGCTCCCGGCTTCCCAGGTCCCAAATCTCGCACCGGGCGATAAGCTGTGGATAAAGGCCGATTTACCGGAGAGCCAGTCTGTCGAATACTTAATGGTCGCCGCGTTCTTGAGCGGTGCGACCAACCCGCCCCCGGAGAAGTGGTTTTTCGCGTGCAAGATATGGTCGGCGAAATGCGGCAGCGACGGGCTTACCGTCACGGTGCCGCAGGGAGCGCAACAGGTACTCCTTTTCCTGGCGCCGCACACCGGTGGAGACCTGCGAACAGTGATGGGAGCGGTGCGCGGTCGGCCCGGTGCGTTCGTGCGCGCCTCGCAGGATTTGAACCAGGCCGCGCTCGACCGTTCTCGATTGGAAACATATCTTTCAGCCGTTCGCGTTCTCAACGAAGGCGATCCTTCGAAGCTGAAAGAAGCCGCGCCGCTCCTGGCGCGAAGTCTTGCCATCAGGGTCGAGGACAAATGCCTGGATAAGATTCCCCAACTCCAGGCGCCGTGCCTCACGCAGGGACAGGAATCGCTCATTCTGAATGACGGCCACAGTACCTCGATTGTCGAAGCTTTGACCACGGGTCCCGCCAGCGATTTGGCCATGGAAGCGAGTTTTACCCCGCAGTTGAGCTACGGCTACTACAGTCCTTACATTGCGTCGGTGCTGGACATCGCCCGCATCTTGGACTCGTTTCGGACGGCGCAGTATCAATATATTCCCGCGCTGGCTTCGCAACGCGAAGACAAACTCGCGTTGACACTGAATGCCCCGCCTTCCTTCCACAGTCCGAAGTCGGTTCTGGTGATAGCGCTCCCGGCCATCGAGTCGGCGCAGCTGCCTCCCCTGCACGCGGTGGATCCAAAGGAAATTTTCTGCGTCCGGCGTACGACGCTGGTGTTGCCCGTGGATGGCGCACCCCTGGCATTTTCCACCGGCTACGCACACGGCCTGACGCTCAATGTCACCGGTAGCGATGGCAAGACCATAGGCCTGCCGGCGGTTGCCGATCCGATACGCGGCGGCTATGTGGTCGACACCGCTGCCCTGGGAAATGTTGCGTTCGGCGACAGCATTCACGCCTCACTCAAAGGATATTGGGGATTCGAGCCGTATGAGGGCCCCACCTTTCGCCTGATCAATGTCCATGCAAAATCCTGGGAATTGGCGGCCGGTGATGAAGCGGCGCTGATCGTCGGACGCCAGGACACCATCCATCTCCAAGCCGACAGCGTCAGCTGCGTCGACGGCATCATGTTGAAAGATCCGGGCGGCAAACAATTGAAAGTGGATTGGAAGACGACCCGGCCTGACGAAGTCGAAATAAAGCTGCCGCTTCAAGAGGCAACGCCGGGAGCAATGACCCTGCTGGTGACCCAATACGGCAACAATCAACCCGATCCCATCCTCCTTCATACCTTTGCCGATGCCGGACGCATCGACGGTTTTTCGATTCATTCGGGCGATATCGTCGGGATCCTCAAGGGCAACCGCCTCGATGAGGTCGCCAGCCTGACGTTCAAAGGCAACATCTTCGTGCCGGGCGAGCTCACCTCGAAGCATGGCGTCGACGAGTTGCCGATGGTTGCTCAGGACCCTCCGTCAGTGATGGGACTGAAGCCTGAGCGCGGCGTTGCTGCGAAAGTTACCCTGACGGACGGGCGTGTGTTTCCGCTTCTCGGCGTGGTCGATGCACCGCGGCCGGCGGTGACGTTGTTGGGGATGAACGTACAGTCGTCGCAATCAAGCCACGACAGCAACATCCAGCTGGCCGAGCAGAGCGAATTGCCGCAAGACGCTACATTGACGTTTTCTTTGCGCACGCAATCGCCGGCGGCGTTCGCGCGCGACGAATATATCGAAGTCGCCACCAGCGATGAATCGTCCATGACGGCATTGAGCTTCGTCAACGGCGGCGTGATGCTCGAGAATTCGCAGGTGGCGGTGGTCACGCTCAATCCGGCAAAGGTATTCGGCGGCGCCGCATTCGGTCCGTTGCAATTTCGAGTCAACTCCAAGGGCGTCGCGGGCGATTGGCAGCCACTGGCCAATCTGGTGCGCCTGCCGATGCTGAAGGATCTGAAGTGCCCCGCCACGCAGGAGCTTGCCTGCAAGTTATCGGGCTCGAATCTTTTCCTGATCGATTCGGTCTCCGGCGATCCGGAGTTCACACATTCGGTGAAGGTGCCGGACGGTTTTCTGGGATTTGCGCTTCCCGTACCGCACCCCACAGCCGGCTCGCTGTACGTAAAATTGCGTGACGACCCATCGGTGGTCAATAAGACCTCACTCCCCACGCAAGAAATCCCTTCTTCTCCTGAGGAAGCGGCACGCGCCGACGCCCGCAACTCTGCATTGTCCGGTGAGCATCCACCCGAGATAGGCACACCGCCGACTCTCTAGATACAGATACGAGCGATGCGGGCGGCGAGAAAACGCCGCTCCGGATCGAGCGTGGCGGTCTTCAGCGCGGTCGTATAAGCCTCTCGGGCTTCTTCCGCCCGTCCGAGTTGCTCGAGAAAGCGGCCTCGCGCCGCATGCAGCAGGTGATACTGCGTCACCTTGCCGCGCGCCGCCAATGAGTCGACCAAATCGAGCGCTCGCGCGGCGCCGTCCACCATCGACACGGCCACGGCATGATTCAATTCGATCACGGGTGTCGGTTGTATTCTCAGCAGCACTTCGTAGAGTCCGACTATCTGCGGCCAGTCCGTAGCCTGTTTGTCATTCGCCCGAACATGCAGTGCCGCGATTGCGGCCTGCACCGCGTACGGACTCACCTGTCCGCGCACGCCAAGGGACCTGTCGACCAGAGCCAGTCCCTCCGAGATTTCGTCTTGGTCCCATTGCGATCGGTCCTGATCTTCCAGCAGCACCACATCCCCGGCATCAGAGACCCGCGAGGCGCGCCGTGCGTCGTGCAGGAGCATGAGCGCGAGAAGACCCAGGACACCCTGATTGTTGGGCAGCAATACATCGAGAAGCCTTCCCAGCCGAATCGCCTCGACGCACAACTCCACATCGATGAGCCGGGTGCCAGCAGTGGCGGCGTAGCCTTCCGTGAACACGCCATATACGACGGCCAGCACCCCGTCGATTCGTTGGTCGAAGACCGAAGGGTCAGGTGTCTCGTAGGGGATTGCCGCTTCACGGATTTTTCTCTTGGCTCGCACCAGGCGCTGCGCCATGGTCTCTTCGGCGACGAGAAACGCGCGAGCCACGGCCTGGGTGGACAGTCCGCAGACTTCACGCAAGGTGAGCGCAATCTGTGCCTCGTCGTTCAGGGCCGGGTGGCAGCAGGTGAATATGAGGCGCAGTCGATCGTCGCCGAATATCGCCTCGTCCGCCTGGTCAATCTCGCCAAGCACATCGGCTTGCGCCGTGGCCAGCTCACGACCGGCTATTTTTTCGCGGAAGAACACCTCGCGGCGGATGCGATCGATGGCTTTATTGCGCCCCGCACTGATCAACCACGCCCGCGGATTGTCGGGCGTTCCTTGCGTGGGCCATTGTTCAATGGCTGCGGCGAAGGCTTCTTGCTGCGCTTCCTCAGCCAGGTCGAAATCGCCGAGCAGGCGGATCAAGGTCGCGAGGACCCGACCCGCCTCCCGGCGGAAGACTTCTTCGATCTGGCCGGCAGCGCCGGCATCCATCGCGCGAGTGGCCGCTGTCTTCAGTTCATCGGCGGCCAAACGGGCCTCACTTCGATGCTTCCTGTCTTTGCGCTGGGTATGCGCGCCGCAATGGCGGTCGCCTCATCCAGATTCTTTGCTTCGATCAGGTAGTAGCCGCCCAACTGCTCGCGCGTCTCCGCAAATGGCCCGTCCGTGATGGCGGTCTTGCCGTTGCGCACCCGCACGGTGGAGGCCATGGAGACGGGTCTCAAGCGGTCCCCCGCCTTGAAGTGTCCGGCTTGCACGATTGACTTGGTGAATTCCATGTATTCACCCATCATTTTCTTGAGTCCGGTTTCTCCGATCGCCGTTTCGTCCGCTTCATTGCTGTAGATCAGTAAAAGGTAGTTCATGTGTTTCCTAAGGATGAAGGCGCAATTCGCCGTTACCTAGTCGAACCGAGCCCGGCAAATTCGACATTTTGGGGGTGCGCATGGCGGGTGCCCACCATGGCGGGAACTATATCCCCCATTATCCGTCAAATAGATCTGCCAAATCAGACGCTTACAGTATACCGTCGCTGCGCTGGCGGCCTTGGGCCCTTGGCCGTAAGATCATACTGGCTCTGTTTCACCTCATTCGTCTCGATAACTAGAGGATTCCCGATGAAGGCTTGGATACCGCTCACGCTTGTTTTCGCTCTCGGTTTGGCCTCCCACGCTGCCCAGGCGACCTGCTCGTACCCGCAATCGCCCGCCAAGCCCCCCGATGGCAAAACAGCGACCAAGGATGAAATGATGGCCGCGGCGCAGGATTTCAAACGCTACAACGGCGAGATGAATGTCTATTTGGACTGCATCAAACTCGAAATGGACGTTCCCCCGCCGGCCGACCCTTCCAAGCTCACGGCCGATGAGAAGAAAAAGGCAGACCAGCAGCACAAGCTGTATGTGAAAAAGAACGACGCCGCCGTCGATGAACTGCAGGCGGTTGTCGGCCGATTCAATGAACAGTTGAAAATCTACAAAGCGAGGCAGACGCCGTAACTTTCATGGCGGCG
>Ga0210403_10001881_pt1 | contig 19417 bp, 17 predicted proteins | sample IncBWC19MmetaG_FD_150863 | JGI IMG/M metagenome (GOLD analysis project Ga0210403, IMG submission 150863) | Forest soil microbial communities from Barre Woods Harvard Forest LTER site, Petersham, Massachusetts, United States - Inc-BW-C-19-M | ecosystem: Environmental > Terrestrial > Soil >... | reverse complement strand
AATCAATCAGAGGTTAGCGGCGATACGCCGGCTGGCATATGAAGCGTCGGATTGCGGACTTCTCAGCCCTGACCTCGCCGCAGGCATACGTCGCGTGAAGGGTGTCCGAAGGCTGGGAGTACGTGTAGGAAACTGGCTGACCGCAGAAGAAGGCAAGAAGTTGTTGGGCGCGGAAAGCGCTGACACTCTCCGCAGCCGACGCAATCGTGCTTTGCTCTCGCTTCTCATCGGCTGCGGTCTCCGGAGGGCCGAAGTGACGACCTTACAGTTCGAGGATTTTCAGCTTCGGGAAGGCCACTGGGTGATCGCGGACTTGAGAGGAAAAGGCGGCCATATCCGGACGATTCCCGTTCCGACATGGGTGAAGCAATCGGTCGACAGTTGGAGCCTTGGAGCCGGCATCAACGCAGGTCCATTGCTGCGTTCCATCAATAAGGCAGGCAGAATCTGGGGAGACGGCTTTACGCCCAAGGTGATCTGGGCAATTGTAAAGGCAAACGCGAAAAGCTGTGGTTTTGCAACGATCGCACCGCACGACTTGCGACGGACCTGTGCACGACTATGCCATCAGGCGGGAGGAGAGCTGGAACAAATTCAGTTCCTGCTGGGGCATGTCTCAATCCAGACGACAGAGCGATACCTCGGGTGCAAGCAGCGGTTTCGCGATGCAGTCAATGATCACATCGGTCTGGAGACAGATCCGCCGTCATGATCGGCGTCGCGGGAATGGTACACGCTGGCCGACTTACCGTGACTTACTTGCTTTTTGCAAAATGTCGCAACGGAATTTTACCGCTGGTCGGCAATTTCTGGCCCTGCGGGTCCCAGGCGGGCGCAAGCGCCTGCCCACAAAAGGATAGTGTTGAGAGTAATAGGGGATCACTGTATTGTTCAACGAAACCGACAATTCCGCACACACAGGTCGCGGGCCGTCAGCTGGCGAACCGGTAGCTTTTACCGTGAAGCTGCGACGCGTCTTGTGGACGTTCGGACCTGGAGGAGGCGAGTTGAACTGGAGCCGGCGATACGCAATCAAAAGCTATATTTTATCAACTGTCTGGATCGCGCCGGTTGTGGCGCTGGCGGTCGAACAAGTCACATTGCGAATCGCACATGCATATCAATTCGACCTCGGATGGTTCCCCGGATTCGCGCCTAGCAGCAGGGAGCAAACAATCGCGATAGCGGATTTCGTAATCACTTCGTCGATTGCATTCATCGTTTTCACTTTCAGCTCGTTAATTGTCGCGATCCAGGTCGCGAGCGGTCAGTTGACGCCACGAATCATCGCGACCACTCTGTTGCGTGACAATGTCATCCGCGGATCAGTCGCGGTCTTCGTGTACGCGCTCCTGCTGGCAGTCGCAGTAAAAACCAGGGTCGATACGATTCCTCGCTCGCTTGTGAGTATGACCGCAATCTTGGGCCTACTCAGTGTCCTGGTATTTATGTTTCTAATCGATCACGCGGCGCGCTTGCTGCGCCCCATCAATATTGTATGGCGAATCGCGCAGCAGGGGCTTCAGGTAATCGAAGACGTTTATCCCGATGTGGTCAGCGAGTCTGCCGCTCCGGCCCAAACGGAGACGAAAGTCGGTCAGGCTGAGCGAACCGTCCTGCTTCAAGGCCATTCAGCGATCGTGATTGCCGTTAATCTTGATGCGCTGGTCAAAGAGGCGAAAAAAGCGGATGCGATTATTGAACTGGTACCACGGGTTGGTGATTTCGTCGCGCCTGGCGACAAGCTGTTTCATCTGCGCGGCGCCGGAGTTTCCCGATTAGACGATCGTTTTCTGCGTGGCCAGGTGGCACTTGGGCGCGAGCGCACCATCGAACAGGATTCCACCTTTGCCTTTCGCGTCATTGTTGATATCGCCCTCAAGGCGCTGTCGCCAGCGATTAACGATCCGACCACCGCTGTCATCGCCATCGATCAGCTCCAACGATTGCTGCGCACGGTAGGCGGCCGGGAGCTGCGCGACGATAGGATATTCGACGGCGATGGGGAGCTGCGCGTCATTTTCCACACGCCAAACTGGAAGGACTTTCTCGATCTAACTTTCAGCGAGATTCGATTGTATGGCGCGGGGAACTTTCAAGTCGTGCGCCGCCTTCGAGCGATGATCGAGAACGTCTCGCAGAACGTGCCGGAACGTCGGGCCACGCTCCTCGGCGAGGAACTCGATTTGCTCGATCGAGCAGCGCAAGAGCAATATCGATTTCCGGAAGATCTGAAGCGTTCACGAGTTTCCGATTCCCAAGGCTTGGGTGGAGCTTCGGCTTGAGCGCGCATTTGCGTGCAGATTTTCACTCGAGCCGATCTACAACGCTTCGTCTCGCGGTCCAGAAGCGGAGTTCTAGGATGTTGACTTCGTGCATACCTGCCAAGCACCATATTCGTTCCCGATCCTCATAAGTCCTGATAAACGCCCTCGCGTTTATCGATTCAATTCCACATGCCTGATAAGTTGCATAACCGGAAACTAGGCTTTGCAGATGGGGTGGGAAGGCTTGGCCCGGATAGATGTCGAGAAATCCTCTTACCACCACCTATCTCAGATTGAGATAGCTAGTGATAATCCCTGTTCGCAACACCCATTCTAAAAGTCGATGTCCGGCAACCGCTTTTTATCGAGAGCTATTTAACGAACCCGGCATTCCCTACTTTCCCCTCATCCACCGTGCCAAGCGTGTCGTCAATGCTCTGGAGATTGCGTAGGGAAAGCAAATGAAAATCGGCCCCACTAGCAAGGCTGCACCTGGATGCACCGCCCGATAGAGGACGAGTTGAAACAAGACGTCCATGATGATCCCCATGGCGATCAGAGTACTGATAGCTGCCACTCCGCTTCGCAGCAATTCTCTTCGACGTCCAGCATGGAAGATCAGACTGAACACATAGGGTGGTTTTCCCGACTTGGCATCAACCAACCCTCCGCGAATCCCCAGGAAGATGGCAATCATCGGCTGCAGGATGAAGCGGAAGCGTCCAGGCCCTGTGAACCGCTGTGGCAATTCCTCGAGGAACTGCCTTGAGAACAGGTACACGCGGCCCTTCTCGATAGTCTCCGAAATCGCAAATGGTATCGCGGCAGCGATTAGGAGAAGAGCCAGCGCGATCACAATGGTTTCGCGTCGCAGCGTCACGTGGTGGATAGATCCTCTTATCACCACAATCTCGAAATGAGATAGGGAGTGATAATCGTTGTTCTCGACACCTATCACTATCTGAAAAAGCGGCTGTTTTGAGTCGGAAGAATTCTTGGTTCGGTCGCGTTTTTCAGTAAAACAAAATTCGCTCAGATTAAACTGGTAAACTAGCCGCCTCGCGTGTCCTCCGATTAACGCTTAGAATGCTTGCGACTCTGAACGATGAAGAATCCACGAAGCAAATGGCTCTCACACGAATACCGAGAAAAACTGCCGTGAAGCTCGCAAGGGAAAAAAGCCAATGCTGGGGAAGCATCACTCCGCCTCGTCACGTAGGAAGATCAGTAAGGCCACAACGAGAGAGAGGAATTCGATGTGGGGAAGGGAGCACACTCGGGAAGCCCGCGCACGTATGATCGCCGCATGGAATGTCAGAAGAATTCGGAAAAACGCAACAGGGAAGTCTGCGCCAACTTCTGGCAACTCCGACGATATTGAGACGCCGCGTCGGAGTCCGTAGTTCTCTTGATTTGGACATTTTGTCTGATCCCGTCGCAATTATGCTGTCCAAACACCGTCTCGGATACTGTCACTTTTGACACTATGCGGTGGAAGATTCCATCACTATCTTTCTGATGTGGAGCTGTTCGCATTGAGGGAGGGGCACGTTGGTCGTAGAAGTCCGCCTTCCCTGGGTCCCCGCCTGAAGCATGCGGATAAAACGACTGCGGAGGGATGAATCACATGAAAAACTCTAAGCAAGTATGTTTGGGTCGCGGTTTGCTTGCTACCAGTGCGGTTATTGTCGTGTTTCTGGTGACCGGAGGAACGGCTCGCGCTCAGCAGACCACTGGTGTCAACGATCGAATGGCCTATGAATCCTATGCGGATGATCTAGTGGAACTGGAGGGGATTCTATGAGACGACGCGCTTCTGGATCAGTGGCTTCAGCGGCCTTCATCGCGGTGGCGATTGGGCTGTTTTCGTTGATGATTGGAGGTCCCTGCGGCGCTCAAGTAACCGCTGATCAGCACAGTACGGATGTCCTTTTCTCCAGCAGCCTCGACTCCAAAACGCCGGCGCCTGCGATCACAGAACAGCCACCGGCTTCCGACTCTGAGGCGGCAGCGCCACCTGCTCCGGCTTCACCTCAAGTCGGTGAGCCCACAAGCGACTGGCATTTCGCGGTGAGCCCCTATTTGTGGTTTCCGGGAGTGCACGGAACCATCGGAGCGTTAGGGCGCGACGTAAGTGTCCATGCCACACCTGGCGATCTGCTGTCGAATTTTCGGTTCGGACTGATGGGTGCTTTCGAGGCTCGGTATAAGAGGATCGTGCTGCCACTCGATCTGATGTGGATCAGGCTTGAGGACGACAAAGCTCTTCCTTTTCCGAACTTGATGGCAACAAAAGCGAAACTCACAGGAAGTGAATTACTTCTGACTCCCAAAATCGGATACCGCCTGCTCGACGAGAAAAGGATCAAGATCGACGCGCTGACAGGATTCCGCTACTGGCATTTCAGCGAGAACCTCAAATTTGTCCCCTCCAATCTGAATTTGAATTTCTCGGGATCGCAGAATCTGGTGGATCCGCTGGTAGGCGGGCGGGTTCAGCTGGGACTTACGCCAAAGATCGTGGCCAACGTGTTGGGTGACGTCGGCGGCTGGGGGACCGGTTCTCAACTCGAGTATCAGGTGGGTGGCGTGCTCGGCTACAAAATCAAACCAAAATGGACGCTACAGGCGGGTTATCGCTATTTGAGTATCGACTACCGAAATAGCAACCATGGCGGCACCGTCGTCTACCTCATCACTAACGGGGTGATCTTTGGTGCCACCCTCGATCTGAAGTGAATGGAGGGAGGCTGAGAAGGGAAGAGCCGAACGGAATGGTCCGCCGCGACTTCCGAAGCTTAGGCCCTCCATCGCAGATTACTGTCGAGAAATCCTTTGGCTGTTGAAAAACTCGCTCACTGCGATGTCGCAAAAACTGCTTCGCGTCAGGAAGCTCTTTAAACGATTTTCCCAAGTCTCCTGGACATTTTCTATCACCCGATTTCTGACTTTTTTCAGAAAAACCGACTTTTTCAACAGCCACCCCTGTTATCGACATCTCGGCCTCGTCAAGGGTGTTTAGCTCCGTTTTATTTGTTTCGCACACACACCCCTACAGTTGTGCAGTCCCGTTGTTTTCTCTGACGGGCGATGCGCCACAATTTGCGAGTTCTTGTCCTTGTCCAACCCACGAGCTCGGTTCGTGTCACTTCATCGTCTTGGTGTTGCCCACCAGACATCTCTCCGATCATTTCAGACCATGATGATGTATTCGAACTCCCCGCAATTGGGAGAGGCGGGCAGCCCATTCAGTTAATCCGGTCACTGTGCTGCAGGACCACTGTTGCGATCAGGCATCCCCGCACGGACACTACCGCTTTCCTGCCGCGCCTTTCCGCGACGGCAGAACTCTTGGTAATTAATCTGGTCACGCATCATGATCCAGAGTCGGATTCCCAGCTTCCTGGCTGCTGCGACTCTCGCTTTCCCCAACCCTTTCTGCACCAGTTTCCGCCGATAGAAACGTTTCAACTCCGGATCCCGCTCGACTGCGTGCATAGCCGCTTCGCACCACAGATAACGCAGCAGCGCGTTCCCTTGTTTGCTCTCGCACCCAGCCGCTGCCGCCGTCCGCTGGAGCGTTCGAGCGGCTTCGATTCCATTTAGCGATGGAAGCCCGATGTCGAGCAGAATTAAGTCCGGTTGCAGTTCTTCCGTTTTCCGAACTGCTTCTAATCCGTCCGAGGCAACGCCGATGACGTGCAAATTGTGATGCTCCCGGAGCTTTTCAAGGACAAAGTCCCGCCAACGGGCAAAGTCATCTACGACAAGAACACGGGGTGCTACTTGGTTGCTGATAGCCTTCTCCTACTTAGAGTTCGAGACCAGATTGACAGGGCTCGTGGTATTGAACAACTTGCGGCAGCAACAGGATCCCACGCGGGATTCACTCAGTCACCTTAACGTGTCCGTGCTGCAGCGAAATGAACACAATATCTAAAACGCATAGGAATAGAAGCAAGTTTGGTATGACGAGTATGGCGAGAACCATCACCTCACAGGACTCCATTGAAAAGGATGGAGGCGACATCACCTTGGGGTTGGAGGGGTGTTATCCCACTCGGGGGTGAGTCGCCCCCATGTCCGTAGAGATAACTCCGTCCCGAGCGTATTGGAACTAGGGGTTCCCCTAGGTTTTCGGGAAAGGACCACGTCTAAGAATTAAACACACTGTGAGCATCCTCACGGAAGTCAAAGCGGAATATGCGAAGCTCCAATAATTGTCAGGGCTTGCGCTCGCAGGTGGAACCGAACCGGATAGGTATTGAGAAATCCTCTTCCCACCCTCTATCTCAGATCTGAGATAGCTAGTGATAACCCCTGTTATCGACATTTATGATGATGATGGCGTAAGATGCACGCAAAGTGGGCGGCTCGATTGGAGCTTGGCTATGCCCTCCGCTCAAAGACTCGACACTCACCATAAAGCGCTCACCCTGAATCTCGACGCATCAGCCTTCGGCTCCTTCGCCGAAATCGGTGCGGGACAGGAAGTCGCCCACTGGTTTTTTCTAGTAGGAGGCACGTCCGGCACAGTCGCCAAAACGATTTCCGCCTACGACAAGGAAGTCAGCGACGATCTCTACGGCTCCGGATCACGTTACGTATCCAGGCAGCGACTCGAGGCAATGCTGGATAAGGAATGGGCACAGCTTCTCGAGCAGTTAGGCAAAACCCGTGGGCCCCAAACGCGCTTCTTCTCCTTTGTTGATACCGTCTCCGCGCGCAACTTCGCCGGGACGAACGACCCGCACGGCTGGGTCGGCCTCCGGTTTCAATTGCAGCCTGGAGGCCCTCCTAACGACGTCCTGCTGCACATCAATATGCGCGATCCAGCGAATGTCCTGCAGCAGGAAGCCATCGGTATTTTAGGTGTCAATCTCATTTACGCCGCGCTATACGAATTGCAAACCGAGGAATCATTTCTGACGGGCTTGGCACAAGATGTCGTCAAGGAGCGAATCGAGATCGACTACATGGATGTTCACGGGCCGGCATTCGAGCGTTGGGATCGCCGCACCTTATTAGCCCATTTAGTGAATGCGAGATTCGCCGAGGCTGTGTTTTTCCCCGCCAAGGGCCCCGCAGTTCCTCCTACCGAAGCCCTTTACAAGAAAGCCGTAGTGCTTGCGCCGGGATTCTTTGGCCACGTGGATCCGTCTCACTCGCAAGCTCACATGCGATTGTTGGATTCGGCTATTCAAGAGCTTCGGACGGAGCTGGGCCAAACGGCGTCGGCGCCCGCTGCCTTTTTTTGCCTCACCGCTGCTCCGCTCACGCCCGACGAACCGGTGCCGGAGATTCCCGATTTGCTTCTTCGTATCGATGCTCTTCTCGCTGCTGGCGGCGATGTGCTGCTTTTTCGCCAAGCCCAGCTCTACCACATGACAACTCTCGTGCACCGCTACACGCAGGCGCATGTGCGTTTTGTCGCAGGCCTTTCCCTGATCATTCGAGCGTTTGAAGACGTTTACGGCAATCTCGAAGGGAGACTCTTGGAGGCCCTTGCGCGTCTTTTCGCAGACAACGTCCGCATTTACGCCTATCCGATGGCCGCTAGGGAGTTGCGCGAAAGGCTGAAGGGTATCTCTGCTGCCTGTTGGGAATGGAGTGAGACGAACGGTCTGGTTTCTGCCTCTCAGCTGCGCCGCGCGCCACCTCTCGGCCACCTGTTTGCCTATCTACTCGCCAGCAACTTTCTTGTCCCGATGCAAGTTCCTGCGAGCCTGAAGGCCGATGCTTGACCGCCACTTGTGAGCGTGAAACTTCCCACCGCGTATCTCAAGGTGAGATAGGGAGTGATAAACCCTGTTCTCGACAGCTATCCGGAAATACGTGGTTTCCGATTAAGTCGCTAATCAAAAACCAAGCTCAGCGCCGCTCAGAGTTCGGAAATTCGGCCCGATTTGGTGGACAATACGTTTACGATGACTGCGCCTGAAAAATTGATCCTGAGGCTAAAGACCCGACAGAGGAACGCGGAGCTCAGCAGCAAGGGTGGGAAATCCTGAGTGAGCATCTACGACACAAGCGAAGGAGCTCGCCTTCTATTGAGCCAGGAAAAAAAAGCTCACTGGAATCGCTGGGGGCCCTTCCTTTCGGAGCGCGCGTGGGGAACTGTGCGCGAGGATTACAGCGCTAGCGGCGACGCGTGGACCTACTTCCCTCATGATCAGGCTCGTTCGCGTGCCTATCGTTGGAACGAGGACGGCATCGCGGGCATCTCTGATCGACATCAGTTTCTCTGTTTTGCTGTGGCGCTCTGGAACGGCCGAGATCCGTTCCTGAAGGAAAGGCTGTTCGGTCTGACCGGGCCCGAGGGCAATCACGGCGAGGACGTCAAGGAATACTACTTCTATCTGGATAACACGCCAACCCACTCGTACATGAAGTACCTCTATAAATATCCTCAGCGGGAGTACCCATACGATCAGTTACGCGCTGAGAACCGGCGAAGGAGCAAACACGAACCAGAGTTCGAGCTGGTTGACACCGGAATATTCGACGAAAGTCGCTATTTTGACGTATTCGTGGAATACGCCAAGGCGCAGCCCGAGGACCTACTTATCCGCATCACTGTCAGCAACCGTGGTCCTGAGGCGGCGCTGATCCATGTGCTGCCGACACTTTGGTTCCGGAATACCTGGCGGTGGGGACGCGATGATCGTCGTCCGTCGATTGCATTGCTGCCCGGTGGCCAACAGAAGCAGAGCAAGGTGAGCGCCCTGATCACCACACAGCACTGGCAATTAGGCGAGTACGCCTTGTATTGCTCTGGCACCGATAAGTTGCTCTTCACTGAGAATGAGACCAATTTCTCGCGATTGTACGGAGTCGCTTCGCAAACTCTCCACTGCAAAGACGCCTTTCACGAATACGTAGTTGAGGGTAAGCGCGAGTCTGTGAACCCGGCCGCCGCCGGAACGAAAGCCGCCGCGCATTACACTCGTACTGTCGGGTCCGGTGACTCCGCCACCTTCGATCTACGGCTGGCATCTGTTGTCAACGGGCGTTTACTCAGTGCGCCGTTTTCTGATTTCGACTCCCTCCTGCGGCAGCGTCGCAAGGAGGCAGATGAGTTCTACAGTGTGGTACTGCCTCCCAAACTATCTGCCGATGCCAAACTGGTGGCACGCCAAGCTTTCGCTGGGATGCTCTGGTCCAAGCAGTATTACCATTATGTTGTCACAGACTGGCTGGAAGGCGATCCTGCCCAGCCGGCCCCGCCACCAGAACGCCGTGCAGGGCGCAACCACGATTGGCCCCACCTCTTCGCGCGCGACGTAATCTCGATGCCCGACAAGTGGGAATTCCCTTGGTTTGCTTCCTGGGATCTAGGTTTTCATTGTGTCACCCTGGCATACATTGACCCGCATCTTGCCAAACAACAGATTCTTCAGATGCTCCGCGAATGGTACATGCACCCCAACGGGCAGATCCCTGCTTACGAGTGGGATTTCAGCGGCGTTAATCCGCCGATCCTATCTCTGGCGGCCAGAGCTGTCTTCGAGATTGAGCGGCAACATACTGGTGTGGCCGATTACGCCTTCATCGAACGCGTCTTCCAGAAAATGCTGCTTAACTTTACATGGTGGGTCAACCGCAAGGACGCTCTGGGCAAGAACATTTTTCAGGGCGGATTCTTGGGGATGGATAACATCGGTGTGTTTGATCGCGACAAACTCCCTCCAGGGCACTTGCTGGGACAAGCCGACGGCACAAGCTGGATGGCAGCCTTTGCCAAGAACATGTATTCAATCGCTCTCTTGCTCGCGGGGAAAAACCCCATCTACGAAGACGTCGCCAGTAAATTCTGGGAGCACTACATTTTCATCGCCAACTCTATGAACAGCCTGCGCGACCCGACAAAGTCGCTCTGGGATGAGGAGGACGGGTTCTTCTACGACCACCTGATCTCGCGCCAGCACGAACTTATCCCCATACGCGCCCGCACTATGGTGGGTTTCGTTCCCCTGTTTGGCGCATCGACTGTCCCTGCTGACACGTTCGATCGCTACCCGGACTTCCAGCGCCGCCGGCAGTGGTTCATCGACCATCGCCCGGACCTAGTCGAAAGCGTTGGGCCCATGGTAGTACCCGGCGCGAACAACAACTTGATCCTCGGCCTGGTGCGGCCAGATCAATTGCGCCGCATGTTGAACTATATGCTGGACGAGAATGAATTCTTCTCTCCCTATGGCGTGCGGGCAGTCTCCCGTTATCACAAGGATCATCCTTTGATCCTCAACCTAGATGGGCAGGAAAGTCGCTTGGATTATGAGCCGGGTGAATCCATGACGAATATCTATGGCGGCAACTCCAACTGGCGTGGCCCCATTTGGATGCCAGTAAATTTTCTCATCCTGCTGTCACTTCAGCAGTATCACCTTTACTACGGCGATGCGTTCCAGGTGGAGTGTCCCACGGGTTCAAGAAAGATGAAAAATTTGGAGCAGGTCGCCCAGGAACTCGCGCAGCGCCTGGCTCGCATCTTTCTGCGCGGTAAGGACGGCAGCCGGCCGGTCTTTGGCTCAAACGCCTTGTTCAACACAGATCCCCATTGGCGCGATCTTATCCCTTTCCATGAGTACTTCCACGGCGACACCGGGCGAGGCTGCGGCGCCAGCCACCAAACTGGCTGGACTGGGTTGATCGCCCAGATCCTCGTTGATTTAGGCGAACACAACAAGGAAGACCGCAGGCCTGTTTGAAAAACTCTCTTCTCGGAAATCCGCAGAAATCAGATCGCAAATTCCGAGTGAGCGAGTTTTTCAACAGCCACCCCTGTTACAAACAGGTATTTCTGGGAACTCCCGGTCGCTCTGGTCGAAGTTGCGGCAGGCTATTCGCGTTATTGCCGGGCAGCAAATAACCGTTACGTGAAGTCCACCGGCTAGGCTGCCTTCCGAGACCGCAGAAATTCCTGCACGAAAAAGCCAATTACCGCAGACACCGCAGATCCAATCAGAGCAAGCGCGATCGAACGCAATGAGTCGGGGTAGGCAGACCCGAGATTTTTTGTCGGAGCAGCTATCGGGCGTTGATACGCCAGGGACATTCCATTTCGTTGGGCATCTACAACTAGAGTGGCCTCGCTCCCGGGAAGAAGATTTAGATCTTGCTGTTTGGTCTGATCGAATCCATCCGTTGCCGAACTCAAATGCACCTGCACGACGTGTTCCCCTGAAGGCACCGTCAGGGCTTTGGAGAACGTCTCTCTCTTTCCGACGATAGCAAAGAGTTTTTTCGGACTTGCGGAAATGTGGTCCGTGTAGGTTGTTCTGCCGTCAATGGCGACGGATATGTCGGTGCTGCGGAAATCATGACGGCAGATTAGATTGAGAGTGGCGGAACCGCCGGGCAGGGATGTGTAAACCGCCAAGCCGACCAAGACTAACGCTCCGGTAAGTACCGCCATCCGCGCCTTCGGCGGGATTAACTGGACCAGATGATTGCAAGTGGCCATGATGAAGCGAGCGGGTGTTGAGGCGTGTTGGCGCTTCGGATTTTTGTGTCGGAGTTTCAGGCATTCACGGAGTCCTCGACAGAGCTGGGACTAAATCCTACTCAACGTGCGGCGTCCCAAGAACTGACCCTATGGCCAGCGTTGTCCTAAGTTGAAACGGATGCGAGGGTAGCGTTTTCGGTTCCTAAGCGCACCATGAAGGAGCTAGTAGAGGCAATCGCAAAGGTTCGCGTGGATAACCCCGACCAAGTTCAAGTCCGCGCGATTGAAGGCGAGCAGGTCACCGTCTTCGAGTTACGGAAGCCCACCCGAGCGGGATTTTGCCATATCTCCACGCAGTCACTCCTACGGCGCATTGTTCACATGAACGGTGCTGCTGAGTGCTCCCGGTGGCGTTGTCGCAAACACCTGACCACCCAGCAACAGAAAGCGCGGACCGTTCGCCGATGACAGCAGCGGACTGACGATCGCCGCCGCGTTGTAAACATTCACGCTGGGGGCGTTGACACCCGTCATTCCATTCCAAGAGGCCAGGGTACTGTCGGGGTTCACCATACTGTTTTCGAGCTCGCTCGATCCCGGGTTGCCGTTATAGATGCCCTCGCCGTTGATGATCTGCCCAAAAGCGAGCCAGGTAATGTGCTTTTCCCGGCCCTTGCTGGTCGTTTGAGTAGAAGTCCACGGACCTACCACCCCGTTGTGCGCGGGAGCAAACTCCACGGTGCTGATTCCGTCAGCCTTTTGCTCGTTTGGATCGATTGAGTTCATATCGTCGCCATCGACGACGTAGATGTTCCCGGCAAATCCAAACATAGTGGCGAACGAAACGGATGTCGGATAGGGATTCTCGGATGTGGACCAGGAACTGAGAGTCCCGTCGTTCTGTACCGCGGCGGAGTACACCGTGTTCGAGGGCGTGCCGTCGGTTTGCAATCCCCCCACAACATAAATATGTCCGTTAAACAGTGTTGCGGCCGGCCCCACGAGTGACGCCGGGACGTTGTTCGAAAGCTGCGTCCACGTTCCAACTGCGCCGGTAGCAACATCCACGCTGGCCATGAAAACTGTGTTCGTTCCCCCCGGTGCGTCCGTTGCGTTCTGTTGTCCGCCGATGACGTAGACAAATCGCTTGCCGGCCGGAACCAGAGAATTTCCGTCGTCAGCCTCTGCGATTCCGAAGTGAGCTCGGGCGGAGGGTAGCGGATTGGTGGCGATCGATGTCCAGTTGGCCCCCACCGTACCGTCCCCATTGAGCGTGTTGGAAAGCACGGTCGTTGAGTTGGTGAGCAAGTCGGAGCCGCCCACAACCACGATAAACGCGCTCGTGCTGTTGCTGCCCGGAACCGCGACTGCCCCCAATCCCGTCATCGGGTTGGGAAGAGGGGTTGTGGTTGTCCAGGTTACATTGTTTACGTGAAATGGAGGCGTCTGAACAAGGTTCAAGTTCACGGCATTGCTTGTCCCGCCGGATGTCACAACGGTGACGGTCACGGTTCCTGGCACCGTGAACAGACTGGAGGGAACTACGGCGACGATGCCTGTGTCCGACCAGCCCCCCGTGCTTGGAACGACCGTCGCCGAGACGTTGCCCTGCACGAACATCACTTTTCCTGGGCCGCTCTGGAAACCGGTGCCATTGATCTCAATGGGTAGATTTACTGGACTCGAAGGCGTGGTGGAGCTATTGATGTTCTGAATCACAGGGACAGGCGCGGCGATTACGATTGTCATGCTGGGAGAAACTGCCATCGCATTTTTTGCGTCGGTTATCGTGAATACATAGGGTCCGAACGTCCCCGCTGTGGTTGGCGTGCCCGCGATGATTCCTGTACCCTGAGTAAGCATCAAACCATCCGGCAACGAACCTCCCGACGTTTGCGCCCAGGTGTAAGGTGCCGAGCCACCCGTCGCAGCCAGGGTTGCTGAATAAGCGCTGCCAACGGTTCCCGAAGGCAACGACACAGTCGTGACAGTCGGTCCCGAATTCGCTGGGGCGATCGTGATTGTCACAGTGTAAGTCGCCGTATTGCCGTCCGAGTCAGTCACCGTTGCGGATGCAATGAAGGCCCCCGCCGTCGTGGGTTTGCCCCTGACCGTAATCGACTTTGCTTTAAGATCTCCTTGCACCGTAACGCCATTTGGCAAGCCGCTCGTTGTCCATGTGTACCCCCCGCTGCCGCCGCTGGCACTCAGGGTAGCCGAGCCGTAGGAGGCATTCACCGTCCCTGAAGAGGGTAGAGTTCCCAAGATGCGAAGTTCATTCTTGCCTCCGCCACCGCATCCGATCACAAGGGTCGATAGGAAGGCGATAGTCAGGAGAGCAAAAAATGAATTGTGGCGCGGCATAGGACTCCCCCCAGTCGGAAGCATTCGGCTGTGCTTAACCGGTTCAAAGGTGACAGTCGCCTTGAGCGCCCTCTGTTTTGAGCGGCCACCAGCAAAGCGAGTAAGACAACTACCCTAGGGCAATCAGTGTTCTCTTCATGACTTCTCCTCGGGATTTCTCCGAAGATACCGCCAATCGCAGATGCATTGCCTGTGCTGCCGGCACGCGGGATGCAGTGTTCCCAGCCCCGGGCACTGCATCCCACGCGACACTCTACCGAGGGACGGTGAGTCCCACGCCGCAAGAGTTACTCCGTCCCGAGCGTATTGGAACTAGGGATTTCCCTAGGTGTTTGAGAAAGGGCCACGTCTAAGAATTAAACACACATGAGCATCCTCAAGGAAGCCAAAGCGGAGTACGCGAAGCTGCAACAACTGCTAGAACTTGAGTCCGAAAGTGGGACCAAGCTGAAATAGGTGTCGAGAAATCCTCCAACTTTCTCTGGCAAAATTCTAAGCTACTGGAAGGGCATAAGTTATCGGCGACAAAGCAGGCGTCGACTGGAAATCGTGAGTTTCTTGGTTTCTCGCGTCGGTCCTACGGAAGCGTGACCGGATAAGTGAATAGGCTACCCGCCTCCCTGCAAGGGCCAGGGAGTTTGAATACATCATCATGGTCGTAAGTGATCGTAGAGATGGCTGGTGGGCAACACCTAGTCGATGAAGTGACACGAACCGAGCTTGTAGGTTGGACACGGACAACAACTCGATAATTGCGGCGCAGCAGCTGACCGGAGAAAAGGATGGGACCGCGCCGATGCAGGTGTGTGTGCGAAAGAAATAAAAACAGAACTTAAACCACTCTTGACGGGGCCGACTTCGTTAGAGATGGTGATAATCCCTGTGGCTGTTGAAAAACTCGCTCAGCGAGAATTCGCAAAAATTGCTTCGCGTCAGGAAGCTCTGCAAACGATTTTTCTCAGTCTCCTGGACAGTTTCTATCACCTGATTTTCGACTTTTTTCAGAAAAACCGACTTTTTCAACAGCCACCCCTGTTATCGACACCTATCGGAAAGACATTGTCCGGTATTATCGGGAGTTAGCCGACCAAGAGCGTGTGGCATGGCTCATTCCAGCACTTGGACGCTCCCTCAGGCTACCACTGCGGGCAAAATCTCGGGCTGTGGTGGCGCGCCATATCTGTAACAAGGTCTCAATTCGACACGTGCGTGAAGGCAGCGATACGCTGTCCGATTTGTTGTGAAACCGAAAAAATCTGGGATAGTGGAAACAACCCGCCTAACTTGTACTTTCCAATAGCGGCGAGTCCGGCGGAAGCGATGCAGCCGCATTCCGAACAAACCGGATCGCCTCCAAATGGCAGGGCACAATCCGCGTAGCCAGGTCTGCGGAAACACACGTAGTCGTTTGAGCAAAAATACACTCCTTCGGTGAGGAAGGCGGATTGAGATACCCCCGGAGAACGATATCGGACATATCTATCTTCGGGAAAGAGGCGCGCAGGCGGGCAAGTTCGTGGACGACCTCGATTCGGTCCCTGGGCATGAGCCGTTCTTCTGGTTCGGCTCCTTGCTGCGGGGTAAACAGGCTAAACCATATTTTCCGTACTTCCTCGCGATCAGACCAGAAGCGTGAAAACTCTCCCAGATAGCCCGGCCGCTGAACCTGCTGTCTGGTAATCGTACAGTGCACCACGATTTGGTGACCGACAATATGTTTGAGAATGCGGTCATACGTCGCGGGGGCGCGGCGTGCGTCGTGCTCCGGCTGCAAGCCATCAATCGATACTAGGATGTGAAGATTGGGCAGATCCTTCCAGGCGAGTGGAATCGGCCGCACGGCGCTGGTGACCACTTGCACCTCGATCCCCATGGCCTCGAGTTTCGGAAGCAGAATGTCCAGCTCCCGGTAGCGAACCAACGGTTCTCCACCTATGATCGAAATGTGTAGCGGCCAAAAACGGCGCGCCAGGGCTAGAACGCCGGAGATCAATTTGTCGCCCTGAAAATCGGCGAGCTGCCGCAACGGGCCCGCATCATGCAAATGCTTGGGTTCGTAGGCATAACAGCCGGGACATCGCAGGGGGCACTGCCGCGTGATCTCGAGTGATAAGAGAGGCCTGCGCCCCTGTAGAATACGTCCCCAAGCGGTAATGACATGACCCTTTTTCATGGGCTCCTTTCAGCCTAAAACATTTAGGTTCGGTCACGGTTAATCGAAGGATTGGCCGCTAAGCGGTCGCGGCTCGCTGACCGAGGAAATCCTTAGCCTTTGCCATCTCCGCATCCCATTTTGTGAGTTGGTCAGGTGTCAGGAATTTTTCGAGTTTCTCGCGTCCAGCGCTGCGAATCATGGCAAGGTGTCGGGTTAAATAATCTTTCGAGGCGTTTGGATTCTGCTGCCTGAATTCTTGCAGCTTCTTGTATCTTTCGGTCAGAAAGGTCTTGAGCTGTTCTTTCTGCGCTTGAGATAGGTTTAGTTCCTTGCCGAATCGCTTCAATTCAGTCGTAATGGTGTGCAGGTCTTCTGGAGTCATGTTGCTTCCTTTGGGTTTGTTGAGTGGAATTGTCTGGCGGGACAGCTTGGGCTTGGTTAGATGCAGCTTCTCTAGACTGCGCGCCATGATAATCCATCGCCAATCATCACTGAATCGCCTGTCCGGGCGGCGCGAGGGGTGCAGTGTTCCCAGCCATTGGCACGGCATCCCACGCGACACTTACCGACGGAGGGTGAGTCCCACGCCGCAAGAGTTACTCCGTCCCGAGCGTATTGGAACTAGGGATTCCACTAGGTGTTCGGGAAGGGGCCACGTCTAAGAATTAAACGCACGTGAGCATCCTCGAGGAAGCCAAAGCGAAATACGCGAAGCTGCACTAACTGTTAGAACTTGGGCCTCAAGTGGGACCGAGCCCGATAATGTTCGAATCCTGGCGGGCCGATGTTGTACCGCGATACAATGGCCAACGGGCTGCTGTGATCGGGACAGCTGGCGATATGAACATTCGCAAAGCCGAACAAGTCATGTTCATTATCGGTCTTGCGCTCTTAGCCGTCTGGGTAGGGGCACGGCTTCACAGTAGCGTTTCCTCCAAGGCAGCCATCGCACAATTTGAAGCGGAGGAAACTGCGAACGCAGCCGACGGTACCTCACCCTTGTTGGATCCCGCCTTGGGCTCGAACGTTGACTTTCGACTGTGGTCGGTGAAGCGAGTCGCGGCCTACAAAGACAGCCTGGCTAAAAAGAAAGATGCTCCATTGGCTATTCTGCGCATTCCGAAGATCAGCCTCGAGGTGCCGATTTTCAATGGTACCGATGACCTGACTCTGAATCGTGGAGTGGGGCGGATTCTTGGGACCGCCCGAGTGGGGCAACCTGGCAACTTAGGGATCGCGGGCCATCGGGACGGGTTTTTCCGGGGCCTGCAAAGCATTGTGACTGGCGATGTGGTCGAACTCGCTCGGCCTGGATTCCGGGATCGATATACTGTGAGCCAAATTAGGATTGTTAGGCCCGAAGACACGTACGTTTTGGAGTCCACGCCTGGGCCGACGCTAACGCTCGTGACTTGCTTTCCGTTCTATTTCGTCGGCAGCGCTCCCAAGCGTTATGTCGTATCAGCGTTGCTAGAGAGTGCTCGGCAGTCGGACCTAAGTGAGAACACGGACCCCAACTACCACAGCAGGAACACCAAAAAATAAGACCGAGCGCTGCTGCGCTGACAACGGATGAGTTTGGCCAACCGCGATAAGACTAATAAGAAATGAACCAAACAGAAGTACAAGACGCATCGCCACCTCCCGTTAGCCTGTCGTTGAGACGAAACGTTCTTGGAGCGATCCCTCAAAGAGTATTGACGAAATCGAGAATGTTGAAACGGTGTTCAAGGCTCGGATCCTTCTGCACACCCCAAACGCGCCGAATCCTTCAGCGGATGTGAACGTGGGAAACCGTAAGCGCGGGATTGATGAAGGTTGCTTCTGCGCAACGATGAAATCGTGCCGTTATGCGATGCTCTTTTGCGGGTGCCCGTTGGCAAGGTCAGGGAACTTGGAGCCCAAACATTTCACTGACTAGCGAAGGGCACCCTATCCTATCTATCTTCACTACAGGAGGACCTTGGCAAATCGCGGCTTGCCGTCGGCACATGTGGTTTTACAGAATGTGAGATTCTTGAGTGTATCACGGGTCGAAAATCGTCTTTTTGGCAGTTTCACTAGCAAGTCTTAACAGGACGCGGATTCCGCGCTGCCTGAATTCACTTCTTCGTCGACGGATAATTCTTCAAGAGCTTCGTCACAGCCTTCGTAATGTTCTTTTGTTGTTTGTCGGGTTTGGCCTTGGGATCAATGGTCTTGCTAGCAATTCCTCGCCATACTAACTCCTTCTTGGCGGAGTCATACATGTCCAGGCCCAGTTGTCCAACGTAAATCGTGGATGTCGATCCGTAGGTCGTGGTTGAGATCATGGCTCCACGATACCCATACCAGCCGCCGCCCCATCCTGGACCATAACCCCAACCGGTGTTATACGAAGTGAACTGCTTCTCTGTGCCAACTGCGGTTTGGATATCGATGTAAAGATCGGCTGTATCAGAATCGGGTTTTCTGTAAGCCTTTCGTTGCTAACTCGTTAACAATTGCCGCCATGATTTGTTTTTGTGTCAGCTCATCGGCGTGATCAGAACCTTTGAGATCAACCCACTTGTACGTCTTGTATTTTGAAAAATCTTCACCTTGAGCAAAGTTATAACGAACATCTTGAGCCACGGTGGCTGTGACACAACCTACCAACAAAGCGACACTCAAAACAATGGACTTCGTCATATCCTTTTTCTCCTTCTGGTACTTAATGGGTTTAGGGATGAGGACGCGGATGTGACATCGGGGGCATCGGATTAGGTGAAGGAGATGGCGACTGCCCGGGCATGACCACAAGGACGTCCGGATAAAGCGGTTCGAGCAAGGTTTTTAGACCTGCGCGTTGGCAGACTCGAAATGTCACATCCACGCCCGTGAAAATAATGGATAGATGTTGAGAAATCCGCTTCGCACCAACTATCTCAAAACGAGATAGGTAGTGATAATCCCTGTGCACAAGAGTTATGTGGAAATACCTTAGTTTCCGTTTAGCGCGCTTACCAGGACTGTATTTTCGTCGATTGTTGGGGGCGATTGCACGAGCTTTAATCGGTGTGACCGCGGCAACAACCCGAACACGAGATATTAAGCGGAGTCACGCAAACTCAAACATTTAATTGATCTGCGACCGGCTCGTCGAGAGGTACCCAGGCCTCAATTCTCGTTCCCCTGCCAGGCTTCGAGTGAATCTCGAAGTCT
>Ga0210403_10001879_pt1 | contig 19437 bp, 20 predicted proteins | sample IncBWC19MmetaG_FD_150863 | JGI IMG/M metagenome (GOLD analysis project Ga0210403, IMG submission 150863) | Forest soil microbial communities from Barre Woods Harvard Forest LTER site, Petersham, Massachusetts, United States - Inc-BW-C-19-M | ecosystem: Environmental > Terrestrial > Soil >... | reverse complement strand
GCTCGAACAAGGAAAAAGAAACCACCAAGAAAGAGCCGGCCCCCAAGGAATCCAAAGAGAAGAAGCCGGCGGCGAAAAAGTAGATTTGCTGCGGCGGGCGGCTTGGTTTTTCTTACAGCTTTAGAGTTTTCAGATACTCGCGAAAAGCCGCGCCGAATTCCGGGTTCTGCAGCGCGATCTCCACGGTCGCTTTCAGGAAGCCGAGCTTGTCGCCCGCGTCGTAGGAAATTCCCTCATAGATATAAGCGAACAGGCCTTGCTCCTTCGCCAAAATACGCAGCGCGTCGGTAAGTTGAATTTCGTTTCCAGCGCCGGGCTTCGTGCGTTCCAGACAATCAAATATCGCGGAAGGCAGAACGTAGCGGCCAGTGATCGCGAGATTCGAAGGCGCGTTCGCGGGTTTTGGTTTTTCCACCAGATCACGAATGCGCAGCAGGCGCTCGCCGAACGGCGGCTGCGGCGCTGGCACGGCATCCACGATACCGTAGAGATGCGTTTTGTCCTTGGGGACTTGCTCGACGGCGATGGCCCCTACACCGATGGATTCGTAGACGTCGATCAATTGTTTGGTAGCAGGGTTTTTCCCCGGTATGAGCACGTCGCCGAGTAACACGGCGAAGGGTTCGTCGCCAACAAGATCGCGCGCAACGAGCACAGCGTGTCCGAGGCCGAGCGGTTCTTTCTGCCGCGTGTAACTGACCTGCAGCATGTTGCTGATCTTTCGAACGAGTTCGGCCTGATCGTGGCGGCCCTTCTCTTCCAGAAAACGCTCCAGGGCGGGAGCGGAATCGAAATGATCTTCGATGGAGTTTTTGCCCTTGCCGGTGACGATGATGATGTGCTCGATGCCGGAAGCGACGCACTCCTCGGCGACGTATTGAATCTGCGGCTTGTCGACGACGGTGAGCATTTCCTTTGGCTGCGCTTTGGTGGCGGGGAGAAAGCGCGTGCCAAGGCCAGCGGCAGGGAGCACGGCTTTGCGGACTTTCATGCGCGAGCCCTTGGAGGAAGCGTTGAGTGTAGCTGTGATGGTGTCGGTCATAGAGTCAAGATCTTGCCTACTCCCGGCGAATGGACACCATTCTTCGATGCGATTCGAAAACAGTCAATGCATTTGAGAAGCCGCGTTGCTTCCTCGATGAAGCAGCCCGGTCCGGCGAATACGGTTGACGCGGGACGATGGCATAGGATGCTGAGCCGAAGCACCGGATGGGCTTGTGCTAGCATAAACCTCATGAATAGCAATGTTGGCGTGAGTGGAAAATGAGCATTCGAATCCTGGGGATTGAATCTTCGTGCGATGAGACGGCGGCGGCGGTGGTCGCGGACGGGCGGGAAATCCTGTCCAGCGTGGTGGCGTCGCAGATCGATGTGCACAGGAAGTATGGCGGCGTGGTGCCGGAACTGGCGTCGCGCGAGCATTTGCGGCAGATCGTACCGGTGGTGCGAGAAGCGATTGAACAAGCGGGGATGAAACTTGCGGATTTGGATGCGATTGGAGTGACGCAAGGGCCGGGCCTTGTTGGTGCGTTGCTGGTGGGAATTACATATGGAAAAACGCTGGCGCAGGCGCTTGGAAAACCGCTGGTGCCGGTGAATCATCTGGAGGGGCACGTTCATGCGGTTTTTTTGGAGGCGCACAAGGCGGGGCGAACGGCGAAATTGCCGGCGGTGTGTTTGATCGTTTCGGGCGGGCACACGGTTTTGTACGAAGTGAAGCCGGAAGATTCGAACGTGCAGGATGCGAGCGGGAAGTTGCTCTATCGGAAGTTGGGGCAGACGCGGGACGACGCCGCGGGCGAAGCGTACGACAAAGTTGCGAAGCTACTAGGTCTTGGATATCCGGGGGGGCCGGTTCTGGACCGGCTGGCGGCGGTTTCGAATGGCGTGGCGGCGCCGGTGAAATTCGGGCCGACGAAGATGAAGGGAAACGCGCTGGATTTCAGCTTCAGCGGGCTGAAAACCGCGGTGCTCTATCATGTGCGCGAGCATCTGGAATATTCTGCGGAGATTCGCGCGCGGGAAGAAGCGCTGCAGCGCGGCGAACGAAAAGTGGAACAATTGCAGCCATTGTGCAGCCCGCAGACTTTGGCACTGGTGCGCGAGTTTCAGAATGCGGTGGTGCGTGACCTGGTTGATCGCACAATGAGAGCGGCGGAAGAGTTGGGCGTCGAGAGCGTGCTGGTCTCGGGCGGAGTGGCGGCCAACAGCCAGTTGCGCGCGACGTTCGAACAGCGGTCGAAATCCGCGGGCGTCGAGGTGTTTTTTCCGAGCCGGGCGCTTTCGACAGACAATGCGGCGATGATTGCGGCGGCTGCGTATTCGCGTTTCCGCGCGGGAATTCTTGCGAATAGTTCACTCAACGCCGATCCCAGCCTTGCCTTGGCGTAGCACTAGACAGACAGCACCGAAGACAATTTATTAGTGTATTCGTGTGCGCGGGCGGAAGAGGACAGGCAGGAATGCCTGTCCTACCGTGGACCATCGCGTGGGTTATACTTTCGCGAGTATGGGGAACTTGGCGGGCGAGGGCGCACGGTTTCAGATTGCCAGCGATCAGTCGCTGCTGGTTTATTTTGATCAAGTGGATAAGACGGACCGGTCTAAAGACCGGCCACTACAGGATCAGGAGCAAGGCCGGGCTGAAGCCCGGCCTCTACAAAGTCAGCCGCTACAAAGCCGGGCACGGCAAAATCAGATCACAGTTCAGGCGAATGAAAAAGTCAGGAAGCTGCTACGGCTGCTGGAGCTGGAGCCGGTGGCGGGAGTGCGCAATCTCCATCCGGCGTATTGCTCGTTGCTGGTGAAGTTTGATGTGTTGAAGTTGCAGCATGGGGAAGTGGAAAAAATTTTGAGGGGATATCTCGCGCGGCTCGAAGAGGTGAAACTTCCGGAACCAAGAATGGTTGAAATTCCGGTCAGCTATGGCGGCGAGTTTGGGCCGGATTTGGCGGAAGTGGGCGCTTTGCTAGGAATGACGGCGGAGCAGGTGATCGAGCTGCATTCGTCGGTCGAATATCAGGTGTATTTCCTGGGATTTGTTCCCGGATTTGCGTACCTGGGGGAATTGCCGGAAGGGTTGGTGACACCGCGGCTGGCGACGCCGCGGCGGAAGGTGCCGGCGGGGAGCGTGGGGATCGCCGGGAATCAGACGGGGGTATATCCGTTCGCGACGCCGGGGGGATGGAGATTGCTGGGGCGAACGCCTTTGGCGATGTTCCGGGCGGATCGCGCAGAGTTGAGTCTGCTTTCGATTGGGGATCGTGTGAAGTTTGTGCCGATTTCGCGCGAGGAATTCGTGGCGGCGGAGGCAAGGGGAAATTGAGAAGGGAAAGAAAAAGCAGATCCCTCGCTACGCTCGGGATGACAATTGCGGTGACGAGGCGCGCATGGCGGTGATTCAGGTGCTGGAGCCGGGGCTGTTCACGACGGTTCAGGATTTGGGGCGGGAGGGCTATGGTCCGCTGGGCGTTTCGCCTTCAGGGGCGGCGGATGCGGTTTCGCTTATGATGGGGAATCGACTGGTGGGAAATGCCGAAGGGGAAGCGGGGTTGGAAATGACGCTGCTTGGCGGGGCGTTCCTGTTTCCGGAAGGCGCGGTGCTGGCGCTGGCGGGGTCGGATTTTGGGGCGACGCTGGATGGAAAGCCTGTTGAGTTGTGGAGACGGTTTGAAGCGCGTGCGGGAAAGGTGCTGCGATTGGGGCCGACGCAGTCTGGGGCGCGGTGTTACTTGTGCGTCCTGGGAGGAATCGAAGTGGAACTTCTCTTGGGGAGCGCTTCGACGCACATTTTGAGCGGGCTGGGCGGGCATGAAGGGAGGGCACTGCGGAAGGGGGATGTGCTGAAGATCGGCACGCACAGGTGGAAGATGCCAAGCGGTTGGGCTGCGAGTTTTCGAAAACGCGAGTGGGTGTTATCGGATCGGGTGCTGGATGCTCTCGAGCCGCGAAAAGAATTGCGTGTCACGGACGGACCGCAAAACGATCGGTTTTCAGAGGCGGCGAAGAAAGTTTTTTATGAGAGCACCTATCGGGTGGCGGAAGATTCCAACCGCATGGGGATTCGGCTGCAAGGGCCGGGGATTCCAGCGCCGGTTGGTGGAGAGATGATTTCAGAGGGCGTCGCGCTTGGGGCCGTGCAGGTGCCGGAGGGAGGACAGCCGATTATTTTGTTTGTGGAACAACAGACGACGGGGGGCTATCCGAAGATTGCGAATGTGGCTTCGGTGGATTTTCATAGCCTGGGTCAGTTGCGGCCGCGGGATGAGATTCGGTTTCGACGGGTCGAGGGGCTAGGCGCGCGAACGATGCTGGTCCTCCAGGAAACGGTGCTCAGGTCAGATTTGCGCGACAGACGGCTGCTTCCATATGAATCAAGACGATTTAAGAATTGATTTGAATTGCGACATGGGCGAGGTGCCGGAAGCGATTGCGGACGGCACGCAGGAATCGCTGATGCGCTCGATCACGTCGGTCAACATTGCCTGCGGAGGACATGCTGGCGACGAGCGGACGATGAAGACGACGATTGAGCAGGCGCTTCGATGGAAGCTGGCGATTGGGGCGCATCCGGGGTATGCGGATCGGGCAAATTTTGGGCGGGTGGAGTTGAACCTGCCTGAGAGGGAGATTGCGGATTCGGTTTACGAGCAGGTATGCAGGCTCGCGGAAATTGCGGCGGGTTGCGGCGCGCGGGTGGTTCACGTGAAGCCGCATGGCGCGCTTTACAATCAGGCGGTGAAGAATCGCGGGATTGCGGAGGCGATTGCGGATGGCGTGGCGAGGTGGGACAAAGGCACCGTGCTCGTGGGGTTGGCGGGGTCACCGATGCTGGAGGTGTTCCGGCAAGCGGGGTTCGCGGTGGCGGCAGAGGCCTTTGCCGACCGGCGGTATGAGGCGGATGGAACTTTGCGCTCGCGGAAGTTTGAGGATGCGCTGATTCGCAATCCGGAGGAAGCGGCGTGGCAGGCGCTGGGGATCGCGGAGCGAGGGTTAGTGATTGCGAGCGACGGGAGCGAAGTCTCGGTTGACGCGCAGACCTTGTGCATTCATGGGGACACTCCGGGCGCGCCGGCAATTGCGGAGGCGATCACGCGGACGCTGCGCGAAGCGGGAGCTACCCTGAGAAAAATGTCAGGGGCATGAAAGGGAATTGAAGGGAGCCCAGATCGAGGCGGGATGGCAAAATCGGAACTCATGAGAGAAATGCGTGACTTGCAAGCGAAATTAAACCCCTTCTTCAAGGAACGAAATTTCCGACGGCTGGGAGGCACCTACAATCGGATCACTGCAGATGGCCTAACCCATGTTGTGAATTTTCAAAAGGAGCGCTTCGACCCACCCGGCACAACGTCTATACCGGGGTTTCGGGAGAACCTCTACGGAAAATTTACGATCAACGTTGGGGTGTACGTACCCGAAGTGCAGTTATTCGGCTCTGGGGGGAAGGAACCCAAGTTCGTGGCGGAGTATTACTGTTGCGTTCGTGAGAGGCTTGGAACCCTTGGTCCCGAACGCGTTGATATTTGGTGGGAACTTAAAAAAGAACCTGACTCAGTCGAAGAAGTGGTTAATGAAATAAGGCAACGACTGGAAGTGGACGCGTTTCCATTTCTTGCCCGGTTTGAAACGCGCGAGGCGCTTTTGAGTGAGTTACTCAGCGGGCCTTCCACGGCAAGCTACAGGAGTCCCCGTTCGCGGGTTGATTGTGCGATTATCCTGGCGGCTCGCGGTCAACGGAGCGAAGCACACGATCTTTTGGCAGCGCATAGGGCGGCACATATTCGAGAACGAGGGCATCCAGGACACTTGAAATACCTTGAGGATCTTGCGGTCGAGCTCGGATTGGAGAATTTGGAGACTACTTAGCATCCTCGAGTAAGTGGTGACCTGACGTCGGCTGCGCCAGTGACCGAAAAAAAGCGGGCAGCTTAAAAAGCTGCCCGCCGGGGAAGGAAGAGCCGCGTAGGCGGCAAGGGCTATTCGAACTTTTCGGTAAGGACGGGGAACTGGAGCTTGGCTTTAGCCAGGGACTTGACGACGATGGCTTCGGCGCTCTCCGCCGTGGTGTTGCGGGACGTAGCCATTTCGCTGACGAGGAGGTACTTCGCGCGTTCGAGCATTTTCTTTTCGCGGAAGGAGAGCGGCTTGCTGCGGCTGAGGGAAACGAGACTCTTGAGGACGACGGCGACTTCGAGGAGGGATCCGGTGCGCATGCGCTCCGAATTCTCTTTGAAGCGGTGCTTCCAGTCGTGATGAGAGTTAAGTTTACCGGTTTCGAGGAAGCCGAGGACTTTCGCCGACTCCGTGGAACGGATGACGGAACGAAGGCCAACGGTGGTTGCGTTGGATTGCGGGACCATGACACGCAAACCGCTGGAAACAATGCGAATCATGAAGTAACGTTCGGTTCTGCCGTTCAAGACGCCGTAGCTGATCTGTTCAACAATGCCCACACCGTGATTCGGATATACGACCTTGTCGCCGATCTTGTAGTCCATAAATTCGGTTGCCCCCTGAGAGATGCTGGAACAGTATATTAACAATGTGCCGGAAGAGTCAAGATATATCCAGTGGAATGAGGAGGTTAGGGAAAAAGAGATATTAATTTGGCAATGAAATTGCTAGGCGGCTTTGCAGATCAGGGGAGAATTCCCGCCATTCAGCGGTGAAAATCGGCCAATCGCTGCTTGCGAACGGTGGCGGCCAATGAGTTTTTTTGCGAACTTTTCCGGGGGCTGGCGAGAGTACGGTAGAATGCGGATGTGATTGTACTGGCGATAGATACATGCGATTCGCGGGGCAGCGTAGCGGTGCTGCGAGGCGAAGCGGTTGTGCAAGTGGCGAGGCATGAATCGGCGGAGGAGTACTCCGCCTGGCTGCTGCCGGCGGTGGCGGAGGTGCTTCGAGCCGCAGGTCTCGGGATGGCGGAAGTCGATGGGTACGCGGTCGCGGCGGGGCCGGGGTCCTTCACGGGAGTGCGGGTGGGACTGACAACGGTCAAAGCCTGGGGCGAAGTTTATGGGAAGCGCATCGCGGCGGTTTCCCGGCTGGAGGCGCTGGCTGTGCAATCCAATGGGGAAGAGCCACACGTTGCGGCGTTTGCGGATGCGCGTCGCGGGCAGGTGTTCGGGGCGGTTTACCGGTGCGCGGAGACGGGATTAGAGAGGCTGGGGGAGGAAATGGTCATCCCTCCAGGAAGGTTTGTTGAGATGGCTGCGGAGCTGACGAGCGGAGGAAGCGTTTCGTGGGTGTCTACGGACGCGGAGTGCGTTCTTCAGGATGCGGCGTGGAGTGCGCGAGAGTCGCGCGGCGAAAAGGTGGAGCGCGTCTCCAGCGTATTGGCTCCGGCGATTGGGCGGATTGGAATGACGCAATTGGCGGCAGGACGGCACACGGATGCGCTCGCACTGGATGCGAATTACGTGCGGCGCTCGGACGCGGAAATCTTCTGGAAGGGCGGGGCGGCGCATGGGCGCTGAAGTGAGGCAGGAAAAAACCAACGCTTCCATTCGAACGCTTCGTCCATCGGACGCGCCAGCGGTGACTAAGATCTTGCAACAGGCCCCGGAAGCGGCGAATTGGTCGGGTAAGAGCTTTGAGGAGTTGCTGGCTTGGTCTGGCGGTGTTGCGCTTGCAAGCGAGACGATCGGGGAACTATCGGGTTTTCTATTCGGGCGGCAAGTAGGCGACGAGGCGGAAATCTTAAATCTGGCGATGATTCCCGATCGGCGGCGCCTGGGGGAGGGTGGGGCGCTACTGAGCGCGGCGCTGGAGGAATTTCGAAGGCGGGGAGTAAGTCGCGTGTTTTTAGAGGTTAGGGAGTCGAACGCGGCGGCGATAGCGTTCTATCTCAAGTATGGGTTTGCCAAAAGCGGCCGCCGGCCCGGGTATTACCGCGATCCGGCCGAGGCGGCGCTGGTGATGGAGAAGAAGCTCACAGGCTAGGACCAAATTCCCACGGGTTCCCCCTTGACGTGGGAAACCAAAGTGCTATCTTTCGCTCATGTAGTGTTCATCGCACATTCACGGAGTCGTGAGGAGGACGCATGGCAACAGCGCAGCGGGCACCTCGGGACATACTTCTTCAAACAGACGCCGACTATCAGCGTCTGGCACAGCAACACCAGCAATACGAAGCAGAACTCCAGCAAATCTCCAAATCGCCCTACCTGAATTCGGAAGACCTCCTGGAAGAAATCAAGCTCAAGAAGATGAAGCTCCACTGTAAAGATGAGATGGAACGGATTGCCGCGCGTATCCTACGCGCGAAGACCAACTACAGCCAATAGCAACGGCTTCCCGGGTGATTCTGTCGTAGAATGACCACTGCGCGCTCGCGGGATTCAGACCACGAGCGGGAATGCAGAGGTCTACTCCGGCAAGCATGGTCAAGGAAGGCTACTACTTCGGGGTTCCACCGCTTTTGCTAAGCGGAGGCTCTTTTTTGCTGCACTGGTACGCCGCGGCAGCCGCTCTGGTGTTTCTGGCCCTGTTTGTATTTTCCTTTTTTCGAGATCCAGAGCGAGTCATCCCTTCGGAACCGGGGGCGGTGGTGTCTCCGGGAGATGGCCGCGTGGTGGTGGTAACGGAGGAAGAGAACGCCGGGCGTCCGGGGAGCCGCATCAGCATCTTTCTGGCAGTCTGGAATGTGCATGTGAACCGCTCGCCCGCGGCGGGAATTATCACGAAGATGGAATACCGGCCAGGGAAGTTTCTTGCGGCCATGCGCGAACGGGCTTCGGTGGAGAACGAGCAGAACGTGTTTACGCTTTCGACCGATGCGGGGGAAATGGTGTTCAAGCAGATTGCGGGGTTGATCGCGCGGCGAGTAGTCTCGTGGAAGAAAGTTGGCGACAGGGTCTCGCGCGGGGAGCGGATTGGGCTGGTACGATTCGGCTCGCGTGTGGATGTCTGGGTGCCCAAAGAGGCGGAGATTCTGGTGAAGCTGGGGCAGAATGTGAAGGGCGGAGCGAGCGTTTTGGCAAGGTGGCCTGGGAAAGCGGCGGCCGAGCATTCGAATGAAGCCAGCGCGGCGGAAGCGGACACAAATCTGACAGCGACAGGGAAGCGGTCGTAATCATGCCCGAGCCCGAACAACAGGAAATATCTTTTCAGCACCGGCGCATCAAGAATCCGAAATTGCGGCGCGGAATTTTTCTGATTCCGGCGGCGTTTACGTCCGCGAATCTCCTCTGCGGTTATTACGCCATCGTCGCGTCGCTGGTGGGGGCGCCGGACGATTTCAATCGCGCGGCGAAGGCGATCGGCCTGGCCATTTTGTTCGATTCGCTGGATGGGCGAGTCGCGCGAATGACGGGAACGAATACGGAATTTGGAGTGCAGTTCGACTCGCTGGCGGATGTCGTCAGTTTTGGAGTGGCGCCTGCAATTCTGGCGTATGCGTGGGGCATTCGAAGCGTGACGGCCATGGACCTGGAGGCGCTGCACCAGTTGGGATTGTTCGCCTGGGTCTGCTGCCTGTTCTTCCTCATTTGCTGCGCGTGGCGACTGGCGCGATTCAATGTAAAGGGAATGGCGCCGGGGGGATCGAAATATTTTGTGGGCATGCCGACTCCGGCGGCGGCCGGGGTGATTGCCGCAGTGGTACATGCGTTGCATCGCGCGGGGCCGCTGCAGGATTGGCGATGGTCGGTGGCATGGCTGTTGATGGCGGCGGCGCTCGGCGGGCTGATGGTCAGCACGATTCGTTATTACAGTTTCAAGGATCTGCCGTGGTCGCGGAAGCAGCCAGCTTTTCTGATTCTTTTTCTCATTCTGATTGGCGCGGTGATCTGGGCGTTTTCGGAAGTGGTGCTGGTCCTGCTGGCTTGTACCTATGCGGTGGCCGGTGTTTTGCTCCACCTGGTGCGGTTCATTCGCCAGCGCATGGTATCGCGGACCGCGTGATTCATGCCTTCGCCTGAACGGGAATCCAACCGGATTGTGATTGTGGGTGCGTCTTCGCTGCTGGGAGCGGAGTTGAAAACGCTATTGGAAGAAGGGCGGTTTGCAGCTTCGGATTTTCGGTTGGTGGATGAGGAGACCGCGGCGGGGACGCTGACGGAGGCGGGCGGCGAGCCCGCGGTGATCCAGCCGGTGGAAGAAGGAAGTTTCGAACGGGCGCGATTTGTATTTTTCACCGGTTCGGGAGAGTTCACGCGGAGAAACCTGGCGGAGGCGACGCGCGCGAGCGCAACGGTGATTGATCTTTCCGGCGGGATTGCGGGCGATGCAAAGACGGTCGTTTGGTTTCCGAAGCTTGATGCGCTTCTGGGGCGCGAGTTCAAAAAAACTGCGGGGACCTATGCGATTCCGTCGGCCGCGGGAATGGCAGCGGCGGCGTTAGCACTGGCGCTGGCAAAGAGCGGTTTGCGCAGGCTGGTCATGACTTTTTTTCAGCCGGTATCGGAAGCGGGGCGGCGCGGCATCGAAGAATTGGAAAGCCAGACCGGCGAGTTGCTCACGTTTCAGGGCGTTGGGCAGCCGGTGTTTGATACGCAGGTGGCATTCAACATGGTGGACCGGTTCGGTCCGGGGAGCGCGCAAAAGCTGGATGCAATCCGCGAACGCGTGCGTCAAGAAGCGAAAGCGTGCCTTGGAAAGAAGGCGGCCATCCCGGCCATACAAGTGGTGCACGCGCCGGTATTTTATGGAACTGCCTTTGCCGCCTGTGCGGAACTGGAAGAGAGCGCGGACGCGGATAAGATTTTGAATGCTTGCCAGGAGGCAGGCTTCGCAATGATCAAGGACGGCGATGCGGGGCCCAGCAATGTCACCGCGGCGGGTGAAAAAATAATTCAATTGGCGGTGCCACAGGCGGATGGCTCTCAACCGGGAACGTGGTGGTTCTGGGGCGCGGCGGACAACATCCGTTTGCCGGCGGCAAACGCGGTGAGATTGGCGGAGATGCTGGCATGAAGGTCCGGGGAATTATTTGCGCGGCGCTGCTGGCGGTGTTATCGGGGATCGGCTGCGGCTACCACGTTGCGGGTAAAAGCGATGAGCTGCCGAAAACGATTCACGTGATTGCCGTGCCCGCGTTGGAAAACAAGACGACCAGTTACCGGATCGAACAGAAATTTACCAGCGCGACGATCCACGAATTCCTTGTGAGAACTTCGTACCGAGTGGTGTCCAATCCCGAAAACGCCGATGCGGTGCTGCGCGGGAAAGTGCTGAGCATAGAAGCCGTGCCGCTGACGTATGACACGGCTTCGGGGCGGGCGACCACCATGCTGGTGCAGGTGAAATGCGAAGTCACGTTTGAAGAGCGCGCCACGGGGAAAATTCTCTATCATTCGGACAATTTCGTTTTTCGAAACGAGTATGAACTTTCCACGGACGTGCCCAGCTTTTTCCAGGAGCAGGATCCGGCGCTGGAGCGCGTGGCGAAGGATTTTGCTTCGCGGCTGGTTGCGGCGGTGACGGAGAATTACTAGGGGAGCGATCAGAGAACAAAGATCAGGAGTCGGGAAGAGACGGACGCAGCGAGGTTCGCAGCGGCAGGGGAAAAGAGGAAAGGGAGCAGATGGCGCGGGTATCCACGGAAGAATTGCTGGCGCGGCTGGAGAAAGGGAAGCTCATCCCGGCGATTTTGCTGCTGGGAGAAGAACCCTATCTTCGGGACACGTGCCGCGCGCAATTGATAGAGAAGTTTGTGCCGGAAGCATCTCGGGCGTGGGCCGTGTCGCGGTATTCCGCGGGCCGTGGGGAGACCCAGGCGGCGGTCGACCAGGCGCAGACGCTGCCGATGCTTTCGCCGCAGCAGGTGGTTTTTCTGGAAGAGGCGGAAGCGATCGAGAAGCTCGGAGAGAAAAACCGGGAAGAGGCCGTGGCGCAGCTCGACGCCTATCTGGAGAATCCCGCGCCGTTCACGGTGCTGGTGGTGGAAGCCAGCGCGCTCGATCAGCGCATGAAACTGGGAAAGCTGCTCGCGGAGAAGACGCTGGTGGTGGAAGTGGGGCTTGGGGAAAACCTGGGGGAGCGGCAAGCGGCTGCGGTGGCCCTGGCGCGGGCAATCGCGAAGGAAGAAGGAGTGGAGTTTGAGAAAGGCGCGGCGGAGGATCTGGCGGAGTTTGTTGCGGCGGATTTGATGCGGTTGAAAACGGAGATCAACAAGCTGGTGACGTTTGCGGCGGAGAGAAAAATGATCCGGCGGCAGGACGTGAGCGCGCTGGTCATTTCCGAGAAAACCACGACGGTTTGGGAGCTGGCGGACATGCTGGCGTCGCGGCAGGCGAAGAAGGCGCTGGAATTCCTGGACCGCTTGCTGCGCGACGGAGAAGAACCGCTGCCGATGCTGGGAGCGATGACGTGGATGTACCGAAAGCTGATCGAAGCCAGCGAAGTAAAAGGCGCGGTAAACGGGTGGCAGGCGGCGCGGGCGCTGGGGATGCGGCCGGAGCAGGCGGAACTGGCGCTACAGAATGCGCGCAAGATTTCGAAGGGGAGATTGCTGAGTGGTTTGAGCGCACTGCAGAAAGCCGATGACCGGCTCAAGCGAGGCGGGGAAGATGCGCGCGCGGTGATGGAATTTTTGTTGGCCGAATTAACCGCGGCGCCGATTGAGACAAGAACGGCAGCGCGCTAGTGCACAGCTTGGCGAATGATTTCCGCGCATTCTTTGTTGTGTGTGACCGTAATCCTTGGATTCTTTTCGGATCCCTGTCGATTCTTCTGTGTTCGGTTGTGGATTGGTATATGCGAGTTCGGATGTGGTCCATTGGCGACAAATGGATTTTCATAAAGGGCGGGCTCTTCAACTACAAGGAGTATCTGAAGGCATCAGCCACACACGGTTGGCCGAGATTGCCATATTATTTGTTCTGGCCGCTGTTTCTGGCAGGAATCGTGCTGCTTGGAGTTGGAGTGTCTAACCTCTGAGTAATTGAAGCATGATGAAAAAAGGGCGGCCGAACGGCCGCCCTTTTTGTTGTTGAGGTTGGAAGGGATTTCAGTTGCCGCCGTGATCGTCGCCGTCGTGATCGCCGTCGTGGTGTCCGAAGTCGAACAAGTCGAAGAGATCACCGATGGCCGGGCTGTTGAGGGGCACGTAGGGATTATCGTCGTCCACTCTAGGATTCGGGAAGTTATCGCGGCTGCGGTGCGTAAGCGGCTTCAAATCCCAATTCCTCTCGATGAACTTGAGGATGGACACGTGGTCGGTGTAAGAGTGGCTGATGTGGCCGCCGCGGGTGAACGGTGAAACGGCGATCAACGGGATGCGTGGGCCGTCGCCGAAGAAATCGAGCGGCTGGATGTAGCCGGAGTCGTAGTAGCCGCCGCCCTCGTCCATGGTGATGAACAAGACGGTGGATTCAAACAGCTCTTTGTTGGCGGTGAGATGGTCCATGATTTTCTTGACCATGCCTTCAAAAAGGTCCTCTTTCGAAGAGGCGGGATGGCCATCCAGCAGACCGTCGGGCTTTACGAAGGAGACGGCAGGCAAAGTGCCGTTGTCGACGGCGGCAAAGAAGTCAATGCTGTCCTTAATGTGTGCTGCGCGCTGCGTTGCATCGCCCATAATGGACGTAGAGTAGGATTCGAAATTACAGATGTTGCAGTAGGCTGCGCCCACTTGAACAGCCGGATTCGTGCTCTTGGGATCGTGCTGGAGAGCCACCGCGGCGTTGTAAGCCCCTCCGTAATAAGCCCACGAAATTCCTTTGTCGTTGAGCGCGTCGCCGATGGTGCGAGTGATGATCGGGGGAATGGATTTACCTTTGGCAATATTTGCGGTGTCCACCGTGCCATCCGGAAGGAAGCCCGGATTGTCATTGTTCACCATGTAGAAGTGTCCCTTTTCGCAATTGGGTTTGGGATCGTAAGGGAGAGATTCCAGGTAGTCCCGGATGGGCTTAATGCCGGGCTGGGTGGGATCAGCGCATTCGGTGAAGTTGCCGTCGAAGAACAGGTCCACGGTGTAGACGTCGTTCGTGCCTGGCAGCGGATCAGGATTGGCGATGTGCGACGGCGGCATTGTCGGATTGCCCTTGTCGGTGGCGGGATTGCCCGTATTGTCGGACCAGAAAATGGCGTCGCCGGTGCCGAGCATGACGTGGTTGGCACCGGTGCCGCCCATGAACGACTGGTGAAAATTGTCACTCATGGAATATTTATCGGCCAGGCTCTTCAGGACCGGGACGTCCCCTTCATGCATGTTGTAGAAGGCCATGGAGTTGCCGCCGCCGTTGTCGTCGGTGGCCGGAGGGGTGTCAAACGGATCGGTCTGATTCGTATAGTTGGTAATGACAAACGGATAGAGATCGCTCAGGCAGCCCGAAGGGTTGCGCTTGGTGGCGTTCTTAATACTGCAGTCGGATTGTTGCCACATCTCGAAGAGCCGGTGCGTCGTATCACCCGTGTAGGAATCGTAGGGAAGACTCGGCCCCCGCAGCGGGAATGGTCCGTTCGGTAAGTTGTTGAAATTCGCGACGCGCGTATCGAAGTCGGGTACGGGGGTGAGTACAAACGTATTGTTCTGGCCGGAAGCTCCGGTGGTCAACAGACCGAGATCGGCGGTCTCCAAAGACGGCTCGATTGCCGCCAAAATAAAGCTCGGAGTGGCCGGGGGAAAAGGAGGCGGCTGCGTGGCAAAACCGATGATGGAGGCGTCCGGGCTGGGCGAAAAGTTCAGGGTTGGGGACGGAAGGACGTCGTACGGAGTCTTATCGGCGCCATCGAGGCTGATGTAGTAGGAGGTTTTGAACGGCGGTACGGCTTGGAATTGCTGCGCCTTTTTGAAATGCTGGCCGGGAGTGCCATCCGCGTTGATAATTCCTTCGGACAGTAGATTTTTGACGGATTCGCCGCGCTTGGGAATGTAGGTAGCGAAAAGGTGGTCAAAAGTGCGGTTCTCGCCGATGAGCACGATGACGTGCTTAATGGGAGTACGCGTGTGCGGCTTCTCCTGGGCTTGCAGCGAAGCTGCGAGCGGGCCACCCAGGCTGAACTGGAACACGGTAAAGGCAATGAATCCAACCCGAAGACCATGAAACGCTTTTGAAACGGTTTGCTTCAAGGACATGCATTCTCCTCTCGAACAATGATGGTGGGGACAGCTACGAGCGACGAGAGAGTGCACCGGGCGGGTTACAAGATGATTGCGTGAAGATGAATTGCAGGTGACTCGAGTGTTTCGGGCGTGTAAATGCGCGGACCGGGTGAGGCTGGGGTCGAAAGGGCCGCGGATCAAAAAAGAAGGGCGAGCTGGCGCTCGCCCTTCTCACCTTTTTCTTTCATTAAAAACTCAAGGCGAATAACCTGGAGCGGAATGCAGTTCTACTTCGCGGCCTTGGCTTTGACGCCGTTGTAGGCGAGCGTGAGGCGCGACTTGTAGCGGTTGCCGGTGTTTTCGTGCAGCACGCCCTTGGTGATGGCCTGGTCGATCGCCGACATCGTGGGTTGCAGCAGGTTTTCGGACGCGGTGGCGTCGCCGGCGGTGATGGCGGTGCGCAGACGGCGCATCATCGTGCGGACCCGGGTGCGGTTCGCGCGGTTGACTTCGGCGCGTTGGCGAGATTGCGCCGCCCGCTTTAAAACCGACTTTTTCTTTTTCTTAACTTTGGTAGCCTGTCCCTGGGCCATCTATTGCTCCTTTTAGGTATCGCTCAAACTTCTAACGTTAAACGAGGCTAAAGGCTTTGTCAAACGAGGTGAAAGGTCCTCTGGGTGCGCCAGCCGGGCTGCAACCGCTGAAACCGCCGGTATCGGCAGGCTCGACCATGGGCGCGCCTGGGCGTTCGAATCCGCCGAGCAAGCACGATGAACTGCGCCTGCTCATCAATTCGCGGCATCCGATCATCACTGTGGAAACGGCAGAGGAGGAGCGGCTCGAAGCGATGCTTCTAGATGTGGCGACGGAATTGGCCGTGCCGCTTTATGAATGGAGCGTTACGACAGGACTGGCGAAGGCGCACGGCGCGCCCATGTACAACACGGACAATCCGGAGCAGGCGCTTTCGAATATCGCGTTGATTCAGGGCGACGGAGTTTTTCTGCTCAAGGATTTTCCGCGCTACTGCGACAACGACAAGATTTGCCGCCGGCTGCGGGAATTGGCGGAAAAGTTTCGAACGGCGCGTCGGTCGATCGTGCTGACGGCCGCGTCGCTGCAGCTTCCCGCGGACCTGGAGGGCGATGCGATTCCGTTTCAACTGGGATTGCCGGCGGCGGAAGATTTGCTGCCGGGAGTGAAGCAGGTGCTGGCGGATTTGAATCGCGAGCAGCACGTTCCCATCTCGCTGGATATCGCGGCGATGACGCAGCTGGCGCGAAATCTTGTGGGATTGCCGGAAGAAGAGGCGTTGCGCGCGCTGCGCAAATCGATTTTGGCACGTGGAAAAGCCGACGCGGGATTGCTGGATGCCGTACTGGATACGAAGCGCGAAGTGTTGCGCACCGAGGGATTGATCGAATCGGTGAGGCGCGATGCGTCATTCGGCGACGTGGCGGGACTGCGGCGGCTGCGCGAATGGATTGATAAAAGAAAAAGCGCGCTGACCGCGGAAGGCCGGCGATTTGGGCTGGTGCCGCCGAAGGGCGTGCTCATCACCGGTGTGCAGGGTTGCGGCAAGAGCTTGGCGGCGCGCGCAATCGCCGGGCAATGGGGATATGAACTGGCGCGACTGGATGCCGGCGCGCTGTATGACAAATACGTTGGGGAAAGCGAGCGACGCCTGCACAAAGCTTTGGAGCTGGCACAAAAGCTGGCGCCGATGGTTTTGTGGATTGATGAGATTGAAAAAGCGTTTGCTTCGGCTGGATCGAGCGGTGATGCCGACGCGGGACTTTCGCAGCGGCTGCTGGCTACGCTGCTGACGTGGATGCAGGACCGCGAAAGCGGAGTGTTCCTGGCGGCGACTTCGAATAACATCACGGTTCTGCCGCCGGAAATGCTGCGCAAAGGGCGCTTCGATGAGATTTTCTTTGTGGATTTGCCGAATGGGGAAGTGCGCGCGGCGCTCTTTGCGCTGCACTTGAAAAAGCGCGGGCGCGACCCGGGCGAGTTTGATTTGCCGAAGCTGGCGGCGGCCAGCGACGGATTTTCCGGCGCGGAGATCGAACAAGCCATCCTTGCGGGGCTTTACACGGCGTTCAGCGCGAAGCAGCAGCTTTCGACGGAGATTCTGATCGCCGAAATCCAGGGCACGCAACCGCTCAGCGTGACGCGCGCCGAGGAAGTCCAGTCGATCCGCGAATGGGCGAAAACCCGCGCGGTCGCCGCGGACTAAAATTCAGCGCAGAATGAAGACTTCTAGCGCCCGCCGACCGAGGCGAGCGGTTTTTCCTTTCTTGTGGACGCTGTCCACCCCACTGTTTTCCAGAGTGCGTGATAAAGTTCACCCGGGAGAGCGAAGATGAGAGCAACACGCGCCTTCAGCCGCAATCTGATTGTGCTTCTGCTGGCGAGCACGGGAGTTCTGCGCGCGCAAGCGCCGACAGACGCGCAAACCAAGCCGCCGTGCGATTGCTCTGCGGTCGACGGGATGAAAGCCAAGCTCGAATCGCTGACAAAGCGGCTGGATGATTGGCCGGATCTCGCGCGCTATCGCGAGGCGAATGCGAAGGTCCTTCCTCCGGCACAAGACGAACAGCGCGTGGTGTTCATGGGCGATTCCATCACGGACATGTGGGTGCAGCCGCGCTTCGGCGCATTTTTTCCGGGGAAGCCGTACATCGGCCGGGGAATTGGCGGGCAGACCACGCCGCAGATGCTTCTGCGTTTTCGCGAGGATGTGATTGCGTTGCAGCCGAAGGTGGTGGTGATTCTGGCGGGAACCAACGACATCGCCGGGAACACCGGGCCCATGACGCTGCAGGAGACCGAGGAAAATCTTGCTTCGATGGCGGAACTTGCGCGTGTGCATGGAATTCAGGTGGTGCTGTCGTCGGTGATGCCAGTCAGTAACTACGGTCACGATGGTAGCGGCAATCCGCTGGACATGCGCATCAAGCGCCCGCCGGAGAAAATCCTGGAGTTGAACGCGTGGATCAAAAAATACGCGGCAGAGAAGGGCGACGTGTATCTCGATTATTTTTCCGCGATGGTGGATGACCAGGGTCTGCTCAAGAAAGAGCTGAGCGAGGATGGGCTGCACCCGAACGCCGCGGGCTATGCCGTGATGGCGCCGCTGGCCGAAAAGGCGATTCAGGCTGCTTTGCGACTGAAGGCCGGTACGAACTAGACTCCACTCCCGATCACGCTTCGTTGCAAGAATGGGCTCGTCGTGTTTGGGTTTCCGATCAGCGTTAATCGGGACTTGGCTCCAAAGTAGGTGCCAGGGCGAGAGGTTGTGAGGACACGTTAACGCAAGCCGCCGAAAACGTCCTGGCGATCTTTGGATACTGGCGCGGATGCGCTATGGCACGATCGAAAGAAAAATAAATGCGGCGAAAATGACCAGGTGTACGATTCCCTGCAGCACCGTGGTGCGCCCTGTCCCCAACGTAATTACGCTGACGAGGAGCGTTAGGGCCATCAGCACTCCCTCTTTTGCATTGATCCCCAAAGAGAGCGGTTTGTGCAGCAAAAGTGAGACGGCAGCGACCGCGGGAATGGTGAGTCCAATGCTCGCCAACACAGAGCCTAATGCCAGATTCATGCTGGTCTGCAGGCGATTCGCTTTGGCGGCCCGGAAAGCTGCCAAGCCCTCGGGCAGGAGCACGAGACCGGCGATAACGATCCCAACAACACTCTTCGGCGCGCCTGCCTTCTCGATCCCGAATTCCATGCTCGGCGTAAGCGCCTTCGCCAGCGCTACCACGGCGACCAACGACACCAACAGAAGTGCGCTGCTTAGGAGCGCCACTCTATTACTTGGGGGAGGAGCATGCACTTCTTCGGTGCCTCCGCTCGCCGGGAGGAAAAATTCGCGATGGCGCACGGTTTGTACAAACAAGAACGACCCGTATAGCACAAGAGACACAGTAGCTGCGAAAATCAATTGAGCCGGGCTGAACGTTGGCCCTTCCCTGGTTGTGGTGACACTGGGAAAAACGAGCGTCAAAGCAGTGAGTGCAATCAGCACAACCAGTGCCGCGTTTGCCCCCTGGAGCTGAAACGATTGCTCGCGATGGCGCATTCCACCCGCCAACAGGCACAGTCCAACGATTCCATTGCACACAATCATCACCGCGGCGAAGACGGTGTCCCGCGCCAATACCGCTTTTTCAGGTCCTCCAGTGATCATCACCGATACGATCAGCGCCACTTCAATAATGGTGACGGCGACCGCGAGGACTAACGTCCCGAAAGGTTCGCCGACCCGGAACGCTACGACTTCTGCGTGATAGACTGCCGCGAACACCGCGGCGATCAACGCAAATGCCTCCGCCGCTGCCAGCGGTCCGCCGGAGCCGAGCAACAACTGGAGCACCAGCACGATGCAAGCGACGAGTGGCCAGGTCCAGGCCCACCAGGGAATTCGTACTGGA
>Ga0210403_10001878_pt1 | contig 19443 bp, 15 predicted proteins | sample IncBWC19MmetaG_FD_150863 | JGI IMG/M metagenome (GOLD analysis project Ga0210403, IMG submission 150863) | Forest soil microbial communities from Barre Woods Harvard Forest LTER site, Petersham, Massachusetts, United States - Inc-BW-C-19-M | ecosystem: Environmental > Terrestrial > Soil >... | reverse complement strand
TTTCCTCAAATGTGTTCACCGCCGCGGTGTAGTTGCTGTTTTCGCGGTAGAGCTGCCCCAGCTGCTGATAGAGGATGGCCAGCGTGCGGCGGCGGGACGGCGTAAATTCGGATTCCGTTTTCACTGCGGTCACCGCTTCGGAAAGCACGCGGACGGCATCGTCGAAGCGCCCTTCTTCCTCATAGATCGAGGCCTCGGTGTAGGTGACTTCGAGGTTGTTGGGCGCGCCGGCCTTGGCGAGCCGTATGTTCTGCTCGGCTTTGTCGAGCTGCTTCGTGCGGCGATAGATCTCTGCCAAGCGCAGGTAATTGTCCGGATCGTCGGCATCCATCTGCGTGAGCCGCTGATACTGCTCGAGCGCTTCCGGAAACTTTTCTTCCATGAGCAGCGTCTGCGCGAGCACTTTCAGATGGTGGATGTCGTCCGGCTTGGATTCGGAGGCCTTGCGGTAGGCCATCTCCGCATTGGGCAGGTCGTGGATTTGATTGTACGAGTCGCCCAGCAACTCCCAGAGACGCGGCGTGGGCGCGCGCTGCAGCAAGCCCTGGAGCAGCGCAATCCCCTCCTGCGATTTCCCTTCGTCGAGCAAAAGCTGCGTCAATTGTTCGACGCCGCTTTCATTCGCGGGTTCGCGCGCGAGCAGGTCCCGCAGCACGCCCTCCGCTTTGTCCGGCTCGTTCTGCAAGCGGTACAGGCGCGCGAGCCACAGCGGCGCGTCGGCATCGGTGGGATCGAGACGCAGAATCTCACGGTATTGATCGGTGGCGTGCGCGAGCGTGTCACGCTGGCCCGAGGTGTTGCTCAAATCGCCCAGGGTGCGCACGTAAATTCGCGCGAGCAGGCGGCGCGCGGCTAGATTGTCCGGATCCTTGTTGAGGATCGACTGCGCTTCGTTCACTGCGTCGCGGATTCTTTGCGACTGGTAATAAATTTCGGCCAGCTCATCGCCGATTTGCTGGCTTGACGGATCCAGCGTGAACGCTTTCTTCAGAAAGTCGATGGCCTGGTTGGCGTCATCCGCGCGGCTGCTCACCTGGTATTCCTGCGCGTGGTAGTGGCCCATCACGAAGTCGTAGTAGGCTTCGGCCTTGACGGCGGATGGGTCGGGCACCGCGGCTGCCGCAGCGGAAGGCGCCTGGAATGGATTGCTTTTCGGCTGCTGTGCGCCTGCGGACGGTCCGAAGCACACGAATAGTACGAGAAGCGAGACTGCAAGGAATTGCCGGCCAATTTTCATCGGTTCACCACAAAGGAACGCCACCAACAAAATTATCCACCACGCAGCGTTGCGCGTCAAAACGCTTCCTGAATCGGGTTTCCTCTTCGGAACCGCGCCAGGTGCCCAGGATCGTGGTGCTATTTATCCATCGGGGCACGACGCAACTTGACGCTCGCCCCTTTCACCCACTTCCTTGGATGCGGGGCGCACCCGCAGGTTTCCTGGAAGGAAACACCTCAATGTTTGTTATTCTGAGCGCTCGCACCGAGGCTCGCGCCGAGGCGAAGCGAAGAATCTCTCTTCGGTTTTGACGTCGGAACACAGAGATTCTTCGCTTCGCCTCGGCGCGAGCCTCGGTGCGAGCGCTCAGAATGGCAAAGTAAGCGGCTTCTTGATAAGTGGCCTCTTGCTAGTGCCGGAAATGGCGCACGCCGCAGAAGACCATGGCCATGCCCAACCGGTCGGCGGCTGCGATCACGTCCGCGTCGCGCACCGAGCCTCCGGGCTGAATCACCGCGGTCGCGCCGGCCTTGCCAGCTTCCTCGACGCCGTCGGGAAAGGGGAAAAACGCGTCGGAAGCCACGACGCTTCCCGCGAGCGGCAGTTGCGCCTTCATCACGGCGATCTTCACCGAATCGACGCGGCTCATCTGCCCGGCGCCGACGCCCACGGTCTGGCCCGCGCGCGCAAACACAATCGCATTCGACTTCACGTGCTTGCACACCTTCCATCCGAAAAGCAGTCCGTCGATCTCCTCGCGCGTCGGTGCGCGGCGCGTCACGACTTTCAAATCGCTTTCGGCGAGTTCGTGGCGGTCCTGTTCCTGCACCAGCACGCCGCCCGAGATGCGCTTGAGTTCGAGCTCGCGATTGTGCGCCGCGCCTTCTTCGGCGGGAAGCTGCAACAGCCGCAAATTTTTCTTCGCCGCGAATTTCTCGAGTGCGGCGGGCTCGTACCCCGGCGCGACGATGCACTCCACAAAAAGTTTCGCGACTTCTTCCGCCGTCGCGGCGTCGATCGCGCGATTGAACGCCATCACGCCGCCGTAGGCCGAGACCGGATCGCATTCCAGCGCTTTGATGTAGGCCTCTCTCAGCGTGTCCTGCTCCGCGGTGCCGCAGGGGTTGTTGTGCTTCACGATCACCGCGGCCGGCCGGCGAAATTCCTTCGCCAGCTCCAGCGCCGCTTCGAGGTCCACCAGATTGTTGTAGGAAAGCTCCTTGCCCTGAAGCTGGCGCGCCGCCGCAAGTCCCTTTCCGGCGCCGCCCGCGGGCGCGTACAGCGCCGCGCGCTGGTGCGGATTTTCGCCATAGCGCAATTCCTGCCGCCGCGCATAGGCGAAGTGCAGTCGCTCGGGCAGCAGCGGACGCGCGGCAAGCGAGATGCCGCCACTCTCGGCCGACAGCCGTTCGAGCTCCGTAGCGATTTTGCCGTCGTAACGCGCCGTTAGCGCGAACGCCTTGCGCGCAAGCTCGAGCCGAGTCGCAAGACTCACGGCGCCGTGTTCCGCGATCTCAGCGGCCACAGCGGCATAGTCGGCGGGATCGGTGACCACCGCGACGCTCTCAAAATTCTTCGCCGCCGAGCGAACCATCGTCGGCCCTCCAATGTCGATGTTCTCGATCAGCTCTTCTGGAGTGAGGTCCGGCTTCGCCGCCGTTGCCTCAAAGGGATACAGATTCACGACCACAAGATCGATCGGCGCAATCTTGTGTTCGGCTGTCTGCGCGCGATCGCCCGCCTCGCCGCGCCGGAACAAAATGCCGCCATGGACCTTCGGATGCAGCGTCTTGACGCGACCGCCCAGCATCTCCGGCCAACCAGTCAGCTCGGAAACGTCGCGCACCGGGATGCCCGCCTCGCGCAAAAGCTTCGCCGTCCCGCCCGTTGAAACAATCTCGACGCCGCGCGCCGCCAGTTGCCGCACAAATTCCGCCAGCCCACTCTTGTCATAAACACTCACCAGCGCGCGTTCAACAGCCACAGGGCCTCCAAGGATCGAAAGGGAAATGAATATTCTATGCGGGCAGCAGCGAATCGGAAAGCGCGAACTAAGTGGCACAGCCACTCTTGGCTGTGTGGTCTGGTGACCTGCAGATTCGCCTCGGATTCAACTACGATTGCAAAAACCACACAGGCCAGAGTGCCTGTGCCACCAAATCTGATCCGTGCCCGCGGCGCGTATCCATTCCAATTTGCCCTGCCTCCCGTTACACTCTTGCACCATTATTGTGGAGGCTCCATGTCCGTAGTCGACATTCTGCTGGGCAAGCCGCTGGCGACTTCGGACGAGCGCGCCGAGCAGATTGGCGTGTCCGCGGGGATACCGATCTTCGGTCTCGATGCGCTCAGCTCGGCGGCGTACGGGCCGGAAGCGGCGCTGACTTTGCTGATCCCGCTGGGCGCGGCGGGCGTGGCCTACATTTTGCCCGTCAGCCTCAGCATCATTGTGCTGCTGACGATTGTGTACTTCTCCTACCGGCAGACGATTGCGGCGTATCCCGGGGGCGGCGGGTCGTACACGGTGGCGTCGGAAAATCTGGGCACGTTTCCCGGCCTGCTCGCCGGCGCGGCGTTGATGATCGACTACGTGCTGACCGCCGCGGTGGGAATTTCGGCGGGCGTCGGAGCGCTCGTTTCCGCGGTGCCGCAGCTTCAGCCGCACACGTTGGGTATTTGCCTCGCGATTCTTCTCGTTGTCACGATTGTGAACCTGCGCGGCGTGCGCGAAGCGGGCGTCGCGTTCATGATTCCGACCTACGCGTTCCTCGGCTCGCTGCTCCTCGCGATTTTGATCGGCGTGACGAAAACGGTGCTTGCAGCGGGGCATCCCGTTCCTGTGGTCACGCCGCCCGTCCCTGCAGCCGGCGCGGCTGCCACCGTGATGAGCGCCTGGCTGCTGATGCAGGTGTTTTCCAACGGCTGCACGGCGATGACCGGCGTCGAGGCCGTCAGCAACGGCGTGCGCGCCTTCCGCGAGCCGACGATGCGAAACGCACAGCGAACGCTGACGGTGATCATCGGCCTTCTGGCCGTGCTGCTCCTGGGCATCGCGTACCTCGTGCGGGTATACGGCATTCAGGCCACCGATCCCGGGCTGCCCGGATACCAGAGCGTGCTTTCGCTGCTGGTCGCGGCCGTTGCGGGACGCGGAATTTTTTATTACTTCACGATTGGCTCGGTGCTCGTCATTCTGTCGCTCTCCGCAAACACAGCGTTCGCCGATTTTCCGCGGCTGTGCAAAGCGGTCTCGCTGGACGGATTTTTGCCCCATTCGTTTGGCTTTCGCGGACGGCGGCTCGTCTATTCGCAGGGAATTTACGTCCTGGCGGTGCTCACGGGAATTCTGCTGACCGTGTTCGGAGGCGTCACCGACCGGCTGATTCCGCTGTTTGCCATAGGCGCGTTCTTGGCTTTCACGCTCTCGCAGGCGGGGATGGTGGGGCATTGGCGACGCGTCAAGGGACGCGGTTCGCTGCACAGCATGCTGCTCAACGGCCTCGGCGCCGTCGCTACGGGAGTGACCCTCGTCGTCGTGCTGGTCGCGAAATTCGCGGAGGGCGCGTGGATCAGCGTGCTGCTGATCGGCGGGATCATGTTCACCATGATCTGGGTACGGCGTCACTATGACGAGGTCGCGAAGGAAATTCAGCACAGCGCGCCGCTGCAGGTTGAAAACATGGGCCCGCCCATCGTGATCGTGCCGATCCAGGCGTGGACGTCGATTTCCGAGCGAGCGATGCAGTTTGCGCTGACGCTCTCCCCGGAAGTGCACGCGCTGCACATTGGCACCGAGGAGGAAACGAACGACCTGCAGGATAACTGGAAGCGCCTGGTGGAAGATCCGGTCGCGCGAGCCGGCGGCAGGCCGCCGAACCTCGTAAGTCTCCCGTCGCCTTACCGGCTGATCATCATGCCCATCCTTCAATACGTGCTCGAGACGGAAGCGCAGAATCCAGGGCGGCAGATCGCGGTGATCGTTCCGGAACTGGTCGAGCGGCACTGGTATCACTACCCGCTGCACAATCAGCGCGCCGAACTGCTGAAGGCGTTTCTTTTGGTTAAGGGTAGCCGCAACATCGTTCTCATCAACGTGCCGTGGTACATCAGTGCGTAGCGCGGCGCGCCGGCCGCCAGATGCCCGTGCGAGCCAGCGATCCGATCTCCGCAAATTGAATCGTTGCGCAATCCTCGGACGTGTGGTTACATCCGCGCTCACCGGCTTACGTTTTCCTCGGAGGCTCCGCCATGGGTCCGTACGAACTCCGGCCTTTATCTCTCGGGGAACTGCTGGACCGCGCCTTCGCGCTCTATCGCCGGAATTTCTGGCTGTTCGCGGGCATCATGATCGTTCCCGCCTGTTTCCTGGCGCCGGCGCGGGCCTACTATATGCGAATCAACGGCCTGCCGATTCCCTGGCAACCGGCGACGCAGCCGCGCAACACGGCGTTTACCTTTGGTTTGCTCTTCGCCGATTGGATCATCTACGCGGTCGCGCAGTCGGCAACGACGTACGCGGTGGCGGATGCGTATTTGGGCCGCGCGGCCACCGTTCGCGGATCGTACGGCAGGATACGCGGGCATTTTTGGCGAATTATCGGCGTTTCGCTCAATGTGGGATTCCGGGTGTTCGGGCTGATGCTTCTGCTCGTATTCGGCGCGGCAGCGGCCGGAGGCGCTCTTGTCGGGGCGACGCGCGGCGCAATTCCCACCGCGGTTGCCGGCCTATTGGTCCTGATTCTTGTTCTTTTCGCATTCGCGCTTTCGGTCGCGTTCTCGCTTCGCTACGCGCTTTCGCTTCCGGCGCTCCTCATCGAGGAGATCAAGGCAGGCGCGTCGATCCGCCGCAGCGTGCTTCTAAGCGACGAGCGTCGCGGGCAAATATTTCTGGCCATCCTGCTCGGTCTGCTGCTGATCTACGCGGTGGCACTTTTGTTTCAAGGCCCGTTCTATGCCGCCGTGGCCATCGCGCGAATCACGGGGCATCTGCCCATTTGGATGGCCATCGCGATGTCCGTTTCGGGCGCGATCGGGGGAGCGATCGCCGGCCCGGTCCTGATGATTATTCTCGTGATTTTTTATTACGACGCGCGAATCCGGAAAGAGGCGTTTGATTTGCAGCAAATGATGGCTTCGCTGCCCGAGGCGAATCCCGCCGCGAGCGCTTCACCTGCGTAGGTTCCGCGGCTTACGATTTCACGCGCGCCTTAAGCCGCGCGTGCTTGCCTTCGACCGTGACAACGTATTCCACTTCGTGGGCGCCCTGCTGCTGCTTGAGCTGCGCCGTTTTCTGGCGTACAAATCTCTGGAAGGCGTCTACGGTCAGGGACTCGGTTTCTTCTCCGGCCTGCTCTTTCGCATCGCGGAATGCGGCGTAAAGCTGCTCGACTTTTTTCGATTCGTGGTCGGGATCGTCCCACGAGACGGTGAACGGGAGATGAACTGCCTTAGGTTTTGCCGCTTCGCTCCGCTTCTCCGCCTGGGCCCTCTGCGCCTCGATCTCCCGCGCCGCCGCGCCGAAGTGGCGCTGCACGGTGCCTTCTTCCTTCTGCTTCATGCGCTTGCGAAACATCTCGCGATACTTCGTGTACATCTGGACCAGGTTGCTGTAGCGGTAGCGGTGGCCGTAGTTCATTTCCGCGCCCCGGTCGCTATAGCGCTTCAATAGGGTATCGATCCGCCATTCGATTTCCGCGGGCGGACGCTTCTTCCCGCCGCCGAAGTACTGCTCGTATTCGATCTTCATTTGGCGGATATCGCGTTCCATCTGGGAGAGGTCTTCGTCGATTGTCTTGGCCATGTGCTTGGAGACCGCAATATTATGCTAAGAAATTCAAGAGGTTAGCGTCAATGCACGCGCGGCCAGGAGGTGCGGAACAGGCAATGATGCTTTGATGGTACTGGCCTAGGGGACGCTGGAACTTCTGCTAGGTTCGTGCGGATCGGGTAAGTACAGCGGCGGAAAAATCAAAGGGGCTCGTCCTTGACGAGCCCCTTCCAGCGTAACCCCATTTCACCCCGTCCCGGACAAAGCCGAGACTCACTAAACCACCCCGGGAAAAGCAAAAACCACTTGTGCGGGTAGATGCAAGCGGTATGCCACAATATGCACAATCACCCGATAGAGATTAAGGCATTTATTTTCAATAGATTAAATAACATAATTTCTCTCTCGCTAGGCAACCGCAGAAGTCTTTCTACAGTTTTTCATATATGGAGTGCGCTCTAGCTACGGAGTTTGGGAGATGTCAGGCACCGATGGCGGCGCGGATGGCTGATGCGAGGGTTTCGGCCCAGAGGCTGACGTCTTCGGCGCGCTCGGCTTCGACCATGACGCGCGCTTTGGGTTCCGTGCCGGAGTAACGCACGACGACGCGGCCGGCGGCGCCGAGCGACCGCGTGGCCTTGTCGATCGCCGCGGATACCACGGGCAACGACTCCAGCGGGGGCTTGGATTTTACCTGGATGTTGACAATCGTTTGCGGGAACACCTTCAGGCCGCTGACGAGTCCGTCCAGCGGACCACGCATGGCCACGAGGCACGCGATTTTGAGCGCCGTGAGGAGTCCGTCGCCGGTGGTTGCATCATCCAGGAAAATGATGTGGCCGGACTGCTCGCCGCCAAGATTCGCGCCGCTGCGCAGCATTTCTTCGAGGACGTAGCGGTCGCCCACCGGAACGCGCGCGAGGCTCAGTCCCTCTTTCTCAAGCACGCGTTCAAGCCCAAGATTCGCCATCGTCGTTCCGATGACGCGCTCGCCGCGCAGTTGTCCAGCGGACTTGAGATAGCGCGCCGCAGCCAGCAGAACGCCATCGCCATCGATATGGCGCCCGCTGGCGCTGACAAACATGGCGCGGTCGGCGTCGCCATCAAACGCCACGCCGAGCGCCGCCTTCGTTGCGAGGACCTTTTCGCGCAGCTTTTCCGGATGCAGCGACCCGCAGCCGTCGTTGATGTTGCGGCCGTTCGGCTGGTCGTGGATGGCGGTTACATCCGCGCCGAGCGAGCGAAAGAGCGCGGGCCCGAGCGCGCTGGCCGCGCCGTTGGCGCAATCCAGCACAAGCTTCAATCCCTTGAGATTTGCTCCCCGAATCGCGCGGCTGCGAAGGTACGCCAAATATTCCTCATCCAACGCGAGATCGGCCGGAACAGGCGCGCGATGCGGAGCAGTTTCCCGCCCTTTGTGCATGTGAATTTCAGCTTCCAGATGTTCTTCGACTTCGTCCGGAAACTTCATGCCGGTTCCGGCAAACAGTTTCACGCCATTGTCATGAAAGGGATTGTGGGAAGCGGAGATCACCATCCCGGCGGAGAATTTATTCTGGCGCACGAGACAAGCGACGCCGGGAGTGGTGATCACGCCCGCGGACAGGAACTTCACGCCATCGTCCGCAAGTCCGGCGGCAAGCTGCGAGGCGATATGCGGGCCGGATTCGCGCGTGTCCATGCCAATCAGGACGCGCGGCTTCGGGTTATTTTCGAGCAGGTATTTTCCCAGGGAGCGCGCGACGCCATAAAGCGTAGCGTCATCCAGCGGGTACGTGCCGGGGATGCCGCGAATGCCGTCGGTACCGAAGAGTTCCTTGGTCATCGGGGACCGCCGGGCATCGCCCCACGCGGTAGGTCGAGTCTAGCACGCGAGCAATTATGCCGAAGGGGGAGCGGGCCCGGGGCGCGGCACAAGAGTAACGTGAATTTCAGCGGGCTCCACTTGCACGACAGTGACGCCAAATGGAGCGGCGACCATTTGAGGCGATATCTGGATGGTCACGGTTCCCTGCCTGGCGTCCTTCATATCCAGGCGCAAGTTCAAGTCCGCGGACACCATACGGCGAACGAGAGCCGAACGCCCGCGCACCCGGATTCGCGCGGCCGTGGGCACGTCGCCCGAAATTTCGAGCTGTGTCGGCATGGTGGTGAATTCCAGCGGAACGAGAAAACCGACCTCGGAGTAGGGCTCGGCGGTATAAGTGGCCCACAACAGGAACGAGATCGCCAGCGCCAAAAGCTTCAGCCCCGCGTTCGCCAAAACGTACTTGCGAAGAAAATTCAAGGCTCATCTCCGCGCGGGCGTGCGCGCCTGCGAGATCACCGCCGGCAAGACCATGGTGGAGCGGCGGCGCGAAACCATTTCCCGTAGGCGGTCGCTCAGCTCTTCCGGGGAGAGATTCGCCTCGAGCGCGCCCGCGGAGGCGACAGAAATTGCACCGGTTTCCTCGGACGTTAAAACTACGACGCAGTCACTGTCCTCGGTAATGCCGATCGCCGCGCGATGCCGCGTGCCCAGCTGCTTGGATAGCATCGGGTTCAGCGAGAGCGGGAGAAAACAGCCCGCCGCCGCGACGCGGGAGCCTTCGACGATCACCGCGCCGTCATGCAAAGGCGACCCCGGCCGAAAAATCGACACCAGTAGATCGTAGGAGAGCTTGGCATCGAGCGGAATGCCGCTCTCGATGTAGGTGCGCAGGCCGGCCTGCCGCTCGACGACGATCAGCGCGCCGACGCGGTTCTGTGAAAAATATTCGGCGGCCATCACAATGTCATCGTAGGTGCCCTTTGGGTTGCGCGAGGCGAACCGCATCACCGACAGATTGCGGCCGAAACGCGAAAGCGCCCTGCGAACCTCCGGCTGAAAGAGGATGATGAGGGCGATCGCCACGTAAGGCAAAAGCGTGGTGAGGAGCCATTCGACCATTTCGAGGCGCGCCCACTGCGCCCCGCGATAGAAAACAAAAAGCAGCGCCAGCGCCACCAGCATCTGCACGGCGCGCGTGCCCCGCAACAGAAGTAACAGGTAATAAATCAGGGCCGCGATAATCACAATGTCAATAACGGCGCGAATATCCAGGCGCGAGAGCGGAGTCACCGGCAGTGCGGCGGCGAGCATGTTGGTCCTTCTACGGTATCCCACCCTTGCAGCCTGGGCAAGCGGCCGTTTGTCGAGGCCCAGGGGTATGCTATGTTGAATTTTGGTGGCAAATGCAAATTGAGGACGTGAAACTCACCGCACGATCCAACCCCTCCCAGCGGGTGATCGCGGCGGCGATTGTCTTCGCGTTTTTGTACTTTGCCTCGGATGTCGTAGTCACGCTTCTGCTCGCCGCCTTGCTGGCCTATTTCCTCGATCCGGTGGTCGGAATTTTTGAGCGCATCCGCATCCCGCGCGCGCTTGGCGCGCTCGTGGTCATGCTGGCGGTGAGCGCGATCCTTGTGGGCCTCGGCTATCTCGTCGCGCTGCGGGCGGACCAGTTCCTTGCCGACTGGCCGCGATACAGCACGGCCTTGCGCCGCGTCACGACCGTGTTTGACCGTCAGATCACGCTGCTGGAAAAAGGAGTCGAGTCGATCGCGCCCGCCACTGAAAAATTGCGGCCGACGCCGCAGCGCCCCGCCGAGCCCCCGCCGGTGCGCGACTGGCTGATTCGAGGGGCCGGATCGCTTTACCCCGTGCTGGTGGTGGCGGCATTCGTGCCGTTTTTGGTTTTCTTCATGCTGGCGGCAAAGCCGCGCATCTGGAAAGCCACCATTGAATTATTTCCGGACGAGCATCGCGACCGCGTGCGGGGCGCGCTAGACGAGGTGGGCGCGATGCTCCGAAGATTCGTCGCCGGGAACTCCCTGGTGGCCGGAATTCTGATGCTGGCCCAGCTGGGGCTTTTCGCCGCCATCGATTTGAAATACCCGTTCTTGCTCGGCTGCGTGTCCGGCGTGATGAACATGGTGCCTTACCTCGGCGCCTTGCTGGCGTGGGTTCCGCCGTTCTTGATCGGACTGGCGCAGTGGACCACTATCGGTCCCTACGTCATCGTGGCTTCGGTGCTGACGGGCCTGCATATCGTCGGAGTGAACGTCCTGATGCCCGCGATCGTGGGTAGGCGGGTCCACCTGAACGCCCTGGCTGCCACGGCGGCCCTGCTCTTCTGGGGATGGCTGTGGGGCGCGGCCGGATTGATTCTGGCGATACCCGTTACGGCGACGGTCAAGGTGATCTGCGATCATTCCGAGGGCTGGGAGCCCGTCGGCCGCTGGCTCGGAGCGTAGCTCGAAGTTTGCCGCGGCTTCTTTCGAATTGCGATACACTTGATTTCCCCGGCCGTTAAGCACCTCAAAACAGGCGAAATTCGGAACCCGAGATGATGCGATCCAAACAGCGCGCAGCTTTGATTGTCCTGATCTTGCTGCTCGTTCTCACCGGCGCTGGGCTTGTCGTAACGACCGAGTGGGGGGCACGAACGGTCGCGCCTTCCGCACCCACGGAAACGTCCGCCCAACAATCGCCCGTCGATTTAGGCCAATTCCGGCGGGCCCAGGCGCTTTCGCAACTGGCCGCCACTCCCGAGGAGCAGGATCTGGCGCGTGACGTCCTTCGCAAGGCCGACCACGAAGTGGATTTTGCGTTCGCCTCCGCGCTGTATCAAGCCTCCTCGAAGAAGATTCCGTCAACGCCGGAAATCAAGGACGCTCTCGATCGAATCACCAAGAGCGAACAGGAAGACACCGAGGTTACAGCGGAAGTCACGCAGCTGACGAAGCGGGCCCAAAGCGCGCCGGAAAGCCAGAAAGAGGCGCTCGACCAGCAGCTTGACCTCGCCAAAAGCCACCAGGAATTGATCGAAGACGAGCTCGCCGACGCGCATCAAGATCTCGAGCGAGCCGGCGGCGATCCGCAGAGCAGCGTCCAGCGGATGGTCGACGAGTACAACGCTTCGGAGCAATCGAGCGGCGGCCAGCTCGATCTCAGCATCGCGGGTAAGCAGGCGAGCGCCACGCTGCCGGCTTCGTATTCATTCATTTCACGCGCCCGGGCCTGGTATGAACTGCATTCGATCGTCGGGCGCCTCGATCAGGAGGAACGCGGGGCGAAGGGCGCGGCGAACTCATTTTCCGGGCTGCACGACCAGCTGGAGCACCAACTGGAAGAGGCTCAAGCCAAGCAAACAAAAAAAGAAGCGTCGCCCGGGAGCACTCCGGGAGAGGGATCCGCCGGCGCTTCGCAGTCCGCCTCGTCCAAAAACGCCGAGGCGATTTCGTCCTACAAGTCCCTGACCGCCTTGCAAAAAAGATTGTCCGCGCTGGACGATCGCATTCGCAACCTGCAGGGGCTTGCGGCCGATTACGCGCAGTGGAGCGCCTCCGCCGGCACGCGCCACCGCGATTTGACGCACAGCCTGCTGATTTCCGTGGCTCTGATGCTGCTCGTCGGCCTGGCGGTGGTCCTCACGAGCTATTTCCTCGAGCGAATGTTCGCGCGCGTCGAAGCCGACCAGCAGAGGCTCCTGACCTTGCGTTCGGTCCTGCACATTTTCACGCGCGCGGCGGGCGCCATCCTGATCCTGCTGATCCTTTTCGGCGTGCCCACGCAACTGGCCACCGTCATCGCGCTCGCCGGCGCCGGCCTGACCGTGGCGATGAAGGACTTCATCGTCGGATTCTTCGGGTGGTTCGTGCTGATGGGAAAGAACGGAATCCGCCACGGTGATTGGGTGGAAATCAACGGGGTGAGCGGCGAAGTCATCGATATCGGCTTGTTTCACACCGTGGTGCTCGAGACTGGAAACTGGAACGATGCCGGGCACCCGACGGGACGCCGCGTGACGTTCGTCAACAGCTACGCGATCGAGGGCCACTACTTCAATTTTTCGACCTCCGGCCAATGGCTTTGGGACGAGCTGCAGCTCGCGCTCCCTCTCGATCAGGATCCTTACCCAATCGCCGCGGAAATTCAGAAGATCGTGGCGAAGGAGACGGAATCCAATTCGCGCGTGGCGGAGCAGGAATGGGGAGACATGGGCAGCGCGCGAGGAATCCGCGCGATCTCCGCCGGCCCGGCGGTCAGCGTTCGTCCGGCCAACATGGGGTTTGAAATTACCGTGCGCTACGTCACTCGCGCGAACGAGCGTCACCGCCAGCGAGCGAATCTGTACGGCGCGATTGTCGAATTGCTCCGGCGAAAGAACATTCCGGAGGCGGTGTCGCCGGGGCCCTCCGCAGCCGCGGCGTCGTAGGAATTTACGCCTTCAGGGATGTGTCTAGTCGCGACGAACGCCCGCCGACTGTCGCTCGCACCACGGAAGCAACTCTCGGATACGCGACGCCGGTGTTGTTCTTCTCCTCGGACACGTACCTTGTGTGAAAGAATTTCTCCACGTCGAACTCTAAGTCCGTCGCGTACGACGGGATGGTGCTGAGCGAAGCGTATCCGTTCAGATAGAGCGACGGCGTGTATCCCCAATCGAGCGTGCAGGGAAATGCCTGAGCCGGCGGGTACGCCCAGAACGGCGCAAAACTTCGCAAGTCTAAGCCGAAGAGATCGGCATGGAATTTCTGCCAGGAATGCGTGGTCATCTGCAACGAACTCGGATTGGCGTATAGCTCCATGATGATTTCCGCGGCGGCTCGCGAAAAGAGCACCATCCCAGCGCCAATATCCGCCTGCACCGCGTAGCCGTTGCGGTATTCGAGAACGTGGCTTTCAAACGATCGCGCCGTCGCCGAGCCGCAGGCAATTCCCTCCGCTGCGCCGCGCGAGAAAACCTCCATCAAGCGGCGGAACCATCCGGCCCGAAACAGGATGTCGTTCTCAATCAGACCGACGTAGTCGTAGCCAAGCTCCAATAGCCGCGAGAGTCCGAAACAAACGGCGCGTTCCGCTCCACCCGTAACGCCGCGGTTGATTTCGACGAGGCGGGCATTGCGAAATTTGTAGTTCGCGGCGAGCGCCGGAACAGCGGCCTCCGCGCTGCCGTCGTTCCAGATCAGATCGAAGCCGCCTTCGGTGTCGAGGGATTCGAGCGCCTGAAGCGTGAAGAAGTAGCGATCCTTCGAGCTGAACGAGAATCCGATCCGGTCGCCGCGTTTCGGCACGCCCGGCTTGATTCCGTTTTGCTTTTGCAGCGCGCGAATGATTTCAACGATCTCAGAAGGTTTCGAGGCGTTGTTGCTGCGCGAATCTTTTTTTCGTGAAATTTTCTTCACCGTCATCGCGCTCATACGACCGCCAGTTCCCGGCAGGCCGCTACCCACGCGCGCATGCATGCCGCCATCCAGCGGATATAGTCCCGCGTGGCTTCAGTCCAGATGAGCCCCGAGAAGCGCAAAACACCCTCCTCGAGCTGATGGCTGAGGCTCAAATATGCGTCGGAATACGTCGTACCGTCCAGCCGCAGCTCGGCGAGCCACGGCAAGAGGTCCTCAAGCACCAGGATCCCCGCGAGTTCCTGCGTGACATCGCGCAAGTAGCGGTGCGCGTTGCGCAGGTGCTGCGCGACCGGCGTCCCGGCGCGAATGCTGTGGCCCAGATGCCGCGCGCAGGCCTGGCAAAAATATCCGGAAAAAATATCGCCGTAGCGGTCGATTTGCAGGCCCGTGAGCGAATTCCCCATTGGCAGGAAGTAGTAGGCGGGGATGGCATCTCGGTGGAGCGCCGTGTTCTGCGTGTTCACCGGCGACCAAGTGCGATCGCCGAGCACGATTGATTTGCCCAGAAACGCGAGCGCGCGTACCGGAGCGGCGAGCCACGTGATCCCATCGAGGTCGGGATCGCGCAGCCACATGCCCGCATTGATTCTCACTTCGGCTCTTCGCTGCTCGATACGCGTTTCGGCTTGCTGGTGCCGCGCGAAGTACGGAAAGCCGCGGGGATAAATGCGAGAGGCGGGCTGAACCTCCAGCAGTTCGCAGAGGTTGAACCATCCATTGCTTGACCGCACCACGTCGCGCGGCGCTGCCTCGCCGCAAACGACGGCGTGCTCCGCGAAAAAATCCTCGTCCGCGGGGCAGTAATTGTCATCATCGATGGAGATGAGGAAATCCGCGCCGCTTTCCGCGGCCATCAGGTAGCCGACGTTGCGGCGATTGTCCGAATCGTAAGGCACGAGATCGGGCGGAAAGCCCAGGCGCTGCAGGATGCGCTCCTGTTCGTCGAGAGGAGGGCACAGGACGTCCAGGCCCCTCTTTCGCAGGTCCGCGCAGCGGGAAAAAATCGCGGCCGGAGTTTTCCGGTCCGGGATGACGATGACTTGAACTTGTTCGAGGCGGCCGTACGCGGTGAAATTCGCGCAGTAGCCTTCGAGGAGAACTGGATCGGCGATGGTGGTCAGCACCATCGCGGCGCGCAGAGCCATGTGTCCGTCCTGACTCTGCCTCGGCGGAAAGCTCGACCCCATCCACAATGTATGGGCGGCGCTCGGGCGGAGTCAATCCCGCCGTCGCGGAGGTGTTCTCGAATGCTTACGGCTAAGAATCGTGAACACGGCGCCTGCGGAAAACTCCGATCCGCTCGTTAGGTTTCCGCGCACTCCAGCCGCGCGCGTGTTGCCGGGTCTGCGGGCCGGTGCTAGGATGCTCAGCACATGGACCGGCAAGCCCTCTCCCGTCCGCGCATCGGCGTGCCGTGGCGTACTACCGCCGAGGAAGCCGCGAATCAGCGCGCCAAAATCGATAAGTATATAAATGCCGTGGAACTCGCTGGAGGGGAAGCTGTCTTGCTCTCGCTCGTTTCGGGCAAGGACGCCCTGAAGTATCAGGCTGCCAACCTGGACGCGTTCCTATTGACCGGAAGCCCAGCCGACGTCGATCCCGCGCACTACGGCGCGAAGCGGCACCCCGCAACGGAGGATGCCGACGCAGCGCGGGAGCGGACGGACTTCACGATCCTCGAGCACGCCCTCGTTGCGGGCAAGCCGGTGCTCGCGATCTGCTACGGCATCCAATCGCTCAACGTTTTTCTGGGCGGCACGCTCATCCAGGACATCCCCTCGGTGCTCGGTTCGCGAATCCGGCACAGCCCGGAAGCAGACGAACTTCCCGACGGGAGCGAGGCCCCCGATGCCATGCACAGCGTGAACCTCGTGGAATCGGGGCACGTGTTCGCGCTCTGCGGCGAGGCTCGCACGGAAGTCAACTCCTGGCATCATCAGGCGGTGCTTGAGCCGGGGCCCGGGCTGAACGTGACGGCGCACGCGCCAGACGGCGTGATCGAGGCAGTCGAGTGGGCGGACGATTCGAATTGGATCGTGGGAGTGCAATGGCATCCCGAGCGGATGCCGGCCGACACATTAGCGAAGGCGATGTTTCGCGAACTCGTGGCGGTCGCACAACTGACCCGCGTCGAGAGGTAGTTCCGCGGCATAGAGCGCGCGAAAAGCCCCCACAACAGGCGCACGCTACCATTTGGCAACCCCTAGCATCCTATTTGTCCTCCATGTAGTAGGAGGTTCGACCCTGTGAAAGTGATATGGCAGCCGCTGGCCTGCTTGATCTTGGCGCTGGGGATCGTCTCCGGCATTGGCAGACGCGCTAGCGCGGGCCCCGGGCAAGAGTTGATGCCGGAGGAGAGCGCGGCCAAGGCGAAGCAATTGTTGCAGCAGGTCATTGCCGCCTTGGGCGGCCAGGCCTACCTCAGCGTTCACAATTCCGATTGCCAGGGCCGCATCGCCCATTTCGGACCGGTGGGAGATTTTCCAGACTTTACCGACTTCCGCGATTTGTGGCTGCTTCCGGATAAAAACCGCCGGGAATACAGCATCAAGAGCGATCAGACCATCGCGGCGTTCTTGCTGGGTTCGGATGGGCTGTGGTTTGCCCCCGGCGGCACGACGGTCACGGTGTTCAATGGATCAGAGGGCTGGTTTCTTGGGAAGAAGGGCGTGGAGCCTCAGCCGGACGACGCCGTCAAGAATTTCGATGACGGACTGAAGACCGGCATGGACGCGATGCTGCGGGAGCGCTTGAACGAGCCCGGCGTGGAGGCGCGGTACGCGGGCCCCGACATCATCGACTTGAAGGAAGCGGACTGGATCGAGTTTAGCGACAGCGAGCACCGCGATCTGCGCCTCGGAATCGAGAAGTCCACGCATCTGCCGCTGCGCTGGGTGATCGCCACGCGCGATCCCGAAACGAAAAGGACGAGCGACTTAACGACGAGCTACATCCAGTACATGGTCCAGGACGGCGTGCGGACGCCGCTCAACGTCGAGCAGTACCGCAACGGCATCCGCACCACCCAGACGTACCTGTCTTCCTGCAAATACAATACGGACGTCTCGCCGCAACTCTTCACTCGCGCCGCCCTCGAAGAGCGCGCCACCGAACAAAGCAAGAAGGGCCACAAAGATTCCAAGAACAAGAAGTGAAACGCGGCGCGTAGGCGTGGCGCCCCGCTCACAGGATTCGTGGAATCGATTTCGTTAGTCGCCTTTCGGTCCGAAAACCAGTGATCGGCAATCCCCTGCCAAAAACTTTCCCCAATTCGCCCGTTTCAAAGATATATTTGCGGGAGGTAGGGACCTATCCCGGGTTGTTCTCTGCGCCTTCGGAGGGCGAGCGAAAATGTGGACACGTGGAATGCGAGGATTGGCGGCGCTGGGCGCGCTGCTGGCGCTTGCCGCGGTGTGCTCGCAGTTCGGGTCGAGCCGCGCGGATGACGATTTTTCGGCGAGCCTCGTTGGCTCTTGGCGGGGGACGCGACACGCGCCGGGCACTCCGGCGGTGCGCCACAACCTCGTGAGCTTTCTTCCGGGCGGAGTGGCGATCGAAGCCGGGACATCCGCGTACGTCTCCGGCGCCAATTTCGGGAACGGGAACTATATCGTAACCGGATTTGTGGGGACGTGGATCAGCGAAGGGCACGGAAACTTCGTCGCGCATCTGATTGCGAACATCTCCGAAGCGCCACCGAACAAGGGCACGCCGATCGGCACGGAGAATTTGACGTTCCGGTTTCACATCGAGAACGGAAAAAGCGGGAAAGAGTTGAAGGGCACGCTCGAAGGAGTGTTCCTCGATTCCGAGGGCGGCATGCTCGCGCAAATGCCGTCAGGGCTGACGTGGGACGCCGTACCGCTGACAATTACATCGAATGGCTACAACTGACGTAGGACAGGCTTTCAGCCTGTCGGTTTTGACCTTCTCTTTCCGGAATTCTCGCTCGTTGCATGCATGAAAATCGACAGTCTGAAAACCAGTCCTACTCGATTCTCGAAAAGCGATGAGGTATACTGCACACCCTATGCGAACACACAATACTCTGGCAATTTCTGCGGCACTGATTCTGTCATCCGCGTTTTCGGCGGCGGCGCAAAAGGCCGTTAAGGTCGAAATGCGCGACGGGATGGGCAACAGCGTCGGCACGGCGGAACTTTCTCCGGCGTCGAGCGGCGTGACCATCAAATTGGACCTGAAAAATCTCACGCCCGGCGAGCACGCCATTCACGTTCACGTGAACGCGAAGTGCGAAGGGCCGGCGTTTGCTTCCTCCGGCGGGCACTTCAATCCGGACATGAAGCATCACGGCTTGCAGAATCCGGACGGGCCGCACGCGGGCGACATGCCGAACTTCACGGTAGCCGCGGACGGCACGGCAAAAACGACCGTGGTCGCTCCCGGTGTAACGATGGGCGACGATCCCCACTCCGTCTTCACCAACGGCGGCACGGCCCTTATGATCCACGCCAAGGCGGACGATATGAAGAGCGACCCTGCGGGAGCTGCGGGGGATCGAGTCGCCTGCGGCGTAATTAGCAAGATGTAGGGAGGGAGCCCGAACAGGGCTCGCGGATGGCTGCCGAAGGGCGTTTTAGCTGAGCACAAGCCCATTTGAGGCAGGAAATCCACAGTTTCTGCACAATCTTAAAAAGCACCCCTTGACGGATCAAAAGATTTTGGTATACTTTCGATTCGTCTGGCGAATAGCTGTGGTTGTCAGGGGCGATCAGACTTTCGCGGATTTCCACCCGGAAGTGAGGTCGATTACGAACACAGGTTAGACAATAGTCGAGCATCGCGCAAAACCGTCCCGCTGTGTGCGGACGGCTTAGCCCGGCGCTCGACGCCGGGTTTTTTATTGCTTTGTGCTGCTGAAAAGCGGTGTGAACGCCCCACCGGGAGTGGGACGTCTCGATCTGATCGGGAGCAAGGTTCTTTGACAACTGAATAGGCTGGCATTTTGTACCGCGTTTTGAATTCGCACGAATTCATAGCGTGGTACGAAATCTGCAAATTCTGCTCGAGCAGAGCAATTTGTGGAAAGGCGAACTTGCCTCAATGCCTGCGAGCAAAGCGGGAATGAGAAATCACTCCGGCGATGTTCGCGACGTTCTTCCCTCTTAGTGGGGACGGGTGTGACGGCTTGGGTAAGTTTTATGGTTAAGCTACTAAGGGCGTACGGTGGATGCCTTGGCGCCAGAAGACGATGAAGGACGTGGCAAGCTGCGAAAAGCCTCGG
>Ga0210403_10001877_pt1 | contig 19453 bp, 18 predicted proteins | sample IncBWC19MmetaG_FD_150863 | JGI IMG/M metagenome (GOLD analysis project Ga0210403, IMG submission 150863) | Forest soil microbial communities from Barre Woods Harvard Forest LTER site, Petersham, Massachusetts, United States - Inc-BW-C-19-M | ecosystem: Environmental > Terrestrial > Soil >... | reverse complement strand
ACATCATCGGTAGGAGAAAGCACGCCGCCCGATGCGCAAACCTTGATCATGTCGGCGCCGTATTTGTGATCGAGGCGGACGGCGTAGCGCGCCTGGTCGGGGCCGTTGATCACCCCTTCAAGGGGGCTTGATTCGTGACCAAAGAGTCCTTGGCGGTATCCGTCTTCATGATCGCAGTGGCCCCCTGTGGCGCCGAGGGCATGCACGGTGACGAGCATCCGCGGCCCCGGAACATCCCCGTTGCGGATTCCGTTGCGCAGGCCGACATCGAGATAATCGGTGGAGCCGACATCGCGCACGGTGGTGAATCCGGCCATCAGCGTGACGCGCGCGTTGACGCTGGCGTCGAGGGCACGCTCGGCAACGGTTTTCTGCAGGGTGTCGAGCCGTTGCTGCTTGTAATCGTCGGAATAAGAAAACGTCAGGTGAGTATGAGCATCGATGAATCCGGGGAGCAGAGTCGCGTCGCCAAAATCAATCACCTGTGCGCCGTCGGGAATTTTTGCGGAGGCGCCGACTGCGGTGATTTTGCCTCCGGTTACGACAATCAATCCTGGCGTAACGACGGCGTTGTTCTTACCATCGAAGAGTCTGGCGGCCTTCAGGACGTACGTTTTGGGGGCGGGTTTTTGCCCCTGCCCGAATACAGGCGCCCACAAAATCAGGCTGCAGAGAAGACTGAACAGCAGTTTGCAACGCATGTAAGACTCCTTTGGCCGTCGTCGCGCGAAAGAACAGCCGACTTTACCTTGCCCTCACGAAAAGTCAACAGTTAGCCCAATAGATCGTGCAACACCACTTTGTGGGCTTGCGCAAAATCCGCTGAATGACGCAGGATATGGAATTGGCTCAGTGGCAGCCGGGGACCTCATCGCGACAACGCGCAAAAACGATGTGGAACAGAAAGTGTCCTTTATGCTTCGTGCGGATCCCGTGGACGGCGTCGCTTGCGCATTCTTATGAAATAACTTGTCCGGCCTGCCATGCGCCGTTGGAGCTCTCGCGCTTCACCCGGATTTCTGGTGCGTTCGGGGGGATCGCGGGCGCGTTCGTCGCGATTCATCTTGCTGAGGGGATTTTTCACGGCAAGGTCTGGGTGTTGCCCGTTGTAGCAATTCTAGGGTATGCAGGCGCATCGGTGCTGTTTGTGTTGATTGTCGGCGACCTGGTGGTGCGGCCAAAAACCACCGGAGCGAGTTTTCCACAACCAACGAAGTAACAGCCCGTCAGTACTATTGACCCTTTTGGAACCCCCCAGCAGACTCGACCGCATGGCGTCGTTCGCTCAGTTTTTGGGCCGTAAAGTCACTGTGCAATATCGCGTGGGCGATGCGCTGCTGCCGGCGTCCGGCACGTTTGCGGCAGATTCCGGGCGTTCGATCTTCCTGGAACAGCATGTGGAACAGCGCGGCAAGCGAAGCTACTTCCGCTGGGAGATTCCCTACCAATATATTCACCGCATTGAAGAAGCAGGGGAGACCCTGGAGTCGATAGAGGTTCCAAAAGCTCCTCCAGTGAATGAACCAGAGCATTCGCAGGCCTCCGCGGCCGGCGCAGGCCACGGTTTGGCTTCTTCCCCGGCGGCGTCTCTGTTGTCCCTGCCCCAGCGTCCAAAAACTGTCTGACATACCTCCCGTGGGACCGCGCTCCGCTGCGAATCAGATACAATTTGCTTGCATACTTCACCTGTTCTTCGGACTCCAATGAAGAGTTCATCTTAGGAGGCATTCTGTGAGTACCGCATCCCCTTCACGAAAGATTGGCTTCATCGGGCTTGGCCTTATGGGGAAGCCGATGAGCCTGAACCTGCTGAAGGCAGGGCATTCCGTCACCGTGTGGAACCGGACGGCGTCACGCGCGTCGGACCTTGTTGCGGCGGGAGCGAAGCTGGCGAAAACGCCGCGGGAAGCCGCGGTTGCGGCGGACATCCTGTTCACGATCGTCAGCGACCCTCCGGCCCTGGAAGAAATCCTCTGGGGACACGACGGAAAAGAAGATGGAGCGTTAACGGGCCTGCGCGCCGGAAGCGTGTACGTCGATTCCAGCACGATTTCTCCGGTGATGGCGCGGCGGATCGCGGCGGCCTGCGGCGAACGCAACGTTCGATTTCTTGACGCGCCGGTTACGGGTGGCGATTGGGGCGCGCGCGAAGGGAACCTGGTGTTCATGATCGGCGGCGATGCGGAGGCCCTGAGGTCGATTGAGCCGGTGCTCGGCGTGATGGGGAAGAAATGGTTTCACCTGGGGTCGAATGGAGCGGGGCAGACCATCAAATTGGCGATGAATGGAATTTTGGCGCTGCAGGTGGGAGCGATGGCGGAAGCACTGGCGATCGTAAAACGGGCGGGCCTGGTGGAAGAACAGTTGATCGAAGTGATGCAATCCAGCATGGCGCGCTCCGGCCTTCTGGACGTAAAAGCGCCGTTGATGGCCAAAGGGGAATACAAGCCGAGTTTTCCCCTGCGCCTGATGCACAAGGATCTGGGGTTGCTGCTGGATTTGGGGAATCAACTTGGTGTGGCCCTGCCGGCGACGGCCGCGGCGCGCGAAGTCTACAGCTACGTCAAAGGCGAAGCGAAAGAGGACCTGGACTACTCCGCCGTGATGCGGTTCTGGAAGAAGTAGCCCGCTCTAGCGGTAGCCCTTGGGCGGGAAAAAGCCGATTGCGAGATCGCGCGACGTGCGCAGCCCCGCGGGAGCTTCGAGAATCGACGGGATGGAATTGACGGCCACCGAAGCGGTGGCAATGTCTCCGTGTGAGCCGCCGGGAATCACCAGGCTGATATCTGGATGGCCCTTGAGTTCGACTGTGTCGGCGGGATCCTTGGCGCCCACGTACATCTGGAGTTCCATGTAGATGAGTTCCTTGCCATCGGAAATACCGCGGGCGATCTGATGAACGCCGGCAGCCTGCCCGGCCTCGACAGTAAGAAATTCGGTTTGCACGCGGTCGGTGGCGACCTTAGGCTCGATGGTTTCCGTGATTTCGTCGACCCGCAGGCCGAGGCTGTCCGCGACCATGGCGACGGATTCGGGCAGGCCGACGTGCTTGATCGTACCTTCCTTCACACGCGCGCGAAACTCTTCCACGCTCATGCCTGCGCCGATTTTCTTTTGCAGAGGCAAGCGGCGTTTGGAAGCATCGACGATGCGCAGAGCTTTCGCGTGTTCCACTCGCTGCGAAACGGCTGCTAGGGTGATAACAAGTTTGTCCATGACGAAGCCGGGGTTCACGCCGGTTCCCACCAGGGCCACGCCATTTTCCTTGGCGGCCTTGTCCAATTGAGTCGCGAGCTCCGGATGAGTTCGGTAGGGGAAAGCGAGTTCTTCGCAGGTGGAAACGACGCAGGAGCCGACGTCCATGCACGCGAGCAGCTGATCCACCACTTTCGGCAGCGAAGAAGAAGTGGTGTGCATGACCAAATCGGCGGATTGTTCCAGCACTCCCCTGGCGTCGCCTGAGACCTTCACGCCCCAGGGCGCGTCGCTGGCGCCGACCACTTCGCCGAGATCCTTCCCGATTTTTGCGGGGTCGTTATCAATGGCCCCGATAATTTCGATGGCCTCTTTTTCCCGCATCAATTTCAGGATTGAGGCGCCAATCGGCCCGATTCCATATTGGATGGCACGAATTTTCTTTTTCACGGCGTTCTCCGATCTCAAGTGCTGAACACGCGCACGGCGCGGGAAATCAGCGCAGGCGAATCTCTAAGCGTACTGGAATTTTCCAGCGCGTTCAATCGTGGGCGGGCGACGCGTTGGATTGTTGCCGCCCCATGGCTCTGCACGCATAATGGAGCCTGCCCGCATGCTCCGGGGAGGGTAAGACAATGCCAGCACAAAAATTAAACGACGCCGAAATTCAACAGCACCTGCAAAATGCAAAAGGCTGGAGCCTCGTCAATGGCAAGTTACACCGCGCATTCGAGTGCAAGGATTTCGCGGCGGCGTTCGGCAAAATGACCCAGGTGGCGCTGGTGGCGGAATCGATGAACCACCATCCGGAATGGTTCAACGTATGGAACAAAGTGGTGATCGACCTGAACACCCACAGCGTGAAAGGTATCAGCAACCTGGATTTCCAGTTGGCGGCCAAGATTAACGAAATTTTTGGCAGCTAGACTGCCGCTGCTGAATGATTGGCGCCCACCATACTGAAAATCGGAACCGCGGCCGAGTGCTGATTGCGCTGCGCTGGCTGGCGGCAGCGGCGGTGATCGGTGTTTTGCTGCGTTTCCTTCCCTTGCACTTGCTTGCTGAAGCCGTCCGGCGGGTTCCTGCTGCGACGTTTCTGGCAATTCTGCTCGGGTATCTTTGTGCGCACGCGGTGGGCATCGCCAAGTGGCGCATGGTGGTGAACGCTGCGGGCGCGCAACTTGATTTCCGCACCAGCGCTCAGTGCTATACAGGCGGGCTCTTCGGCACACTGTTTCTGCCATCGATTATTGGCGGAGACGTAGTCCGCCTCGCGGTCGGTTTGCGTCGCAGTCCGAATCCCGCGGCTGTGCTCACCGGAAACGTCGCAGATCGTTTCATGGACGTCGCGGCGCAGGGAGGGCTTGTCCTCCTCGGAGTTTTGCTTTTGCCCGGGGCGCTGCCTGCGTCAATCCAGGGACAGGCGCAGAAACGGTTGATCTATCTCGGCGCTGCTTTCCTCGTCCTTCTCATTTGCGGCTTGCTTCTTTATCGCCCTTTGCTGAAAGGACGCTCTTTCCGTTTCCGGCGGCGGGTGGCACGGGTTCGCCACGCGCTGCGTAGCGTTTCGGGTGCCCCGCATATTTTGTTGGGCGCATGGCTCCTAGGTACAGCGATCCAAACAGCATTTCTGGTTTTAACGGCAAAGCTGGCCGAGACCTGCGGGTTGGTCTTACCCTTACGCGATTGGTTTTTCGCGTGGCCCCTCGCGAAGTTGGCTGCCGTCTTGCCGCTCACGCAGGGAGGAATCGGAGTACGAGAAGCGGCGCTGGTCGGGTTGCTGTCCCCTTTTGGAGCAGCGCCGCATCTTGTTCTTGCGGCGGGGCTCCTTTGGGAGGCGGTAGTAATTACCGGCGGGCTCGTCTCCGGGTTGGCCGCGTTCCTGCTGGGCCGAGAAAAATTTGCACATCGGATACAATGAAGCGCAAGAAATATTAATTTTTTTTGACTTCACCGGTTCACTACCAAATACTGTTCTCCCTTCCGTAAGCAGCACGTTTTTCCCGTGCGAATTCTTATTCAACGGGTGACGTTCCCTTCAGCGTGCCGCTCACCTGAGTTAGACGTTTCAGGAGAGCCGTATTCCTACACGGGTTCGTTCGAGATTTTCCACTTCTGCGGGGGATCAATCCGGGGGCGGAGTCGGCGCAGGGAGCAGCACTGGAAGATAAGGCGAGGGACCTGCACGGCACGGAAACAATCCTCTCGGCCGAGGATCACGACTCGATCCGCGAGTTGACCCGGCAAGCGCAGACCCGGCTCGGGTACCAGGTGCTTGCGGCGGCTGACGGGCGGCAGGCGCTCCGCCTGGCGGAACTGGAGCGGCCGGACATGGCGGTACTGGACGTAGTGATGCCCCACATGGGTGGAGCGGCCACCGCCGCGCAGCTCCTGCAGCAAATGCCGGAACTCCCCATCTTGTTCACCAGCGGCTTTTCGGAGAATGCCATCAGTGCCGTTGCCCGGGTTCCCAGCTCCCGCTATTGCAGAAGCCCTATGGCCCCACATCCCTGGCCAGCACGATCTGCGAAATCCTGGATAGCTGATGCCTCGCAGTAGCTCAGCCGCACCAACAGGATAATCCGTGAGTATCGTCCTTTTTTGATTGACACCCACCGTTCCCGATGTTAAAAAATCCGCAAAGACAAGCCCTCTGGTGGTGAGTCTCTTTTGCGATGGCAGTCGCGAACCGCGAGTGAGATGCAGGCCTGCCTGGCAGGGCAGGCGCTGCTGATCCCCCCCTCAGGGTTTGGAATGCAACACCACCCCACCCCGGGAGGCGGAGACTCTCCGTTTTCGCCTCCTTTTTTTCTTACTCCCCCCTTTTCCCTATAATCGATGTCTATGCGTGTATGGACAATCGCCTTCCATGGCTGACACCGCCGCCCCGATGCTGGAGCTGCGAAACGTTTCGGTCGTGCGGGGAGACAACCTGGCGCTCGACCGGGTTTCGCTGCGGATTGAGCAGGGCGAGCACCTCTGCATCCTGGGCCCGAACGGATGCGGCAAATCCACGCTGATTAAGACGCTGACGCGGGAATGCTACCCGGTCGTGCGCGAAAACTCCTCGATCCGGATCCTGGGGCGCGACCGGTGGGATATTTTCGAATTGCGCTCGCTGCTGGGAATTGTCTCGCCGGACCTGCTCGCGGCGTGCACCACGGATGCCACGGGATTGGACGTGGTACTCGCCGGTTTCTTCAGCAGCACGCGCATCTTTCCCAATCACCAGCCGCGGGAGGAGCATCGAGTGCGTGCGGAGGCGGCGCTGACGCGGCTTGGCATCGCGCATCTGGCGAAGCGGCCGCTGGCGGAAATGTCGTCGGGTGAAGCCAAGCGCACGCTGATTGCCCGGGCGCTGGTGCATGAGCCAAAGACCTTATTGTTTGATGAGCCGGGCAACGCGCTGGACATCGCCGGCCAGCTGGAATTGCGGGACACGATGCGCGAGCTGGCGCGAGCCGGGATGGGGATTCTCCTGGTGACACACCATATATCGGAAATTATTCCGGAGATCGAAAGAGTGGTGCTGCTGTGGGCTGGGAAAATTCTGGCCGATGGGGCAAAAGAAAAAGTGCTCACGGACGAAACGCTATCCCACCTCTTCGGCGTTTCGGTACGGTTGTTCCGGGAGGACGGTTACTTTTACCTGCACGCGTAGGCGTCAGGGGCGGAGCGTTATTTTCCTGCGAGGCTGTCCGCTATGTCCGCTGCGATGGGAATACGGACTGTTTCGTGTTGGTATGCCTTAACCATCAGGAAAATCCAGAGCACCACGCTGACGAGCCCGATCAGTCCAAAGATCGCCCAACCGAACAAGTGGCTCATGAAGAGAAGCCCGATTCGGATAACGGTCAGCCCGCCAAACACTGCAATGGACTGCGCTGCATGGAATTTGACCCACGGGCGCTTGTCAATCAGCAGGAAGATAAGGCCGGTTACCCAACCCAACGCATAGCAGAGCAGCCCGGCGACATTTTCGGCGAGGCCTTCCGTGCTCGCCGCCAGCTGGGGGGCAGCCGCGGCTGCCGGGGCGGCAGCCGCGCCCTGGCTCGCTCCGCACTTGGGACAGAAATTGGCTGTGCCGATATCCTGACCGCATGATTTGCAGAAAGCCACGGGGAGTACCTCCGCATGTAAACGTTGGCGCGAGCGTAGCAAAGCTCTCCTGCGTTCGCAAAGCGATTTCTTCTGTCATTTTAAAGCTAGGTCTTGTGTTGGAGCCTCAGGCGCCGGGTTTTGGCAGGGGAAAATCCTCTGCCGCGGCAGAAGCGCTGGGGAAAATGTCAATGACCTTGTCGACCCGCGTCAGCTTCAGGCTGGATTCGATCATGCCGTTGCAGCCCGCCAGCCGCAGCATGCCGCCGGCGTTCTTGAGCTTTGAGAAGCAGCGAACCACGGTGCCGATGGCCGCGCTGTCAATGTGTGTGATGCCGGTCAGATCAAAGATCGCCCGTGTCTGATTCCCGCGCACAAGGTCCTCCACTTCGTGCTCCACGCGGCGGCAATCCGGCCCCGTGTGAATGCTTCCGCGCAACGTCAGAACCGCGATGCCGTCTTTCAGTTGCCCTTTGGTGATTTCAAGAATCACGTTATCGACTCCCTCCAAACAGGAAAATCATGACTGAACCGGGGAAAACCTGCCGCATGGTCAAGACCCGAGCGGCGGCTCCTCGCCTTCATAAGGAAACTGGCGGATCAAGCGCACGCAATCCACGAGTGCATTGAATATCGTGTTTCCCCAGCCGCACGGCACGAATGAGGCGGTCTTCTGATTCACGGCCTTGTCCGCTTCGGCAAAGAAGCGCAGGCGCTGCCCCGGAGGGGGCGCGGCAAACTCTTTTACAGTAATGCCGAACGGAATATCTCCCCCAGCCTGGCGTTTCATGATGGAGAAATGGTGAAGCTGGGCGAGTTGCTCCGTGGGATTTTCCTGCGCAAATTGCCAATCGCTCATCCGTCGGTTCCTCAGGTGGAGTCACACTCCGGCGCGGGACGCAGTCAGAGTGTGGCGATGTTAGGCCACCGAAGAGAGTAAGTCAACGCACGGGGGATATGCGGATATGGCCGGAAAAAAGGGACCACCACCCACCCCGCAGGAGAAAGTGCCTTTTGTAAAACTTACAAACTCTTCGTTTGATCGGCCGTGTGGAGTTCAGAAAGATATTTCGTCAAGTTGCTCTCATTGCGAATTTTCTCGGCTGCTTCATGATTTATGGCGGCTAACGACAACTCGTTCAGGAATTCATCTCTACTGTTTCTTCCTCGAAGATAGAGGACTAATACTGCCAATATCGCTCGACGAATTAAAGAAGCCCACCGATCGCAATCTGCGTGAGTCACAAATTTGTCTTGCAAATATGCGTTGACGTCATATTGGCCGTGAACGAGTTGACGTTGCGAAGGTAGGGCGAGTTGCTGGACACAGCCCCGAGGCTCGGAATCGTCAAGCCGGAAAACAGCGCCAACACGCCGCAGCCGTGAAGTCTTGGCATCCGTCAGACAATCCGGAATGGCTTACAGAGGAGTTCTTTGGACAAAAGATACAGCCTCGGCGCGCAGCCATAACAGTCCCAGTCATTTCTTCTGCCCTCAGCGTTTCGGAGCCATACGCATCGCTTATCCGCTCTAAGCGCTGTTTGCCGCATCCGAGGCATTGGCTTGTCCTCGCGCAGCTCGCGGGTGTTCAGGCCAAAGATTAGGGATTGGTACAGGAACCGACTTTTCCGGCAAGACAAATCAGGCATTGAGGTGCTGAGAGCATCGGTATATATTTTCGCAGCGATGAAGACGAACCACTGCGGGTATTCCCCGCCTTGTAACCATACCCGAGGAAACGTTGACTTGGGGAAGCGTGCCGCCTAACATTCCGCACTACGAAACCCATGATTGGTAAACGGTTAGACCACTATTTGATCCAGAGTCAGCTGGGGGCCGGCGGGATGGGTGTGGTGTATTGCGCCCTGGATGAAAAGCTGGATCGCAAGGTGGCGCTGAAGGTGCTTTCGTCGGGACTCCTGGCGGACGAAGCGGCGCGGAAACAGTTCCACAAGGAAGCGCTGGCGCTGGCCAAGCTGAATCACCCCAACATCGAGACCATCTACGAGTTCGGCAGCCAGGAAGGTCTGGATTTTCTGGTGATGGAGCTGATTCCCGGCGTGCCGCTGAGCGAAAAACTCAAAAACGGGCCGCTTCCGGAGCGGGATGTGCTGCGCTTCGGCGTGCAGCTGTGCGAGGGGCTGGCGGCGGCGCACAGCCAGGGCGTGATTCACAGAGATCTAAAGCCTTCGAACCTGTTCGTGACGCCGGAAAACCGGCTGAAGATTCTGGATTTCGGATTGGCAAACCTGTTGAAGCCACAGGATCAGGACGATATCGCGCGGACCTTATCGGGCGAGCAAGGCAAGGTGGTGGGGACGCTGCCGTACATGTCGCCGGAGCAACTTCGCGGGGAACCGGTGGATGCGCGGAGCGATATCTACTCGGCGGGAGCAGTGCTTTACGAGATGGCCGCGGGTTCGCGGCCTTTTCCATACTCCAGTTCGGTGCAACTGATCGGGGCGATTCTGCACAGAGAACCGGTCCCGTTGCACACGTTCCACGAGCATTTTCCGGCGGGACTGGAAGCGGTGATCATGAAGGCGCTCGACAAGGAAGCGAACGAGCGCTACCAGACGGCGCGCGAACTTCGAACGGCGCTGGAGACACTGACCAGCACTTCGGTGAGCGCCGCGAGCTGGCAAACAGCAATCAGTTCGAGGCCGAGCGCAAAACCCGCGAGCACTGCGGCAAAGCCCAAGCCGTGGGGATGGATTGCCGCAGGCGCTACGGTGGTTTTAATTGTGCTGGTTTTTGCGTTGGACGCTGGGCATCTCCGCAGCTCACTGTTTCGGCCGCACAAAACGGAAGAGAATGTCGTTCGGCAGTCAGTGCCACCTCCAGCCTCGCGGAAGGCCGTTGCACTGCTGCCGTTTCGGAATATGTCCCAGCGACAGGATCAGGCCTGGCTGGGCACGACTTTGGCAGAGATGCTGACGACTGAACTTGGCGCGGGCGGAAATTTGCGGACGATCGCCGGGGAAGACGTGACGCGGATGAAGGCGGACTTAGGGTTGCCGGACACGGAGAGTTACGGCGGGGACACGTTGCAGCGCATTGGGAAGATTCTGGGGGCAGAAGCCATCGTGACGGGATCGTATCTCGCACCAGGCAACGGACAGTTGCGGCTGGATTTGCGTTTGCAGAATGCGCAGACCGGAGAAACGGTGGAGACCTTCCATGTGGATGGCAGGGGCGAGCAGGTGTCTGACCTGGTGGACGTCGTGGCGCGTGCCGGGGCCCAGCTGCGACAAAGACTCGGAGTCGAAGGAAACCCGCCCGCGGCGGAAGGAGTACTGAAGGCTTCCGTGCCCTCGAATTCCGCCGCGGCGCAGCTTTATGCCGAAGGCATTGAAAAGTTGCGGCGCATGGACGCGAAGGGCGCAATCGACAGCTTGCAGAAGGCCACATCGAAAGCGCCGGAGTATGCGCTGGCACATTCCGCGATGGCGGAGGCGTGGTCGATTCTCGGCTACGACGGCCGGGCGCTGGCGGAAGAACAGAAGGCGCTGTCGTTTGCGAACTCGCTTTCGGCGGAAGATCGCGGTTTGATCCAGGGGCGGCTTTACGAATTTGCGTCGGAGTGGGACAAAGCAGCGACCTACTACTTGTCGCTGCGGACGCTTTACCAGGACGATCTCGACTACGGATTGCGGCAGGCGAATGCGCAGGTGCGCGGGGGAAAACCGAAAGAGGCGCTGGCGACGATTTCCGAGTTGCGGGCGATTCCCGGCCTGGCGGGAGAAGATCCACGTATTGATTTGCGCGCCGCAGAGGCCGCGGAGATGATGGGCGACTTCAAGGCGCAGGAAGCAGCGGCTTCGCGAGCAGCTGAGAAAGCAACGCAGCAAGGTTCGCGGAGACTGGCGGCGAACGCGGAATGGCACCGCTGCACGGCGCTGATGAATCTGGGGGATGCGGCGGCCACCAAGGCGGCGTGCGAAAAAGCGCGCGACGCGGCGAAGGCTGTGGACGATGCTGTGCTGCAAGCGAGGAGCCTCACCGGGCTTGGCTATGCGTTGAGCGACCAGGGCGACAGCGCCGGCGCACTGAATTGCCACAAGCGGGCGCTGGAGCTTGCGCGCGGCGTTGGTTCGCAGCGAGACATTGCCGGAGCACTGCTGAACATCGCGAATCTGGTCTACGCCTCGGGAGATTTGAAGGCCGCGCACAACTACTACCAGGAGTCGCTGCAAACTTCACGCGCCATCAAGAACAAACAGGGGGTTATCGACGCCGAGGGCGGGCTGGCCGCCGATCTGGTGGCATCGGGCGACTCCGGCGCGGCCTTACAGATTTACAGCGATATGCTGAAGACCGCACAGGATGTGGGTGATCAGAAGAACGCGTCCTTCGCGCTGTCCGGAATAAGCATGATTCTGTTCGAGCAAGGTGACCTTCGGGGAGCACGAACACGGATTCAGGAGGCTGTCAAACTGACGCAGGATGCCGGGATGAAGGGCGACTATGCTTCCGCCCTGAGCACGCTGGGAGACATTAATTTCGCGCAAGACCGGCTGGAGGATGCCGCGAAGAATTATCACGAATCCCAGCAACTGAATCAGGAGCTTGGCGACAAATCGGGGCAAGCGACGAACAACGGGACACTGGCCACACTGGCAATGGAGCTAGGGAAGGCGGTGGAGGCGGAATCGCTGGCAACAAGAGCCGCGAATGCTTTTCAGGAACAGAAGAATGCGGACCTGGAGATGGACGCACGGGCGACTCTGGCGCGTGCGTTGCTGGCCGCGGGAAAAATTCCGGAAGCGCGCAAGGCGGTGGATCGCGGCAAGGCACTTCCAGCCCAGGATGAGAGCATCCGGCTGAAGCTGGCGATCACAGAGGCGGCGCTGCTAGCACGGGAAGGAAAAGCGCTTGATGCGGAGCGGATGCTGAGCGACGCGATTCAGAAGGCAACGCAGAGAAAATGGAAGCGGTCGGAGTTCGAGGCCCGGCTGGTGAAGGTGGAGATTGAATCGCAGCCGAGCGCGACGGCTTCTTCCAAGCAAGTGGCGAAACACCTGCAGGCGGATGCCGGCGCTGCGGGGTTTGCGCTCATTGCCCGCAAGGCAGGCGCGCTTGCAAAATGAAATGGCGTCCGCGGGGATGAGCCCGGACGCCAGTTAAGAGTTTCCAGTAATTTTGGCCGGAGAGCTTGGCCTATTCTCAGCCGTTGTTACGCTTGCGGCGAATAAGGCCCAGGCCGAGAAGCCCGGAAGCAAGAAGCGCGAGGCTCGCTGGCTCCGGAGTCCCGACGGTGGAGGTCTGGAGATTCACGCCCAGTTGCGGAATGCCTGGAATATCCTTCGCTGTGCACCCGCCATCCACCACCTGATAGCAGTAGAAACCATCTCCCTGCAGAGAATTGTTGTCGCTAATGTTCAGAAAGAGCGAAAGGCCGGTGCCATTGCCGCTCAAGGGGAATGGAAGCGCAAAGGTAAAAATGGTGCCATCGGGGCTGACGAGAATTGCAGAATCGGGAAGGTTCAGGACGTCACTTTGCGAAAACGGAGAGAAGAAGATATTTCCACCAGAGATCGGGTCGTCATTCGTCAGCAGTCCGGCCGACTGGAAGGTGGCGCCGGAAGGGACCGGGAGAGAAAGTGCGAGAGAGGTGCCATTGGCCGGGAGCGTGGACGCGATTTGGAACGCAAAAGCGAGTTGGCAGGTGCCCAAGCTCGTGTTGGTTTCCGCATCTGAGCAAAATTCCTGGGAAGCAATGGTGATGCCGTCGGTGGTCTGGGTTCCCGTGGCCAAGATGAGCGAGCCAGCCTCACCGTAGCCCGAACGGGTGCGCACCGGCACGCTGTTGGCGAACGTCATCCCCGCAAAAACAAACAGAGCAGCAATTGCACTGAGAGTTGCTTTCATGAGACCCCCACCTGAGCGGACAAGAACTTAAAGTGCCGAGCAGATACGGTTCCATTCCACTCGCGTTTGCAACACAGATCCAAAACTTCCCAACTTCTGAAATGCAAAGCAGTTGCAATTGGTAGAAAACTCGTAGTACCGGCACGCGGGCGCGAGTGTGTGCAACAAAGTTCACATTCTCGCACCGTGATGATTCAACATTCACGTAGTACGCTAATGCCATAACAAACATTGTCGCGGCGATTGATCAAGCTTGTAACCCCGCGCCGATCACCATAAACCATCCTTAAGAACTCTTTCAACAAGTCACGAGTAATTCAGGGGTTTATCGCTTTTCCCCGCCCTATAACCATACCCCTGCTTTCGTTGACTTGTCTCCAGGCGCAGCCTAACATCAGCCACCGGCGTGGTCCCTTTTTCAACGCCATATCCGCATACCCGTCAACGCACGGGGAAGCACCGCAATTAACGGCGACGGGAAGCCCTGGGTCGAACGGGCGATTTCTTTGCGCGCGGGGAAGGCTTGAGGCTTAAGGAGAGTTCACGCTCGATGGCACCAGCTGCTTCCGGTGAAAGACCGATAAACTCGACGCCGATGCCGGGATGGCAGTAGCGGACCTCGCACCGCGTGCGGACCTCTACGCCGGTGGCAGTAAGGCGGAATTTCAGATTCAGCACTGTACGCTCGGGAAATACGCCCGCGCCCGTGATGAACATTCCCGTAAGGCTGAGATCCGGTGCTTTAATGCGGATCAGTTCGTCGTCGCCTTCCCGAGACTGCATGATATCGTGGACGCAATTGGCGCGCGCGCCGCGGCCGCACACCCTGAAACGTCAGGAGCGGCCCGTGATGGCTTGCGCCACCAAAAGCGCGCCGATGGCCGCCAAACCGAGATAAAGATACTTAAAGAACGCCTCACCATTGAGTCGGTGGTTGATCACCCTGCCGAAATACACGCCCAGGACAGTTACCGGCAGCGAGAGCAGGTAATAGCGAGTTATGGCAGATGTCCACAGCCCGGCCAAGGCGTATCCTGCCATTCCGACGATGCTGGCGGGCAGAAAATATCCTTGCAGGGTCGCGCGGAAATGCTGTGCGGACCATCGGCGCATGGCGCCGTAAACTGCTAGGGGCGGACCATTCATTCCGTAGGCTCCGCCCAGAACGCCGGCGCAGAATCCGCAGGCGAGGAGCCAGCCGCGGCTGTCCTGCTTCAATTCCAGCGGCGCGCGGCCTATCAAGGAATAGACTGCGAACGCGATGATGATTATTCCCAGCGCCGCCTTCAATCCCCGCTGATGGCTGTTCGTCAGAAGCAACAGACCCAATGGGATCCCAAACAGGCTGGAGACGACGAGCCATCCGGCGCTGCGCAGGTGGATTTTCTTCCAATCCTGAATGACAACGATGCCCGCAATGGTGATAGACACAAGGACGGCAAGCGGTGCAGCCACCGGCAGCGGCAACCAGAACGCGAGCAGAGGAACGGCTACCAGCGCTTCGCCGAAGCCGAAGGCCGAACGGATCACCGTGGCAATCAAGATTACGCATAAGACGTAGATCAGCGTGATGTCGATGGCCGGCTCCGGAGCCAATGAGATGACGATGGCGCAAACTAAGAATACCTGTTAAAGATGGGATTCCGATGGAAGGGAATATGGCTGGGAGACACACCGGAATTGGCTTGTACGTGTTCGCCGGGCTGCTCTTCGTAACTCCCGCAGCGGCGCAGGGCAAGGTCTGGCGGATCGACGCCGCGCAATCCACGGCGCGGCTCTATGTCACTACCTCCAGTCGGCGGGACGCAAGAATCAACGTCGGGGTCGCTCGGCTGACCGGAAATATCCTCCAGAACGAAGACAGTGCTTTGCCAGCCACCGTTGCTTTCCAGATCTATCCTGCGGATAGTAATCCCGAACTTCGCAAGCCGGATGGTTCGCTGCCCTCTTCGCAAACTCAGATACGGGCGAACTCTACGACGATTGCCTTCCGGTCGAGGACTGTCCAACTGCTGGATCAGAAGAGTGTGCTAGTCCGAGGCGATTTGACGGCCACTTATGTTTCCCGGAATGCGGACTACGATCCGTCGAAAGGATATTCCGGGCCGGTTTATGGCGCCCCGGTCATTCATTCGGTCAAACGGGAGGTGGGGTTTGTATTCCGGGTGGCGCCTTCTGCGGGGAAACGCGAGGCCAAGCCAGGGATTGTGGAGTGGTCGGCATCGGGCGTGATCGCCGGCGACCTGTTCCCGGAGCTTTGGAACGCCGTGGTAACCACCGATTGGCCCGCCTTCCTGGTGAACGAGCAATGCAATCCGTCCGCGGATACCGACGAAGATTTCTCCGTGCCGGCCTGCACGGGAAAGCTGATCGAACCCGTGCCGCCAGCGGACACGCATTGCGACATGCCCTCCTCGGTGGGCGAGGATTTTTCCGGCGCAACCTGCGATGGCGAGCCACTGCCCGTTGTACCGAAGAAAGAAAAGCGAAGCCACATGAAAGGCGGTCAACCGAAGCAGGGTTCAAACGGGATTATGGCGAACGTAGTGGAGATCGAGTTGGTCTTCCGCTTGGCGAGAGTGAACCCCACGCCGCAAAGCCGGCCGCCGAGCACAAACGATCCGACCGCGCGGAATGTTGTGGAAAAACGGCGCCATTCGGGTCCTGCCTGAGAAGCAAAGTACGCGCCTTTTCATCTGTTTTCGCTTACACAATCAGGAGTTGGAGGTGGTCGCGAAGGCTAGGGTGAGCAAAGTTTTTTGCTCCAGCTCGTGCGCTTTGGCGGAGCCGGTGGCCGGGCTGGCGCTGGCAGAGCGCTTCACGGAACGAACGCGGAGATTCTTGGCTTGCGCGATGCGTTCGAGGCGCGGAAGGACGTAGAAAAGCGCGCCCATGTTCGCGGGCTCTTCCTGAACCCAGACGATTTCGCGAGCGTTGGGATGCGCGTCAATCGCGGCGGCGATTTCCGTTTTCGGCAGCGGATAGAGCTGGTCGAGGAAGAAGATGGCGGTGTTCGTATCCTTGCGGCGGCGGCGTTCGGCGCGGAGCTCGTGGCCAACCTTGCCGCTGGCGATCAGGATGCTGTGCGCGTCGGTCACTTCGGTGTCAGGCACAAGAGTCAGGAAGCGCGGACGCGAAAAATCGGCGAGCGGTGAGCTGGCGTCCGGATGCCGCAGCATGCTCTTCGGCGTGAAAACGATCAAAGGCTTGCGCCACAAGCGGCGCGCCTGACGGCGCAGCAGGTGAAAATATTGCGCCGCGGTGGAAGGCTGGCAGATGTTCATGTTGCCTTCCGCAGCCAGTTGCATGAAACGCTCAATGCGCGCGCTCGAATGCTCGGGACCCTGGCCTTCGTAGCCGTGCGGCAGCAAAAGCACCAATCCGGTTGGCAGACCCCATTTGTCTTCGCTGGCGCTGAGGAATTGATCGATGATCACCTGTGCGCCGTTCGCGAAATCGCCGAACTGCGCTTCCCAAAGAATCAGCGCCTCGGGATAGTCGCGCGAGAAGCCATATTCGAAACCGAGGCAACCGGCTTCGGATAGCGAGGAATTGTGAATCTCGCAGAAGGCCTGGTCCGGCGCAAGATGAGCGAGCGGCAGATAATCCTGCTCGGTTTGGGTATCCACCAGCACCGCGTGGCGCTGGTTGAAGGTACCGCGCTGCGAATCCTGGCCCGTGAGGCGAACTGGGTTGCCTTCCAGAACCAGCGAGCCGTATGCGAGCAGTTCGGCGAAACCGTAATCCACGGCGCGCTTGCCGTTGCCCATCTCAGCGCGCTGCTCCAGGAGTTTCACAATTTTTGTGTGCACGTGAAAACCGGCGGGGGTTCGCGCCAAGCCTTCCGTTATTTTGGCCAGCGTTTCCGCGGGAAGGCCGGTGTCTACTTCATATTGCGGGTCGTACTTTCCGAAGTGATAGGGCGTCCAGTAATCCGGCAGCTTGCGCAGGTGGGGAATCTTCGTCACCTTCCGCGCCTGGTGCTGCTCTTCTTCATATTCCTTCTTGATGGAGTCCGCCAGCGACTCCGCGGCGATGCCGGTCTGCTCGGCGTAAATTTTCCAAAGCGGCTGATGGCTCTTGATGCGCTCGTAGAGGCGCGGCTGGGTGATCGTGGGATCGTCGACTTCGCTGTGGCCGTGGCGGCGATAACCGATCAGGTCAACGACCACGTCGGAATTGAATTCGGCGCGGTATGCCGCGGCCAGCCGCCCGATGCGCACGACGGCGTCGGGATCTTCCGCGTTGACGTGGAATATGGGGACGCTTTGGCGGCGCGCGATGCTGGCGGCGTAGCGCGAGGAATGCTCCTGCGTGGGCCGCGTGGTGAATCCGATCAGGTTGTTAACGACTATGTGGATGCTGCCGCCGACGGTATAGGCAGCGAGGTCGGCCAGATTCAGCGTTTCCGCCCAGATGCCTTGGCCCGCAAACGCGGCGTCGCCGTGCATGACGATCGTCCAGACCTTGTTGAGCATGGGCTTGGAGCGGTCGAGTTGCGCTCCCTTGGCGCCGTGGCGCGTAAGTTTAGCGCGCGCGCGGCCCATGGCCACGGGATCCACGGCTTCGAGGTGGCTGGGATTCGAGACCAGGTGAATGTTGATCTTTTTTCCGGCGGAGGTTTGGTACACGCCGGTGGCACCGACATGGTATTTCACGTCGCCCGCGCCGAGCACGCTGCGCGGATCGACGTCTTCGAAGCCGGCCACTACTTCGTGGGGCGTCTTGCACGCGATGTGCGTCATCACGTTCAGCCGGCCGCGATGGCTCATGGCCATCAGGGAGTCGACACCGCCGAGATCGCCCGCCGCGTCAAGAATCGAATCGAGCAGCGGAATCAGTGACGTGTTGCCCTCAAGCGAAAAACGCTTGCTGCCCAGGTAGCGGCTCTGCAGAACCTGTTCGAACAAATCGGCACGGATCAGGCGTTCCAGAATTTTTTGCTGGTTGACCTCGAACTCGGGGCCTTCCATACGCTCGGCTATCCAGCGTCGCCGCTCGGGTTCCGGCAGGTGCTCGAATTCCACGCCGATCGTGCCGCAATAATAACGGCGCGCTTCCTCGGCGAATTCGCCGCTAAGCCCCTGAAGATCGGGGAATTTCATCGGCGCGAAAAAGCCCAGGGGATCGAGCGTGGATTCGTAAAAGCCCCAGCGACGGAACAGAGCAAAGATGCGCTCGCGCTCGGCGTGAGCGTTGCCGTTGCTGGATGCGGGTTTCCGGGAAGTCTTCGCGGATTTGTCAGGAACGAGCGTTGTACGGTTGGCCATGGGTCGGTTCTACAGACCTACTATTTTGCCATATTGGGGAGCGTAGCCAAAAACAAGGAAGCGAGTGGATGCTCGATTGATTGATGGCCAGATTGTCGGGCCATTCCAATGGAAATGGGCTAGACTTGCGGAAAGGAAGGAAATACAAAGGCCAGGGCGACCAGCGTGATTGTCCGCAACCCCAGGATATTGGGCGGGGAGCCCATTTTTCGTGGGACACGGGTACCCTTTAAGTCCCTCACCGATTACAACGAACACGGACGGACACTGAATGAGTTTCTCGATGATTTTCCCAGCGTGACGTGTTCCGAAGCGATTGCAGCCTTGGAAGAGGCGCGGATGAGCCTTTCTGAAGCTCTGCGATGAAAATTCTGCTGGACGAGTGTGTGCCCAGAAAGATCAAATTTCTGTTGCCGCCGAAGGAATATCTTGCGAAACGGTCCGGGATGCAAGTTGGAGTGGTAAGGAATACGAGGAGTTGTTATCGTTAGCAGAACAGAAGTATCAATTTCTCGTCACGATTGACAAGAACATAAAGCACCAGCAGAACTTGGCAGGCCGCAAAATCTCTATTCTGATTATCCGCACGGTTTCGAACGATTACGAAGGCATCCGACACCTTATTCCGGCAGCGGTCGAGGCCCTTAAATCGATCCATCCAGGCCACTTTCTCGAAATTGCAAGTGCCCCTTAGCTTGTTTCTATAGCCTCTGCATCCCGGCTTTTGATGGGTTGTTTCTTGATCAACTCATGCTCTACGGGTTGCCGTTTAAACCAAGGGGCGTGTGCCGGGTGCCACCTAAGCACCTTTCGCTGCATCAGAATAGAGGCTTCGCGGAAAGGCGGATAGAATCTAGGGGTTACCAGCAGTACGGTTCTCGGGTAAAATAAAAGGTTCGGGAGCTGAGTTTCCCGCATCGAACGTTAAGTCTAACTTTTCATCAGGGGACGGAATGCCTGTACCAATTTCCCAAGCGTGGACGGTAGCGAGTTACGTCCTCAAACAAAAGATTCAGGGA
>Ga0210403_10001874_pt1 | contig 19502 bp, 18 predicted proteins | sample IncBWC19MmetaG_FD_150863 | JGI IMG/M metagenome (GOLD analysis project Ga0210403, IMG submission 150863) | Forest soil microbial communities from Barre Woods Harvard Forest LTER site, Petersham, Massachusetts, United States - Inc-BW-C-19-M | ecosystem: Environmental > Terrestrial > Soil >... | reverse complement strand
GGGTCCTGAGCCATCAACGCGCGGTGCCAAGGCCATCCGCCAGCGGCCAAGCCACCGCTTGCCAAACCAAGCACCTTCAGCAGATTTCGACGCGAAAAACATCGCTCGTCCACAGTCATCGGGCAACCTCCGACTGCGGCACTATCTTCCAAGGCGTTAAGACGTGTCAACCTCGGCCTGCATCCGGCGCAGACAGGGGCACAAACAGCGAGCCGGACCGGCCGCCAGATGCCCCAGACGGGGGCGGTGCTGGTTGATGCACGAGGACGTGCTAACCGGTGTTATCTACAGGCCAGAGGGTGTAATATAAACGAGACGCCAAACGCACGAATATTGGCAATATGCCTGAGAAATCAAAGCGTATTCTTTTTCTGGCGCTGCTGCTCGGGGGCATCCTCCTGGCGGCCCAGTTGCATTGTTGCGTTGATCTGAACTCCCGTTCTCTCGATTCCCACGTTTGCCCGATCTGCTCCGCCGCGGGCACTGCCGTCCCAACTCCCTCGCTGATCGTGGAGATGGCGCCAGCGGTCAACCGGTTGGAAGTTTCCGGCGTAGTGATCACCGTTCCTCTTGTGGTTCCCCGCAGCATCGCGCCCCGCGCGCCTCCCGCCGTCTAGCAATCCCCACTCGGCCCCAATCCATCGGTCAACATTGTCGCCCGTCACTCGCACCGTGACACGCGTGGAGTCTTCACTTGAGGCAAGTAAAGCTTTTGGTTTTTGCATTGCTCTTTTTGCCGGCATTCGCTGCCGCCCAGCAAAGCCCTGCGCCGGCCGCCCAGGCACCTCCGCCACCTGGAGCGGCGCGCGTTTCGCTGGACGATGCGATTCGCCTGGCGCTGCAGCATAACCACGCACTGCAGGCGTTGCGCACCACCATCCAGCAAAGCCTGGCGGAGGAAATTACCGCGAACCTTCGCCCGAACCCGACGCTGGGCCTGGATGCGCAGTTCCTGCCCATCTTCCAGCCCAACAAGCTCGATGCGGACTATCTCGACCAGTCCGCACAGTTCGACGCCGGCATCGGTTACCTCTTCGAACGCGGCAAGAAGCGCCAGCACCGGTTGCAGGCGGCAAAAGACCAGACCTCCGTGGTGCGCTCGCTTGTTTCCGACAACGAGCGCCAACTGGTGTTCAACGTAAGCCAGCAATTCGTGGACGTGCTGTTGGCGGAATCCACGCTCGATTTTGCACAGCAGGACCTGGACAGCTTCCAGAAGACCGTAGACATCAGCAAGGAACGCTTTCGCGCGGGCGACATGAGCGAGGGCGACTTCCTTAAAATCAAACTTCAGCTGCTGCAATTTCAGAGCGACGTTTCCGCCGCCAAACTAGCCAAGCTGCAAAACCTGGCCGCGCTGCGCCAGTTGCTTGGCTTCGAAACTGTCCCTGATGATTTCGATGTGCAGGGCAGGCTCGACTACCAGCCGGTGCACGCGGACCTGCAAGACCTCAAGAACGTAGCGGCGATGAACCGGCCGGACCTGCGCGCCGCCCAGCAATCCGTCACGGCCGCGGAAAGTCAACTGGCGCTGCAGAAAGCCAACGGCAAGATGGACATCACCGGCACCTTTGACTTCTCCCACACGGCCGGCGCCAGCAGCGGCTCGTTTTTCTACAATATGCCCCTCCCCATCTTCAACCGGAATCAAGGCGAGATCGCGCGGGCGCAATCCGGCATCATCCAGGCGCGCGAACAAGCCAGCGAAACCACACAGCAGGTTTCCACCGACGTCGTCGCCGCTTTCGCCAATCTGCAGACCAACGACCAGATCATTCAGCTCTATCAGGGCGGCTACGTCGACGCGGCCAAGCAGTCCCGCGACATCAGCGAATACGCTTACCGAAAAGGCGCCGCCAGCCTTCTGGACTATCTCGATTCCGAACGGACTTATCGCGCCAACCAGCTTGCCTACCGCCAGGCGCTTGCGAGTTACCTGCTCGCTCTCGAACAGATGCGCCAGGCCGTAGGCACAAGGAATCTGCCATGAACTTCTTCCTGCATAGACGCGCAACCTTCTCCGTTATGATGGCCCTCGCTGCTTTTTCGCTCGGCGCCGCGCTCTCCGGCTGCGGCGCCGGCCCCAGCGAACCGGAATCCAAGATGACCTCGTTCACCTCTTCCGAGTCGAAGGCAGACACGGCTGAACTCTTCAGCGTCCCCAAAGACCAGATGGCTCATCTTCAGATCGTGCCCGCGCAGAAGGGTGCTCTTCCCCATACGCTCCGCCTGGCCGGGTCTGTCGCTTACAATGCGTTTGAAACCACGCCCGTGTTTGCCGCGATTGGCGGTCCGGTGCACGAAATTCTCGTGGCTCCTGGCCAATTTGTGCACGCCGGCCAGCCGCTCTTGAATGTCACCAGCCCGGATTATTCCGCGGCCCGATCCGCCTACATCAAAGCCCGTGAGGCGTTCACGCTTGCGGATAAGCTTTACGCGCGAGCGCAGGACCTGTTCGCGCACGGTGCCATTTCCGAGGCCGACTTGCAGCAGGCGGAAGCTACCCACAATCAGGCTCACGCGGACATGGAAGCTGCTGCCGACACCTTGCACGCGCTGGGTGTGAAGGATCCGGACTCCCTGATCAAAAACGCCGGTCACCCCACAGCGGAAAGCCCCGTCCTTGCGCCTGTCACCGGCGAAATCGTGGAGCGCCTTGTTGGCCCGGGGCAACTTCTTCAGACCGGCGTCACCCAGTGTTTTACGATTTCCAACACCAACAGCGTCTGGGTGCTGGTGAATGTCTATCAGAGCGACCTGCCGTTCGTGCACCTGGGAGACGCGGTTGAGATCAACACCGACAGTTATCCGGAACTTTTTCACGGAAAAATCTCCTACCTGGCGCCGGCGCTCGATCCCAACACGCGCACACTTCAGGCGCGCATCGTCACCGAAAATCCAGGCAAGAAATTGAAAAAAGATATGTACGTGACCGCGACCGTCAAGGCCGGTTCCATCCCCGATGCCATCACCCTTCCCGATGCGGCCATCCTGCGCGACACGGAAAATCAGCCGTTTGTTTATGTGCAGGCCGGCCCGAATCAATTCGCGCGCCGCCTGGTCACGGTGGGCCAGAGCGTCAAAGGCCGCACGCAAATCACCAGCGGCCTGAAGGATTCCGAGCAGGTCGTCGGCGACGGCAGCTTGTTTCTCCAATTCAAGAATTCCATTCAGCACTAGGAAGAGCGCACCGGAGACCTCTCGATGATTCATCGCATCGTCCAATTCGCTCTTCAGCAGCGCTTCCTGGTGCTGATGCTGACGGTGTTGATCGCCGTTGCGGGCGCGTGGTCCTTCCGCCAAATGCCGGTGGATGCTTATCCGGACCTTTCGCCGCCGATGGTGGAATTAATCACCCAGTGGCCGGGCCACGCCGCGGAAGAGGTCGAGCGCCTTACGACTCTGCCGCTGGAACTGGCAATGAACGGCTCCCCGCACCTGAAAGTGATGCGTTCGATCTCGCTCTACGGCCTTTCCGACGTGCGATTGACCTTTGATGAAGGCGTCGACCCCTATTTCGCGCGGCAAATTGTTTTTCAGCGCATTAGCGACGCCACGCTGCCGCAAGGCGTGACGCCCAGCATGGCGCCGCTCTTCAGCCCCAGCGGACTTGTTTATCGCTATGTCCTCGAAAGCCCGGACCGCTCGGCGATGGAATTGCACACTTACGAAAACTGGATCATCGAGCGCGCGTACAAAAGCGTTCCGGGCGTAGCCGACGATTCCGGATTTGGCGGGCCGACGATGGAGTATCACGTCCTGCTTGATCCAGTGAAGCTTTACAACTATCACTTGCCGGTCGTGCAGGTGATCACGGCGCTGAACGCCAACAATTCGAACACCGGCGGAGGTTTTTATAGCCAGGGCGGCCAGTTTTATTACGTGCGTGGTCTCGGCCTGATAAAAAGCACCGAGGACATCGGCGAAGTCGTGGTTGGCAGCTCCAGCGGAGTGCCCATTCGCATCAAGGATATCGGCCGGGTGGAAATCGGCCACGCGCCGCGCCTCGGCATCTTTGGCTTCCAGACAAAACAAAAGAGTAATGACGACGCCGTCGAAGGCGTCATCCTGATGCGGCGCGGTGAGCAGACTCAGAACGTCCTCGAAGGCGTCGAGAAAAAAACCGACGAGATTAACAAAACCCTCCTGCCCCCGGACGTGAAAGTGCGGCCGTACTACGATCGCAGCGATCTCGTCCGCATCACCACCGACACGGTCGAAGGTAATCTTCTTCGCGGCATGGTTCTGGTCCTGATTGTCCTGATTTTTTTCCTGGTGAGTTTTCGTGCGGCCATCATCACGGCGCTGACGATTCCGCTGGCCCTGCTCTTCGCGTTCATCTTTCTCAATCTGACCGGCGAAGCCGCCAACCTGCTTTCGATCGGCGCCATCGATTTCGGCATCATCATCGATGGCACGATCGTCATGGTCGAGAACATCTACCGCGAACTTGGCTTGCGCCACGGCACTGAATACAAGTTGACCGACGTGATTCTCGCCGCCGCACGCGACGTCGACCGCCCCATCTTTTATTCCGTGGCCGTCATCATCGCCGGATACCTGCCGATCTACGCGCTCACCGGTCCCGCGGGCAAACTATTTCATCCGATGGCGGACACCATGGGCTTCGCGCTCATCTGCGCGCTTGTCCTTACGCTCACGGTGGTTCCGGTGCTTGCTTCCTACTGGTTCAAAAGCGGCGTTAAGGAAAAACAGAACCCCGTCTACAACTGGATTCGCGACCAGTACGCGGGCCGTTTACGCTGGTGCCTCAACCATCCCGGGGTCACGCTGATCGTTGCGCTGGCGATTTTTTGCGCCACGTTGCTGCTGGTGCCCTTGATCGGCGGGGAATTTCTACCTCATCTGGACGAAGGCGCCGTCTGGGTTCGCGCCACCATGCCGTACACGATTTCGTTTGAGGAAGCGGCGAAATTTGCGCCGCAAGTCCGCGCCCTGCTCATCAAGTACCCGATGGTCACGGTCACCGGCTCGGAACTTGGCCGCCCCGACGATGGCACCGATCCAACGGGATTTTTTAACTGCGAATTTTATGTCGGCTTGAAGCCTTACAAAGACAAGACGTGGTCTCAGTCCTCGATTCACACCAAGGAACAGCTCATTGCTGATCTTCAGAGAAAGCTGGACGCCTATCCCGGCGTGATTTTCAATTTCACGCAGCCCGCCGAAGATGCCGTGGACGAAGCCCTCACCGGCCTCAAGAGCGCGCTGGCCGTGAAAATCTTCGGACCCGATCTCGGCGTTCTTGAGAAAAAAGCTGTCGAAATCAAGAACCTCCTGGAAAAAACCTCTGGGTTCACGGAACTAACCGTCGTCCGTGAACTCGGCCAGCCCAGCCTGCTGATCGAAGCGGATCGGGCAAAGATCGCGCGCTATGGGATTAACGTAGCCGACGTGGAAGCGGTCGTTCAAGCTGCCATCGGTGGCCAAGCCGCCACTCAGGTGATCCAAGGCGAAAAATTGTTCGACCTTGTGGTGCGGGCGGATCCGAAATTCCGTTCCGACGCGCGCGAAATCGGAAACCTGCTTGTTCCCGCTCCTGCCGGGCAGCAGATTCCGCTTTCCGAACTCGCCACGCTCAAGGAATCTACCGGCGCGTCGTTTATTTATCGCGAAAACAATTCGCGCTACATAGGCATCCAGTTTTCGATCGAAGGGCGGAATCTCGAAGGCATCGTGCGCTCCGGCCAGCAGGCCATCGCCAGCAAAGTAAATCTTCCCGAGGGCTATCGCCTTGATTGGGGCGGCGAGTACAGCGAATTGCTGGATGCCAAGGCGCAGCTTTACATCATTGGGCCGCTTGCGATCTTTCTAATCTTCATGATTCTTTTCGCGCTCTACGGCAATTTTAAGTTTCCGATCACCATTGCCTTGGGCGTTATCCTCACCGAACCGGTTGGCGCTTTGATCGCGCTGAAGCTCACGCACACGCCGCTAAGTGTCTCAAGCGCCCTCGGACTGCTCGCACTGCTTGGCGTCTCAGTTGAAACCGCGGTCATTCTGGTCAGCTACATCAACAAGCTGCGCCTCGAAGGGAAAAACGTTCGCGAGGCTACGCTGGAAGCCTCTCTGCTCCGTTTGCGCCCAATCATGATGACGGCTTTGGTCGCTTGCCTCGGTCTTCTCCCCGCCGCCATGTCCACCGGTGTCGGCAGCGACACGCAGAAGCCGTTCGCCATCGTCGTTGTAGCAGGCCTGCTTTCCCGGTTGCTCCTCGGCTTCTTCGTCAACCCGGTCCTCTACGAACTCGTCGCCCGCGAAGGCGATGTCCTCCAGGTGTAAAGGCGCTTCTCGCTGGCTCACGGCCGGGAGGTGTGATAGAAATTGTCCCACCAGAAGGGTCCTGCCCATGGCAAAACCAAAAAACAACGGTATTCCCCGCCGCGATTTTCTGCGCACCGCCGCCGGAGCCGCGACGCTCGCTGCAACTCCCGCCGTCCCTACGAAACTGCCGCCTGAACGCGGGGCAACCACTCCGCCGCCGCTATCGCCGGAAGCCGAAGTTGGCACCCCTTCACGCGCCGAAGTTCTAACTGCCGAACGCACCGGTTCCGACTTCATGGTCGATGTCATCAAATCGCTCGACATCGAGTACGTCTGCTCGAACCCCGGCTCCAGTTTCCGCGGGCTGCACGAATCGATCATCCACTACGGCGGAAACAAGAATCCCGAATTCATCACCTGCCTCCACGAGGAATCCGCCGTGGGCATGGCCCACGGCTACGCCAAGATCGAGGGCAAGCCTCTTCTGGTGTTCGCGCATGGCACAGTCGGCCTGCAGCATGCGTCAATGGCCGTCTATAACGCATATTGCGACTTCGTTCCGGTAATCGTGATCGGCGGAAATATTATTGACGCGACGAAGCGAATGCCGCCCGTCGAATGGACGCACAGCGTTCAGGACGCCGCGGCCATGCTCCGCGACTACACCAAGTGGGACGACCTTCCGATTTCGTTGCCGCAATTTGCGGAGTCGGCCGTCCGCGCCTACAAAATCGCCATGACGCCGCCAATGATGCCGGTGGTGCTGATCGCCGATGGCGAGTTGCAAGAAAATCCGATTCCCGCCGACGCGAAACTGGGCATCCCCAGTCTTGCTTTGGCGACGCCGCCGCAAGGTGATTCCGCCGCGGTAGCGGAAGCCGCTCGTTTGCTGGTGGCCGCTGAAAATCCGGTCTTAATAGTCGATCGCGCGGCCCGCGCCGCCGCCGGCATGCCGCTCCTCATCGAACTTGCCGAGGCCTTGCAAGCGCCCGTGGTGGACATGGGCGGCCGCATGAATTTTCCCACTCACCATCCGCTCAGCCAAACCTGGCGCGCACGCGAAGAAATTGGAAACGCCGATGTGATTCTCGGCCTGGAACTCGCCGACTTCTGGGGCGCAATTCACTCTTACCGCGACCAGATGGAACGCACCTCGCGGCCCCTGACGAAGCCTGGCACAAAACTGATCAGCATCAGCTCCACCGGCCTTTTTTTCAAAAGCAATTACCAGAATTTCCAGCGCTATCCTGAAGTGAACCTGGACATGGCTGCCGACGCCCAGGCGACTCTTCCCGCGTTGATTGATGCCGTAAAAAAACAGCTTCCCGCGAGCCGCAAAAGCGTATTGCAGGATCGCGGCACCAGGCTTGCCGCCGCTCATCAGCAAACACTGCAAAACTTCCGCGAAGCGGCTACTTATGCCTGGGACGCCAGCCCGATCAGCACGGCCCGCATGTGCGCGGAACTCTGGGCGCAAATCAAAGACGAAGACTGGTCGCTGGTTTCAACGATTCAGTTTGTCAGCCGCTGGCCGATGAAGTTGTGGAATTTTGACAAGTATTACCAGTTCATCGGCGGCTCGGGCGGCTATGGCGTCGGCTATGGCGCGCCGGCCGCGGTTGGCGCGGCTCTCGCGAATAAGAAGCATGGGCGCGTGTCCGTAAATATCCAATGCGACGGCGACCTGATGTACGCGCCTGGCGTTCTCTGGACTGCCGCGCATCATCGCATTCCGCTGCTGACCATTATGCACAACAATCTCGCCTATCATCAGGAAGTGATGCAGGTGCAGATTATGGCCGATCGCCACAGCCGCGGCGTGGATCGCGTGAAGATTGGCACCACCATCGACGATCCAGGCATTGATTACGCAAAGCTCGCGCAAGGCCTGGGGATGTACTCGGAAGGCCCGATTTCCAATCCCAGGGACCTCGGCCCCGCAATCCACCGCGCGCTCGATGTTGTCAAACGCGGAGAACCGGCGCTTGTGGATGTTCACACGCAGCCACGCTAGAGGACAAAGATGAAGGCAGGGAAAATTCTTGGCTCGATTGCAATTGCGGGTGCGCTTGCGACCATGCCGCTCGCCGGGCAATCGAAGGAACCGGGCACGGCCAGCAGTCGGGCGCAAGCGAGCAAGGTTTCAGCGGGTAATGCACAAGAAGGGAAACAAATCTTTGGAACTCTTGGCTGCAACAAATGCCACGGCTCCGAAGGAGAAGGCGTGGCAGGTGCGGGACAAGGCGGTGGCGTGCCGCGAATCGCTTCCACGTCGCTTGCTCTGCCAGCTTTTATTCAACTGGTTCGCGAGCCGAAAAACCTGATGCCGCCTTTTGGAACCGACAAAGCGTCGGACTCCGACCTCTCCGACGTCTACGCCTTTTTGCAAACGCTGAAGCCACCCGCGAAACAGGATTCGACAGCGGCGGCGAATCCCAGCAATGGCCAACGCCTGTTTGTAAGATATGGCTGCTATGAGTGTCACGGTTATCTGGGTCAGGGCTCCACATCCACCGGAGGAACCCGTCTCGGCCCGCCGCAGATTCCACTTTCCGCCTTTGTCAGCTACGTCCGCGAACCTACCGGCCAAATGCCACCGTACACTGGAAAGGTGGTCTCGAACGAAGATTTCGTCGAGATATACAATTTCCTGAAATCCGTCCCGCCACCACCGCCCCTAAGATCCATCCCAATCCTGAACCAGTAATTCCCAGGCGATCTTTCTCTCCACGATTCCCTTGTAGGGGCGGAGCTGGCCCCGCCCTCTCGGGGTACTCTTCCTGCCCATCCGCCTGCGCCGTCCTAAGCCCGCTTCGCCAGCAATTCCGGCAAAGCCTTTTCCAAACAATACTCCGGCCGGCGAAAGAAATCAGGAAGCGCGCTCATGCGCTGTTGCAACTTATCGAATTGATCCGCCCGCACGGTCACATGCCCGAGCTTTCTGCCTGCACGCGGCTCCTTTCCATAAAGATGCAGGTGCGCGTTCGAAACGTTCAGCACTTCCGCACTTTCCGGAACCTCGCCGATCAGGTTGATCATCGCGGAAACGCCCACCGCTGCCGTGGAGCCCAGCGGCATTCCCAGAATCGCGCGCAAATGATTTTCAAACTGGCTGGTCACCGCGCCCTCAATCGTCCAGTGCCCGGAATTGTGAACTCGCGGAGCCATTTCGTTCGCCAGCAGCCGCCCGCCAGTTTCGAAAAACTCGATGCACAAGACGCCGACGTACGCCAGCGTCTCGAGTACCTTCCTCGCCGCATGCTCCGCTTCCTGCTGCAGGCTCGCTGTAAGGTTAGGGGCAGGAGCCAGTGACAACCGCAAGATTCCGCTGCGATGGTGATTCTCAATCAGCGGGTAAAACGCGATCTCTCCGCCGCGCCCTCGCACCCCTAAAATCGAAAGCTCGCGTGTGAATGGCACAAATTTTTCCAAAATCAGGGGAACATCCGGCAGCTCTCCCCGCGCCCCCTCGACGTCTTCCGGGGTTCTCAGCAGCCACTGTCCCTTCCCGTCGTAGCCCATCCGGCAGGTCTTCAGCATCGCGGGCAAGCCAACCTGTTTCACGCCAGCGTCCAGATCTTCCCGTTTCGCAATTTCGGCAAATTCCGTCGTCGGAATCTCCAGCCGGCGGAACAATCGCTTTTCCCGCAGCCGATCCTGCGCCTCTTCCAGCGCAATCTCCGGCGGATAGACCGGCACTCGTTCCGCCAGGAACCTCGCCGCGGCCACCGGCACATTTTCGAATTCGTAGGTCACCACTTCCAAGCCGTGTGAAAACTTTTCCAGCGCCTGCTGATCATTGAAATCGGAGGTGACGCGATTCGCGATGCGCCCTACCGGCGCTTCCGGTGAAGGATCCAGAAACCGGAAATGCAGCCCAAGCGGGTAACCGGCGAGCGCCAGCATGTAGCCGAGTTGTCCTCCGCCCAGGATGCCGATGGTCATTTCTTTTTCTTTCGGGAAAGTTGCGCATGCGCCGCGCGCAACGCCTGCCGCGCCGCAGCGGCCGGATCCGGTTGGGAGAGAACTTTCTTCGTCTGGGCAATTCGAAATGCGCGGAGCGATTCGCGAACCGCCGGATGCTTGATCCCCACAATCGCAGCGGCCAGCAGCGCCGCATTGATCGCCCCTGCTTTCCCGATCGCCAGCGTTCCCACGGGAATGCCCCCGGGCATCTGCGCGATCGACAACAGCGAATCCAGTCCCTTCAGGGCCTTCGATTCCACCGGCACCCCGAGCACCGGCAGCACCGTTTTCGATGCCGCCATTCCCGGCAAATGCGCCGCCCCGCCCGCGCCGGCAATGATCACTTCGATGCCGCGCTTCTCGGCCGTCGAAGCATATTCAAAAAGCAGGTCCGGAGTGCGGTGGGCCGAAACGACGCGCGTCTCGTGCGGCACCCCGATTTCTTTTAGCGTATTCGCGGCATGCTCCATCGTCTCCCAATCGGACGTGGAGCCCATGATAATTCCCACCAGCGGCTGTTTGCGTTTTGTCCCTGCGGTTCTCTTTTTCTTCATGCGTTGAATCTTCGACCTGGAATTTCCCCGCTCCTACAAAACAGAACGCCGGCCGCGCGGCCGGCAGCATCCGGAAAGAAGCCCTATTCTACGGTCTTTTCTATCGCGACGCGACTTTTCGGCGCGCGTTCCACGCGTGCCGCAGTTCGCCCACCAGATACAGAGATCCGGTGACGAATACAGCGTCCTCCGGCCCCGCTTTCGACAGCGCGGATTCCAGCGCACGCTCCGCATCCTCAATCACGGTAAACTTCTTTGCGTGGTCACCCGCCATCTCTGCAAGCTGCCGGGCGCTAACCGCTCGGGGCGTGCCCGGTTGGGTGAAAATCACTTCGTGTGCGTGCGGGAACAGCATGCCGGTCACTTCGTCCACGGCTTTGTCGCGCATGGCTCCAAAAATCAGGTACACCTTGCGCCCCGCAAAATCGTCTTCCAGGAATTGTGCCAATTCACGTGCCGCGCCCGGATTATGCGCGCCATCCAGATAAACGTCCGGCCGTGTTTGCAGCCGTTCCAGCCGGCCGGGCCACTCTGTCGTGGCAATCCCGCCCGAGATATTTTCATCGGTGATTCGGTAATTGCGATTTTGCAAAATCCGGGCAGCCGCCACGGCGTTCAATGCGTTCTGCAACTGGAATCGGCCTGCCAGCCGCGGTTCTATCGAAAACACTTTTCCACTCGCAGCTTCCGTCACCGTCGCCCGCACGCAGCCGTGCTCGACGGCCTCATTTTTCACACGAAATGCCTCGCTCGTCTCCACCACCGGGCATCTCAGTTCTTTCGCCCGCTCCTGCAGCACCTCGCGCGCCTCTCGCAGTTGTCCGGCGAACACCGCCGGCACCTGCGGCTTCAAAATTCCCGCCTTCTCCCCTGCAATTTCCCGCAGCGAATGCCCCAGATAATTCTCGTGGTCAAAATCGATGCGTGTAATGATTGACACCACTGGTATTACCACGTTGGTCGCGTCCAGCCGTCCGCCCAGCCCCACCTCGATCACCGCGAACTCCACACGCTCCCGGGCAAACGCTTCAAATGCCAGCGCAGTCACGCACTCAAAGTACGTCGGATGCGCCCGCAGCTTCCCCTCGGCCAGCAACTCCTCGATCACCGCGTGAATCCGCGTAAAAATCTCGGCAAACCGCGCGTCGGCGATCTCCTCCCCCGAAATTCGAATGCGCTCGTTGATCCGCTCCAGATGTGGCGAAGTGTTCAGCCCGGTGCGGAATCCCGCATCGCGCAAAATCTTTTCCAGGAATGCTGCCGTCGAACCCTTCCCGTTCGTTCCCGCGATATGCACGCACGGATATGCGCGGTCCGGCCGCCCCAGCCGCTCCAGCAAAATGGTGATGTTTTCGAGATTGAATTTTGCCGCGGCCGCCTGCGTAGGCGCCGCCAACTCGCGGCCCAAAGAAAGTAAATAACGAACCGCGCTTTCGTAATTCATTTCAGGAGGTCAAAAGGTCAATCGCGCTGGAGATGAAGCCCTTCATGTCCTTGCGGTGCACCACGGCATCCAGAAAACCGTGCTCCAGCAAAAATTCCGAGCGTTGAAAGCCTTCCGGCAACTTCTGGCGGATGGTTTGCTCGATCACGCGCGGTCCTGCGAAGCCAATCAGCGCGCCAGGCTCGGCAATATTCAAATCACCCAGCATAGCGAAACTCGCCGTTACGCCGCCCGTCGTTGGATCCGTCAGCACCGAAATATATGGCAACTTTTCCTCATCCAGCCGCGCCAGCGCCGCGGAAACTTTCGCTAACTGCATCAGGCTGATCGTCCCTTCCATCATCCGCGCGCCGCCCGAGCAGGACACCACGATCAACGGCTGACGCGTCTCCATCGCCATCTCGATCGCCCGCGTCACTTTTTCCCCGACCACCGCTCCCATCGAGCCGCCGATAAATCCAAATTCCATCGCGCAGCAGATCACTGGCCGCCCATTCAACTGCCCTTCGGCGGTGACCACCGCGTCGTTCATGCCCAACTTTTTCTGCGCCTCCTTGATCCGCTTCGAGTACGGCTTGGTGTCCACGAATTTCAGTGGGTCCGTCGAAACCATCCCGGCGTCGTGCTCCGTCCACTTGCCGTCAAACAGCAACTCCAGCCGCTTTTTGGCATTCACCCGGAAATGAAACTGGCATTTCGGGCAAACAAACAGGTTCTCCTCCAGATCCTTCCGGAACACGATCGCGCGGCAGGACTCGCACTTCATCCACAGCCCTTCCGTGCGCACCCGCCGCTCTTCCGGCGGCGTCACCTGGTCAATCGATTTTTTGTCCCGTTTGAACCACGACATGGAGAAGTTCTCAGTCCTTAGTTCTAAGTTTGTAGTTTCTTTCTTGTTTCCTGTTGTCTGATCGCTGTTCGCTACTATCCCCGAACAATCTCCCAGCCTGACGCCTCATCGGCCTCAATAATCAATCCCCCGCTGCGCCAGTATACCCTTCGTATACGGGTGTTTCACTTCCTTCATTTCCGTCACCAGGTCCGCGGTCTCCACGAGCTTTGGGTGCGCGTTTCGCCCCGTGCAGATCACGTGCACCTGCTCGGGCCGACCCGCCAGCGCCGCCACCACTTTTTCCGCGTCCAGCATTTTGTAGCTGATCGTGTAATTGATTTCGTCCAGCACCACCAGGTCGTACGTTCCGCTGTAAATCGCGGCGCGCCCCGATTCCCAACACTCTTCCGCCATCCGGATATCTTCCGGATCCGTTTCCGCGCCTCCGATTTTCACGAAACCGCGTCCCATCGGCCGAATTTCAAATTTGTCCTTGCCCAGCATCTCCGCGGCGTCTAACTCGCCGTAGTGCCACGATCCCTTGATGAACTGCACCATCAGCACGCGCAACCCCTGGCCCACCGCGCGAAACGCCGTGCCCAGAGCACAGGTCGTCTTGCCCTTGCCCGGCCCGGTGTAAACAATCAGCAATCCTTTTCCTTCCGGCATAACTCCAAATCCTCTTCAGGCGCACCATTTCGTGTGGATTATTCAAGTCTGCGGAGTCGCACCAAAAACGTCAAGTTTCGGCACCTTAAATCCGTAATGGAAGTCCAACCAGAAATTAGGGCGTGCAGTTATTGAATTCCGAGGCGCCTGACCAGTTCGTGCGCGACGATTCGCGCGTGCTCCATCGCCACTTCGCCCAGCGTCTGCTTCGCCGGTGATTTTCTGTCTTTCAGTACGATCCACAAACCCGGCCGGTACACCTCGTCGTCCGAGGGACAAATCGCACCCGTCAGCTGTGTAATCTCAAAATCGGGAACGTGAGACAGTCCCAAGTCCACCAAATGTGTGGTGTTGGGAAGCGGCGGCGGGTTACATGTCAACTCTGTCAGCACACCGCGCGCGTCGTCCACCAGATCTCGAAATCCTTGCGACACCAGCAATCCGTCAATGTCCCGCGGTGTCGGCTGCTCAATCTGCTCCAGATCGTAGTCTGGCAACGGCTTTTCCAGGGGAATTTCAATGGCCACCGAGGGCTGGTCTTTATCCGCTAAAACGCGTATGGACATAAGGTTTACCGCTCGCAATCATTTCACGGAAAGCCGTAAAACGCACCTGCCCCGAGGGACGGTCGGCACGGCAGCGACGTGCGCAACTTACTTGGGGTACGGGCTTCCCGACAAAATCGCAAACGCCCGGTAGATCTGCTCCGCCAGCATCACCCGCGCCAGTTCATGCGAATACGTCATCGCGCTCAGCGAAACTTTCTGCTTTACGCGTTCCCGCAGGCTGTCGGGAAAACCATCCGCATCACCGCAAACAAATATCGCTTCGCGCATCCCGCGGTCCCGGTGCTCTCCCAGCCATTTCGCGAACGCGTCGGAGTCGTAAACCTTGCCGCCCGCGTCGAGCAGCACGGAAGCCGCCGCGCGGTTCGCGTCCAGCCGTTTCAGTGCCGCCACCGCATCCCGCGCCTCAACAATCTCAACGGGACACGACCGCGAAATGCGCTTCACATAGTCGCCAAGCGCCGAAACCATCTCCGGCCGCCGCGTTTTCCCCAGCATCAGCAGGCAAATCTTCATCCCGCGAGTCTACCCTTCTCGGCAGCCGCGCGTCTCTCTCGCCAGCGCATCTTTTTCTTTGGGAAACCGGCAGCTTCCCATCTATGATTGCGAAGCGGCCGCCCTCCGTCTTTCTGACCTGTGCCTGAGACCGATATCAAATCGCCCGCCTTTCACGCAGCGGAACTTCGCAGCGAACGTATCCGCATCTTTGGCGTGCTTGCTTTCCTCGCCGTCGTGGCGATGGCCCTCACGATTCGTGTCTTTCTCCTGCACACCACGGTTCTGAACACTCACGCAATCTGGAATCTGACTCTGGCTGCCGGCATCGGGCTTTACGAATTTCTGATGCTTCAGCTTGTAAACCGCGCCTTGGGCAGTGATCGTAAATTCCCGCGCTTTGTGTGGTTGACAAGCACGATCATCGAAACCTCCGTCCCGGCCATCGGCATTGCCTGGCTCACCACCACCGGCTTCGACCCGGCCTATCGTCCGCTGGCCAGTCCCGCGACGCTGCTCTTTTTTGTCTTTATCATCCTATCGATCTTGCGCCTCGACCCGTGGATCTGCCGCCTCGCCGGCATCACGGCAACTGTCAGTTACATCGCCGCAGCTGTCTATCTCGGCTGGATTCCACCCACCCCCGGTACGCCCGCTCCCGTCACGCAAACAGACGTCAGCCTCTACGCCCTCATCCTGCTTGTCAGTGGGTTCGTTGCCGGAGGTGTTGCTGGCGAAATTCGCAAACATGTGGAAGCCGCTCTTCGCGAAGCCGAAACCCAGCGGAAACTCGATCGCGTCCAGCACGATCTGGAAACCGCGCGCGACATCCAGCAAGCTCTCTTGCCGCAAACTTCTCCCGAGATTCAAGGGCTGACCATCGCCGGCTGGAACAAGCCAGCCGATGACACCGGCGGTGATTTCTACGACTGGGACGCCATGCCCGACGGTCGGCTGATCGTTGTCCTCGGAGATGTCACCGGCCACGGCATTGGTCCGGCGCTGCTGGCCGCCGCATGCCGCGCTTATGCTCGCTCAAGCTTCGGCGCCAACCGGAATTTGCCGGCGGCGCTAACGCAAATCAATACAGCCATCGCCCGCGATCTGGATCCCAGCCGCTTCGTCACCTTTGCAGGTGTCGCGTGCACGCCCGGCACCGGTGAATTGGAAATCCTCTCCGCAGGCCACGGCCCCATTCTTCTCTATTCGGCGTCCCACGACGCCTTCATTGAGATTGAGTCGCAGGGCGTGCCGCTTGGAATCCTGCCGGACTTCACCTCCGGTCCTCCGACAAAAATCCAGATGAAGAAGGGCGATATCTTCCTGCTGATCACCGATGGTTTTGTGGAGTTTGAAAACCCCGGGCAGGAAGAGTTCGGAAAGAACCGGCTGAAAGAAACTGTTCGCGCCTCCCGCGACCTGGCGCCCGAGAGGATCATCAAGTCGCTTTACGACGCCATCCTGGCGCATTCCGACGGTACCCGGCAACAAGACGATTTGACGGTCGTCTTGATTAAGCGCGACTAACGAATCATTCAAGGAAGTCTTGGTGGATTCGCTTCGCGTAGCGGCCACCTTCAGGTGGCCCCGCTTGCCGTGATGGAAACGCACTATCCTGCTTTTTCCGAAAGCTGTTTCCGCAGGTGGCCTTCCGGCTCATCCGGGAGCACCAGCGACGGCGCCTGCCGCCACAATCTTTCGAGGTCATAAAAACGCCGTGCCTGGTCCCCAAACACGTGGACGATAAATCCGCCAAAATCCAGCAGCGCCCATTCGGCCGACCGGTGGCCTTCGCGGTGCTCCGGCGAACGCTTCATCTCTTTGTAGAGCACATCCTCCACCTCGGAGCAGATGGCTTGCAATTGCGGCGTGCTGTATCCCGTGCAGATCACGAAATATTCCGTGAACGCGCTCAAGTCGCTCAAGTCCAGCACGGTAATCGCGCCCGCCTTTTTCTCCTGCGCGGCTTCGACAGCCAGTCGCACGCCCTTCGGTAGTTTTTCGAGTTTCACCGGTACAGCCTCTGTTTCAGAATGTATTCTTCCACTCGTGCGGAAACCAAACCGTGAATCGATTGCCCCCGGCTCGCCTTCCGCCGAATATCGGTCGCGCTCACTTCGCTGGCCACGTTTTCCAGCAAGTACACCGTCGTTCTATCCAGCCGCGCCACAATCGGCGAGCCGTGCGCGACGGTCTCCTCTTCTTTTTCGCGCTTCGCGTCCCGCCGCCCATGAAGGTCGGGAGGAATCACCAGGCGTAGCGCCTCTAGCCGGATGCCCGGGCGGTTCGCAATCACAAAATCGCAGAGTCCCAGCAGCGTTTCGTATTCCTTCCACATCGGTATATCCAGAAACGCATCGGCGCCGATGATGAAAAAAATCCGGTCGCCCTGGCCGTGATATGCATGGCGGAAATAACGAACCGTATCCACCGAATAGTGCAGCTGAGTCCCGCTGAAGTCTTCGCCCGCTTCCGCGAGCGATGGCACAAAATGTGGATGCTCGGTCGCGGCCAGCGCCACCATCGCGAAGCGGTGCGGAAACGGCGCCAGGTGCTGCTTCAATTTATGCGGAGGACGGCTGGCGGGAATGAAATGCACTTCGTCAAAATTGAATCGCCGGTCAGCTGCCCGGGCTACAGCCAGGTGGCCGGAATGGATGGGGTCAAACGAGCCGCCAAAAATTGCAATCCTTCGTGGGTGATGTTTCGCCGCCGTACTTTTCGCCTGCGCTGTCGTCAACCCGCCTCCCGAATGTTCCCCTGTCCAATTCTCTCACGAAATCCTGCTTCCGGGATCCGCCTCATTCCTCGGTATTTCCCCCTCGTCCAAGACTTCGGCGCCCTCTTTGTCCTCCACCTTACTAATCTCAATAACTTCTTCAGCTTCCGCTTCCTCGTCGTCCCCGAGCGTTTCCTTCGGAATCTCGTCCAGGGCGTCGGCGATCCCACGCACCAACTCTTTCACTCCCTCGCCCGCCGCCGCTGAAATCGCGTGGAATTCCAATCCCTTTTTCTTGCAGAATTTCTGTAATTCTTCCAGCTTCGTTCGGTCCGTCGTGGCATCCAGTTTCGTGGCGACAACAATCCCCGGCTTATCCAGCAACTTCTCGCTGAATGCGCCCAGCTCGCCTTCGATTATCTCAAAGGCCTTTACCGGATCCATCTCCGCCGTGTCGCTGGTATCGATCAGATGAACCAGCAAACGAGTTCTCTCGACGTGGCGCAAAAACCGAATGCCCAAGCCGGCGCCCTGGCTCGCGCCTTCAATCAATCCCGGCAGATCCGCCACCACAAATGTCCGGCCCAACTCGGTCCCATGCCCGCCGGTGCCGCCGTCGGCATTCACCACGCCCAAATTCGGCTCCAGCGTCGTGAACGGATAGTTCGCAATCTTCGGCCGAGCGGCGCTGATCACCGAAATCAGCGTGGACTTCCCCGCATTCGGGAAACCCACGAGTCCAACGTCCGCCAGCAGTTTCAACTCCAGCCGTAAATTCCGTTCTTCCCCGACCTCGCCTTCTTCTTTTTCCCGAGGCGCCTGGTGCCACGGCTTCGCAAAATGCTGATTGCCGCGCCCCCCGCGTCCGCCCTGCGCCACCAGCAGCTGCTGCCCCGGCCGCTTCAAATCTGCCAGCAGCACGTTTCCCGTCGCATCAAAAACCAGCGTGCCCACCGGCACCTTCAAAATCGTATCGTCACCCGAAACGCCCGTGCAGTTCGAACCTTCGCCGTGCCGTCCGCGATCCGCCTTGAATTCCCGGTTGTAGCGGTAACGCAGCAACGTGTTGTCATTCGGATTCGCTTCCAGGTAGACGCTTCCGCCGCGCCCGCCATCGCCACCCGACGGTCCGCCCCGCGGCACATACTTCTCCCGCCGGAACGCCACGCAACCGTTCCCGCCATCCCCAGCTTTTACCGAAATTTTCGCTTCATCAACAAACATTCTTCACTCTTCTCTGTGCTCTCTGTCCGAACTTAGTGTCCTCTGCCTGCCCTGAGCGAAGTCGAAGGGTGTTAGAAACCCTTTCTTTCGCCCATAAAGACAAAACGGCCCCGACTCGCGCCGGGGCCTCTCGCATGCCTTCGGACTTAGTTCGCGGCCTTCGTTGCTTCGGCCGCCTCAGGTGTCACGCTGATGAAGCGTCCCCGGTTACCCTTGTCCTCAAACTTCACAAAGCCCCGTACCAGAGCAAACAGTGTGTCGTCCTTGCCCTTGGCCACGTTCACGCCCGGCTGATGTTTCGTGCCGCGCTGCCGGATCAGGATCGTGCCCGCGTTCACCAACTGCCCGCCGAACCGCTTTACGCCCAGCCTCTGTCCATGTGAATCGCGCCCGTTTGTGGACGAGCCGCCGCCCTTCTTATGTGCCATGACTCAGTTCCTCTCGATGATTTACAGCTTGATCTCGCTGACCTGCACGGCCGTGTAGTTCTGCCGGTGGCCCCGCTGAATCTTGTACTGGTTGGTCTTCTTGAACTTCAAAACGGTGAGCTTCTTCGCCCGGCCCTGCTCCACGATCTTGCCCGTGACGCTGGCCGTGGACGCATCCGTCCCCGCCATAACTTTCTTGTCGTCGGTGTGTACCGCCAGCACGGTCCCGAATTTCACCTGCTCGCCCACATCACCCTTGACCCGCTCAATGCGGATGGTGTCGCCCGGTGCGACACGATATTGCTTTCCCCCGGTCTGTA
>Ga0210403_10001873_pt1 | contig 19503 bp, 15 predicted proteins | sample IncBWC19MmetaG_FD_150863 | JGI IMG/M metagenome (GOLD analysis project Ga0210403, IMG submission 150863) | Forest soil microbial communities from Barre Woods Harvard Forest LTER site, Petersham, Massachusetts, United States - Inc-BW-C-19-M | ecosystem: Environmental > Terrestrial > Soil >... | reverse complement strand
AGTGCAAGGTGATTATTTCGGGACCGGACACCTGAGTTTCGTGGCACCGTCGCAGCCACTCATCGTCTACGCGACGGAAATGCGGGATGCGCGGATTGTTCTCTATCAATTCGATCCGGACAAGACCGACTGTCTGAGTTCGGAGCAGGCAGAGGTGATCAAGCGGAGCGAAAGCCGGTACATGTTCAGGGATGACCGCCTCTACGAATGTGCGCGGCTGCTGGGCGAACATGAGGTGACCAGCGATCCCGACGTATATGGGCTTTCGCTGGCACGCGCGTTGCAGCTGGCACTCCTCGGCGTGCCGCTGGCGCAGACGAAGTCCAGGGCGACCGTCAAGCTCACGGGCGAGCGGTTCGCTGAGGCGATCGCTCATATCAACGATCATCTCGATCAAAGCACGGCCGTCAAGGATCTGGCGCGGATCAGCAGGCTGTCGCCCGCGCAATTCGGCCGATCTTTCCAGGACGCGACCGGGATGTCCCTGCAGCGTTGGCAAATGGACGCTCGCATCAGGAGCGCTCAGCGACTCATGGTGGACGACCCCACCGAATCCCTGGCAGCGATCGCAGCTCTCGTCGGCTTTTCAGACTCGAGCCATTTCTCCCGGGCATTTCTGGAGGTCGTGGGCACAACACCGAGCGCCTGGCTCCGCCAGCGCACTTGACGCCCAAGGCATCGGCCGCAGCGATCAGTCCAGCCTGCTCCGCCGCCACGCATTTGGCGAAACCCCGTTTGCGGCGGTAAAGGCGCGGGTGAAGTGGCTTTGCTCGGAGAAGCCCGCTTCCAGCGCAATATCGACCAGGCTCCTCTCCCGGTCCATCAGCATGCGCTTCGCATACTCGATGCGGGCGGCGAGGTGCCATTTGTGTGGAGACGTTCCGGTCGAAACCTTGAAGGCCCGACCGAATTGAGATGCAGAAAGTCCCGCCAGAGATGCCAGCTCAGACAAGCGAATGGACCTGGATAGATTATCGTGCACGAACTCGGTGACTTGCGTCAGCTGCCGCTTGGAGAGACCGAGCCGCCGGGAACTCGCCGTGTGGTTCGTCGCACTGAGCTGCGCGATCCGCGCAACGATGGCCGCAACGACACTGTCTCCGAACAAATGGAAACTCGACAGGTCATCCTGGCTCGAGGCGAGGAGCCGTGCCAGAACCTGAAGGTTCTCGTCGAAAAACGTGAGGCGTGGTTCAGCGAGCCCCGCAACCTGGAATTCGCCGCCCATCACCTCGAACACCCGGTCGATATCAAGCATCAGCCGGACCGCATCGACCCGAACAATCTGATCGGAATAGCACCATACCGGCAAGCCGGCAGGAATGAGGCTGGTCTGGCCAATTCGCCGATGCCGCCGCAGGTTCGATCGATTGGCGCTGCTGTGTAGCGAAGGTCGAGCCTCGCTGATGCCACCTGCCTCGTTCCAAACGATCGCAAGCATCGGGTGAGAGTTGCTGAGCTGATGCCAGGCGCGACCCGGCAAGGCGTCCTGTTGGACGCAATGCACATCGAAGCCGCACAAGGTATGGCTCCGTACCCGAGCGGCTTCCAAATTGTGCGGTTGGCTGCTGCCGTGATCCACGGATGCCATCCTCTCCTCCCAGGGCGAGGCGGCTTGGAAAAGCGATGCTCTACATCGATTTCGGACCGCCTAAGTCCGTTGATCGGACGCATATTTATTAGACGTTCACATTATCGACATCAGGGGCCTTGGTCAATCTGAAGGCAGCAGCGGCGCTTCGAACGACGGCCTTCAGGCGCCCATTGCCGAGTCCAAACACGCCGATTGCGGTCAAGCTTGGTCCCCCGGCCTGCGCGATTATCCTGGCCAGGCTCATCAACTGCGAGAGCCATCCACGCGCGCCGACCCCGGCGAAGCGAGCGGATTTGTTTTGCAGCGATCCAGCGTCCCCCTTGCCTCTTCTGCGGAGTAACAAGTTGAAGAACAAGATTGCCTTGGAAGAGCATTTCGCCATCGATCTTACGATCGATCAATCGAAGATCTATTCGCAGCCCGTGGTTTGGGAGAGGCTGAAGGCCAATCTCCTCGACATCGAACAGCAGCGGCTGGAACGAATGGAGGAAGGGGGCACCGCGTTCTCGATCCTCTCGCTGAATTCACCGGGCATCCAGGGCATTCCAGGGGTGAAGGAAGCCATTGATGTTTCGCACCGCGCCAACGACGTCCTTGCCGAGCATGTCTCGCGCCACCCGACGAAGTTGGGCGGCTTTGCGGCCTTGCCGATGCAGGACCCCGAGGCGGCCGCGCGCGAGCTCGAACGCTGTATCAGGACACTTGGGTTTCACGGCTTCATGGTGAACGGTTTTTCGCAAGTCGGCAGCGCGGAAACGGTCGCGTATTATGATGCGCCGCAGTTCGCCGACTTCTGGAGCAGCGCGAATGCGCTCGGCAAGCCATTCTACATGCATCCGCGGGATCCGCTGCCTTCGCGCGAGCCCATCTACGACGGTTTCCCCTGGCTGACCGCGGCCACCTGGGCCTTCACGATGGAGACCAGCACTCACGCGCTGCGCCTGATGTCAACGGGACTGTTCGATCGAAACCCGAATTTGCAGATGATCCTCGGTCACCTCGGTGAATGCATTCCGTTCAACATTTGGCGAATCGACAACATCGTCCAGAAGGCGCCCCGCGGCATCCCATGCAAGCGCGCGCTCGGGGATTATTTTCGCGAGAACGTCTATGTCACAACCAGCGGAAATTTTCGGACCCCGTCCCTGATTTCGACCATGCTGGAGGTTGGCAGCGACCGCATCCTGTACGCCGTCGACTATCCATTCGAAAGCTTCGAAGATGGGTCCCGCTGGTTCGACAATTGCGAGATCAGCGTGCTCGATCGAAAAAAGATCGGCCGCGAGAACGCGCGCCGGCTGTTCGGTCTGGCCTGAAGGGCTTGCCCTCATTCCGCGGCCTGCGAGCGCGCCGCGCCGTGCTGCAGATTCCGCCGCGCCCATTGAGCGACTTCGTCCATCGTGTTCGCCGTTTCCGGGAGGAAAGGAAAGATCATGTAGACGTGGACGGAATCCTCGACGAGGCGCAGCGTCACATCGACACCGGCTTGCTCCGCGCGCTCGGCTAACCGAATGGTATCGCTGAGCAACACCTCGCCTTGCGTTGCCGTGACGAAAAGCGGCGGCAGGCCGGTGAGATCGCCGAACAATGGCGACACCAGGGGATCCGTCGGCTCGTGGCCCTGGAAATAAGATGCCCCCATGAAGGTCAGGAGGTCGCGGTTCGCCGCGGGATCATCTCCATTGAACGCGCGGACGCTCTCACCGGACAGAGTGAGGTCGGTGAATGGCGCGACCGCAAGGATGCCGGCGGGCAAGGGATCGCCGGCCGTGCGAAGCGCGAGCGCCAGCGCGACGGCAAGGCCGCCACCGGCGGATTCGCCGGATAGCAAAATGGAGCTCGCGGGGATGCCCCTTCCCAGCAGGGCGCGATAGGCGGCGACGGCGTCGTCGATCGCGGCCGGATAAGGGTGCTCGGGGGCAAGCCGATAGTCGATGGTGTAGCAAACCCCGTCGACGGCCGTTGCCAGCCGGCTCGCATATTCCAGCGACCCCTTGGCCGAACCGATCAAATAGCCGCCGCCGTGGAAGTGCAGCACCACATGGTCCGAGCTAGCTTGCTTTGCTGAAACGCGCAACGCCCTGACGTCGCCGAGTTCGTCCTCGATCGCCTCGAAGCCGGCGGGCAACGGGAAGTTCGTCGTCAGGAAGCGATCATAGGCCTCGCGAAGGCCGTCATGGCCGCGCGCCACGTCCTCAGGCCGGAATGCGTATTTCCAGAGGTCGAAGGCGCGCTGGCTCTCGGGACGCTGCAGCCGCGTGCCTTCACGCAGGCCGGTGACGTTGACGACCTCGCCCGGCGCTCCCTCGACTGCCTTGACGACATTATAGTCCCATGCCAGGCCCCAGCTCGTCTCCGCCAGCGGATCGATGCGCGCCATCCCTTTCCAGCGCGCATTGCGATTATGCAGGCGGGCCGCGTCGGTCTCGTGCATGAGCTTGACGACGGCGCGGGCACCGGCCTGGATGCGCGTCGTGCGCGGCAGACGTCGCCGCTCGTACTCGAGCAGCGCGCCGGGAACGTCGTCCTGCCGTCGCGCCAGCACACGCGCAAAGGTCCAGGCATCCTCGATGCTCTGTCCGGCGCCCGCCGCCAGGAACGGCACCATCGGGTGCGCCGCGTCGCCAAGCAGCGTGACGCGGCCCGAACTCCAGCTGTCGATCGGATCGCGGTAGTACATGCCGGTGATAAAGGCCGTCTTCGCCTGCTCGAGCATGGCCCGCGCGCGCGGCTCGGCGTCCTCGAAGGAGCGCAGCATCTCTGTGATGTCGCCGCTCTCGTTCCAGGACTCGCGCTGCACCTCATCGGCCGGCACCGAAGCCAGGATGCTGTACAGATTTTTCGGCCGTACCCAATAGGTGATCAGCGTGCGGCCGGGCCCGAACCAGTAATTGCCGCGCTCGGGAAGCTCCAGGCCTTCGAGCCGCTCGGCCGGAATCAATGAGCGCCACATCAGAATATTGGCAAAGTGCTTCTCTTCCTGTCCGCGCAGATGCTGGCGCACGACGGAGTGAATGCCGTCGCAACCCACCAGCACGTCGGCCTTCAGCGTCTCGCCGGTCTGCAGCCTGACTTCGACCGCGTCATCCGTCTGTGAGATCGCCACGCAGCGGGCGCCCAGCCGTTTGGATTCGGCGGGGACTGCGTCGAACAGCAGCTGGATGAGATCGGCGCGATGGACATTGTACATCGGCGCGCCATAGCGGCTCGCGGCCTCATCGCCCAGCGGCGCCTGATAGAGCAGGCGCCCCGTGCGCAGATCGCGATAGTCGTAGGATTGGGGTTTGACGCCGACGGCGCGCATGCCGGTTTCGAGCCCGAGCTCGCGGAGCACGATCGCGGCATTGCTGGCGATCTGAATGCCGGCGCCGATCTCGTTCAGCACTTCCGCCTGCTCGAGAACACACCTCGATCCCCTGATGACGCAACGCAATTGCAGTCGTCAGTCCGCCAATGCCACCACCAGCTATGAGCACGCGCATGGTTCGTCTTCGCCTCTGGACAAATTAAGTGATTTCGCTTAAATTAAGCCAAGGAGATTCGGATGTCAAGCAGGATGCGAACGGCGCCGCGCGCCGCCTCGGAAGAGACCCGGAACCAGATCAAGGCGGCGGCGCAGATGCTGTTCGCCCGCCACGGCGTCGACGCGGTGACGGTTCAGGAGATTGTCGATGCCGCCGGGCAGCGGAACAACGCCGCGCTGCACTACCACTTTCGAACCAAGGAAGAGCTGATCCGGCAGATGGTGGTCGATGGCGCCGCCGTGCTCGACGCGCGACGGCGCGAAATGCTCGATGACATGGAAAGGCGCGGGGGCCCCGCGAACATTCGCGAGGTGATGCTGGTCCTCATCATGCCGGTCATCGAGCTCGGCGAGGACGAACGCTGGCGCGGCTATGTCCGGTTTGTCTCGCATCTGCAGGCATCCAATCCAGCGGCACTCCGCGATGCCTTGAACAACCGGTGGAACGCCGGTTACGTCGAGTGCTTCAATCACCTGAAGAGGCTGCTGCCCCTGCCCGCGGCCATCGCCGAACAGCGCCTTTCGATTCTGGCGATTTATTCCAACGCCGTTCTGTCAGCGCACGAAGCTGCGTTGGAATCCCGGAATACAAGGAGCAGTCGCCTGTGGGGCCAGCCGTTCACGATCGAGAACATCCTCGACATGCTGGAGGCCGCGATCACCGGCCCGCCTTCGCAAGGCACGCTGGCGAAGCTGCAGGGGACGGACGCGACGGACGCGACGGACGCGACGCGATATCCCGCAGCACCTGTCAGGATCAACCCGTAGCGAGGTTGAAATTGAATCCGCTCCCGGTCAGCGCTTATGTGCCTTTCCGCCGCGATCGCGGTTCGGCTCCTTGCCAAAGACCGTTTCCTCGACCAGCCGCCAATAGGCTTCGACAATTTTCGGGTTTTCGGAGGACAGCCCGCTTGTAACCTGCATTTCCGGCCCGAACTCCGAGAGCGTGGCGGTAAGACTGACCATCATATAATGAAAGAGAATGGGATCGACGGCGGGAACGAGCCCCTGTTTCTGAGCCTCAATGATCTGAGGCAACAGCCGCCCCAAAAGCGGAGCCAGGATCGCTTCCGCCACCCATTTCAGCCGTGGATTGTTCGTCAAGGTTTCCTGGCGCATGAACCGATGAAACTCGGGAAACGCGACGGTATGCCGGAAAAGCGTGGTGTACTCCTGACGCAGCCGCGCCAGCGGTGACAATTCGGACCCTTCAGGCGCGGAAACATCCCAATCGTTTCGTATCTGTGCGAAAGAATGTTCCGCCGCCGCCCGCCAGAGAATGTCCTTGCTGCGATAGTGATAGGTGATCAGCGGATGTTGCAGGCCGAGCCGATCGGCGATGGCGCGAATGCTCGCTGCCTCGAATCCTCGCTCGGCAAATTCCGCGATGGCGGCATTGAGGATCGCGGCCCGCGTCTCGATCGAGCGCTGTTGTTCGGCTCTCTTGCGCGGGCGCTCTCGCCGGACAGCTTTCTTCGCCATTTGGTCTTCAATTAACATGGTTCCCAACCGAACGCCAAGACCGATGTCATTCTTGTCTTCCCTTCAAGCAGGCCGGCGTCCGTTAAAGGCGTCGTCCAGGAGTGCGCGGATCGCGTTGCGCTCGACGGGGCGCGGATTCCAGTAAGGGGATTTGACCGCCGCGTCGGCGGCCTTGTCCAGATCGGAATAGGACATGCCGATCTCGCGAAGCGAGGTGGGAGCTCCATCGCTTGCGGCAAGATCGAACAGGGCCTGCGCAGCATGGTCTGCACCCAGCGCACGAGCCACCCGACCGATGGCGACCGGTGCACCGGCGGCGTTGTAGGCGACCGCATGCGGCAAGATGACGGTGTGCGTCTCGGCGTGCGGAAGACCGAAAGCGCCGCCCAACACGTGGCACAGCTTGTGATGAAGCGACATCCCTACCGCTCCGAGGCAGGATCCACAGATCCAGGCTCCGAACAGCGCGTCGGCGCGAGCGTTGCGGTCGCTCGGGTCTGAGACAATCCGGGGCAGCGCACGTCCGAGGGCCGCGATGCCCTGCTCCGCAAGGCTCGACGTGACGGGGTTGGCGTCCTTTGCATAGAGCGACTCGACCGCGTGGGCGATCGCGTTTATCCCGGAAACCAGCGATATCGCCGCCGGCAGGCCATAGGTGAGCTCCACGTCGTATACGATCACTTCGGGGAGGACTTGCATCGAGCGGATGGTCGACTTTTGTCCCTGCCGCGTCTCGCCGAGCACCGGCGTTGCCTCCGAGCCGGTATAGGTGGTCGGGAGCACGATCTGCGGCAGGTCGGTTCGGAGCGCCAGTGCCTTGGCGAGGCCAATCGTCGAGCCGCCGCCGAGCACGACGATGCAATCGGCATTGCACGCGACGAGCTTCTCCATGACGCGCTCAGTAACCTCCACCGGCGTATGCATGACGGCATCCGTCGAGAGGTGAACGCCGAAATCGCCAAGGACGCGCATGAGACGCGCCGCGGCCGCCGTTGCATGATGCGGATCGGACAGAACGAAGGCCCGCTTGCGACCCAGGGAAGCCAATTCGTCGGCCACCTTCGCGATGGTGCCGAATCCGAACAGCACGCGCGCCGGCAATGCCGTATATTGAAAGGCCTCCGTGCCGCTTTCGCCAAAACTCATGCGCGGACTTTCGTCGCGCGGGCGAATTCCTCGATCATCACCTCACGCATCGCAAACTTCTGGACCTTGCCGGTCACGGTGGAGGGGAAGCTCTCCACGAACCGGATGTGGCGCGGGATCTTGTAGTGCGAGATCCGGTCCTGACAGAATTTTCGGACACTCTCCTCGTCGAGGGTGGCGCCGGACTTCGAAACGATCCACGCACAGAGTTCCTCGCCATACTTTGCGTCCGGCACGCCAAAAACCTGGACGTCCTGAATCTCGGGGTGCCGATACAGGTACTCTTCGACTTCCCGCGGATAGATGTTCTCGCCGCCGCGGATGACCATATCCTTGATCCTCCCGACGATGCGGCAATATCCGTCGTCGTCGATGGTCGCAAGGTCACCCGTGTGCATCCAGCCGGCCGAATCGACGGCTTCCTTTGTCCGTGCCTCGTCATTCCAATAGCCGAGCATGACGGAATACCCCCTGGTGCACAGCTCGCCGGCCTCTCCCCGCGGCACGACTCGACCGTGGCGATCGACAATCTTGACCTCGAGGTGCGGTTGTATCCTGCCAACCGTCGAAACCCGCAGTTCGAGCGTATCGTCCCGGCTGCTCTGAAAACTCACGGGACTGGTTTCGGTCATCCCATAGGCGATGGTGACCTCGCTCATGTGCATGGTCGACGCGACTTCCTTCATCACCTCGATCGGGCACGGCGCCCCCGCCATGATCCCGCGCCGAAGCGAGCTCAGATCGAAGCGCGAGAATTCGGGATGATTCAGTTGGGCGATGAACATGGTGGGTACGCCGTAGAGCACGTCGCAACGCTCCGCCTCGACCGCCTCCAGCGTCCGCAGCGGATCGAAGGACTCGGATGGATAGACCATCGTTGCCGCATGGGTGACGCAACCGAGATTGCCCATCACCATGCCGAAGCAGTGGTAGAGCGGCACCGGGATACACACGCGGGAACCAGGTTCGATCCCGGTCGCCTCGCCGACGAAGAAGGCATTGTTGATCAGATTGTGATGCGACAGCGTCGCGCCCTTTGGCAATCCGGTGGTGCCGCTGGTGAACTGGATGTTCACGGCGTCGTCGATCTGGATCGTCGCCGACACGGATTCCAGTCGCTTGTTGCCGGCCTGCTTGCCTCTCTCCAGGATCCAGTCGAACGACAGGCAGCCATCGTGCTTGCCCGCAATCGAGATGACGTGTCGCAGTTCCGGCAGGCGCGAACTGTGCAGCTCGCCGTTTGCGCTTCCGAGCTCCGGGACAAGCTCGCGGATCATGGCGATATAATCGCTGGTCTTGAAGCGAGCGGCTGATATCAGCGCGCGACATCCGACCGCCCGCAAGACGTGCTCCAGCTCGCTCAGGCGATAGGCGGGATTGATGTTGACAAGGATCAGGCCGGCTTTCGCCGTCGCGAACTGCGCGATGGTCCATTCCGCGCAGTTCGGCGACCAGATCCCGACCCGATCGCCGGGCTCCAGGCCGAGGGCCAGAAGCCCCGAGGCGAATGCGTCGGACCGCGATTTGAGTTCGGCGTAGGTCCAGCGAATTTTCTGGTGCGCAACAACCAGCGCTTCGCGAGACCCATCGGTCGCGCTCACATCATCCAGAAGGGCGCCGATGGTCTTTCCGATCAAAGGCGCGCCACTGTTGCCATGCACGTAGCTTTCACGCTGCACGAATACCTCCCGTCGATACGAAATCCCGGACACTGCCGGCGCTCACCAATCTGGCGCGGCTGGTTTATTTTCCTTCGAAGACCAGCGTCGGCGGCTCGATATCCTTGTTGAAGGCGTCCGCCGTGCTCGCAAAGCCGCGCTGGGCGTCGGCGCCGTTGTAGAGCTCCATCGCGACGTCGAGCATCACCAGATCCGCAGCCGCCACGCCTCCGCTCGACCACGCCTTGAGCAGGGTGCGCGTCGCGGCGTACGACCGGGTCGGCCCGGTCGCGAGCTGTTTGACCAATGCCGCTGCGGTCGCTGCAAGCTCGTTCTCGGGCACCACATGCGTCGCAATTCCGAGCGCACCGGCTTCTTTTCCGGAAATCGGCTCACCCAGCATGGCAAATCGCGATGCGCGTGCACGCCCGGCGCGCTCGGCGATCCGCTGCAGGGCGCCCGCGATCGGCAGCATCGCCGTCGTGACCTCGACGCAGCGAAGAATCGCATTTTCGGCGGCGACGAGGAAGTCACAGGCCAGCGCCAGCTCGAAACCGCCGCCGAAGGCGATCCCCTGCACCACGGCCACCGTCGGTATCTTCAGCATCTCGATGGCGCGATAGGAGACGTTCACGTCCGCGACGAACGTCCTGAACCAGTTGACGTCCTTGCCCGGCCATTCGCGCACCTCGCCACCAAAGCTGAAATGCGGCCCCTCGGAGCGAATAACGAGCACTCGGATGTCGCTCACGCTGGCCTGGTGTACGGCGGTTCGCAAGGTTTCCGCGAAGCGCGCGTCGACCCGGTTGAAGGGGGGATCGGTCAGCACAAGATTTCCGATGGCACCGTCTCGTTCAAATCGGACTGTCGTCATTGTAACTCTTCCTTCTTTGTGCCGGTCAGGCGGGACGCTGGGCGGTGGGTATGATCGGCAGCAGCAAATGCGACGGCCGCTCCGCGTCCCGATAGATCCTGTGGGTCACGGTCTTGCTGCTGCAGACGTGGTACGGAATGTACTCGACGTTGGTCATCGCGCCGGTGCCGGTAGGCACGTCCATGGATGTGATATCGAGGCAGATCCGATGCCCCGCCTTGAACTGGTTCGCGGTGGCGAGGATCTGTATCTGGTACTCGACGACTTCGCCCGGTTTCACGGGAGCGATGGCGTCCTGCGTCAGCTTGTGGAAGGGCTCCCAGGGCTTCGAACGTTTTTCGTCGAGCGCCCGGTATGATGCCTTCAGCCAGCCTCGCGTCAGTTCACGCTCGGGCAACGACGACGGGACGTCGCGCTCGCCTTCGCGCGCGGTCCGAACCGAAGCGTCGGGCCCGACGTCCTTGAGCACGATGATCCAATTGGTGTCGTCCTGATCGATCGCCGCATGGAGCGTCAGCGTGATCGGGCCGGCGACGGTGACGTCTTGCGGCAAGGGATCGGTCATGTAGCGCAGGCGCTCGACCTTCGTCGTCCGCGTCACCGGCATCTGTGTGAAGACGTCAGGCTCGCGCGCCGCAGCGCCCAGCTCCGAGGCCGGTCGCGGCGCTTCGGTCGACAGCGTCTCCCAATGGGAGAGATAATATTTCGTCCACTGCGTCTCCGGCAGCGGCCAATCGGTTCCGGTGCGCCACTCGTTGGCGCCCATCAGCCAGTAGCGCACCGGCGGCTCGTTCATGATGCCGGTGTCCTGCCCCTTCAGCCAATGGTCATACCAGCGGATGATCTCGTCGTGGTATTGATGGAACGGCCGCTCCAGATGCGCCGGCCCGGTAAACAGCAGCTTCTTGGGCGCATCGACATTCTGAAAGTAGTGCTGCGCGCCCAGCCAATGAAGCTTGTAAGTGTAGGCGTAGGCTCCTGAGCCGGTATAGAACGGTATCTTGATTTTCCTGAAATTTTCTTCCGCGCGCTCGACGGTGCCGTCGAACTCCCAGGGGTGCGTCATCATGAGATACATGATGAACGTGCGCTGCCCCTTCTGGGTGAGGATGTTGTAGAGATTGATGTACTGCTTGAAGTCCGGATTGCGCATGGCAAGGCGCCAGAGCTCTTCCTCGGCGGCGGGAAGTTCGGCGGGCCGGTCACGCGCTTCATGAACCGTGCTGAAGACGTCGAGCAGATAAGGAAAGGCGTGCAAGACCCCGCCGGGGTTGAAGTCGCGGAATCCGAACATGCCGCCATACGCACTGCAGGCGTCGTAGGGAAAGATGGCTTTCAGCGCCGGATGTCCCTGTGCGGCCGCGCGCCATTGTTCGCCGGCATAGCCGGAGATGCCGACCATTCCGACCTTGCCGTTTGACCACGGTTGTTGCGTGATCCATTCGATCAGGTCGTAGTGGTCCGAATCCTCGTGGCCGTAGTGCCCTTCCGACTTGGCAGAGCCCCTCGGCTGCGCGATGACATGGATATAGCCATTGGCGATGAGGCGCCGCGTGTCGCCCGCCTCGATCGGACCGAACCAGAGCGGCGCGTGCGCCGGTTGCGGCGGCAAGATATCCGCGATGTCGGGGCCCTGAATGTCCTTGTTGTGCAGCGCTGACGCATACAGCACCGGGTATTTGCCTGGCGCATCGGGGCGATAGACGTCGACGGCAAGCCGGGTGCCGTCCGTCATGGCAACGCTGATGTCACGTTCCTCGATCATCGTTTCATCCCTGCTTTTCGCAACGCTTTCGGTCGACGTTTGACGATGTCGGGAAGGTGGCGAACCAGGCTTTCCCGCCCGACCAAGGGACTATGCCATTTTACTTTACGATCGTAAAGTATAATTTTTAGGTTGGTCTGACCTGCTCGCGGGACAGCGTGTTCTACTGGTAGGACAATTGCCGCTGGCAGGGCCTGACCGATGCGCGGCCTCGCGGGGCGGCGTCTACAAATTCGGTGTCGTCCCCGCCTAGTGCGCAATTGCGCACGGGGGCGGGGACCCATAACCCCCATACGTAGTTGTTGCGACAAGCTGGGGCGGCCAGCATGCCGGACGATCACGGCTTGTGGTTATGGGTCCCGGATCGGCGCTCGCCACGCTCGCTTGTCCGGGACGACGGTGTTCTATTTTTCGGCCACATGCGATTGCCCTTACCCTCCAGGGGAAGGTAAGAGCCAGCCCGGACAAGAATCAATTCAACCTAAACCCATCGCGCTCTACGAAAGCGATGCCTTCACGCGTTCGGGCGTCAGGGGAAGCTCGCGCAGACGGCGGCCGGTCGCATGAGCGAAGGCATTTGCCAGCGCTGCTGAAGTGGGAGGAAGTGAACCTTCACCGGCTCCCAACGACGGATCGCTCCGATCCATCAGAACGACTTCGATACTGGGGACCTCGGAAAACCCAAGGATGGGATAGCCCGACCAGTCCCGGCTCGTGATCTCCCTCCTGTCGAAGCCGACCTGCTCCTTCAGGGTGAGACTGACCGCCTGTACGATCCCTCCTTCGAGTTGATTCTTTGCTCCGTCCGGATTGACGGCGAGTCCGATATCGGCCGCCATCACGACCCGGGGAACCCTGATGACGCCTGTCTTGCGGTCGATCTCCACGTCCACCACCACGGCTGCATACATCCCGATGCTCTTGTATCGGCCAAAGGCGATGCCGCGTCCATTTTGGCCATCGCCCTTCTTTCCTGGAATCCAGCCAGCTTTGTCAGCGACAGCTAGAAGAACCGCCCGGGCGCGGGGATCCCTGAGATGAGCAAGGCGAAATGCCAACGGGTCGATGCCGGCGGTGTCGGCAAGTTCGTCCATGAAGGATTCGATCGCAAAGATGTTTCCGTGTGCTCCCAGGGTCCGGAACGATCCATTTCGTGCCGGCGCATCGAGCAGGAGATGGTTTCGGATCTCCTTCCGCGGCAGTTCATAATACGGCACCGCATTGCGGTCTCCGTCGCCGAACGGTTGGGGAATATGCGGAGGCGGAGACTTGACGAAGGGCGTGCTCAAATCCCAAGCGGCGAGAAGATTCACGCCGCCGGCTTGACCCGGCCGCATCGCATGACTGTTGCTCCAGACGTCGTACGACCAATCCACGATTTTTCCGTCGGATGCGAGCGCCGCCTCGATCCTCATCGCCATTCCCGGACCGAACGGCGCCCAGCCGAACTCGTCGTCCCGCATCCATTGAAGCTTGGCCGGCGCGCCTGCGACGGCACGGGCCACCAGAGCCGCGTCCAGCGCCACGTCGTCGGCGCCGTTGTGGCCGTAGCATCCGGCTCCGGGCATGTGAACGACATCGACCTGAGCGTTCGGCATTCCCAACACTTTTGCCAGATCTCCCCTTAAGGGGAACGCGCCTTGCGTATGGGACCAAACCGTCATGCGATCGTCTTTCAGCCAAGCGACCGCGCAAGAGGGGCCGATCGATGCGTGAGACAAATACGAGCGGGCATATTCGGCGCTCACTCGCTTGACCTGGCCCGGCACCGGCTCGGACTGACCGCTGGTGCCCACCACGATGGTCTCCGCGCGAAGCTTCTGCAGCTCCCCGCGCAAATTGGCAATATCCGGAAGTGCTACCGCGTCGTCGCTCCAGTGCGCTGCCGACGCCAGGGCATTGCGCGCGGCGATCGCCTGCTCCTCGCGCTTTGCGGCGACCGCCAGAAAATTGCCGTCGCGAACCACCGCTATCACGCCGGGAAGCGCGCGAACCGCGGCTTCGTCGAGCGAGACCAGTTTCGCCCCGTAGCGCGGCGGACGGACTACCCGCGCGAACACCATCCCCGGCAGCCTCATATCCTGCACGTAGGACGGTGCACCGGTCAGTTTTCCGGGAAGGTCGATCCGGTTGATCGACTTGCCGACGATGGAATACTCGCTCGGCTTCTTCGGCGCTGTGGCGGCAGTGATGTCTCCTCTCAACAGGTCGGGATCTGCGCTTGCGACTTCCCAGAAGGTCGCGCGCTTCCCGTCGGGAGCAGCGATGATGCCGAGCTTGATCTGCAGATCTTCCGCTCGGGCGCCGAACCGCCGCGCCGCCGCAGCCAGAAGAATGCCGCGCGCCTGCGCGCTTGCCGCTCTGATGGCGCTTCCACCTTGCTCGACCGATTGACTGCCGAAGGTGTACTGCTCATCGGGGCCGCGCGAGGTGTCGGCGGAGACCATGCGGATCATGTCGAACCCGACGTCGAGCTCCTCCGCCGCGATTTGCGCCAACGCGGTGAGAATCCCCTGACCAAGCTCGGCCTTTCCGGTGAATACGGTCACCGTTTCGTCCGGCTCCAATCGAATCCACCCCTCCAATTTTCGGTTGTTGCGCAGGCTGAAGGGCAGTGCTCCGGGCGCCTGGCCAAACGCCGCACCGGGCGCCAAGGCGAACGAAGCCACGACGATCCCAAGCGACTGCGTGAAGCGCCGGCGCGATAGACCTTTGTCCGTCATCGCGCGAGCGCCTCCGCGGCACGGCGAACCGCGTGCACCACCCGATTGTGGACGCCGCATCGACAGAGCTGGTCCTCCAGGGCGTTCTTGATTTCTTCCTCGCTGGGATTTGGATTGCGGTCCAGCAAAACCTTGGCGGCCATGATCATGCCGTTGGAGCAGTAGCCGCATTGAGCAGCCTGCTCATCGATGAACGATCTCTGCAAAGGGTGAGGTTTTTGGGCGGTACCCAGGCCCTCGAGCGTGGTCACCTGATCTTCACCGACGTCCCGCAGGGCGATCGAGCATGTCCTTGCGAGTTTTCCGCCCACAATGGCGGCGCATGCACCGCACTGCCCGAGACCGCAGCCAAATTTTGGGCCATTCAGTCCAAGATCGTTTCTGAGCACGTATAGCAGCGGGGTGTCCGGCGCGGCCTCCACCACATGCAGTTCACCGTTCACCGCAATTCGATATGACATCTCTCACCCAGCGTATGAACGCAGTCGACTTCACTCAGGTCTCTTGCGCTGGCCGGGCGCGTGATTGTGCTATGGAACCGGCCAGCGGTACGCTCTTATGAGACGTCGCGCTCCGGCGTCTTGAACAAAATCGCCATCGCTGGCCTGCGCGTCGGTGAAGTCGGAGGCCTGTCAGCGAGCTGTGGCTACGTTCCCTACGGCGACGCGGCCCCTGGAAAGGCGGTTATCCAGGCTGAAGGCGCCCGCACCGAAGGCAACGATCTGAAGCAGGCCACCCGCCATCATGACGTTCTTGAGGAAGTTGATCATCTGATTCTGGTCGGCGAAGTTGTTGTGGAAGGTAAACGCCGTCACAAAACAGAAAACTGCCAACGCAGTTGCGACCAGACGAACCTGGTAACCGGCGATCAGCAAGAGGCCGCCACCGAGCTCAAGAGCAACGGCAGTCGCAAAGGCCAGCGGCGGCACGGGAAGGCCGGCTGCCGCGATCATCGCGGTGGTCGGGCCATAAGCCGCGAGCTTGCTGAGGCCGCCCATTGCAAACGGAAGGCCGATCAACAGGCGGCCTACGAAAGGAAGGTAGCGGGTAGCGTCCATGGTGTTATTCCTTCTGCGAGTGTGAGTTCAAGCGGCATCGACGAGGATGAATTCAGCATCCTCCTCGGCCGCGATGGTGAGTTCGGGCTCGTCGATGGCGGCAATGCCGTCACCGACCGCAACCCGTTGCCCATTGACGATGACCACGCCCCGGGCGGGAGCGAGATAGCTGTGTCGGTAGCGCGCCGGCGCGTGCGTAAGCTTGGCTCCGGCGAGCAGGGTAGCCCCCATGACGCACGCATCGGCGCGTATCAGCAGCGTCTCGGCATCCGTCGGATTTCCGCTCGCCAGCTCGACGAGGCGCCCTGCGCGATCCACTTTCGGGAATTTGCGGCTGTCCCAGCGCGGCTCTCCGCCGCCGCGGCGCGGAAGCAGCCAAATCTGGAAGAGTTTTAGGGCCTCTTCATCACGATTGTGTTCGGAATGACTGATACCGGTTCCAGCGCTCATCACCTGGACGTCGCCGGCCACGGTGCGGCCGACATTGCCGGTGCTGTCTTCGTGGGTCACCGCACCTTGGCGAACATAGGTCACGATTTCCATGTCCGCGTGGGAGTGACGGCCGAAGCCGGTGCCGGGCGCGATCTCGTCGTCATTCCAGACCACGAGAGCGCCGAGCGCACTATTCGCTTTATTACCGTGAGCCGAAACGACGAAGTGGTGGCGCGCCTTCAGCCAGCCGCGATCGCCATGATCGAGTGTGTCCTTGGATCGAAGTTGCAACATGACGTTCCTCGACGGCGGACGCGATGATTGTCCGCTGCGAGCTTGGTTATGGCGTCGAAACGATCGAGCGATTAGTAGGCGGGCGAAGGACGGGCCGTTCCATCTACAGAACGGTGCCTGGAGCGTGATGATTTTTGGCTGAATTTTGTCCGCGCTCTTCACCCTCCCCTGGAGGGGAGGGCCATCGCATATGGATTTGTGGCACGAATTGCAAAAAGAAGCGTGGCCGCGTCCACAAATTCGGTGTCGTCCCCGCGAAGGCGCGGCCCATAACCCCGATACATAGTTGTTGCGGCAAGCTGGGGCGGCCAGCATGCCGGACGATCACGGCTTGTGGTTATGGGTCCCGGATCAGCGCTCGCCACGCTCGCTTGTCCGGGACGACGGTGTCTAACTCTTCGGCCACATGCGATTGCCTGCCCTCCAGGGGAGGGTAAGCGCGGCCGACGGCCCGCTCTACGAGACGGCCGACGATTTCAAGGCTGCGGCCGCGAAATCGATGACGGCCCGGACGCTCGGCAACATGCCGCGTCGCGATGCAAAGACCAGGTGCAGGATGCCCTCGGTGCCGCTCCAATCCGGGAGCACGCGGACGAGTTCACCGGTTGCGAGCGCATCCTGGCAATACCTGGCTGGCAGCAACGCAATTCCTGCGCCCTGGCATGCGGCCGACATCAAGATGTCGAAGCTGCCGGTCGCCAGACGAGCCTCGACCAGCACGCTGGCGGTTTCACCGTTCTCAGCCGTCAGTTGCCAGGTGCCCCCGCCTTGCTCCTCTTGGTGCAGGACGGGAAAATTGGCAAGGTCCGCCGGCGATTTCGGATCGCCCGCCGTTGCCAACAGCTTCGGGCTCGCGACAAGGATACGCCGGCTCACGCCGATCCGTTTCACTTGCAGGTCAGCGTCGGTATCGAGGCGTTCCCGAACGCGGATTGCAACGTCGACACCTTCCTGAATCAAATCGACCCGTCGGTTGGTTGCGATGCATTGCACGCGCAGTCGCGGGTGAGTGGCAAGGAAACCGGGCAAGGGACCCGCAATCGCGCCCTGAAGTCCCAGCGGACAACTCAGTCGAACCAGCCCGCAAGGCTCGCTTTGCATGCGAAGCGCCGCTTCCTCGGCAGCCTCCGCCTCGATGATCGCCGCACGCGCATGCTCGAACACCTGCTGGCCGACCTGGGTCAGGCCGAGGCCGCGCGTGGTTCGGTCGAGCAACCGTACGCCGAACCGCTCCTCCAGCAAGGCGACGCGACGACTCATGCGCGATTTGGGCACTCCAAGCGCGCGAGCCGCCGCCGAGAAGCCACGATTGAGGACGACGGCCACAAAGAACTGGAGATCGTTGAAGTCGCGCATCGTGACCCCGATCGGCGCCGGTTCGGAACAAGCTTCCCGCCCGGCCTTGACTAACCTTTACGATCGTATAATATAATGACAGACTTGATGGTAACAAGCACAGGCTTGGCCGGTTTCTTTTGCGCATCGTGGATGGACATCCGAATTAGCTCGTGGATGCGCGTCCCAGGACTGCCTTGATCCAGACAGCGACGTCCCGGAGTGCGGCGAGATCGACGCCGGTGTCGCAGCCAAGTCCCTTCAGAAGATAGACGACATCCTCCGTCGCGACGTTGCCCGTTGCTCCCTTCGCGTAGGGGCACCCGCCGAGCCCGGCAACTGCGCCGTCAAAACTGCGAAGCCCGAACTGATACGATGCGTAGATGTTGGCGATCGCCATGCCGTACGTATCGTGGTAGTGGCCGGCGAGATATTCGATCGGCACTTCGCTGGCCACCGCTTCGAGCATGCGCAGCACGGATGCCGGCGTGCCGACCCCAATGGTGTCGCCGAGCGAGATTTCGTAGCAGCCGAGCTGCTTGAGCCGCGCAGCGACCCCCGCGACGACCTTCGGCTCGATCGGACCGTCATAGGGACAGCCGACAACGCAGGAGACGTAGCCGCGGACCTTCACCCCGGCGAGCCGCGCCGCCTCCAGAACGGGAACGAAGCGATCAATCGATTCCGCAATCGAGCAATTGATGTTCTTGCGCGAAAAACCCTCGGAAGCCGCCGCGAAGACGGCCACCTCGCGAGCGCCGGCCGCAACCGCGGCCTCGAACCCTTTCAGATTAGGCGTCAGGACCGAATAATTGACGCCGGAATCCCCGGACAACCCGCTCATGATTTCCGTATGATCGGCCATCTGCGGAACCCATTTCGGCGACACAAAGGACGTGGCCTCGATGTCGCGAAGGCCCGCATCGGCGAGACGCCGAATTAATTCGAGCTTCGTCGCCGTCGGGACGATCTGCTTTTCGTTCTGCAGTCCGTCGCGCGGGCCCACCTCGACGATGCGAACATGGGTCATGCTTCGACACCCTCGAATTCGACGAGCTCGGTGCCGTCGGCGACCTGATCACCCGCCGCCACGTGAAAGCTGACGACCTTGCCCTTTCGTGGCGCGGTGATGGTGTGCTCCATCTTCATGGCCTCGAGAACCAGAAGCGGCGTTCCCTTCTCGACGATGGCGCCGGGCTCGGCCATCAGCGTGACGACCTTGCCGGGCATCGGCGCCCGCAACCCTCCCTCGACGTCGTCGCCCTCTCCGCCGACGTAGAGCGTGTCGACGAGCGCGAGCGGCCATGAGAGCCCCCGATAGAAGACGTGGCGGCGCTCGCCGGTGATCACAACCGCAGCATTGACCCGGGAATCGTCGAGCTGGGCATGGACCGTCCCGCCCCGGCCGAGCGTTCCGGATGCGCGCACGCTTCGTCCGTTGAGCACAAGCTGATAGCCCCCGGGGATGACGACGACGACCACCTCCTGCAGCTTCTCCTGCAAACGCAGCGCCAGCTTTCGTTCCGCTCTGCCGTTGAGCCGCCAACCGTCAAGCGCACGCCATGGCGAGCCCCGATCGGCCGCGGCTGCGAATTTCGAATTTACCTCGCGCTGCTCGT